>Ga0105245_10003740_pt1 | contig 13558 bp, 17 predicted proteins | sample KBSM54metaG_FD_81523 | JGI IMG/M metagenome (GOLD analysis project Ga0105245, IMG submission 81523) | Miscanthus rhizosphere microbial communities from Kellogg Biological Station, Michigan, USA - KBS M5-4 metaG | ecosystem: Host-associated > Plants > Roots > Rhizosphere > Soil | place... | reverse complement strand
TGGACGGCCGTGCCGTGTTGCACGACATCGAACTCGAGGTCGAGCCGGGAAAGACGATCGCCCTCATCGGCCACACAGGCTCAGGCAAGACGACGCTCACCTCACTCGTCCCGCGCTTCTACGACGTCACCTCCGGACGGGTGACGCTCGATGGCGCTGACGTCCGAGACGTGAAGCTCGCCTCGCTACGTCACGAGATCGGCGTCATCTCCCAGGATCCCTTCCTGTTCTCTGCGAGCGTTCGGGAGAACATCACCTTCGGCGCTCCGGACCTCGACGACGCCAAGGTCGAGCGGATCGCCGCCTTGGCACAGGCAGACGAATTCATCGACAAGCTGCCGGCTGGCTACGACACCGTGATCGGCGAGCGCGGCATCACGCTGTCGGGCGGGCAGCGACAGCGCCTGGCGATCGCACGCGCGCTTGCGCTCGATCCGCGTGTCCTCATCCTCGACGACGCGACAGCATCAGTGGATGCATCGACGGAGGCGCGGATCCGCGTCGGCCTGCGCGAGGCCATGCGAAACCGTACGACGCTGATCATCGCTCATCGGCTCTCGACGATCGCGCTTGCGGATGAGGTCGTCGTGCTCGACGACGGCCGGATCGCCGCCCGCGGCACCCATGAGGAGCTTCTCGCGACGAGTGCGGTGTACCGCGACATCTACGAGCACGGCCTGCTCGAGCGTCAGTTTGCGGACGCCGTCGAGGCGAGCGCGGAGACGGACGCTCTGGAGGCTGCCTCATGAGGACCCGAATCGACACGGAATCGGCACAGACGCGTTCGGGTTCTGCCGGTAGCGTCGGTCGTGGGCGGCGGGTGGCAACGTTCCCCTCCCGGGTGGGGACGCGCGCGCGTCTAACAAGAAAGGGTTGCGAACGATGAGGGTCTGGCAGCCGGGAGGCCACCTGAGCTCGATCAAGAAGGTCGAGGTCGACGACTGGTCGTGGCGCCGGACCCGCCGCCGCGTCGCTGCGCTTGCGCGGCTGACCCGGCCCTACCGCGTACGCACGGCGTTCTCGGTCCTCTCACTCCTCGCTGCGACGGCGACGGCGCTTCTTCCCCCACTCCTCGCGAAGTACGCCGTCGACGACGCCATCGGAAAGAACGACCTCGCCAAGCTCTGGTGGATCGTCGGCGCATTCGTGCTCGCCGGGCTGCTCAATTGGGCGATGAGCTACGTGCAGACGTACCTCACCGGCTGGGTCGGTGAACGAATCCTGGCCGACCTCAGGATCCGGCTGTTCCGCCACCTGCAGCAGCTGTCCCTCGGCTTCTACGAGCGCACACGCGCCGGCGTGATCATCAGCAGGCTCACGAACGACGTCGAGGCGATCGACCAACTCGTGACCGACGGCGTTACAAGCTTGGTGCAGAACAGCCTCACGCTCCTCGGCACCGCGATCCTGCTTTTCGTCCTCGATTGGCGTCTTGCCCTGGCGACGCTCGCAGTCATCCCGCTGATGAGCCTCGCGACGGTGATCTTCCGCGTCCGCTCGACGCGGGCCTACCGGGCGGTGCGCGAGCGGCTCGGGCTGGTAACCGCGACGCTCGCCGAGGACATCGCCGGCATGCGGGTGGTGCAGGCCTTCACGCGTGAGGAGGCCACTACGCGGAACTTCAAGGCGGTCACCGAGCGCTACCGCGACTCGAACATGGAGACCGTCGTCCTGAACGGCCTCTACTTCCCGTTCGTCGACCTGCTCTCGTCGATTGCGCTCGCGGTTGTACTGGGTTACGGCGGCCATCTCTACTTCAACGGAGACGTCACGCTCGGAACGCTCTTCGCCTTCATGCTCTACGTGCAGAACTTCTTCGACCCGGTTCAACAGTTGTCGCAGCTTTACAACACGTTCCTGTCGGCAACTGCGGCGCTCGACAAGATCATGGACGTGATGGAGGAGGAGCCACAGGTGCTCGACCGCGCCGGCGCACATCCTCTGCCAGAAGTGGAAGGCGACGTGCGATTCGAGAGCGTCCGCTTCAGCTACTCGAAGGGCGGCGAGGTGCTGCACGGGCTCGACCTCGACGTACCCGCCGGGACAACGGTCGCGCTCGTAGGCCATACCGGTGCGGGCAAGTCGACGATCGCCAAACTGCTTGCACGCTTCTACGACCCGACCGAGGGACGCATCACGATTGACGGCAATGATCTCCGGGACGTGACGCAAGCCTCGCTGCGCCATCAGCTGGGCATCGTCCCGCAGGAGGGTTTCCTCTTTGCCGGCACGGTCACCGACAACATCAAGTTCGGCCGGCCCAATGCGACGTCGCAGCAGGTCGTACAGGCTGCGCAGACGGTCGGCGCGCACGACTTCATCCTTCGCCTCGAGGACGGTTACGAGACACAGCTGCAGGAGCGCGGCTCCCGACTTTCACTCGGCCAGCGTCAGCTCATCGCGGTCGCGCGTGCCCTGCTGGCCGACCCGCACATCTTGATTCTTGACGAGGCGACCTCGTCGGTCGACATCGGGACGGAGCGGAAGATCGAGCAGGCCCTCAGGATCCTGCTCGCGGGCCGGACCGCCTTCATCATCGCGCACCGCCTGTCGACCATCCGCGACGCGGACCTCATCGTGGTCCTCGAGCACGGTCGGATCATCGAGCAGGGAAGCCACGACGAGCTCCTGGCGAAGCGCGGCCTCTACACATCGCTGTATGGAGATTGGGCCGTCGCCTAGGTCATAGGATGCAGGGCAGATGGCTCTCGACAAGGAGACCGAGGAGCGGATCGAACAACCGGTCTCCGAGGAGGCTGAGCGCGAGACCCGGCTGACGCCCGACCAGGCCGTCCGCCAGATGAAGATCAACGTGCCCGTGCGCGGCAACCGAAAGCTGCGCAAGCTGCTCGAGCGGGTGAACAACGACCCCCAGCTCAAGGGCTGGTGGCACGTGGCGAACGTGAACGCCGTCGCCCGGATGCGCATCAACGACCACTCGTGGGTGCACATCCAGATCGTTGCGAACATCGCGCTGAAGCTCCTCCGCCAGCTGACCAAGCACCACATCGAGCCGTCGGTCGTCCGCGACTACGGCTACAGCAACGACGACGCCGAGGTGGTCGTCCTGCTCGCGGCGCTCACGCATTGCATCGGCATGTCGGTTCATCGTGACGGCCACGAGGACTTCAGCCTGTTCCTCGCGGAGCCGAAGCTGCGCGAACTGCTCGAAGGACTCTACGAGGAACCGGACAAGACGGTGATCGTCTCGGAGGTGCTGCAGGCGATCACGAGCCACCGTGAGTACGGGAAGCCGCTGACCCTCGAAGCCGGCACCGTGCGCGTGGCCGACGCGCTCGACATGGAGCAGGGCCGGTCGCGGATCCCGTTCGCCCGCGGCTCGATCTCGATCCACTCGCTGAGCGCTGCGGCGATCGAGGACGTGGCGATCAAGGACGGTGAGCAGCGTCCGGTCCTGATCGAGATCACGATGAACAACTCGTCAGGCATCTACCAGGTCGACAGCCTGTTGAAGGCGAAGCTGCGGGGCTCGGGCCTCGAGCCCTACGTCGAGGTGGTCGCGCGGATCGATACCGAGGCGGAGAAGCGCCTGGTGCCGATCTACCGGCTCGAGATCTAGACGTTAACTAGCGGCTGATGAAGCAGAAGCAGTACTCGTCGACGCCGCCGGAGCCGTCGCCCGGAGCGAGGAAGTGCAGCTTGTCGACCATATGGTTGTGGCCGCCTACGAAGGGCTTATAGATCCCTGTCCCCTCCAGGATCGTCAATTCGAAGGTTCCTTCCAAGAACCTGCCGCCCTGCCCGTCGCCAACAAAATCTGCGTTGCTGCCGGTGAACCGCATCGAAAACGAACCTCCGGGGATGTGATACGCACACAAGTCCCCGTTGAACTGCACGTAGAAGTCGCCGACAGGCTTGTTCGGATTCGCGTTACCCGGAGTTCCGTTAACAGGGTAGATCCGGGTTGTTGAGTACGACCCGTCGTTCAGGTCGACCATCGAGAGGCCGAGGCTAGGTCCGTGAGTCACGGGCCGGTAGAGCCCCTTCAGGAGGACGACGAAGGAATCGTCCGGCTGAGTCTTCGCTTGTGCTCGCACTTGCCCAGGCAACACCAGGGCCCCTAGTGCGACCAGTCCGCCGCCAATTGCGGTTTTTCGGTTGACCACGGTTTGGTCGGTGATCGACGCGAGTTCCACGACCGTTCTCCCTCCGGATCCGATTCCCCGCTTCGGTTGGAGCAGGGCTGCCTGCTGTCGCAGCGGGGAAAGAGGCTAGGGCGTCGCGGAGGCCAGAAGATGGCGGCCTGAGAGGCGATTTTGCGTCACTCAACCCGCTGAGAACCAGGGACCCTACCGTCTTCGTATCAGATGTGTCAAGCGCAGTGACGTTGGAGAACCCACCGACACGAGCGCAGTTTCAACAGGCTGTGGATGGTCTGTGGCGGCGACTCTTCAGCGACCACGGACACGGCTCAATCTGGCCCGCAGCGTCCGATCCAGGCTTGCTTCGACATGACCGTCCCCACCAGCCTGATCCGCCTGGCCTTGCTCCTGCGTCGTCTTCGCGTTCCACAGGTCGACGTGCAGACGCTCGATCTCTTCGATCAGCAAGAGAATCGCCTTTCCGGTCGCGCGAAGCTCCTGATCGCCGCCCGCAAAAAGACCCGCGCCCCAGGCGCGGAGTTGCTCGATCTTGCTCTCGTCCAAACGATCGCTCAGAGGTCAGTCCACCACCAGGGTCTAGAACAGTGTACGACGGGTTGATGAATCGCGACACCTAACCCTGCGTGTTCTTGAACAGGCGGATAGCCGCTCGCGCCTTCGCGAGCTGCAGAAGGCCTCTGCAGACCTTCCGCTTCAACTTGTTTTCGAGCGGGTCTGAAAGCTTCGACTGCGAGCGCGGCTCGAGCCAGAGGTTCTGCGGGTTCCTGGGCGCCCCGCCGAGCTCGAGCGGGATGAGATGGTCCTCCTCATACGTGGAAGGCAAGCCGGTTTCCTCGTAGAGAACCATCTGCTTGATTTTGAGCGCATTCGTGAAGGCGACGGGCGGACGGATCGTCTTCGTCCAACCGCTCTTGCAGATCGTCTTTTTGATCGTGGAGCGACGCACCTTGGGATTTAGTGCTCCCGGCGTCCTCCTCTTGTCGGGAAGGATGACACTCGGCAGCCCAGGCCCCGGCGTGATGACCGTGGTCGCGCTCGTCTGCGTCACCGACGTCGATTGAGTCGTCGCCTGCGTTACCGTCGTCGGCGGCTCGATGGCCGTCGTGCCGTCTGCCGCAGTCACCGGAGCACCGGAGGCCACCAAGGAAGCCGCCAGGCATCCGAGCGCCGCGAGAGCGATGGCCGATGCAATCAGCGCAACCCTGGCTCGCATAGCCCTACTTCGGAGGGTCGCAGCAACGCTTGTGCTTCGCACGGCCTGACCCGCGCAGCCATGCGATTGTCGCATAGCCACGCGGCCCGAGAGAAGGCCCTACGGGATTCGAACGCCCCTGCAAAACAAGGGTTTTCTACCGTCCGGGTATCACCGGGATCTGCAGCGTCCGCACTCAAGCGAGGCTTTCCTCAATGGCGATGGCCTCGTTCAGGCAACGTTGCCGCTGCAGCTCGAACAGCTCATGCGCGAGCTCTAGTTCCTCGGGCGACAGAACGGGACCGAACGTTTCCGCAACCCCTGCCGAGCCGTCTGGGCCGAACTGAACCGAGACCTGGCGGTCTGCATCCTTGTCAGTGTGAGCGCTCCGCTCGTCGCGAACATCGAGAATCCGAAGGTGGAGCTTAGTGAGCCTCTCATCCGCGGGCGCGTATTCCTCTCGCTGTAACGTCACGATGGTGCTTCGCGTGAAGGCGCGCGAATAGGAAACGATGACCGCAGTTCGTCTTGGCCGACCTGCTCACCGATCCTGGCCACGGCACCTCGCTCAGATGCATCAGCGACACTCGCCAATGTCTGAGGTCGTGTGGTGAGAACGCCGGCACACCTGCCGCGGTGGAGGCACGGCTGATGGCGATGCGCAGCTTGTCGGCCCCAACCTGCCCGAACACGCGTCGACGGGCTGCGTCTATCGAGCCGCGCGCTCGAGGCCGAGCTGACGCAGCGAGCGTTCGAGCTCGGGTACATGTGCCCGGATGCGCTCGAAGTCCTGACCAGAGAGCGAGAGAAGCCGCATTGGCGTGCGGGCCACGACGCTCGCGGTCCGCTGTCCCGTCAGGAGGAGTGCGATCTCCCCGAACGTGTCGCCGGGGCCGAGAGCCTGGCTGGCCTCGCCGCTGTCGGTCAGGACGTCGGCCTCTCCCTGTTCGATGAAGAAGATGGCCGTTCCGTAGTCGTCGAGTGTGATGACCTTGGCGCTCGCTTCGACCTCGACCTCGCTCATCGCGCCCGCGAGCTCGTTGAGCTCCGGGGCAGGCAGATCGGCGAAGACCGAAAATGCTGCGATCCGACTCTTATCCACGCTCGCGGATCGTGCCACAGATGGCTCCGCGTCGTCCGTTGCAGCTTCTGCATGGTCTAGCTTTCGACTGTGCGCCTGCATGCGCTCACCGAGCTTCACGACCAGGAAGCGATAGAGCTCTTCATCACCAAGGAGGACGCCAAGCGGGCGTTCGAGGATTGTCTGCGGGACGAGCCCAGCAGAAACGCAAGCGCCTAGTCGTTCTCGGCGGGGATCCGGCTCACACGCAGGCTCAACCCCGACATGGGTCAGCACTCCGGAGACTTGCGCAGTAGACCTGGAACTTTGATAATGCCTTGACATGTCGGAGGGGAATGGCCCGCCCCGTTCGATCGCACGCGAGTGTTACTCGCCGGCGGGGCAGCGCCTAGTTGTCGAGCGCAACCGCGAAGGCTGGGTGGTGATCTGTGGCCATCACGAGCCGGTGCGCCATGATGATCTCCATCTGGCGCTGAGCGAGGCGATCCGTGCCGACGTGTTCGCGCAGTGGGGCGGGGTCGAACCTGACAGATGGGCGCAGGATCTAGCTGATGTCGTCGTTTCCGTTTGGCCAGAACCCTAGTACGCGTCCTTCTTCACGACCGACTAGCTGAGGCGCGCGCCCTGTAAAGCTTGAAGAAGAAGTTGCCGATACGGCCGCTGTGGTTAAGCGGCTCCGGCCAAAGTTCTTACGCGTCCGCGATCCAGTGCGGCGCGAAACGCTCGTTTTCCGGGTCGGATTTCCGGTACTGGCCGCGGTCGTAGCGGTTACGTTTGCGTGGCTGATCACCCACGTATAGACCTCGGCCATTGCGGTGCGGGACAACGAGATCATCTACTACCCACAGTTAGCAAGCGGACCGCGTGGCTTTTGCGTCAGTGCCTAGCCGAATAGGCGAATACGAGAAGCCCGAACGCTAGAGCCAACAGGAGCAGTCGCGGGAGGCGTCGGGCAATCCGATATGGCAGGCGGCGGCTCCGGCGCAGTCGAACTTTGTAGTGCTGGATGGATGGAGGCATTCGGCTCAGCTTCGGATAGATCGTAACGTGGTGGTGGCGCGAGTGGCGTCTGAACTGTCGGTGATGTTCCACGCCGCCGGTCCGTTGGCCGAGGGGTGGACGATCGTCGCAATTCACGACTCCCAAGAAAGCTGGGAGGAGTTCCGCGACAACATCCTGATGCCGCGTCTGCAGCAAGCATCGACGGCGGCTTCGCAGTCCCACCCGTCGAGACGACCTTCCCGGTTCAAAACCAGCAGTCCGCGTAGCGCCGCCGGCAGGTGGGGCAGCATGATCCGTGGGTGAGGGCGCGCCGCAGCCGTAGATACGGAGAACGGTCACGTCTCTAACAGTCGGCGCAGTAAGTCTTGTTCGCGGGCCTCGGCGTCTCGAGCCGGTCACGCAAGGCGAGGACAGCGTCCGGGTGGGCGAACTGCAATTCGTACTGCCGAACAGGCCGCGATCGAGCTCGCGCGCAGAGAGCAACAGCGCGAGCCCGCCGACTTGATTGGCCGTGCCGCCTAAGCAGGCAACATCTCCGGGTCTGCACCGCATGTGCATTCGCGGCACACGCGACACGTCTGACCCGCGCAGCCATGCGGTTGTCGCATAACCACGCACTACGAAAAGGCCCATACGGGATTCGAACCCGTGCCGCCGCCGTGAGAGGGCGGTGTCCTAGGCCACTAGACGAATGGGCCAAGCGAAGGGCCAAGTGTAGCGACGAGCGTGGGCACGGAGAGTGGCCAAAGCCCTGAATCCATCCCGCTACAATGCTCCGACCCGTTGCGGGGTCGTCTAATGGTAGGACGCCTGACTCTGGATCAGGTAGTCAAGGTTCGAGTCCTTGCCCCGCAGCTACGAGAAACCCCCGCAGGACGGGGGTTTCGCTGTTCGTGAGCTCGGACTCTGTCGCCCGCTTTGCTAACCGATTGCAAACCTATGTGTCGAGAACGAGCGCCGCGATCAGATTGGCGGCTGTTTCCTGCATGTCCGGTAGCGAGTCCGTGTAGACGTCGAGGGTGAACGCGACGCTAGCGTGGCCGAGCCTTTCACTGACGACCTTGGGATGGACGCCAGCCCGGAGCGCGATCGTCGCGTGGGTGTGCCGCAGTCCATGCAGGGACAGCTTCGGCAGCTTTGAGTCTTTGACGTGCTTTTCGAACATCTCGGAGAACGCCTGCGGGTGAATTGGGGATCCGTCCTCGCGGGTGAAGACGAGGTCGAGCTCGTTGCCCCAGTCGCCGGCCATCGCCACACGCTCCAGTAGCTGCCGCCCCTGGTGGTCACGGAGGACCCGGAGCATGGCGGGATCGAGCGCGACCGTTCGCCTCCCCCGCTCCGTCTTCGGTTCCGAGACCTTGATCTTGTAGTCGCTAGACACCAACGAGCGCCGCACAGAGAGCCTGGCGTTGTCGAAGTCGATGTCGGCCCAGGAAAGGCCGAGATTTCGCCGCGGCGCATTCCGGTCATCGCTGCGAGCTGCCATGTCGCGAATAGCCGATCCTCTTGGACGTGGCTCAGGAACGTTCGTAGCTGATCGGCGCTCCAGGTTGCGTTCGTCGTCTTCTGCTTCTTGGGGGGCTGTGCAGCGTCAGCAACGTTACGGGTGAGCAGGTTCCACCCGACCGCGTCCGACATACATCGCGTTGAGCTGGGGTGCATTCAATTTCTGCAGCGACGTTGAGCCGATCCGCCGGAAGGGCAAGCTGATCTGCTCGAGGCGCTGCAAGGACCGTCGCTATGCGCGGTTGCATCCGGAGGAGGTGCGGGAGAAGCAGCGGCGGAAGTACGCGCGCCGCAAAGCAGCCTAACCCCCGCCTCTTTTCGCGCTGAGATTTTTTCTCGCGGCGAGTTGTTGCCGGGGTGAGCGTTCGTGTTTTCCCACGGCTCGAGCCCTCCGCTCCCGGGGTAAGGACGCCCGCACACGCACACCGGGTGCGGCGCGCACGATTCAGAGGTTGGAACACCCGCGGCTTCTGTGGGACTATTCGCCAGGGCGAGCCCTTTGCGGTGCCGCGCCCTGACGGCGAACGATCGGCGCAGCGCATCCCCCGACTCGCCCCTTCCTACCGGGCTAGGACCTCTTAACCGAACGTTGTGCGAGCACTGGCTGCTCGTGGGTCTGCTCGCCGCCGTGTTCTGCGGGTAGGTCGCTTTGCTGTTCCGCTGAAACGCCTAGGAGCGTGTGTCGGGATATGGACGCCACTCGCTTGGTGGTTGTTGCATCCGCCAGATCCAGGGCCAGCGCCGTCGAGCCTTCTGTTGCTCGAACCGTCCGAGTTCGAGTCGCTCGAGTGGCGGGAGTGGGCTGATGGGTTCCCCGTAGTCGAAGATCTCCAGACTCGACAGGTAACCCTCGTCAACGAAGACGATGATCCCGCCAATCGTTTCGCCGGCGGTGTCAAGAACGCTGGCCTCGGTAGGGATCACCCTGTCCGGCAAGTAGGGCCCTCGGGGGAGGCTTCGGTCGACCTCAAGGTCGATGGTCGCGCAGGGGCAGGGGCAGTAGCCGACCACTGTCGCCGACTCGACCTGCGCGACGAGTTCGTCGCGCCCGGGAAAATCGGCGCAGTCCAAGAGCGCACGCAGCGTGTCCCGCTCGATCGGCAGCAGCGGCCGCGGGAGATCCGGCCGTGCAGCAAGGGCAGCGTTGATCTCCTCCCTGGTCAACCCAGCCGCAAACGTCGCGTGGCCAAGCTCGCCGCGGCGCAGCAGGAACTCCTCCGTCGGAGTATTCGTGAGCAGTCTGATCACCTCGGCCTTCCCCGATGAATCCCGCATCAGCTAGAGCTAGACCGCGCTCGACGCTTCCGTCGCCGATCAACGAGTCCGGACGTGGCGAACACGACCGCCACGCCGACACCCCAGGCGGCGAATAGGAGCACCGTCCCAAATGCGAGGAGCGTCATAGACGTGACGAAGTCATCGGCGTCGTACGTCACGACCGCGTAGACGATCAGGACGACCTCCGTGACGACGGCGAGGCCGGTCCAAGCCCAGAGGGTCCGTTCCAGGCGGCAGTCGATCATCTACAAGGTCAACGTCAGGGCCTTCTAGGCTCGTAGTCGGCGACGTACGACGGTCCCAAGCCACGCACCTGCGACCATCGGGACGAAGGCAACGACAAGCAGGACGGCCAGGACGAGCCCAAGATTTCCGGTGTCGTGGTCCGAGGGTGAGCGCGCTCCACTCCCAAGCCACAACGCAAACACATAGAACCCCACCAGACCTGAAGACCCGATCGCGGCGAGATCCTTAACCCGCGCAAACACGAAGCCACCAACAAGACCCAGCACCAAAGCGACGGCCGCGGCTACGCCGGTCCACCACTGAGCCGGGATTTCCTCATCACCGCTGAAGACGCGTGCGACCGTGAGCCCAGACACAACCGTCGGCACCGCGACAAGAACGACCCACGCCTCCGGAAAAGGCAGGCGTTTGCCGCGTGAATCCTCCGGCACCGTGGGGTCTACCACAGCCTATGACCATTGCACCGGCCCGCTCCCGCGTCAACGCAGAATCCTCAGACGGTCCAACGACGAGGCGATGAACCGCTGGAGCCAACGAAACGCGGCTCGCTCGTACGGGCCGGGTCGGTGTTCGCGAGTAGCTCGCAGGGCGAGAGCACATCGGCGAGTGACAGTCCGCCCATCTCCCTGGCGGCCATTTCCGCGGCCTGAACGTGACGGCGGTTGATGGCGCGTTGAAATCGGCCGTGAGGTGTGCCCTGACTGGTCATCTTGCGATGCCGCTGGGGCTGCGGCCTGGGAAGATCCTAAACCGCGTGTACGTCTACGTGCTCACTCGTTCCGATCACCCGGACGATGCTACGGTGAGGCCGGAAGGTTGTGTTCGGCGATGGGCAGGGTGGTTTATGGCTGGCACGCCAGAAGGAAGCCTCGATCAGTGGCCGTTCGAGCAGGAGCCCAGTGAGTTCGACGCCATCATCGGCTTGCCTTTGGAGCCCGGTGAAGGGCATCGGCGCCGGTCGCCAGATTCGCAGGTCTACGTTTCGGTCTCTGGTGACGCGCGGTCGGCGTCTTGGGCGATGGGCCTGGAGAACGATGTAAAGCTGCTGGCGTTGGCCTTCGCAGCCGGTGGCGCCGAGCTCGCACACGAACTAACCCGAGGTCGTCTGCGGCGATCGTCTGGCAGGTCGCGGAAACCTGAGCAGCGCGAGGACGTTGCGGTGGCTGTGCACGGGCTCAATCTCGATCCTCGCGATGAGGAGGAGTTGTGCGATCTGATTCGGATGCTCGTTGAGAAGCGGATTGAAGACGAAGGCCGGCGACCATGAGCGCCTGCATCACCACCACGAACCTCTCTTCGATGGGCGAATACCCTTGCCCTGATCCACGCCGGATGGCCGGCGGAAAAGGCTACAACCGTTTTATTGGTGCCAATCTCGCCCGCGACGCGATGATCATTTCCCTCAAGTGGAATCCGAAGCTCTCAGGCTGCGAGATGCGGGTGAACTTGACAACGACGCTTGCCGAGCCCAAAGACATCTTGGCGTGGAACTTCTTCAAGGCCGACCTGGTCGATCGAATCGGTAGCCCAGGGCTTGGGTTTCCATCGTCCATGATCATCCGCAGATCCTCGAGCATGGGGCTCAGTTGCGGCCAGGGCGCGGACACGATCGTGCTGCGGCGACGTTCCCAAGCCTTCAACAACTGGCAAGCCTGGTACTTGTTCACGCCCAAGGACTTCTGGGACTTCTGGGGCGGCTTCGACGTCACGATCGACTGGTTTTCCGATACGAACATCGGAGCTTGGGCCGGACCTGCGCCGACGTACCCGATCGTCCCTCTCCCAGACAACACGCTGATGGTCGACAATGCGGGAAACTTCAGCGTGGTCTTTGGGGGGAGCGACTTCGCCATCCCCCCGAATCTCTTGAACCTTATCGGTGGTGTATGGGGGACCTCTCTGGGCCTCACGACTTCGTTTCGGCCGCTAGCCCCAACTCCAGTCGACTTCACGCTCGTTCAAGAACTATTTGGCGGTCCGCAGTACGTGGTCTTTGGCGGCGCCGGGTTCCGGATTCCAGACGTTGCCACCCTCACCAGTCTTGGATTCAATTCCGGTCAGGTCAGACCGCTGCCTCCAGGAGGTGCCGCCAAACTCCGCAAATATCCGGTGGACGGGACGTTCTTACGCGAGCTAACCAGTTCAAAGGTCTACCTGGCCGAGAAAGGGAAGCTCAGGCTGGCGACCAAGGCGGCCTTGGCCTGCATCTCACCGCGTAACGTGCGCGTCGTCCCCGATACGGCATTGGCTGCGTTATCGAAGGGGCCGAAGCTCACCAAGTGAAGGCTTGATCCCAGCCCGACCCACGCTTCAATCAGAAGCCTCTGAACGGCTGCTCTGACTGCCGCCAAGACTTCACCAGTACGCTTCACCAGTACGAGCCTCTTCCACCGTCACCGTGTCGGAATCTACGAGTACACGTTGGAGCAGGGGCTCGAGCTCGACCCGCCTCGAGAAGACGGTAGGCGCTGCCTAGAGGCCGACGAGATGACGGCGAAGGGCTGGGAGCTGAATGACCGTGGCCGCTGGCTCGACCCTGTCAGGCTCCAGGCAAGTCCGGAAGCCTTCGCTAAGGCCGCCTGAGAGCCTGACTATTCGCTCATACGGCCCTTCCGAGGGCTCAAGCGGGGGTTGACCTCCTTCCCGGCCGCAGATCCTCTGCGCGCAGGCTGGCCCTCGTTGCCCTGCTTGCGCCGTCTGCGCGCAGGGGGTTCAACTGATATGTGACGCACGCCCAGGCAGCACGGGGAGGCGCACGTTGCGGCGAGGTCGCTACCGCTGCCGAGCGTCCCTAGGAGGAGCTCGCCGCAAGCTTCGCGGCGTCCTCACGTGCCAGCATCGCGTCGAGCGTCGCGTATTCGGCCTCGGTGATCGCTGACAACGCAAATGCGATCGCGTCCTCCGCGTCGGCCTCAGCCCAGTCGGCGTCAGCGTCGGCCACGTCGGCGTCGACCGCCGCCTTCTTGGCGTCCATGCGCTGCCGAACACGCTCGATGTGGCGGTTCAAGTCGGCCTGCATCTCCCGCCAATTGCTTTCGCCCTCCCTGGCGGCCTCGTCCGTCTTGGCACGCAACTCGGCCGCACGTGCATCAGCGTCCCGCCTCGCCTCGTCTACCTTCGCCTTGATCT
>Ga0105245_10003735_pt1 | contig 13564 bp, 14 predicted proteins | sample KBSM54metaG_FD_81523 | JGI IMG/M metagenome (GOLD analysis project Ga0105245, IMG submission 81523) | Miscanthus rhizosphere microbial communities from Kellogg Biological Station, Michigan, USA - KBS M5-4 metaG | ecosystem: Host-associated > Plants > Roots > Rhizosphere > Soil | place... | reverse complement strand
TCGCGTCGAGAAATCGCGGACGCGCTCTTTGTCTCGCTCGACACCGTGAAGACCCATATCCGCGGCATTTACCGAAAGCTCGGCGCGGGCACTCGCGAGGACGCTGTTGCGGGGGCGCGCCGGCGCGGGCTGATCTGATCTTTACGCCTCGAGCGCGCTCAGCACGCCGACGCCCACGACGATGAGCGCGACGCCCGCGACCTGCACGCGCGCGAGTCGCTCGCCAAACAGGAAGTAGGCGGCCACAGCCGCGATCGCAGCGAACTGCGAGGCCAGCACTGCGCTCACCGCTATCCCATGGCGCGCTCCGAGCGCGAACAACGCGAAGCCGAGCACCTCGGAAACGCCGGCGACTGCCACGAGCGGCAGCGCCGGTCGGGTCATACGCAGCCCAGAGCGCAGCGCAAGCGGCAAAGTGACGGCGACCACCCCGATGACGCGCGAGGGGAGAAGGGCCCACACCACAGGCAGGTCGATGCTCGCGCGCGCAGTCGCGTAGAGGCTGCAGCCGATTGCAAAGGCGGCGCCGAGCGCGTAGGACAGGGCGCGCCGCTCGTCGCCAGGATGGGCCTCGCGGCCGCGTTCGGCCGGCTCGCCGCTCCCGGTCGACAGCCCGGCGAGGACGACGCCGACGGCGATCACGGCGAGCGCGAGGCCGGTGCCTGCGCCAATGCTCTCACCGGCGACGACCGCGAGCAGGGCGGCGACCGCACCCTGCGTTGCGACCACCGGCGCGACGACCCCGACCTTCCCCAGGCGAAGAGCCGCGTAGGCGAGCAGCAGCCCCACCACGTTCCCGATCCCTGCAACTGCCAGCCAGGTGCCCGATTCGGCGTCGAGTTCGTCCGGCACCCCCTCGAGCGCGACGAGAGGCGCCACAATCGCGAGACCGATCAGCATGACCCAGGCGAGCAGTTGGGTCGGGCCGATCATGCGGCTTGAGCGCGAGTTGCAGAGTGTGACGGTCGCGAACACGAGCGCCGCTCCGAGGCCGCCCACGATCGCCAGCATGGAAGCCACGCTAAGGCGGGACGGCCCCTGCTACAAGCCAAATCACCCGGGTGAACCGCGCCTTCGGGTGAAGACAGGGCAGCAGGAGCGACGGAAGCTGTGACCCGTGGAAACGACTCGCTACCGGATCGTCGTCAGGGGTCGGCTCACCCCGACATTCGGGGCGGCATTCGAGGGCATCACGCTCGAACTGCTGCCGGGCAAGACGGCGCTGGAGGGCAGCTTCACCGACCAGGCGCAGCTGTACGGGATCCTCGACCGCCTGCGGAACCTCGGCATCGAGCTGGTGAGCGTCAATGCTCTCGGCTGAGGCACCACTCCCAGCCGCAGGCGACGCCGACACAATCGCGCGCCTCAGGCGAGGCGACGAGAGCGCCTTTGGGGAGCTGATCTCGGCCTACAACCCCGCACTGCTGGGCGTGGCGCTGGCACATGTCAGGACGCGTGCAGTGGCCGAGGAGGTCGTGCAGGAGACTTGGCTCGGCGTACTCAAGGGACTCGACCGCTTCGAGGCCCGCTCGTCCCTCAAGACGTGGATCTTCAAGATCCTTACCAACATCGCGATTACGCGCGGGGTGCGCGAGAGCCGCTGCCTGCCCTTCTCGAGCGTGGCGCGACGGGAGGCCGACGCATTGGACGAGCCGGTGGACCCGAGCCGCTTTTTTCCGCCGGACCACGATCGCTGGCCGGGCCAATGGGCGCTAGCGCCGACGCGCTGGGAGACGCCCGAGGGGGCGCTGCTCGCCGGGGAGACGCGCGACTGCATCCTGCGCACCGTCGACGAGCTGCCACCCGCGCAGCGCACGATCATCAGGCTGCGAGACATCGAGGGTTGGCCGCCCCAAGAGGTGTGCGACGTGCTTGGCGTCTCCGACGGGAACCAGCGTGTGCTGCTCCACCGCGCGCGGAGCAAGGTACGTTCCGCGCTCGAGCAGTACTTCGGTGCACTCGCGGCCGTGCCGTCGTGCACTGATGCCCAGGCGCGTGCTCGGCGTAACGCATCGCCGACCCGCTGGACCTGAAGGCATGCCGTCCTTCAGCAATCTCCTCATCGTCGTCGCGGTGGCCTTCGCGGCCCCGTTCCTCCTCGGCCTGTTTCCGCGCGTCCGGCTGCCGTCGGTGGTGCTCGAGATCGTGGCTGGCATCGTGGTGGGGCCATCGGTGCTCGGCCTCGTCGAGATCGACCAAGCGATCGAGGTCCTGGCGTTGATCGGACTTGGCTTCGTGCTGTTCCTCGCGGGACTGGAGATTGAGTTCGAGAAGCTGCGCGGACAGGTCCTCCGCCTAACGGCGCTCGCGTTCGTCGTCTCGTTTGCGATCGCGGTGGTAGTCGGCTTTGGGCTGTCGGCCGCAGGCCTAGTCGAGACCCCACTGCTGGTGGCGATCATCCTCTGCGCCACCTCTCTCGGAGTCATCGTGCCCGTGTTGAAGGACACGGGGGAAATCTCCTCGCCCTTCGGCCAGCTCATCGTCGCAGCGGCGTCGATCGCGGACTTCGGCGCCATCATCCTGCTCACCCTGTTCTTCTCCGGCGAAGGCGGAGTCGGGTCGACGCTTCTGCTCCTCGGTGCTCTGGCGGTACTTGCCGTCGTGGTCTTCGGCGCGGTGCGAGGCGCAGAGCATTCGGTGCGCATCAGAGGCGACCTGCTCAGGCTTCAGGACACCACCGCTCAAATCCGTGTGCGAGCCGCAATCGTCCTTTTCGTTGGCTTCGCAGCCATCGCGGATGAACTTGGCTTCGAGGTGATCCTCGGCACGTTCATCGCCGGCGCGATCATCTCCCTGCTCGACCGCGACGAAGTGATGACGCATCCAGCTTTCCGCCGAAAGCTCGAGGCGATCGGCTTCGGCTTCTTCATTCCCATCTTCTTTGTGACCAGTGGAGTGCGCTTCGACCTCGACGCGCTCGTGGCCGACCCTTCCAATGTCGCGATGGTCCCGATCTTCCTCGCGGCGCTGTTGCTCGTGCGCGGGCTGCCCGCGCTGCTCTACCGTCGCCTGCTCGATAGCAGGCGCACGGTGGTCGCCGGCATCCTCCAGGCCACGTCGCTTCCCTTCATCGTCGCCGCAAGCGCGATCGGGCTCGAACTGGGCCTGATCGACGCGGCGGAGGGTGCGGCACTCATCGGCGCGGGGCTGCTGTCAGTGCTCGTCTTCCCGGTGCTCGGGCTCGCGCTGCTGCGCGGCGGCGCGGAACCCGCCCCTTCGGACGCTCCGCCCGAGCCGTCGTCCGAGCCGGCCGCTCTCATGGCGATGTAGACGGTGGCGCCCGAGCCCGGCTTCTTCGATCGGCGGGTTTGGGCGGCCGAGGCCCTCGGGACGGCGCTCCTGGTGCTCGCGATCGTTCTGGCGGTCGGCCTGTCGGTCGCGGAAGGGTCTCCACTCGCCGATGCCCTCCCCGGACCAGGGGCTCGCTTTCTGGCGGTTGGCGTCCTGGTCGCGCCTTCGGGGATTTCTCGGATCTCTGGCTCTACCTCCTCGCCCCGAGCGTCGCGGGCTTGGCGGTCGGGCTCGCCTGGCGTGTAACGCACAGGCGTCTGCGCGCACTACTCCGAGACACCTAGTCCAGGAGGAAGCGAGACATGGCAAACGCACAGGTGACCGCCGCACCGAGGACGAAGGGCCTGCAGGGCATCGAGGGCAAGAACGTGCTCGTGACCGGGGGAAGCTCAGGCATCGGGCAGGCGATCGCGGTGCGCTTCGCCGAGTACGGCGCGAACGTCGCGATCAACTACCTGCGCCAGCCGGAGGAGGCCGCGGAGACCGAGGAGCAGGTACAGGCCTGCGTCGGCAAGGTGCAGCGTGAGGGCGTTAAGGACGTGCTCGTCCAGGGCGACGTGTCGAACGAGCACGACGTCGTCCGCATGGTCGCGGACGCCGTGGAGGGGCTAGGCGGGATCGACATCCTGGTCAACAACGCCGGCATCCAGATCTCGCGCCCGACCGAGGAGCTCTCGAGCGGCGACTTTGACCGCGTGCTCGCGGTGAATCTGCGCGGCTCTTTCCTATGCGCGCGGGAGGCGATCCGCCACTTCCTCGCCGAGGACAAGCCGGGCTCGATAGTGAACATCTCGAGCGTCCACCAGCTGATCCCCAAGCCGGGCTACATCGGCTACTCGGCCAGCAAGGGAGCGATGCAGAACCTCACGCGAACGCTCGCGCTCGAGTACGCCGGCCGCGGCATCCGCGTGAACGGCGTCGGGCCCGGCGCAACGGTCACACCGATCAACCGCGCCTGGATCGACGACCCGGAGAAGCGGCGCCAGGTCGAGGAGCACATCCCTATGCAGCGGGCCGGCGACGCCGACGAGATGGCTGGCGTCACGGCCTTCCTGGCGTCGGACGACGCCGCGTACATCACCGGCCAGACGATCTTCGTCGACGGCGGCCTGACGCTCTACCCGAGCTTCCTGACCCCATGGTCGTCGGAATGACCTCGCCATTCGGGGCCGAGGATCAGCTCGGCATGCTCAACCACGTGGATGAGGCGAAGCGTCTCGAGGCGCTCTCGCTCGTCCGCGAGGGCCGGATGTTCGACCTCGGCCGCGTCCTGGACGAGAACGTCCCCGTGTTCCCGGGCCGGTTTTTCCGGCAGACACTCGTGACGACGGCCCATCACGCCAACCGCAACGGCGGCGTGGGGGCGGCGCATGTCAACTGGATTACCGAGCAGGTCGTCGGCACGATGCAGCTCGGCACACACCTCGACGCGCTCAGTCACCTCCAGATGGACGACCGCGGCTACAACGGCTGGACGGTGGCAGAGCTCGCCGGCACGGCCGGCGTGAAGAAGCTCGGGATCGAGACCGTCCCGCAGATCGTGACCCGCGGATGGCTCGTCGACGCCTCACGGGCGGAACACGTGATCGAGATCGCCGACCTCGGCGGCATCGATCCGGCGCCGGGGGACGCGGTGCTGTTCCACACCGGCTGGGGCGCGCACTGGAATGACTCCGAGCGCTACGTCTCGGAGCAGCCCGGTCCCGGGTGCGCGGTCGCCTCATGGCTCGCGCAGCGCGGGGTCGCGCTCACGGGCTGCGACACGTGGAGCTACGGTCCGGTGCCCGCCGAGGATCCGGAGCGGCCCTTCGAGGTGCCTCAGATCCTGAACGTGGAGCACGGCGTCTTCATCGTCGAGAACCTCGACACCTCCGAGCTCGCCGCGGCCGGTGTGCGCGAGTTCTGCCTCGTCCTGACCCACCCGAAGCTGCGCGGCGCCACCGGCGCCTGGACCTCCCCGATCGCCCTTATCTAGGAAGGACTCGCGAATGGCCTCCGAGCACTACGACGTGATCATCATCGGAACCGGTGCCGGCGGCGGCACGATGGCCCACAGGCTCGCGCCGTCCGGCAAGCGGATCCTCGTGCTCGAGCGCGGTGGATATCTGCCGCGCGAGCCCGAGAACTGGTCGAGCGAGGAGGTCTTCGGCAAGGGCCGCTACCTGCCGGACGAGGACTGGATCGACGACCACGACGGCGAGGCGTTCAAGCCGCACCAGCAGTACTTCGTCGGTGGCAACACGAAGTTCTACGGCGCGATCCTGTTCCGATTGCGCGAGCGCGACTTCGAGCAGGTGAACCACTACGGCGGCGTCTCGCCGGCGTGGCCGATCTCCTACGCCGACATCGAGCCCTACTACACAGAGGCCGAGCGGCTCTACCTCGTTCACGGCCGGGCCGGGGAGGACCCGACCGAGCCGTTCCGCTCGGCGCCCTTCCCGCACCCGCCGGTGTCGCACGAGCCGCGCATCCAGCAGCTCGCCGATGACTTCGCGCGGACCGGTCACAACCCGTTTCACCTGCCGGTCGGGATCGACCTGGACGAGAGCGACCCGGAGGCCGGCAACTGCGTGCGCTGCGACCGCTTCGACGGCTTCCCCTGCCTCGCGGACGGCAAGGCCGACGCGCACGTGCTGTGCATCCGGCCGGCCATCAAGCACGACAACGTCACACTGCTCACTCACGCGCGCGTGGAGCGGCTCGAGACCGACGGTCGCGGCGGGAGTGTGAGCGAAATTGTGGTCGACCACCGCGGGAGGGAGGAGCGCTACAGCGCCGACCTCGTCGTGGTTTCATGCGGCGCCATCAACTCGGCGGCGCTGCTGCTCCGCTCGGCCTCCGAGCAGCACCCGAACGGGCTCGCCAATTCGTCCGACGTCGTGGGCCGCAACTACATGGCGCACATCAACTCCGGCGTGATCGCGATCTCGCAGACGCCGAACACGACCAAGTTCCAGAAGACGCTCGGCGTGAACGACTACTACTGGGGCGCCGACGACTCCGAGCTGCCACTCGGGCACATCCAGATGCTCGCCAAGTCGGACCGGCACATCCTGCGCGAGGGCGCGCCCTGGTTCGCGCCGAAGCTGGCGCTCGACTACCTCGCCAAGCACGCGATCGACTTCTGGCTCACGAGCGAGGACCTGCCGAACCCGACCAACCGCGTGACGGTCGACCGCTCCGGCCAGATCCACGTCTACAAGCAGTACTACAACCTCGAGGCGCACAAGCGGCTGCTCGGGAAGCTGAAGGGGCTGCTTGGTCAGCTCGGCTGCCAGGAGAGCCCGATCCCCGGTCGCTTCGTGCTCGATCAGCGCATCCCGCTGGCCGGCGTGGCGCACCAGAGCGGAACCGTCCGCTTCGGCGACGACCCTGCGAGCTCGGCCCTGGATGTGAACTGCAAGGCGCACGAGCTCGACAACCTGTACGTGGTCGACACGAGCTTCTTCCCGTCGTCCAGCGCGGCGAACCCGGCGCTCACGGCGATGGCGAACTCGCTGCGCGTGGGCGACCACCTGCTGGAGCGGCTCGGCGCCTCGGGCGTCCCGCGCGCGCTGGCGGAAAACGGCAAGCCGGCCCGTGAGGCCGAGGAGGTTCCGACATGAATCCGGTCAGCAACGTTGCAAGCGCGGTCGGGAAGGGTCTGGCCGCGGGCCTCGCCGGTACGGCCGCGATGACGATCTCGTCAACGCTCGAGGCCCGCATCCGCGGCCGCGCGCCGAGCTCGGCGCCGGCGCGGGCCACCGCCAAGATGCTCGGCATCAAGGAGTTCGAGGACGCGCGCGCAAAGGCGCGCTTCAACGACCTGTCGCACTGGGGCTACGGCACCTCATGGGGCGCCCTGCGCGGCCTACTGGCCGCCGCCGGCCTGCCATCCCGCCGAGCGACCGTCGCACACGGCGCCGCCATCTACGGTGCCGCCCAGGTGACCCTACCCGCCCTCGAGATCGTCCCCCCGTCCGTGTTCTGGCCGAAGCAGGAGATTGCGATCGACGCCTTCCACCACCTCGTCTACGCGACGGCCACGGGCCTGGCGTACGAGCTGATCGACGGCCGCCGGAACGGGCGCGCGTAGCACCGGGTCTGCTCAGTAGCGCTGGATCGCTGATGCAACTGCGTGTGGCGCGGCACACCGACCGGTTGGACCGACCGCAGGCGTGAGACCTACCCGCGTGCGTACTCCTCGGCTGAGCGTGACTCGAACTCGAACCCGACGAAGCGCTCGTCGCCGAGCACCTCTGCGTCGTGACCAGGCTCGATCACGTAGGCCTGGCCTGGTGTGAGCTCCATTTCGGTGCCGTCCTCATGGGTCACACGCATCCTGCCGGACTGCACGACACCGACGTGCCGCGCTTGACAGCTCTCGGTGCCCGCCACCGGCTTGATGCACTCTGACCACTTCCATCCGGGCTCGAACGTGAAGCGGCCCGCAGTCGTGTCACCCAGGCGAACCACATCGACTCGGGTCTTCTCCGGAGTGCGAGTCTCGTCCGGTGAATCGAAGTCTCCGGATTGAATACCGGCCATGATCTTTCCCCTCCTGATGTCGCGAGGACGGACGCTTCATCATTCACGACCGAGTCCCGCCTGGCAAGCAAGGCGGCTACACGCCCGCGCCCACCCGCTCCGCCTCCCACTCAGCCCGCGGCTCCGCCAGCGTCGGGTCGAAGTCTGGCTTGATGCGTGCGTGGATCTCGCCCAAATCGGCCCAGAGCTGCTCCGGTGAGGGGCGGCCCCAGAACCAGTAGCCCACGTAGACCTTCTCGATCACGAGGCCGGGGGAGAGGATCACGGTGTGCGGCACCACGGCGTAATCGTGGTGGACGTCCGTGTACTCGTCGATGTCGAAGTGGTCGCGCACTTCGAGGTCCTCGTCTGACAGGAAGGTCCAGCGGGCACCGGTCGCGATCTTCAGCTTGAAGACGTCGTGCTGGACGTTCGGCATGATCGTCACCAGCTCGGTGAACGCCACCGAGCACCACTCGTGGAAGCGCAGCAGCTCGCGGTGGTGCATCCGCTCGCGCGGGCAGTGCTCGCCGCGGCTCAGATGGACCACCAGCACGTCGTCGCCCTGGAGCGTCGACAGCCGGTGCTTCAGGCCGTTCTCGTCCGGCAGCGTGAAGTCGGGGAAGGTCATCCCCGGCTCGAGGTTCTTGCTCATCGGGCGTTCCTCTCGGTATGCGGGTTGATGCCGGGCACGTCCGTCCGCAGCCGGTAGACGCTCGTCAGCGCGGTCACGTACAGGTCGCGCGCGTCGTCGCCTCCGAAGGCCAGGTTGTGCGGCGCCTCGGGCAGCTCGATCAGGTCGATGCGCTCGCCCTCCGGCGAGATCACCCAGACCCCACCCGGCCCGCAGACATGGAGGTTGCCGGCCACGTCCACCTTCAGGCCGTCGATAGCGTCCTCGCCGGGCGCGTCGGTCATGTCGAACAGGATCGAGCGGTCGAGAACGTCGCCGTCGGCCGACAGCTCGTATCGCACGACGACCTTGGCGTCCGGATCCCAGTTGCCCACGTACAGCGTGCGCTCGTCGGGTGAGAACGCGAGTCCGTTGGGTCCCGCCAGCGAGTCATCGATCAGGGTGATCGTGCCGTTGGGCGACACGCGGAAGACGCCGCTGAAGTCGAGCTCGCGGTCCGGGTCGTCGGCCATGCCGGGGCGCCCGAAGGGCGGGTCGGTGAACCAGACGCTGCCATCCGAGCGGCAGACCAGGTCGTTCGGGCTGTTGAGGCGCCGGCCCTCGTACGAGTCCGCGATCACGGTCGTGTCGCCGTGCGGGTTCACCCGCAGGATGCGGCGGTTGCCGTGCTGGCACATGACGAGCCGGCCTGCGGGGTCGAAGGTGAGGCCGTTGGAGCCGGGCTGCAGGTAGCGCCCGATGTCGACGCCGGTGTAGCCGCTCTTCGGGCGGAAGAGCGTGACCCGCTCGAGCTCAGGGTCCAGGCGGTAGATCGAGTTGGTGTTGGGGGAGGAGAACAGGAGCGCGCCGTCGGTGCTCCAGACCGGCCCCTCGGTGAACTCGAAGCCGCCGGCCACGCGCTCGATCCCGTCGGGACGGCCGCGCGCGCCCGCGTACACGTCGAGTGTCGCCGTGCGCATCCAGATGTAGTTCGCGGGTGCGGCGGAGATCGGCCCGTTGATGCCGAACACCGCGATCATGAAGCGCTCGCCCGGGCGCGCGTCGCGCGTAAGCACCACCCGGTTCGGCGCGTTGAAGCCGGCCACGACCGGCCCACCCGAATCGCCGAGCGCGTGCGGCAGCTCGCCGTTCACCCAGACCTCGGCGTAGTCGTCGACGACGACCTCGAACACGACCGTCGAGCCGGAAACCTCGGTGTCGCCGATTCGCTCGGGCAGCGTCACGGCGATTCGGTACCAGTTGAAACACACCCGGCCGGTCGAGAGGCGGCGCATCGTGTCGGCGGGTGCGAGCGCTGCCCAGGCCGAGTCGTCGAAGTCCGCCGCCTCGGCGTGCGGTACGACGTCGAAGGTCCGGTTTGGGACCGTGCCCGGTCCGAGCGGGTCCTCGGGCGACCCGAGCTCGACGAACTCGGTCTGCTCGACCCGTGCATCCGAGTAACGCCACTGCCCGCCGACCAGCGCGACGCCCTCCTCCGTCTGAAGATCGACGATCGCCTCCGGCCGGCCGGGCAGCAGCTCCGGGGGGCCAGGCGGGCGTGTGGCCGGCGAAACCTGCGCCGTGGCCGCCATCACGCTGCCACCTTGACCACGAAGTAGAGGAACGGGTCCGAGACCTCGGTGAACTGGTGCGGCACGCCGTTCGGGATCGCGAGCACGTCGCCCTCGCTCAGCTCACGCCGCCGGCCGCCGTCGACGGCCGCGGCGCGGAGCTCGCCGGGCGCCACCTCACGCGGGTCGACCATCGAGCCGCCGGTCACCACCGTCGCGCGGCCGCTCACCACGTGCATGACGTCCACGACGCGCTCGTGGTACTCGACCTCGCCGGGGCCCTCGCGGCGGCCCGCGTCGATCTTGTACGTGTCGGTGTCGAGCAGCAGGCCGCCGGCGCGGAACTTCTCGTCCACCGCGGCGGCGGGGAAGTACGCCGCGCCGTCCGAGCCGCCGCCGTTCGCGCGCGCCGCGATCGCCGCCTGGAGCGATCGCGCGCCCAGCTCGGCGAGCTCGCGGTCCTCGTCGGCGTCGGTCGCGCCGCTCACCCCGATCGCCCCGATCACCACGCCGTAGGATTCGATCGGCACGCCGCCCTGCAGCGGCACGGCGCGCGCGAGGTGAAGCGCAGACGGCCGCCCGCCCGACGCCTGGTCCTCGAAGTCCTTGCTCGGCCGCCTGTAGATGGCAGCGGTGCGCGCCTTGTCGGTCGTCACCTCGACCGATGCCACCTGGGCGGAGTCGGGGCGCACCAGGTACATGAGCGCGCCGCCCGCATCGACCGCCGAGACCACGGGCGAGACCCCGCGCTCCGCGGCCGCAGCGCCCGCCGCCTCGGCAGCGAGTCGCGCGCCCTCGTAGGTGAGCGCCGCGACCTCGGCCACCGAGAAATCGGCAGCCGCGCCAGCGACCGAGATGGCCTCGTCCTCGTCCGGCGTCTCGCCGCTCGTGCCGATCGCGCCCACGACCTCTCCGTCAACATGGAGCGGGATGCCGCCGGTGAGCGCGGAAGCGCCGTGCAGCGCGAGCGCCCCGAGCCGGCCATTCGTCACCTGCTCCTCGATCTCACGACTCGGCCGCACGAAGATCGCCGCGGTGCGGGCCTTGTCGACGGCGACGCGGGACGAGGCGATCTGAGCGCCCGGTGTACGGCGAAGCTCGATCAGCTCGCCGTGCGGGTCCACCACCGCGATCACCACCCGGTGCCCGTGGGCGTTCGCCTCACGCTCGGCGGCAGCGATCACAGCGGAGGCGCCGGCGTCGTCGATGATCCTGCGAGTCCTTACGAGGGCCATGTCCAGGGTCCTTTCGCTTCGAGATGGGCTGCGTAGATGGCCGTGTCGGCCGTGATAAAGAGGACGTCCCGCTCGGGGCCGCCGAAGCAGAAGTTGACGGCGCCTGGCACGTCGATCGCGCCGATCGGGGAGCCGTCTGGGCTGAGGATCTCGACACCGCCCGCGAACGTCGCGTACAGGCGCCCCGCCGAGTCGGCCTTAAGGCCGTCCGGGTGCTGCGGCGAGCTCACGTGAATCACGCGCTCTCGGTCGAGGCGCCCGCCGTCCAGGACGTCGAAGGCCTTGAGGTGATGCGGCTCGCCGTTGTCGGCCACGTAGAGGGTGCGCTCGTCCGGCGAGAAGCAGAGCCCGTTGGGCTTGTCGAACGAGTCCGCGACCGCGATCGCGCCGCCCGTTCGCGGGTCGTATCGCCACACGGCGTCACGAAGGAGCGGCCGTGGCCGGAAGCCCTGGAGCCACCCGTAGCTCGGGTCCGTGAACCAGATCGTGCCGTCGCGCTTGACGACGACGTCGTTCGGCGAGTTGAAGCCCTCGACGAGAAGCTCGCGCTCGCCGCTGGTCCGGTCCACGGCCACGATCGCGCCGTCGATCTGCTCGCACACGATCAGACGGCCGTCGTGGCCGAGTGCCATGCCGTTCGCGGCCGCGGCATCCGGGCGGACGACCGACACGGTGAGGGAGCCAAGGTCGAGCCGCTTGATGTCGACGCGCGGCCCGGGGCGGGGGACGCTCGTGAAGTACAGGGCGTCCTCGCCGGGAACGTAAACCGGCCCCTCGTGCGCGTCCACGTCGACGAAATGCTCCAGCCGGGCGGGGAACCCGGAAGGAGGCGCGGTGGGGGTGGGGAAGCGGCTCGCCTGGCTCACACGGGCTCAGTCACCCCGGCCGCCCGACCGTTACACCCCCGTCTTAAAGGGACTGTCCCTTTAAGAACAGCTCGGCGTACCTGCGGCGCCCGTCGCCGCCCGCGGCGGCGAAGCAGTCAAGGAGGTGCGAAACGTCGACCCAGTCCGGGGCGGTATCGCTCAGCACCATTGAGTGACTGCTCCACGGCCAGTCATCCGGGCGGCCACAGAGACCCGCCTCGACCGGGTTCATGGCGATGTAGACAGCCACCGTCCAGAGCTGCTCGTCGCTCTTGACCTGAACCGCCCCGTAGCGCTCCTGGAAGAGATGGCCGGAGCTCCCGTGCCGAGCGTTGAAGCGTTGCGCGTACGAGCCGTGCAGCCGCCTCATGCCGGCGCCGAGGTTCGGCTCCCGCGTCTCGAGCAAGAGGTGGACGTGATTGTCCATTAGGCAATAGGCGAGCAGGCGCCAGCGAAAGTGCCTGACGGTGCCTCGCAGAATCCCGAGGTACATCCGGCGATCGCGGTCGTCGCCATAGATGATCCGCTTGTTGTTGCCGCGCGCGAAGACGTGGAACAGTCCGGCTTCGACCTCCGCGCGCGGCTTGCGTGGCACACCACGTGAAGCGAGCTGGGGCAAAGCCCAGCCCCCCACTTAAAGGGACAGTCCCTTTAAGTTCTTTAGGTTCAGGCTGCGGCGGGGACCCGCGCGCGTAGCGCGGTCAGCCCGTGCAGGAAGATCTCGGAGAAGGTCGGGAAGGGCTGGATCACGTCCTCCATGACATCGAGCGGCACGCCGGCGCGGATCGCGACCGTGGCCTGCTGGAGCCACTCGCCCGCCTCCGGGCCGAGCGCGTACGCGCCGGTGAGCCGCTCGCCATCCGAGACGAGCGTCATGAACCCGGGGCTGTCCGCGTACGCGCGCGTGTATGTCGCGGTGCGAGGCACCTCGGAAAGCGGGACGGTCGCGGTGACCGACCCGTCGGGGTCGCCGACGGCGGCCGCCTGGGGATCCGTGAACACCACCCGCGGTACGGCGTTGTAATTGGCGGCGCGCTGACGGCCGAGGATGTTCGACGCCGCCACGCGGCCCTGGTACTTGCCCATGTAGGTCAGCGGCCAGACCCCGGTCACGTCGCCGATCGCCCACACGCCGTCCGTCACCCGCATGCGCTCGTCGACCGGAATGCCCCGGCGCGTCGGCTCCACGCCGACGGTCTCCAGCCCGACCCCGTCGCTGCGCGGTCGACGGCCGGTCGCCACCAGCAGCCGGTCGCCACGGAGCTCGTCGCGGGACTCGAACTCGAGCAGGTACTCCCCGCCATCGCGGCGGACGCCGCTCGCGTGCTCGCCAAAGTGAAGCTCGATCCCGTCGGCCTCGAGTGCGCTGCCCAGCGCGTCGCCCAGCGGCTTCGGCTCGCGCGGCAGCACGTGATCCATGCCCTCGACGAGGGCAACCGAGGCGCCCATGCGACGCACGGCCTGCGCCATCTCCACGCCCAC
>Ga0105245_10003734_pt1 | contig 13565 bp, 10 predicted proteins | sample KBSM54metaG_FD_81523 | JGI IMG/M metagenome (GOLD analysis project Ga0105245, IMG submission 81523) | Miscanthus rhizosphere microbial communities from Kellogg Biological Station, Michigan, USA - KBS M5-4 metaG | ecosystem: Host-associated > Plants > Roots > Rhizosphere > Soil | place... | reverse complement strand
TCTCGCCGCCTGGGAGGGCAGCCCGGACACCGCACTGTCCACGGGGGTGGTTCTATCAGCGCAAGCGAGCGGGCCAGGTCCGGGCGGGTAGCCGCAGCGAGCATCGCCACTACCGCGCCGTACGAGTGTCCGACGAGGTGGGCGCCGGCAGCGAGCAGGTCAACGACGTCCCTCGCGTCGACCTCGTAGTCGCTGGGGTACGGCGACCCCGACAGATCCGGGCTTGCGATGTGGAAGTCGCAACGACGGTCCTGCGGCGGGCGGGCGTCGGTGGCCGTCGGCTTTCTCATGTCACCGTCGGGGGTTTCCTCCAGCCACGGGATTGATCAGCCGACACCGGCCCGTCGACCGGGCTTGTCGTCGTGGCCTAGGGTGTTGCGGGACTCAGGCAAGATCCAGCGCACCTGCCGGACCGTCCGGACCGGACGGTCCGCCGTGAAGGAGATGCCCGGATGGATCACGGCGTTTTCCAGTCGCTTCGCACGGCCCGCCGGGACGCCCGCCAGGGGCGGATCGGGAGGGCCCTGGAGATCTACAGCCAGTTCCTGCCGGAGCCTCCGGCGAAATCGAAGCGGTTCTCGACGCCGAACCCGTTCACCCCCGCGAGGCTCGCAGCACTCGCGGAGCCGGTCCGGGCATATGTCGACCCTGTCCTGTCGCTCTGCCGCCGGTTGCCGTCCGGGTGGACGAACACGGGAATTCAAATGGATCTCAGCAAGGGTGACATGACCTCCGCGATGGCGAGTCTGGCCGACGCGTGCCGCACCCATCTGGCCGCCGAGGACCGGCGGCGAAGCACGCCGGAGGAGAACGTCGCGAAGTTCGGCCAGTTCCGGCTCGGCGGACGCCCGGTACCGGAGGATCTGCGTGCAATGCTGATGGCGTACTGGACGGACGAGCCCGAGGTCGGGCGCCTGTTCCACGACTGGGAGTTGGACTTCCTCGACCCGTACGAGGCCACCTGGCTGGACGACCTCGCCGAGGTGGACGCCGACGGCCCGGAGCCACCCCGAACCGCCGACGGCCTCGCCGGCGCCGCGGTCGACGCCGGCTACGCTGAACTCGCCCGCCACATCGCGTTCGTCGGTACCTGGAACAACAACAGTCTTTTCGGGTACTGGCTGCACCCCCAGGGGGAGTTCGGCGAGTTCCCGCCCGTGATCGAGGTCGACTCGGAAGCTGAGATCAGCATCCTGGGCCGGGACTGCAATCTGGCGGAAGCCCTGACGGGCACCTCCGCCGAGGGTGACGACGCGCGTTTCGATCGGCTTGCGCAAATGTTGCGCAACGCGGGCGTTCCGGTGGAGCGACGCGGGCGGTACGGCAGGTCCCTCGAACTGACGGTCCACCCGGAGGTCGTGTACGAAGAGGCCCGGAAGCGGGAACTGGAACGGCTCACCGCCGAGTTGGAAGCAACGCGGCAGCACGTGGGGCGGTCGGGAACCGCGGTCGAGGCGACCGATCTGCTCGCGGTCCTCGGCAAGGCGGCCGGTGATCCTGCCGTCGCGGACGTGCTGACCACGCTCGGGCTGCCCGCAGCGGTGGAGTTCCGAGCCGACGACATCTCCCGGACCGTCACGGAGCCGGTCCGCGGGGTGGAGCTGACGTTCCAGCGCGCGGATGAGATGCGCGACGAACGGGAGTTCGGCGTCCCGGCCGACGACCCGATCACCGCCGTTGTGGCATTCGTCGATGGGTGTACGTTCGCCCGGTTGCCGCACGACCTGCGGTTCGGCCAATCCCCCGGGGCCGTGCGGGAACTGCTCGGACCGCCGCTGACGGAGGACGCCGGCCGGCGGATCGAGACCTGGGAGATCGACCGCCGGTATGTCCGGCTCACCTATTCCCGGGCAGGCCTGGTGGAGAAGATGGCGGTCGGACTGCCGTGGAAGGGTTTCCCATAGCGCGCCGTATGAGCGTCATGGCGTTGCGCCCGCGTGCGGCCCAACAGCATGTGCATGGGACCAGCGGTCAACGGGCGGTCGCGTCGGCAGCGGCAGCAGCACTGACGGTGACCCGCGTCCAGATCCTGTCGACGACGGTCGCCGTGAACGTGGCGACGGGTCAGCTACACACGACACCGTTGAGCAGGAACCGGGTCGGAGGCGAGTTGTTTGCGCTGTAGGCGGCCTGGAACCCGAATTCGACGTTCTGGCCCGCAGCGATGGTTGCGTTCCACGCGGCGTTGCGCGCGCTGACGTCGGTGCCGCTCTGGGTGACCGTGGCGTTCCAGCCGTTGGTCACCTGCTGGTTGCCCGACCAGGACCATTGCAGTGTCCATCCGTTGATGGCGGCGCTGCCGGTGTTGGTGACAGTGACGGCCGCGGTGAAGCCGTTGGACCACGAGTCGGCCCGGTACCCCACCCGGCAGGCGAGGCCGCCCGGTGCGCTCGGGGAGACGGATGGCGACGACGACGACGGCGACGGTGAACCCGGGGTTGACCGGTCCAACCCGAAGAACTGAACGGCTGCCAGCGCCATGCCGCCCATTGGCAGGCTGTGGCCGGCACCCTGGATGCTGTACGCCTCCACCTGTACCGTTCCGGACGCGTCGGCGTAGCGACGCCGGTTCCAGTTGGCCTGCGGAGTGTCCGTCGACGTCGGCGTCTGGCCGAGCCCGAACACGTTGGTCCACTGCTCGATCGTCTCCTGCAGAAGCGAATAGGGAACCAGGGTGTCGTTGGTTCCGTGCCACAACTGCACGCGGGGACGCGGGCCGGTGTAGCCCGGGTACGCCTGGCGCACCGCGTCACCCCACTCCTGCGGTGTTCGGTTCATGCTGCCGCCGGTGCACCGACTGGTTCCGGGCGGGAAGTCCGCCGCATTGGCGAAGCAGGTGAACGGGACGCCCATGAACGCCGCTCCCGCCTTGAACACGTCTGGGTACAGGGCGAGTAGGGCGTTGGTCTCCATGCCGCCGGACGAACTGCCGGTGGCGAACACCCGCTGCGGATCGCCGCCGTACCGCTGTTCGACGTAGGTGATCATCGACATGATGGACACCGGGTCACTACCGCCGCCGCGCCGTTTGGACGCGTCCGACCACACGTCGAAGCAGTTGCCGAAGCCAGCCTGCTGCGTCGCCGTCGGGTAGATGACGATGAAGCCGTACCGGTCGGCCAGCGCGGCGAACTCGCTGCCCGAGTAGAAGCCCGGACCCGAACCACCGCACCCGTGCATCGCCACCACGATCGCCGGACGGCTCGGCCGGGTGTCCGGCACGTAGACGTGCATTCGCATTGCGCCCGGGTTGGTGCCGAAGCTGGTCACCTCGACCAGGGAGGCGGCGGCGGCCGGCTGCGACAGCGCGACCCAGCCGACCGCGAGGAACAGGGTCAGGGCGAGGGCCGTCAGGCCCGCTCGGATTCGTCTCATGACCGACTCCATCGATAGCCGTCGCTCATTACGGTAGGCATTGCGATGACGGCCGTCAATTTTCTGTCCAACATCTCGACGCACGGGCGGACCTCGTCGCGATCTTCCAGGCGACGACGGCGACGACGGCGACGGCGACGGCGGCGGCGGCGGCGGCGCGTCAGCCGACCTCGGTCCGGAACAGCCGTGGCGCAAAGTCGATGAGGTTCTTCTGCCAGGTGTCCCAGCCGTGCGGACCGGGCGTGATTCCGGCGAAGTCGTACCGGATACCGAGGTTCTCCAGCGTCGCCAGGGTGGAGAGCACGATCGGATACACGAAGTCGGTGACGTTGCCGGTGTAGACCCGCAGGAGCCTGGTGCCGCTGTTGATCGCCGCTGGGTCGAACCCGGAGGGGTTGAAGATCCCCGCCGAGAACGTGCCGATGTAGGCGAACTCGCCAGGATGGGTCTTGAGCACGTCGAAGGTCTGGAATCCACCCATCGACAGGCCGGCAAGCGCCTGGTGCGCCGGGTCGTGGGCGATGTTGTAGCTGGCGCGGGCGGCCGGCACGATGTTGTCCAGAAGCTCCCGGCCGAAGTCGGGCACGTTGCCGTTGCCCATCACCACCACCATCGGCACGATGTTGCCGTCGTGGAAACCGTTGTCGAGGATCTGCTTGGCGCGCCCCATCTCGACCCAGTCGGTGTAGCTCTGCCCGCTGCCGTGCTGCAGATAGAGGACGGGGTATGGATCGGCCCGGTGGGGGTCGTAGCCGGGCGGTGTCCACACATATGCGCTCCGCGGTGCTCCCACCACGGTGCTGTCGTAGGTGAGCGTCGTGAGGGCCCCGCCCTGCCCGGCCGGAACGTCGGTCAGCGGACGGGCAGCCCGTCCTGGTGCCAGGAAGCTGCTCCAGGTCGGCTCCGAGGTGATGCTCGTCGGGTTCGACAGGTCCTTCTTCGACACCAGGTCGACAATGAACTTGTAGTAGTAGAACCACGGCTTGAGCGGACCGACGGTGCCCCGCCACCGGTCACCGGTGCGGGTGAGCGGGACGTTGACCCAGCTTCCGCCCGGCGCCCAGTTGCCCCACAGCGTCACACGCCGCGCGGCCGTGAACTCGGTCCCGGTCTCGGCAGTGACGAACGTGTCTCCGTTGGCGTCCCGGGTGAGCCAGGGCGTGGGGGTCGTGCCGGGCGCCGGCGACGTGAACTCGCGGTTCAACGGCAGGTTGCCGGCTCGCGGGCCGTGGTGGCGCACCGGGCGGAACAGCCGAGGCAAGAAGTCGGCGAAGTCGTCCCGCCAGGCGTTCCAGTTGTGGCCGCCGTCGGGGTCGACCCCGTCGAAGTCGTATCTGACCCCGGCCCGGTCGAGCGTGCGCATCGTCCGGTAGGTGTCGTTGTACGCGGGATCGGTCATGTTCCCGGTGTACAGACGCAGCAGCCGGGTGCCGGCATTGACGGCCCGACCGTCGATCCGCAGGTGCTCGTCGGCGAGCGGGCCGGCGAAGGAACCCACGTAGGCGAACTGCCCGGGATGGGACAGGGCGGAGCGCAACACCTGCGTTCCACCCGCGGACGCGCCGGCGAGTGCCTGGTGAGCAGGGTCCCGGGCGATGTTGTACTCGCGACGGACCGCCCGCGCGACGGTGCGCAACTCCCGCTGGAAATCGGAGACACTGCCGTCGCCCAGCACGACGACCATGGGCTCGATGCGCCGCTGGACGGCGAGGTTGTCGAGGATCTGCTTGGCGCGACCGAAGTCGAGCCAGTCGATACGGCTTCCGTCCGCGCCCTGCTGGAGGTAGAGCACCGGGTACGGTTCGCGCCGGTGCGCGTCGTAGCCGGGCGGGGTCCACACGTTGGCGGACCGCGTCTGGCCGGGGTCGCCCTGGTAGGTGACGGTCCCCATGGCGCCGCCCTGTCCGTCGGGCACGTCGGCCAGCAGCCGGGCGGCATCGCCCGGAACGAGGAACGTGCTCCAGGTCGGATCGGAGGTGACAGTGGTGGGATTGGTCGGGTCCTTGACGACCTTGGTGTCGTCGCCCCGGAGCCGGTACTGGTACAGGCCCGGTCGCAACGGGCCGATCACCGACGTCCAGGCGTCCCCGCTACGCGTCAGACCCAGGTCCGACACGGTGAAAGACGGACCGAAGTCAGCTTCGACGACGACCCTCGACACCGCGCCCATGGCGCTCTCCAGATCGGCCGCCGGAACGCGGAACGACGCGAAGCCGTCGGAGACGGTGAGCCACGGGGTCGCGGCCGCCGCCGGCTGTGCCCCGGTCAGCACGACCGGCGCCCCCAGGACGACAGCGCCGAGCACCGCCAGGAACCGCCGTACACCGCTACCGTGCATTCGCCGGCACTGCTCGGACGTACCTGCCATTGCGTCAACTCCTCACGCTGTCCGGCCGCGGCTCCGGGACGGCATCGTGCTCCTGGTCCACAGGAGGGGCGCGTCGGCTTCCGGGCGAACGGCGTGGCCACGGCATCCTCAACATGGTTGAGCGGGCGCCATGGCATGTCCGTGTGCCGCCCGTGCGCCGCTGTCCGGTTAGTTGTGAGCGATAACTTAGCCAGTGCATTCGAGTTCGTCAATCAGACTGCCGGCGATGCGGTGGCGCCTGACTTCCCACCGGCCAGCTATGACGCCGCGGCGCTCCCGCTCATGCACATCGACGGGCCCCAACCGATTCTCGACATACTCGACGCAGCCGGCTTTGTCGACGTGGCCGTCGAGTCCCGGCCCGATCTCAGCGTCGGCAGCGGGACGCCGTATCTGCTGACCGCTACCCGACGCTGACGGGCGGCCAGCCGACGAGGGCCAGCAGCCTTTCGGCTCGCGCCTTCCACTACCAGGGAAGCTGGGCGGTCATGGCCGATCGCCGCTGCGTTCGTTAGCCGCCCCAGCGCGGGAACCCTCGGTCAGGTTGGCAACGGAGTGCGCTCGGATGTCGGCGTTCGGGTGCCCGCCGTACCGGGCCACGACGGCGAGCACATGTTCCTGGGCTCGCTCGGCGAGCCCGTCGTAGATGGCGACAAATATGTCCCGCGTCCGGGCACGCGGCCAGCCGCGGGGCATCAGCTCGATGGGGAGCTGCGGATCGAGCAGCGGGATCCGCCGGTAGGCATCCATGATTTCGGTGCGGGCCCGCACCGCCGCCCCGCCGTTGATTCGACCGCTCTCGATCCGAGCCAGCATGGGCCTCCAACGTCGGATGAAATTCTCGTAATGTTCGGCCAGGGCGGCGATGTCCCACGCCTCGATCGGGTTGCGGTTGGATCCGGTCGCGAGCTCCACGTGGCTGGCTCGGAAGACGGTCAGCGCTCCGAGCGAGACGCCCGGCAGCCGGCTCCTGACCGTCTGGTTCAACGCGTCGGGCGAAACCCACAGCCCGTCGTACAGCGGGGCAAATCCCAGCCATCGCAGTTGGCCGCGCAACGCGCGTCGTTGCACGGTCTCCTCTTGCGGGAGGGAGAAGGCGATGAGCGTCCAGCATCCGTCCCACGGGCGGGTGTCTGTGCCGAACCGGCCGATCCAAGCGCCGCCGGCCGCCAGATCCTCTGCGGCGTCCCGGGTCAACCGGTAGGCGCTGTGCCGTCCCTGTCGGCGGCTGTCCAGGATCCCCCGGCGGGAAAGCCGGCTGATGGCGGTGCGCGCTCCACCGCTGCTGACTCCCAACTCGCCCACCAGTGCCACGATTGCCGCGGACGGCAGCCAGGCGCGTGAATGCACCGTGTAGTCGGCTACCAGGGTGGTCGTCAAACCCTGCGCTGTGTTGCTTACCCGGTGCAGGGGCCGCACGAGTCCGGCGACCGCGTCGGGAAAGATCTCATCGATTTCGTAAGGGCTTACCACGCACCACTCCCACATTGCGATCGATAGGACCGATGGTAAGGGGCGTTGAGATGATCAACGCGACGACGAGTAGACGCCCCCACGAGCGTCATGGACATCGATTGACAGTCTCGCGTCCTGGAGTCAGACTACTTGACACGCGTTCCACGCTGTGAGAGCCGCACAGCGTGCTCTGGTAACGCGTTCGCGTTGACGGGCTCATGGGAAAGCCCGGACGGCCCGTCACGCTACCGCGGTAGATGGGGGCGCGCCATCCTGCCGCTGTACCCAGGTGCGCGCAGCACAGCACGGCTGCGCGGCCCCACCCCCGCTTGGTCAAAAGGAGCGCCATGAAACGGATAGCCAAACCTGGCCGGAACCGCCTGATGCTGGCCGGCTTGCTCAGCGTGTTGATGGTTGGTGGGACACTGCTGCTACTGCCCCGCTTGGCCCAAGCCGCCACAACGTTGGGGGCAGCGGCCGCGCAGTCCGGTCGGTACTTCGGCACCGCCATTGCCGCAGGCCGGCTCAACGACTCCGCGTACACCACGATCGCCGCCCGCGAGTTCAACATGGTGACGGCCGAGAACGAAATGAAGCCCGACGCCACCGAGCCCAACCAGAACCAGTTCAACTTCTCCTCCGGCGACCAGATCTACAACTGGGCGACGTCGCGGGGGATGCGGGTCCGGGGGCACACCTTGGCCTGGCATGCCCAGCAGCCGGGCTGGATGCAGCGGTTGAGCGGCAGTGCCCTGCGCTCCGCGATGATCAACCACATCAACGGGGTGATGGGCCACTACAGAGGCAAGTTGGCCGCATGGGACGTGGTCAACGAGGCGTTCAACGAGGACGGCAGCCGCCGCCAGTCCAACCTGCAGGGCACCGGCAACGACTGGATCGAGGTGGCGTTCCGCACCGCACGGGCGGCCGACTCGTCGGTCAAGCTGTGCTACAACGACTACAACATCGAAAACTGGTCGTACGGCAAGACCCAGGGCGTGTACCGCATGATCCAGGACTTCAAGTCACGGGGAGTGCCGATCGACTGCGTCGGGCTACAGACCCACTTCACCGGCGGCAGCTCGCTGCCCAGCAACTTCCAGACCACCCTGTCGAGCTTCGCCGCCCTCGGCGTCGACGTGGCCCTGACCGAGGTCGACGTCACCAACGCCTCGACGTCACAGTACGCGGGGCTGACCCAGGCGTGCCTGAACGTGCCGCGCTGTATCGGGATCACGGTGTGGGGCGTGCGGGACAGCGACTCGTGGCGTTCCGGCGAAAGCCCGCTGCTGTTCGACGGCGGCGGGAACAAGAAGCCGGCCTACACGTCGGTGCTCAACGCCCTCAACGCCGCCGACCCGACGCCCTCGCCGACCACGAGCCCGACGACGAGTACCTCACCCAACCCGCCGGGTGGCTCGGGCACGATCGTCGGAGTGCAGTCCAACCGGTGCATCGACGTGCCCAACGCCTCGCAGACCAACGGCACGCGCGTACAGCTCTACGACTGCCACGGACAGACCAACCAGACGTGGACCTACACCTCGAGCAAGCAGCTGCAGGTGTACGGCAGCAAGTGCCTGGACGCCAACGGCGCGGCGACGGCCAACGGCACCGCGGTCATCATCTGGGACTGCAACGGCCAGGCCAACCAGCAGTGGAACGTCAATGCCAACGGCACGATCAGCGGCGTGCAGTCCGGCCGGTGCCTGGACGTGTGGGGCACCGCCAACGGGCAGCAGATCCAGCTGTACGACTGCCACGGGCAGGCAAACCAGCAATGGCGGACCAACTTCACGGGCGGCCCGTCCTCACCGCCCCCGTCCTCGTCGTCCTCGTCGCCCCCGGCCGGCTGCGCTCTTCCGTCGACGTACCGCTGGTCGTCGACCGGCGCGCTCGCGAACCCACAGAACGGGTGGCTGTCCCTCAAGGACTTCACCAACGTGGTCTACAACGGCAAGCACCTGGTCTACGCGTCGAACGTCTCCAGCGCAGGTTCGTATGGCTCGATGAACTTCAGCCTGTTCACGAACTGGTCGGACATGGCCTCAGCCGGTCAGACCGGGATGGGCCAGGCCACGGTGGCACCCACGCTGTTCTACTTCGCCCCGAGAAACGTCTGGGTGCTGGCCTATCAGTGGGGCCCGAACGCGTTCAACTACAAGACCTCCAGCGACCCGACCAACGCCAACGGCTGGTCTGCGCCGCAGGCGCTGTTCACCGGGAGCATCTCCAACTCCAACACCGGCGTGATCGACCAGACGCTCATCGGTGATGGCCAGAACATGTACCTGTTCTTCGCTGGCGACAACGGCAACATCTACCGGGCCAGCATGCCGATCGGGAACTTCCCCGGCAACTTCGGCGCGAACTACACGACGATCATGAGCGACTCCACCAACAACCTGTTCGAAGCGGTCGAGGTGTACAAGGTCCAAGGCCAGAACCAGTACCTGATGATCGTCGAGGCGATCGGAAGTCAGGGGCGCTACTTCCGCTCGTTCACATCCAACAGCCTGAGCGGTTCGTGGACCCCGCAGGCCGCCACCGAAAGCAACCCCTTCGCCGGCAAGGCCAACAGCGGTGCCACCTGGACCAACGACATCAGCCATGGTGATTTGGTCCGCAGCAACCCCGACCAGACCAAGACCATTGATCCGTGCAATCTCCAGTTCCTCTACCAGGGGAAGGACCCGAGCGCGGGCGGCGACTACAACCGGCTGCCGTGGCGGCCGGGTGTGCTGACCCTGCAACGCTAGGCGTGTCAGAAATGATGGAACGGCGAGCTGACTCGACCGGTCAGGCGTGTCATTGATCGAAATGTGACGAGGTCTCCGGGAGGTGCATCGACCAAGATGGACCTTTCCCGGAGACCTCGTCGCGAGCGCAGCGGCTTCCGAGGCCGTCTCGGCATGACGCGGTCGGCGGCAGATGAGGACGCCCAGTTGGTCGCGCCCGTAGATCACGGATCAAGCGCGTTCAGCGGCGGCCACGTTGGGAGAGGGCGGCGTCGATCTCGTCACGGCGCCCGACCACGAGCGCGTCGAAAGCACCGTTCGGCAGGTACCGCTCATCGGTGAACTTGATGCCGCCCTTGGTCGACTCGAAGCCGTCGAACTCCGCGATCACCCTCTCAACGACCGCGGCGCTGAACGGGAACACCGAATAGCCCTGCTTCGTCGACACCACGCTGATCAGCGGCCGGCCACGATAACGCAGCGCCGCCATGCCGTAGCTGGTGCCCTCCTCGGCCTCCGGCACAACGCTCACCGCGCGTGCCCGGTACCGATCGAGCACCGAACGCGCAGGCTCGTCGAGGTCGGCGATGTACTCGGTCACGTCACCCATGCCGATATCGTGGCATCCCCGGAACGTCGCGCCCTCGAGCAGGCGCCGCTTCGGAGATGTCGTGGACCCGACCATCAATGCGCGCCTAGCCACGTCCCGGTCCGGCGCCGGTGAGCTGGGCGAGGATGGCTCCGGTGTCCAGCCAGACGTTCTCCCGACTGATTGCCCCGCCCCGGAACTCGAAGACGTGCAGCACGCGGAACACGACCGGCTCGTCGCTACCGGGTGCGCCGAGGAAGCCGCGCGGGAACAGCCCGGTCGTCCGGTGCTCGATCACGCAGAAGTCGTCGCCGTAGTGCGACCGCGTCGGCACCATCTCCTGGTTGACGAAGGCCGCGATCAACTGGTCGTAGAAGTCTTTTGCCGCCCCGGGACCGCGCACCGGCCCGGTCGGCCAGCCCACGACGTCGTGCTCGACGTCGTCGGTGTACACCGTCACCGCTGCCGCCGCATCGGCGGCCATTTCGGCCTCAATGTGCGCGGCGATCAGTCGGTCCATCTGCTCGCGAGTAGTCATGTCCACCCTCACCCGTCATTGACGTAGCTGGTCGAGTTGCGAGGAAGAGTGACCAACGGCGACGCGGCGGGCAATCCCGCAAAGACGGGGGTCGAACCCGCCGAGGATGCCACCCCATGTTTGAGGGATTGCGTGCGGGGCGGCGTCGCGTACCGTCCAGGACATGGGCTTGGACCGGTTCGTTCAGGCACGCGATCGCCTGCTTACAACGATCGGTGCCCAGGCCGACCTGGCAGTGGTCTTTCAGGAGACGCAGGCGGCGCTGCACGCGGTCACCCGCTTCTCCTGGAGCACGATCATGTCCGTGGACCCGCTGACGCTGCTGCCCACCGGCGGCGCCGTGGAGGGGTTCTCCCCGGACCAGTGCGCGCCGTTCTGGGACCACGAACTGCTGGCGCCGGGATTCAACAAGTTCACCACTCTGGCCCGCCGCACCCCGACCGTCGCCACCCTGGTCGATGCCACCGACGGCGACCTGCGCCGCGCTCCGATCTACACCGACATGTACGCGGCTCTCGGCGTCGCCGACGAACTACGGGCCGCCTTCGTCACCGGCAGTTCCTGCTGGGGCGTCGCCGTCCTGCTCCGGGCCGGCGACGACGGCCCGTTCCTCGACCGGGAGATCGACCAGGTGCTCGGCCTGGCGCCGATCATCGCCCGGGCCTTGAAAGCCAGCGCCTGCAGGGTCGAAACAAGCGCCCGCGCACAGGCCGCCATGATCGTGCTCGATGGCAACAATGAGATCCTGAACCTCACGGTGCAGGCCGGCGAACTTCTCGACGACCTACGCACCGGTGGCCTCAACGAACCCGGCCTTCCCGCGATCGTGCGCGCCATCGCCATCCGGGCACGGTCGAGCCGCAGCCGCAGCCAACTGGCCACCCGCGTTCGAGGCACCTCCGGCCGTTGGCTTCGGGTCACCGCCATCCCCATGGAGGGACCCGACGGCCACGTGTCTGTGATGATCGACCCTGCCCGGCCCGCAGACCTCACCCCGCTCCTCCTCGAGTCCCACGGCCTAACCGAACGCGAAGTCGAGATAGTCACGTTCCTGGCCCGCGGCCTTGCCACCAAGGAAATCGCCGCCGAACTGACCATCTCCGCCCACACCGTGCGCGACCACGTCAAGGCCATCTTCACCAAGGTCTCGGTCAACAGCCGAGGCGAACTGGTCGCCCGCCTGTTCGCGGAACACCTCTTCGAAGGCTTCCACGCCGCCGTCCACCGCACGGACACAATCGACCCCGCCGCAAATCCGTCCCGGACCCGGTGATCCTGGGCGAAGCCGACCGGCCACAAGACATACCTCCGCAGGTCAACCAGTCGCTGCTGGATTGACGGGCCGCCATTCTGAGCTTCACCCTTCCAGAGGCGCAGCATCACCGGTCGCGCACAGTAACCAGCGGTGATCGACTCTGGCCTGGCCATGTGGGCGGCGCGCCGGCGTATGGGCCGGGCGACCTCAGGGCGCCGTGCGACGCCGGCGCTCCCGGATAAAATGGGGGTAAAATGGGGGTCGAAGATCGACTCCGACGAACGCCATGCCCCTGACCTGGGAAATTGCTCCCCCATTTGGACTCGAACCAAAAACCTGCCGGTTAACAGCCGGCTGCTCTGCCAATTGAGCTATGGGGGATCGCGCCCCACCAGGCAGAAGTGCCGGGCGCGGGCGACCGGGACTAGAGTACATGACGCGGTCGTCGCCGAGCACACGGGTTACCGACACGGCGCGTCGGCACGCCTGGGCATGGGTTCTGGGCATTCGGGTCCCGTGAGCGAGGTGTCGGCGTCACCATGAACGGGTATGCACGGACAGACGACGCAATAAGTCCGTTCGCGTGACTAACGGCGACAGGCGTCGCCTGAAGGAGGAGGTCGCATGCGCGGCAAGCTGTGGTTCCTCGGCGGTCTGGCCGCGGGATTCGTTCTCGGTGCCCGGGCGGGCCGCGAGAAGTACGAAGAGATCGTGGCTACGGCCCGGAAGGTCAAGGAACACCCCACGGTGCAGGAAGCCCGGGGCGTGGTGCAGGAGCAGGCGAACAGGCTGGTGACTGAGGGCAAGGACAAGCTCAGCCAGTCCAAGTTCGCCGAGACCAAGGTGGGCGAGCGCCTGCTGAGCAGCGGCTCGGGGACTACGGCCCCGGGTACGACCAGCACAGGCACCCTCGGCGCCGATTCCACGCTGGCGACGAGCGGGTCGACGACCCGTTCGAACAGCACTTCGACCGGTCCCACCGGCTCGTAGCCCGGTAACGCGTACGCGGCGGCGGGCCTCACGGCCCGCCGCCGCTGCGTGTTCGCTCCGCGATCTTGGACGTCGGTCGGCGCTGGAGCACCGATCGACGTCCAAGATCGCAAACGCGGATCCTAGGATCCGGCCAGCCGTTCCACGATGGGTAGAGCCGTCTCGACGTCGCCGAGCATGAATGACGTGATGCCGAGCCGCTCCCGCAACATGCGGATCTTTTCCACCAGCTCGTCGACGGTTCCGATGTAGACGTG
>Ga0105245_10003732_pt1 | contig 13566 bp, 5 predicted proteins | sample KBSM54metaG_FD_81523 | JGI IMG/M metagenome (GOLD analysis project Ga0105245, IMG submission 81523) | Miscanthus rhizosphere microbial communities from Kellogg Biological Station, Michigan, USA - KBS M5-4 metaG | ecosystem: Host-associated > Plants > Roots > Rhizosphere > Soil | place: Michigan... | reverse complement strand
CTGGTAGATGGCGTCTCCGGTCGCGGTTCCGCCTCCGACCGGCAAGTGGTCGAGCGCCGCGAGGACTGTGGCGTGATCCGATGCCGGCGAGGCGAGCACTCGCGCCCCACTGTCGAACGACAGCAGGCCGACCTTCAGCCCGCGCGGAAGCTTCTCGACGAAGCGACGGGCGGCATCCTCGGCCGCGGCGAGGCGGGTCGGCGCGACATCCGTCGCCGACATCGACCCCGACGTGTCGATCGCGAGCATGATCGTGCCGCGCTGGCGCGCGACGCGCTCGTTGTGGGTCGGTCCCGCGAGGCCGACGACGAGCGCGACCAGCGCGACGAGCATCAACGCGGCCGAGATGTGGCGCTGCCATCCGGGCCGGCGGGGCGCGACCGATGCGAGGAGCTCGACGCTGGTGAACCGCAGCGCGTACTTCCGGCGCGATCGCTGCACGAAGAAGTACGCGCCGAGCAGCACCAGCGGCACGAGGATCAACAGGAGCCGGAGCGGCTCGGCGAAACTCACGGGTTGCTCCTCTCGGGCGCGACGGCGACCGGCTCGGGCTGCGGACGGCCGCCGACGCGCAGACCGCGTGCGGCCCCGCGCAGGCGCGCGCGCCGCGCCACGACGAACCGAACGATGTCGAGCAGCCAGTCGCGGTCGGTCCGGAGCACAAGGTGCTCGGCGCCGGCGCGTCGGATGGCCTGGGTGATTTCCGTGTCGCGGGCCCGGGCGGCGTCCTCGTAGCGCTGCCGCAACGCCGTGGCGTTGGTCTGGACGTGCAGGCGCCGGCCGGACTCGGGGTCGACGAACTCGGTGATGCCGATCGGGGGCAGCACGAGCTCGCGCGGATCGACGGTCTGGACGGCGACGACCTGGTGGCGGAACGCGAGCCGCCGCATCGGCGCGACCCACGCGTGATCGTCGAGGAAGTCGGAGATCACCACGACCTGACCGCGTCGCGTGAACGTCTGCTCGAGCTCGCGGAGCGCGCGGCACACATCGACCGAACCCTCCTGCGTGCCGTCGGAGCGCGTGGCGTCGTACAGCTTCGACAACACGGCGAGGAGCGACGCGCGCGTCGATGCGGGCCCGACGCGCGTGACGCACGTACCGCCGGTGACGAGCGCGCCGACGCAGTTGCCGCGCCGTGCGGTCAGGAAGCCGAACGCGGCGGCCGCCGAGAACGCGAGGTCGCGCTTCTCGCACGCGGCCGTGCCGAAGTCCATGCTGGGCGACCGGTCGACGACGATCCAGGTCTCGAGCTCGCGCTCGGCGTCCGTCGTGCGCACGTGGGGCGCGAGCGACCGCGCGGTGAGGTTCCAGTCGATGTGCCGGGCGTCGTCGCCGACGGCGTACGGGCGCGCGCCCGCGGCCTCCGAGCCGGGCCCGGCGTTCACGCCGAGGAAGTCCCCACTCAACATGCCGTCGAGGCGGATCGTCACGTCGAGCTCGAGACGCCGCAGGTGCGCGGACTTCGCGGCGATCGACGCGACGCCGTCCGCGGCGCGCGGGCGCTGCTCGTTCACCCGGCCGCCTCGAGCCATGGGCCGCCCTGCGCCGGCGTCTGCGCGGGTTGCGCGTCGTCCTGGCGCGGTGTGACGTTCGGCGCGGGCACAGTCGCGAGCACTTGGCGGAGCACGTCGTCGGTGGTGACCCCGTCGGCGAGCGCGTCGTACGACAGCAGCACGCGGTGACGCAGGATCTCCGGCGCGACGTCGAACACGTCCTGCGGCGTGAGGAACCGGCGGCCGCGGAGCACGGCGAGCGCGCGGCCCGCCGCGATCATGCCGAGCGTCGCACGCGGGCTCGCACCGAGTGCAATCTGCGGCGTCAGCTGCGGGAGCCCGCCGGTCGCGGGATCGCGCGTCGTCATCACGATCCGAACCGCGTAGTCGAGCACCGCGTGATGGACGAACACGTCGTCGGCGACGGCCTGCAGCGCGAGCAGTTGCTCGGTCGACAGCACCCGTTCCGCCTTGGGCGCAGCCACACCCATCCGGCGCGCGATCTCGACCTCTTCGTTGTACGACGGCTGGTGCACAACGATCTGCATGAGAAAGCGGTCGCGCTGCGCTTCGGGGAGTGCGTACACGCCCTCCGACTCGATCGGGTTCTGCGTTGCGAGCACGAGAAAGGGCTTCGGGAGCGGTTCGGTGTGCCCCGCGATCGAGACCTGACGCTCGGCCATCACTTCGAGCAGCGCCGACTGCACCTTCGCGGGCGCGCGGTTGATCTCGTCGACGAGCACGAGGTTCGCGAACACCGGACCCCACTCGATGTCGAACTCTTCACGCGACGGCCGCCAAATCCGCGTGCCGACGATGTCGGCCGGCACGAGGTCGGGCGTGAACTGAATGCGCGCGAACGATCCGCCGACCACATCGGCGAGCGTCGACACGGTCAGCGTCTTCGCCAACCCCGGCACACCTTCGATCAGGCAGTGCCCCCGTGCGAGCAGGCACACGAGCGTCCGCTCGACCATGCGCTCCTGGCCCACGATCACGCGCTTCACCTGGAACAGCGCGTCCTCGAGTAGCGCGGCGCGCTTTTCGGACTCAGCCGTCGTGCCGTCCACCACAGACATGGCGATCACCCTTCGTCGGTCGTGCGAAGGCGTGATCGTCGCAACCGCAACTGTGAGAACGCAGCGAGCCGGTTGGGGATCGAACGTGACGCGCCCTCGGTGCACAGGGCAACGGCATGTGAACAGCACGTGACCGGGCGGCGAGCGCCGGGGACGCCCGTCGACGGCCGGTGGTACCGTCGCCGCAGCGTCAGGTCGGCCCGTGCGAGGGGCGACCGGTCCTGACCATCGCTTCCGGACCCAATCGGAGACGTTGGAACATGGATTACCGATACACGCTGACGGGCGAGGTCGATCTCGCCGTATGCGAAGACCTGCGCCGGGACCTCGAGGCCGTGGTCGCAACGCCCGACACGCATTTGCTGATCGATGCTTCCGGCGTGACGTTCATCGATTCGTCGGGGATCGGCGTGATCATCGACACGCATCTCGCGCTCGAGGCCGACGGCCGGCACATGCTCATCGTCAACATGCCGCCCGCGGTCCGGAAGCCGTTCGAGTTGCTCGGCGTCGATCACCTGTTCCGCTACGAGCGCGAGACGGTCGACCCCGAGCTGCAGCAGTCGGCCTGAGTCCGGGGATACCGCCCGGCCGGACGTGCCGGGGCCGGCGGCGAGACTCGACCCCGGCACGGATGGCACCGTTCCGACGAAACCGACGCAGTGCCGACTGACCTCGGCAGTCTCGCGACACGCGATGGCAGCGCGGCCGGTGCGACAGCCCCAGGTTCGTCACCCGGTGCCGTGCGACGCATCCCTCGAATGAGGGAAATTCCGCGCGCGGCCCGCGCCGCTAGTTCGCGAGGCGGAACCGCCGCGTCACCGTCGGGGCGCGCAGGCCGACAATCGTTGCCAACGCGAGCGCGAGCAGCACCAGACCCGCCGCGCCCGCGACCAGCGCCGCGATCGGTGCGACGGTGCCGGGTGCAATGCCGAGCTGCGAGGTGAACGCGGACCACGCGAGGTTGCTCGCGATCAGCCCGAGCGGAACGCCGATCGCGATCGCGGCGACCGTGAGAACCACACTCTGCCAGCGCAGCGTCGACACGAGGTTGCGCGTCGTGCAGCCGAGAGCACGAAGGATCGCGAGGTCGCGCGACCGGCGGCGCATGGTGCTCACCAGCACGTGGGTCAGCGTCGCGACGAGCAGGAGCACGAGCACGACGCCGATGGCGACGGGGAGCCCGCGGACGTTTCGATAGCCGTCGATCTCGGCGGGCCGGCTGTTGGTGAGGATGCACGACGCGTCGCACCCGTTCGCGATCAAGAGCTTGCGCATTTCCCGGACGCCTCGGGCTTGCGTGCCGGGCGCGAAGCGAACCAGGAGGTAGTTGTAGCGACCCTCCGGTTGGGTGGGATCGACAACCGGGAAGCGCGCGGTCGTGCCGAGCGCGCCGGTGCCGAGACCGGTCTCGGCGCCTCGCTCGTTCCCGAACGCGGGAAACGTCGTGCGGCCGACGATGCGTAACCGGACCTTCCTGCCGCCGATGGTCGCCGCCACCGTGTCGCCGACGCGCGCGTCTATCGCGCGCAGCGTCTTCGCGCCCAGCACGATCTCGTCGGTCGACGCCGGCAAGCGGCCGGCGTCGATGCGCGGGGCGACACTGCCGCGCAGCGCGTCGACACCGATCGCGGGGATGGCGTGCCGCCCGATCGTCAGTCGGCCGATCGTCATCGCGCTGACCTCGGTGACGTGCGGGAAGTGAGAGATCGCGGGAACGAACTCCGGCGGGATCACGCCGAAGTTGAGGCCGACCGCGGCGTCCCAGTTCCACCCGTACAGGCGAGGCGTCGCGGTCCACCGTTGCAGGTTCACGCCGAACGCGAACGTGGCGGTCACCGTCGCGACGACGAGGATCAAGCTGGCGAGCACGCTCCGGACGGGTGTCGCGCTCGCACCGCGACCGGGCTGCAGCGCGAAGCGGGTGCCGATGACCGCGGGTGAGCCGAGCCGCGAGCGGGCAACCACCTCCGCGGCGCGCGAGACGTGCTGCCCGGGATCGGTCGCGCCCGCCGCGCCGGGAAGCGACGTGGAGCGCGCGACGCGGCGCAGCGCGGGGAGCGCGGCGAGCGTGGTGCCGAGGAACACGGCCGCGATCGTGGCCAGAGTCAGGCCCACGTTCAGCGAGAAGCCCCGGTGCGGCTCGGCCGCCCGGGCATCGCCGATCGGCGTGAACGGCGACAACAAGAAGCCGACGATCGCCGCGAGCACCGCGGCCGCGAGCGCGACGAGCGCCAGCGTGACGAGCTCGATCGCGTAGCGCTGACCGCGGGTCGCGCCGAGCGCGCGATATTGCGCGTGGTCGTCGACGCGGGCGCTCAACGAACGGCCGAGCGACTGGCCGGCCAGCAGGACACCGACGAGCCCGAACAGCAGGGCCAGGATCCAGAGTCCGTTGACCAGCGGATCGTTCGCGCGGTTCACGCGCGTGAGTTGCTGCGACGTGAGCGCGATCGGCATGTCGATCGCGGGGTCGATGCGGTTCGCGCGCGCGACGGCCGTGCGGAGCGCCGGGATGTCGGCGCCGCCCCGCCGTAGCCGGACCGCTTCGGTCAGGTAGAAGACCGAGTCCGGGAAGTGCCGCGCGAACGCAGATGTGAGGTACACCCGCGCTTCGCGCTCCGATCGCGATTGGATGAGCCACTCGGGGTATTCGGTAACGCCGACGACGCGCAGCCGGAGTGCATGCCCACCCGTGGGCGGGGTCGTGCCGTCTTCGTCGAGGTCCTTCCAGTCGTACTCGCGCAGGTCGGTGATGACGGTACCGACGCGCCAGTGCAAGAGCGCGGCCGCCTCCGGCGTGATCGTGACCTCGTCGGCGCGATCGACGGACGCGAGCCGGCCCGCGGTCACGCGCGGCTCCGAGATCGTGTGGCCGATGTGATCGTCGTAGGCGACGAGCCCGAACGCCGACGTCGTGGTGATGCGAGGGTCGACCTCGCCGCCGACGATGTGGGCGAGCGTCACGCCGCCGAAGCGGCCGTGCGCGACGACGGCCGGAGCGCGGTCGACCTCGTCGAGTATCTGCATGCCGTGGTCGCGTCTCGTCGCGGTCTGGCGCGGCGTGTCGCCCGTCGTGTCAGCATTCACGACCGCGTCGGATGCCCGCAGCGCGGCGAGCGCCCGGTTGAACGCGGTATCGGTCCGGCGCGCAGCCTGCCCGGCGAGCAGCGCTGCGCTCCCCGCGAGTGCGAGCAGGAGCACGGCGCCGAGCCACCGCCGCGGGCGGCGCCGCTCGGCCCGCACCCGCAGCCGCACGAATCCCATTCGGGAGAGTGTCAATGGCGCCGGTCCGGCCCGCAATGCGGACACCACGCGGTGCGCAAGGATGCAGACACCCCCGCACCTCGACAACCCAACGCGAGCGGCGATTGCCGCTCAGCCGACGTCGACGCGGTCGCTCGCGGTGCGCCCGAACACCTCCGGTGCGTAGATCTCCTCGGCCTTGGCCGGTGGAACGACGAACGACCCGGGTGTGGTGGCACGCGCGACGTACGTGTAGTCGTAGGTGCCGCCGTAGAGGTATGAGCTGAACGCCTCGACCCGGTCGTCGCGCAGGTTCTCGTGGTCGAACCAGGTGCCGCCGTACCAGATCGGGGCGCGGGAGGTCAGCGGCTGCGGGCCCGTTGGCTGCTTGCCGGGCGGCCGCGGCGACGTGGCGAGCGCGGGGTTGAGCGCCTCGAGCCCGGCCGGGAGGTTGTCGACGAGCGCCATGTTGGTGTGGTTGGTGTCGGCCACCATCGTCAGCTTGACGCGCACCATCGCGCCGGCCTTGATGTGCCAGGTGCCGTCGGCGTCGCGTCGCACGTCGCCGGGATCGTTGACCGCCTCGTATTCGCGGTCGACGACGAAGCCCTCGTCGCGCGCGTCCAGCTTCAGGTCGGACGGCGCGCACCGCAAGCCGAGGCGGTAGTAGAGGCGGCCGCCGCCGGCCTTCTGCAGCACGATGTCGGGATCGCCGCCGAGATCGGTCATCGGTACGAGCGTGTGCTGCGTGTCGATCGACCGCCCCTGGAACGAATGCTCCGCCGCGAACGTGTCGCCCAGCCAGGCGCGAGCTACGAACGCCGGAGTCTGCGCTTCGTACTTCGCGAAGTAGCGGTGCAAGGCCACGAGAATGAAGCCGTTCTCCTGGACGTTGTCCCACCGGCCCTTCACCTGGTTGCCGATCAACCCGGCGACGACCTTCGGGATGAGGTCGCTGTCGGGCTGCATGGTGATCAGCGCGTCGAGCACGATGCCGTCGGTGCGACGATCGGAGCCGAGTACCAAGTGCGCGCCGTCGTCGTACGACGCGGTGAACGTCGCGGCGGCGGGCGTCTCGTGGGCGCGATTGGCGATCGTGCGGCCGATCTCGGCCGTGATCGCGGGATCGTCGACCACCGGCCAGAGCCACGCGAGCGCATCGAGCGGGAGGCCGGGGTTGGCGCGGTAGAGCGCATCGGCTTTGCCCCCGTCGCGGTCCCCGGCCTCGTCGCGCACGTGGAGCGCGTACGCGCTGACCGCGGTCCGCGACTGCGGATCCCACGTGGACGGGATCTTCGACTCGATGTCCCTGATGTACGCGAGCGCGCGGTCACGAGCACCGTCGGGCACGGCGAAGCCGGCGGCCTGGGCGAGGACGAGCGCCTCGGCGGCTTGCACGCTGATATACGGCTGCGGGTCGCCGCCCCGGGTCCAGGTGCTGAAGCCGCCGTCGTCGTTCTGCAACGCGGTGAGCGCTTTGATGTCGGCGTTGATGCGCGCGTCGACCTGCGCGGGGGTCGGCACCCCTTCACCGCCGAACGCCGCGAACACGTCGCGCAGGGACACGAGTGCGATGATGCGCGATGCGTACGCGTCGGCGCTCTCGTACTCGTAGTCGTCGAGGTAGACGACCGCATCGGTGAGCGCCTGCATCGCGGTCGAAGACGTGTCGATCTCGAGCCCGCCGTACTGCTCGACGACACCGGTCGGCGTCAGCATCGGCTGGGCGATCGCGCCGTTGTCGACGACGCCGTACGTCGCGAACGCCTCGGTGGTCACCGGCGTGTACACGGGGAACTCGCCTTCGGCGCTGTCGGCATCGGTCTCGTGGGTCGCGCTGATGCGGTAGCTCGCCGTCCCGGCGCTCTCGGTCGCGACCGGGAACCGGACCTCGACCCGGTCGTCGGCCGGCACGGTGACGCGCAGGCCCTGCGGACCGGTCAGCTCGAGGTTGGTGGTCTGCGCGACCACGTCGACGTCCATGTCGCGATCGGTCTGGTTCTGCAGCACGACCGGCAGCTCGAAGCGGTCTCCGTAGTTCGCGAACCGCGGCGGCGACGGCCGGACCTGCAGCGGCAGCCGCGCGGTGAGCGTGGACTCGCCCGCGCCGAACCGGCCACCCCCGTCGGCCGCGACCGCCATCACGCGGTAGCGCGTGAGGTTGTCGGGGAGATCGACGTCGACGTGGGCGACGCCGGCCGCGTCGGTGTGCACCGACGGGGAGAACAGCGCCAGCGCGTTGAAGTTGGTGCGGACCGCGACACCTTGCGGCGTGGTGCGGGTCGACGCGGTGGCTCCCTTTGCGCCCGGCGGGAGCCCGACCGCGTAGTCAGCGCCCGGGAGGCCGGCGGGCCCCGCGGCGCCGGTGGCCCCGGCCGCGCCCTGCGGACCGACGTTGCCGGCGAGGCTCCGGGCCGCGCCGTGGAGGGCGTCGCGCGTCGCGGCGGTCGTCGGGGTGGTCGCGGGCCGCCCGAACACCGTCGGGTTCGCCAGCAGCAAGCTGTTGCGGAGGTAGTCGACCGGGCGTTCGCCGGTCGTCGGGGCGTACATGGTCGCGATCGGGTCGGCGAGCTTGTAACCCGTGAGCGCCAGCACCGCGTCGTCGACCACGACGACCGCTACATCCGAGTTGGCTACCGGCGCGCCGTCGGCACCGGTCACCTTCACGTCGACCGTGTCGTGCGCGCCGGGGTCGACGACCGGGTGCAGCGCGACCGCGGAGACGTTGAGTTTCTGGTTGGCCGGATCCACGTGCAGCGGCAACGACGCGGTGGCGAACGCGGGGCGGGGCGGAAGCGAGGGGTCGGGCGTTCCGTCGTCGCGCAATCGCCGCGCTTGCCCCGCGAGATCGACCTGCACGGTCACACCGTGCGTGTACGCGTCGGTGACCGGCACGTCGACGATCCCGGAGCCGTGGTCGACCGCGAATGCGTGGGTCTCCGCCGCGTTGTTGGCCAGCACGGTGAGCAGCCCGCGGCCGGTGGCGAACGGCGCGATCACGAGCAGGTGCGCGGTGTCGCCGGGCCGGTAGGTGTCGTGGTCGGGCACGACGGTCGCGCTCTCCTGTTCGACATCGCGGGTCGGGACCGTGTCGGCGCCGCTCACCCACCGCGTGAGCTCGCTGCGGTTGTGGCCGCCGGCGTCGTCGACGACCACGGCGGAGATCTTGTACTGGCCGCCGATCCCGGCCTTGATCGAGCACGACACGGGCTTGGTCGACGACGTCGCTTCGCAGTGCTGCGGATCGACGTCGGTGTCGACGAACGTCCCGTTCTCGAACCGCGACTCGACGCGGCTCGCGGTGATCGTGAACTTCCGCCCCGGCACGGCGTGACCGTCGATGTCGGTCACGATCGCGTCGATGTCAATCGGCTCGCCCGCGCGCACGTACTGGCGCGTGCTGCGAATGCCGACGTAGAGCGACGCCGGGTGCACGAGCAGCTCGAGATTCGAGCCGAAGCTCTGCCGGTTGACGTCGGTGACCGAGGCGTTGGCCGAGACCATCACCGGGAGATCCGGCTTCTCGCCGTCGAAGTTCAGCTGGAGATAGTGGTTGCCGGTCGGATCGGTGCGGCCGGTGTACGTGGCTGCCTTCTGCTCGGGCTGCGGGTAGCAGCACACCGAAAACCCCTCCGGACCCTGCGGACCGGAGTTGCCGGCATACCCGGCCACCCCCGCCGGCCCGACCGCGCGCAACCCTCCGAAGCCGCTGTCCTCGAGCCAGTACGGTCGCGACTCGCCGAACGTGAACGAGGTCCAGTTCGGCGGCGCGTACGTGGTCGAGGTCGTGGTGACCTGCCAGGTCGTCGGCGCGTCGGCGAGCACTCCGCCCGCGTAGTAGCGGGCGAGCGCGGCGACCGTCACCGGCCCGGTCAACAGGTACGGGCCCGAGCTCTCGGCGCGGGTCACGACCTCGAACTCGGGGCGGCGGAACTCCTGGATCTGGAACTGCAGGGTCGCCGCGCCGCGCACGCCGCCGTCGTCGACCGTCACCGTGAGATACGCGGTGCCCAACGCCGCGCCTTGCGGCACGTTGATCTTCAGGTCGAAGCCGCTCACCGGGCTGAGCGTCACCTTGCCGTGGCCGACGTCGTCACCGAACGCGTCGCGCGCGGTCCAGTGCGCGGCGTGCGCCGACCCCAGCGGCACGACCGCAGAGTCCGACGACGCGCGCAACCGTCGGAACCAGCCCTTGACGTGCGCGGTCTCGCCCGGGCGGTAGATCCCCCGGTCGTCGAACGCGAACCCGGTCACCGTGTCGCCCACGGGTGCGCGATTCCACTGGTACTCGGAATCGGCCGGGAGCAGCGCGACGTCGTCGGCCCGCCGCGCGGTGAGGTAACGCGACTTGACGATCGGGAGACGTGCGATCCCGTCGGCGTCGGTCGCGACGGATTGGTCGCCGCCCGCGATCTGCACTTGGACTCCGGCGAGCGGCGAGCCGTCGCGCAGACTGGTCGCCCACGTGATGAGCTCGTCGTTGGTCGAGAGCGCGTCGACCGCGATCGACGTGACCTGGACCCACGTGATCGTCGGACGGTTCTGGTAGTAGAGCTCGCTGTTCTGCGGGTATTCACGCGTGGGCGAGACGACCAACACGAGATCACCGGTCGGGCCGGGCAGATCGGCGCCGAGGTCGATGCTCGACTCGGTGAGGTCGCGTCCGCCGCCCGCGACCGAGATCGTGGTCGTCGAGAGCTTGCGCCACGACGACGGCAGTGACGTGTCGTTGTACCAATGCTCCTGGACGTCGAGATAGTCGAGCCAGCGCGAGGGATCGGCGGCATACACGTCGACCCGGAGCGTCGGGTTGCCGACCGACGTCACCGACACCGCGGGCTTGTCGGCCTGCGGATCGGTCGTGATCAGCGTGCGGTTGAACGGCATCAGCGCGGGTGTCAGCTCGCCCACGTCGAATCCGCGGGCCTGGGGCGCGCCGAGCGTCTGGCCGAACTCGTCGCGCAGCGACGCCGGGAGGTGCACGACGTAGTGCGTGTCGCGGTTCGTCGCCGCATTGATCGTGATGGTGTTGTAGGAGACGCCGATCGTGGCGGGAACCGCGGGCGTGATCTTCACCGCGCGGTCGTCGAACGCCTTGGCGTCGAGCGCGTTGTTCATCGTGATCGTGAACTCGGAGTCGGGCCGGCAGCCCTCGCCGTAGCCGCAGCGGCTGTCGGTGACTGCGAGCGCGGAGAACGTCGTGGCCGTATGGGTCGACGCGGCCGTCGTGGTGCGCGGTCCCTCCGCCGACGGCGTGCCGGGCCCGATCGCCACCGTGAGCTTGGTGCCGTTCGGCAACGGGGACACCGGCCGGAACGCGACCCAGCGGCCCGCTCGAGCGTCGTCGGCAATCTGGTGGACGCTGTCCTTGGCGACGATCTCGGCCGCGGTCGCGCGGCGTATCGGTCGGTCCGTGCCCGCCGCTTCGAGCCTGGTCGACGCGATCACTGCGTCGGGGTCGACGCGCTGGTCGAAGGTCGCGATGAACACCGGCGTCGTGTCGACGGTCGTGTTCTCGGGCGCGAACGTGATCACCTTCGGCGGCGGGGTGCGGAACGTCCAATGCACCGCGCTCGTGAGCGCGTGCCCGGTCTGCGACTTCGTCGTCGCGGGCACGTCGACGTTGTACGTGGTCGCCATCGGCAGCCGGTCGACCGCGCCGGTGTGCTCGAACCGCAGCGTGCGGGTGCCGATCCAGCGCCAGCGTCCGGGAAGCGCGGGCGTCACCTTCACCGGCACGTCGGCCTGGTCGAGCTGCGACAAGGTCGCGAGCGGGACCATCGGTTGACTGAACGTGACGCTGACGTCGGGCGCGATCGCGACATCGCCGACGGGTTGGTAGTGCAAGACGCGGAGCGGCCCGTTGTCGGTAGGCGCCGGCTTGGGTTTCGACGTGGTCGCCGACCCGAACGGCTTCTCGATCGTTGCGCCGACGCGCGGGCGCGGCCTCGTCTCCGGCGGGCGCTTGAACGGGACGCCGCCCCCTTGCCGGTCGAACGAGGGGAACCGGTCTTCGACCGACGCGATCGCCTTCCGGTCGAGCGGTTCGCCGTTCGCGAACGTGACGGCGGCCGCGGTCACGGCGGATGGATGGCCCGCGGTGAGCGCGACCGTGAACGGGCCCGTGGTGCGGCGCAGCTCACGTGGCGGCGCGGCGGGCTTGCTCGTCGCCGGCTTCGATCCGCCGCCGCTGCATGCGCCGACCAACAGGGTGGTGCACAGAACGGCCGGCACCCACTTCCGTCCCCACCCATTCGACCCCATTGGGTATTTCCTCACAATCGCCGCGGCGCCGCCGTGCCTCATACGACGTTCCCAACCGCCGTCTGGTTCGCCGCCGAACCCGATTTCCTGCGAACCGGCGTGGGTGAGGGGTCTGTCAGACCCCTGAGTCACGCCGGTTCGTTTTCTTATGGGCGGCAGGTGACCGAGAGCAGGCCGTTGCTGTGCCGCACGACCGTGACGATGTGCATGCGCCGCGGCTGGTGGATGCCCGCGTTGGCTCGGTATTCACCGGGCCAGTACGACGCGTAGGCCAGGTACAGCTTTCCGCCGAGACCGAGCACGGGGCTCGCGCCGCCCGGACCGGATTCGTGCGCGGTGCTCGCCATCAAAGGGTTCGCGGTCATGCGCTTGCACGGTCCGGCCGGTCCGCGGCAGACGGCATACCCGGTGGCGTACGGACTGTGGCCGGCGCGGTCGACGCCGAACCAGTTCGCCGAATAGAAGAGGTACCAGCGACCCTGCCAGCGCACCATCGCCGGGTTCTCGATGGTGTTGCCTTCCCACGAGCCTTGCCGCGTCGTCAGCAGCGTGGAGATCGGGCCGCTCATGTGCCCGGTCCCGTCGAGCCGGACGGTCTTCAACGACGACGGATAGCCCGGATGTCCGGGGCTGCCGCGCGAGCCGCTCGCCTTCCAGGTCAGCCACGCGTGGCCGGTCGCCGGATCGACGTAGGGCGACGGGTCGATGCTTCCGGCCGGGTCGAGGTCGCAATACAACGGGCGGCGACCGGTGATGTCGCGGAACGGGCCGAGCGGGCTCGGCGCGCTCGCGACCGTGAGGCAGTACCGACCGAAGCCGTCGGGGTCGGCGGAGCCGTCGCGAAAACGGTCCGAGATCTTGACGCCGGCGTACGTGTACCACTGCCGGCCGATGTGCGCGACGCCGGTCGCCCAGTAACTGCGACGTTCCCACGCGCTGTACGGCACCGGCAGTCCCCACGCCGCCGGCCGCACGAGCGCGTCGTTCAGGTTCCAGATGTCACCCGGGCTCTGATTCGACTGGCGGATCGCCAGCGGGATGCTCGGGTCGTGGCGCGGGTCGGGCCCGCCCATCCACGGCGCCGCGTGCGTCGACCAGCGCTTGTGAATCGTCCAGCTCTCGAGATCGTGCGACGTGAGCACACCGAGGTAACGGCCCCCCGCACCGGACGAATACGCGTAGAAGGTGCTGCCCGCGCGTAGGACGTAGGGGTCCGCGAACTCGCCGCGCCACGAGAGCCCGGCTTCGAACCAGCCGTAGTTGCCCTTCGTCGCGTTGTCGGCGTCGGTCTTGGGCGGTTGGGGAGCCGCGGCGACCGCGGCGTTCGCCGACAGCGCGACGAGCAGCGCCAAGACGAGCGCGACGGGACGGACGCGGCCTCTCACGCCGATCATGTTCGGCACGTGATCGCCCGAGGTGGAGCGCGATATGAGCGATATGCGCAGTGAGCCGGGCCAAGGTGGTCCCGCGTTGCGTCCGCG
>Ga0105245_10003730_pt1 | contig 13577 bp, 10 predicted proteins | sample KBSM54metaG_FD_81523 | JGI IMG/M metagenome (GOLD analysis project Ga0105245, IMG submission 81523) | Miscanthus rhizosphere microbial communities from Kellogg Biological Station, Michigan, USA - KBS M5-4 metaG | ecosystem: Host-associated > Plants > Roots > Rhizosphere > Soil | place... | reverse complement strand
TGATATCGGGCGCGTCCAGTAGGCGCAGGACTTCCGCTTCGCCGAGTGTGCGTGGCAAGCGTCGACCGAAGCGGGGGCGCGCCGAGAGTTCCGTGGGGTCGGCGCTGAGCACCCCTTCGCGGAGCAGGAATTTCATTAGTCCGCGCACCGCCGACAGGTGACGCGCCGCGCTTCGCGCGCTGAGGCCATCGTGGGCGAGGGAGCCGAGCCAGCCGCTGACGGCCGACAAATCGATGGCTTCGGCGCGCGAAATGCCCGATTTTTCTGCAAAACCGAGCAATTTACTCAAGTCACGCCCGTAGGCTTCGAGCGTGCGCGGCGACAGTGCCCGCTCCACCCGCAGGTGATTCAGGTAGGCATCGACCAAGCCTTCGAGCGTCACGAGCGGAGCTTAGCGCTTAGCGCTCCGCCCGGGCGAGTTTCGCTCAGCCGACGGCCGTAGCCGCGTTCACGAGGCTCCGTAGGCGAGCCTCGGGAGCGGCTTCGCGCATCAAAACCTCGCCGATCAGGGCGGCGTCGGCTGACGACCGAACGACGCGCTGCACGTCCTCGGGTCGAGCAATCCCCGACAGGTGGACGCGCGTCACCGTTTTCGGCAGCGTAGCGAGCAGGCGCGGCGCGCGCTCGGCATCCATCACGAGAGTATCGAGATCGCGTGCGTTGACGCCGATCAGCGTGGCTCCGGAATCCAACGCGAGCGACGCCTCTTCATCGGAGACGATCTCGACGAACGGCTCGAGCCCACGATCGCGCGCTGCGCGAATCAGTACCGGTAGCCGCTCGGGCGAAACGCACCGCACGATCAAGAGCACCGCATCCGCGCCGTACGCCAAAGCGGCATCGAGCTGCAGTTCGTCGATCACGAACTCCTTGCACAGCAAGGGCAGGGAACAAGCCGCACGAGCTTCCGCGAGGTGCGTGAAAGCGCCGTCGAAAAAACGGGCATCGCACAGCACGCTCAGCATGCTCGCCCCGCCCGCTTCGTAAGCGCGCGCACGCTCGGCAACCGAAAGAGCGGTAGATAGCGGACCCGCCGACGGCGAGCGAAACTTGATCTCGGTGATCAGTTGCACTTTGCCGTCGACACGGCGCAGTGAAAACGGGCGCGGGCCTGGCGGCGCTGGTAGCTTTTGTCCGCGCAGCGCCGCGACTTCAGTCTGCTTCTGCTGAAGGATGCGCGCGAGTACTCCGGATTCCGCCATTGTTCCGCTCAGCTTCCAGTCGGGCGACGCGAGCTCGTGGCGTCGCGCAAGCGCAAAAGAACGTCGTGAGCCGCGCCGGAGGCCAGCGTTTCACGGGCCTTGTTCGCCGCCGCGCGCGGCTCGAGATCGAGCGCGATAGCGAGGCCTGCCGCGGCATTGAGGATGATGGCGTCGCGCGCCGGGTGATCGTGGCCTTGTAGAATCGAGCCCAAAACGCGGGCATTCTCCGCGGTGTCGCCGCCCTGAATGGCCCCCGCCGGACTGCGCGTGAGGCCGAAATCCTCGGGCGTCAGCGTGAACTCACGCACTTGGCCGTTTGCCACCTCGGTGATGCGCGTCGCGGCGAAAGGGCTCATCTCGTCGAGACCATCTTCGCTGCGCACGACCCAGGCCCGCTTCGAGCCGAGCTCGGCCAAAGCGCCGGCCATGATCGGACGAATCGAATCATCGAACGCGCCGACGAGCTGATGCGTGGCGCCCGCGGGATTCGCCAGCGGCCCGAGGCAATTGAACAGCGTGCGAACGCCGAGTTCGCGCCGCACTGGCATCACGTGGCGCATCGCCGGGTGGTGCACGAGCGCGAACAAGAACGCGATATTTGCCGCGGCGAGCACTTCACCTTGCCGCGCGCCGGGGACGTCGAGGGCAACGCCCAACGCTTCCAACACGTCCGCGCTACCGGCACGGCTCGTGGCTGCGCGATTGCCGTGTTTGGCCACGGGAACGCCCGCAGCCGCCGCGATCAAGGCAGCGCCGGTCGACAAGTTCAAGGTGCCAGCGCCGTCCCCGCCCGTGCCGCAGGTGTCGAGCAGCACCGGGAAATCGTGCGCGACCGGGATCATCACGGCGCGCATGGCGCGGGCCGCGGCGGCGATCACCGATGGTGTCTCGCTGTTGGTCAAGCGCAAGGAGAGCAGAAAAGCCGCCATGCTCGCGGGCGACCAAGCTCCGGCAAAGATGGCGTCGAAAACGCCTCGCACCGTTTCCGGCGATAGGCTGCGCCCATCCGACATCTCGCTGAAGACTTGTTTGAAACTCGGCGCTTCTTGACTCATCACAACGACACCAACCAGTTTTCGATCATCCGCAGCCCGTGGTCGGTCAAGATCGATTCGGGATGAAACTGCACGCCTTCTACCGCGAACTCACGGTGACGAAGCCCCATGATTTCCCCGCGTTTCGTGCGCGCGGTGACCTCGAGCGCCGCCGGGAAACCCGCTTCTTCGACGATCAGCGAGTGATAGCGCGTGGCTTCGAAGGGCGACGGCAAGCCGCGAAATAGCCCGCGTCCGTCGTGCTCGATGCCCGACGTTTTGCCGTGCATCAGCTCCGGCGCGCGAACGACCCTGCCGCCAAAGGCTTGGCCGATCGCTTGATGGCCGAGGCACACGCCGAAGATCGGGATCTTGCCCGATAGCTCCGCGATGACCGAGAGCGTGACGCCGGCTTCGTCCGGATTGCCGGGACCCGGCGAGAGCAACACGCCGTCCGGCTTGGCTTCTGCGATTTCAGCGGCCGTCACTCGGTCGTTCAGGCGCACGTCGCACTCGCTGCCGAGTGTCTCGACGTACTGCACGAGGTTGTAAGTGAAGGAGTCGTAGTTATCGACGACCACGACGCGCTTTTTCACGCGCGTAAGCGTTACACCCGTCACCGTCCAGGTCAATGCCTTCTCGTCCGCTGCGACTCGCAATCTGTACTGGTCACGGAAACTCTCTGACCCGCGCTCCACACGAACGCGATCAGGGCAGGATTTCAGGCTTGCTCGCTTCGAAGCGTGCCGCTAGTGTGCCCGCCGGTCGCTGCCCGGGCGAGTGAATCTTTTCCGCAGTAATCCCGGCGTAGTCGACGAGCCCCGATGGAAGATAAGAAGCCAAAGATCGATCTGAAATCGCGCCTCGGAAAGAAAACCGTCAGCTCGCCCGCGGCTGGGTCTATCCCGCCGCCTGCCGGGATTCCGAAGCCGTCGATTGGTGTTCCTAATCCCTCCCGCGTGCCGGCGCCGCCTTTCGCGTCGCAGCCAGCGGCAGCAGCGGCGGTGCCGCAGGCCTCGAGCCCGTACGGCGCCTCGAGCCCGTATGGCGCGGCCAGCCCCTACGGTGCGGTGGACGCCCAGCCGGCTCCCATCCAAGTCCAACCTCGAGCCTTCACGGTCGAGCTGAGTGACGAAGTGGTGCAGGCCCAAAAGTCGGGGCGCACCAAGGTCGTCGTCCTGGCCCTGATCACGGCTGGCATCGGCGGCTTCCTCGGCTTCGCCGGCGGCGGTATCAGCGAGCGCAACAAGGCGGCCGAAGCAGCCGTTGAAGGCGCAACCGAACTCGTCAAAAAGGTGGACGACACCACCAAGAAGGCGACCGAACTGGCGGACATCCTGAAGTCCGCCAAAGAGAAGCTCGCCAAGGCGACCTTCCCGGAGGAAGAAGTCTCCAAGCTCGGCGCCATCAATCTGCCGTTTGCTGCGGCTGACTTGAGCGGCAAAGGCATCGGCCGCTTCAACCCCGCCCTGATCTCCATGCTCATCGACTTTTCGACCAGCGTCGACAAGGTCAATGACCAGAAGGAGAAGCTCCAAAACGTGCTCTCCGGCAACAAGAAGGGCGTGACGGACTTCCTCGATCAAACGACGAAGCCGCAGGTCCGCTGGTCGGTGGTTTTGGGCAACGGCCCGGGCGGCCCCTGGGCCACCATGCAGCCGGTCCCCACTCCGTTCCTCGCCAAAGGCGACGACAAGACCAAGTGGCCGGACGACATTCACATTCCGGTCGGCGACAAGCAGGCTGTTCTGAAGCGCTACAACTCGGGCAACCCCGTCACTGAGGACGGCCTTTTCGTGCCCGTCGATCCCGCGTCCCAGAACACCGTTTGCCCGTCGGACGTGCTGTTCAAGCTGCGCCGTGAACTCGGCGACCTGGAAGACGTCCTGCGCGGCGATCAAACGCCGGGCGAAGAGAAGACCGGTCTACTCGAAGCCGGCACCAAGCTCTCGCAGAAGCTCAAGCAAATCGGCGCTGCGCCGCCCAGCTGAAGCCGCCGATGAGGGTTGCGGAACTCCCGTGACTCACGAAGCAAGGCCAGCGCGTCTCACGGACTCGCTGGCCTTTTTTCTTTTGTTGGTTGGCGCGGCCGGATCGCGTGCACTGGCTGCGCGCGCGGTCGACGCGGACGTTTACGCCGCAGTAATGCGGGACGACGAGCGGGGCGCGATCGATTCCGGCGAGGGCAAGCGCGTGATTTCGACCTTCATCACGCGTCGCTCGTCGGCTTCACGAACGACGAATTCTAGCCCAAAAGCCTGCAAACTCTGCCCGGCTTCCGGGACTCGCCCGAGCTCGGCGACGATGAACCCGGCGAGCGTGTTGTAGTCGCCGTCGTCGGGTAGTTCGGCGCCCAGATAGCGACTCAGGTCACTGATCGAAACACTGGCGTCGACCATCAGCTTGCCGTCGCCGCTGTCGACGATCGGGGCCTCGTCCACGTCGTGCTCGTCGCGGATGTCGCCGACGATTTCTTCCAGCAAGTCTTCGAGCGTGATGATGCCGCTGAAGCCACCGAACTCGTCGATCACGACGGCCATGTGATGCCGCCCCGCGCGCATGTCCTTGAGCACACTCGTCGCGAGCTGCGACTCGGGCACGAACACGACTGGCTGGCGCAAGAAAGATTCCACGCGCACCTCGCTCGTGGTGCCCGCCGCCGCGTGGCGCAACAGATCCTTCGCGTGCAGCACGCCGATGACGTTATCGATGGTGTCCTTGTAGATCGGGTAACGCGAGTGTTCGCTCTCGACCACCAAGCGGAGCAGACCGGCAATCGGAGTGCCGATGTCGAACGCGGTGACTTGCGTGCGCGGGATCATCAGTTCGCCGGCGGTGGCGTCGCCGAAATCGAGCACGTTTCGAATCATTTCCGATTGGTCATGGCCGAGCGAGCCGTTGAGCTCGCCTTCGTTCACGATGAGCTCCACTTCGGTTTCCGTCACGCCCGGGCTGGGCGCGGGCGCCGGTCGCGCCAAGCTGCCCACCACGCGGCCAGCCCAAGCAATGGGGGCGGCAATCGGCGCAGCAAGCCATTCGAGTGGCCGCAGAATTTGGAGCAGCAGAGGAGCCGTGGTTTCGGCGCTGCGAGCGGCCAGCCCGCGGGCGATCTCGCTCGGCAACGCGTAGGCAAAGAGCGCGATCATCGCCGCCGTCACGGGCAACCAATTGCCCAGGCGGCTCGGCAATTCACGACCGACGAGCAGGGCGCTGAGCGCGATGCACAGCGTACGAATCACGAGCCAGCGCGCCTCGATGACCGGTCCTGAATCCAGATAGCGGTCCAGCGCGCGCTGCGCGCCACCCTCCAAAGTGTCCCGGAGGGCCGTTCGACGGGCAGCGGACAACGTGGTGATCGCCCAGCTGGCGGCCGCTGAGACCGCACCGAGAACGGCGGGCAGCAGTGCGCCCAGTAAATAGAGTGTGCGTATTGGTGGAGCGGGATCCAAGGTCGTCAGGTGCGGGTTCGCACCCACCTCCTCCTGATCACTTAGCGGACCCCCCAGGGGGGGCGCAACTCGCGCCCCCGTTGACCGACCCGAAAACATGCCCGAAGTGACCCCTCCGCGTGCCCCAGATCCGGCCGCCGGGACGAATCCGGTTTCCGTTCCAGTTAATACAACAAAATCATCAGTATACGGGGCATTTTCGGGCGTCCTCAAGGGCGTCTCAGTAGGGGTGAAACCGGCCCATGGGCCGCCGACGCGACAGCCAGCTCCGACGGCCGTTGGATCGGCGGCGGAACGGCGCCCATCCGGGGCTCATGCCAGCCATCGCCGCGAGGCCGGGGAGTCTGAGGACCCGGTCGCTCGGCCACACGCCAATCAGTCCGGGTTCGACTTTTGGGACCCGGTGCAATGCCAGATGGCCATCCACGGTGCCCTGCTCCACGGGGGCGGTGCCGCCGGTGTGGCTTCGGCGTTGCCTCCAGCTCCCGCCGCGCGGGAGGACCTGCAGCAGCTGATTTCCGGATTGTCGCGGCGTGTGGCTTGGGGAGGGGACCGTCGTAAGGGGTCGGCGCGCATCGAGCTGGGCGCAGGAGCCCTCGCCGGGGCAACCTTGGTGGTGCACACCGATCAGCGCGAAGTCAGGGTGGAGCTCGAACTCCCGGCGGGCAGCGGCGCTTCCGATTGGCAGCAGCGCATCATCGAACGGCTTGAGGGACGCGGCTTTGCCGTCCACTCGGTGACCGTGGGCTGAGCGTTCCCGACGCCCGAGTGACGAGTGCTCAAGCGACCGGCAACCGAAAGCCGCGTTGGACTCGAAAATCCCCAGGTGCGCGTTCGTGGCCCAGCGCGATCAGTCGCCCCTCCGCCCCAAACCATGCCTCTGCCTCGTTCTCGTTCGCGGCGGTGCTGGGCCGCACGCTGAAGTCAGCCTCGACCAGGGGCTGGCCGAGGCGCGCGCGGCGCTCGCCGGTTTCAGTCAACTCGGCGACCGGTAAGGTCAGGCGCGCGGCCTCGGCGGTTGCAATGAGAGCCGTTTCAGGCGGCGCTGGCCAACTGCAAGCGCGACTGAGCTCGAACTGACCACTCGCTAGCCGGCGCAGCTCGGTGAGATGCGCGGGTAGCCCGAGATGGACGCCCACGTCGCGGGCGAACGCCCGAACGTAATAGCCTTTCGAAGCCGACAACTCGACGGTGAGCGTGCTTTCGGTGCGACCCAGTAGCGTGAGAGCGGCCAAATGGACCGCTCGCGGAGCCAGTTCGGGGGCTTCTCCCGCGCGCGCCAGTGCGTACGAGCGCTGACCATCGACTTTGATCGCGCTGACCGCGGGCGGTACCTGCAACTCCCGCGCGAGCTCCGCGTACAGTGCGGCTTCGATGGCGCTCGAGCTCACCCCCGCCTCGGGCAATGCGACGACTTCGGTCGTCTCGCCATCGGCGTCGAGGGTGTTGGTGGCGCGCCCCAGCGCCACCGTGGCGCGGTAGCGTTTGCCATTGCGCGTCAGAAAGCCGGACAGCTTCGTTGCTTCGCCGAACAGCAGCAACAACACGCCAGTGGCCATCGGATCGAGCGTGCCGGCATGGCCCACGTCGCGCGTGCGGAAAATGCGCCGAGCCTGAGCCACGATATCGTGGCTCGTTGCTCCGCTCGGCTTGTCGACGATCAGCACCCCGTCGGGTTTGGCCTCCGGGCCAGGAGATATCACCCGAACCACACGCTCCGGCGTTCACGCAATCCGCTGTCGAGCATGGCTTGAATGGAGCTTCGAACGCGCTCCGAAAGTCGCCCGACCAGCACGTGATCGTCTGCGGCTTCGGGCCCGTAGCTGTCGAAGTGAATCGGTTCGCCGAAGCGCATGCGCCACTTGCTCGGCGCTGGCAGCAAGCCCATCGGGCCCAGCCAAGGAAACGTCGGGGTGATGGGGAAGTAGGGGAGACCAAGCAGCTCGGTCAAACCCTCGAGGCGATAGAGAAGCGGGCTCGATTCCTCCGCGCCGATGATCGCGCAGGGGACGATGGGCGCGCCCATGCGCAAACACAGGCGAATGTAGCCACCCCGGCCGAAGCGTTGCAGGTGGTAGCGATCGCGGAAGAGCTTCTTGATGCCGTGCACCCCTTCCGGGAACACGGCGACCAGGTTCTCCTTCTCTAGCAAGCGCTCCGCGTTTTCGGGACACGCGCGGACGGCGCCGACGCGATTCATGAACACGCCCGCGAATGGCAGGTAGTAGATGAAATCTTCGGCGAGCCAGCGCAGATCTCGCTTTTGCGAATGCTCAATGCGCAGCGCTGCGCGCAGCATCGGTCCGTCGAGTGGAAGTGCTCCCGAGTGATTGGCGACCACGATGCAGCGCCCCTCGGCTGGCACGTTCTCGATGCCCTCCACGGTCGTTCGGAAATAGCTTCGGTACACGAACTCCACGAGCGGCGTGACGCGCTTCTCGAAGCCTGGATCGAGCCCGAAATCGTCGAATTCTTCGCTGCGGCTGCGCAGAGCGGCGCGGCCCCATTTGCGCGAGATGAAGTCCGCCTCGACGGCTTGGGGAGCCGGTTCGACGACCACGGGCGCCGCGACGGGCGCTTTGGCGAGCGGCTCGCGGGCGCGGGAAGCCGGCAGCTCCTCTTCTTCGTCCTCGGCGTCCGGCTCGCTGAACTCGCGGCGTCGGATCAAGCCGTCGAGCCGCGCTTCGAGCGCGCGAATTTGCGCTTCCACGTCGCCCTGCGCGCGCTCCGAGGGCGGGGGAGTGCTCTCGAAGGCTTCGCCGTACTGGGTCGTGGGCGGCACGATGCGTGAACCGATGCCCAGCTCGAAGGCCTCTTCCGAGGAGACGTCCGTGTCGCCCAGATCGAGCTGCTCGACGGGCGAGCGCTCGGCGTCGAAGCCCGCGGGAGGTGTTTCGTGCGAGGCGAGCGGCGGGGGATCCATGTCCGGCAGCGCGGGTTTGAAAGGGTGTTGCGCGGCGCCGTGGCGGTGCGCTTTCTCACGTGGCGGCCGCTTGCGGCCGCTCCGCGACAAGCGCGTTTTGGGTCCGGCACTCTTCTCGGGGCGCGGCGGGTTTTTCTGCGAAGCGCCTCGCGGCGCGGGCGGAGCGTTCCGCGGCCCGCTACCGGCAGGGCTCGCATCACGCTGGGGTCGCTTGTTCTTGCGTTTCACGCGGGCGTCTCCGAAAGCAACTTCACGTCGCGCAGGTGTTGAGCGTTAGCATAGTCGACCAGGGCTTCGCGACTCGTGTAGAGCGGCGTGAAGCCCAGCTCTTTTCGAGCTAGAGCGCCGTCAGCGACGCAGATGTATTGCAGGTAATCGAAGAACGCGGGCGGCGCCTCTCCGAGCTGAGTCAGCCAAAGTGCAGCCGCCATGCCTGACGCCACCGAGCGAGGTAGCGGCAGCGCGCTGCGCCCGGCGAGCTTGATCGCGGTGCGCAGCGGCAGAACGCCAGTACCGACGATGTTGAAGGCGCCGTGAGCGTCATGCAGCACCGCGAGCCGCAGCGCGCGCACCGCATCGGCCTCGTGCAAAAATTGCCACAACGGATCGAACCCGAGCACCGTCGGGGTCAAACGATGGCTCAGGTAACGAGTCACGAAGTTGTCCACCGTGGGACCGAGGATGGGCGCCATTCGCAGCACGCTCGCCGTGCGGCCCTGACCCGGTTTGCCAAAGCGCAGGACCTCGCTTTCCGCCTCGATCTTGTCGGCGAAAAACGACTCAGTCCGACGCGCGCGCAGCGGGTGTTTCTCCGACAAATAATTGGGGTTCGTGGGGTGCGCGCCGTACAGCACGGTGTGGCTGCGCATCACGATCTTGTTGACCTTGGTGCGGCGGCACGCGTTCAAGAGGTGCATCGTGCCCACGCTCTCGAGCTCGTGCGCGAACGTCGGTGAGTGGGTGGGTGAATCGAGGAACGCCAGGTGCACCACCACGTCGACTGCTTCCGCGGAGAGTATTTCCGCGAGGCGCTCTTCGGCCAACGTTTCCGTCAGATTCACGTCATAGAAACGTGACTTGGCGCGCGCGGTAGTCGGCGCCTCCGTGTCGAGACACACGATACTGCGCACGCCCGGATCTTCTTCGAGGAGCCCCACCAAGTTGGCGCCCAAGAACTGGGCGGCGCCGATGATCGCCACCACGCGACGACGTTGCGGCGCGTCGAGCGAACCGTTGCCCGTGCGCGCCAGAGAGTGCGGAGATGTAAGCGAGTTACTCACCCAACGCTCCTCGTTCGTACTCGTGAACCGTTTGCCATGTCTGGCCCAGCAAAGTAGTCGAAAACCTGACCATTCCTAGTGTGCAATCGACGAACTGGTTTTCCGCTGCGGACGAGAGGGGCGCGCGCGGAAAATCACAGCGCTAGCGGGCCGCTCTCCGTGTAGGCCGTAGTACGTGGTAGAGCGCACGAAACGACGGGAATTGCCCGGAGTTTCCTGTTCAGCACCCGGCTTGTGAATTACACTTCCCGAGTAATGGCACAAGTCTCCGTCGTCGCCGGCTCGACGCTCGGGCCGTACGTCCTCGGCGACCGGCTTGGCCTCGGGGGCATGGCGGAAGTGTATATCGCGCACCGGGCGGGGCCTCGCGGCTTCGCCAAGCGTTTCGCGGTGAAGCGCATTTTGCCCGAACTTGCGCAGGACGCGCGCTTCGTCGCGATGTTTTGCGACGAGGCGCGAATCTGCGCCGCGCTTTGTCACCCGAACATCGTGCAAGTGGTCGATTTCGGTGAGAGTCACGGCGAGCTCTTCATGGCCATGGAGTTCGTGGATGGCGTTTCGCTGGCGCGGCTCTTGCGCTCGGTTTCAGCCCGCCGCGAGAGCTTTCCGCGTGGCATCGCGCTGCACATCGCCCACGAAGTGCTACGTGGTTTGGCTTTCGCACACGAAGCCCTCGATGAACATGGGCGGCCGCTCGGCATCGTTCACCGCGATGTCTCGCCCGGCAACGTACTCATCGGGCGCGCCGGCGAGATCAAGCTCGGTGATTTTGGCATCGTGCGCAGCGCGTTCGTCGATCGGCGAACTTACCCGGGCGAGCTCAAGGGTAAAGTGGGCTACATGTCACCCGAACAGGTGATGGGCACCGAGGTGGACCCGCGCAGTGATCTGTTCACTGTCGGCATCATTTTGGCTGAAATGCTGCTCGCTCGCCCGCTTTTCTCCGGGCAGAACGAGTTCGAGATCCTGACCAACATCTACGAGGCCAACCTGAGCGTGCTCGATCGGCACGCGGCAGATTGGGCACCGTCGCTGCGCGCGCTGCTCACTCGCGCGCTATCGCGGGAGTCGCAACGCCGCTTTCAGAGTGCGGGCGAATTTGCCGCCGCCCTGCGCGACGTCGCGCGTGACATGAACGTAGGGCTCGGGGACATGGAGCTCGTGCCTTGGCTTTCCAGTTTGGGCATTTTGCCCTCGCGGAGTGGCACACACGAGGTGCAGCTCCAGGCGCAGGCTGAGCAGGCGACTCAAGCACCCCTTCCGCCGACAGCGCCGCCGTCGCCGGCGGAATCCGGGGAGTTGCCCGTCCAGCGCCCGGCCCACGTTCGTCCGCCTCGCTTCGGTGAGCCGCTCACCCGGGTCGCCTCGTGGAAGAGCGCGCTCGATCGCATGACCTTGCCTGCAGTGCTGCACGCGGTCGCTGCGCGCGAAGAAACGGGCGTGCTCGTGGCGCGCTACGAACGCCGCGAAAAACACTTCTTTTTCGTCGAAGGAGAGCTGCGTGCGGCGCGCTCCACCGAGCACAGCGAGCTGCTCGGCGCGCGCCTGCTCCGCGCCGGGCGCGTCACCGAACCGGACCTGAACGACGCCCTCGCCGCTTGCCGGGATTCGCACCGCACGTTGGGCGAAGAGCTCGTCGCGCGCGGCATCGTTCGCGGTACGTCGTTGCTCCGTGAACTCATCGAGCAAGTGGAAGAACGCTTCGTGGAGTTGTTCGGTTGGAACGACGGTACGCTTTGGTTCGTGCCTGGCGCTCGCGACCAGCACCTCGAAGTCAAAGCGCCTTCGCTGCTGCCCACGCTCGTGACCCACGCCATTCGTGAGGCCTACACCGAAGACGAGCTGGCGGTCTGGTTTGCTCGCGCCGGCAAATTGCCGATCTCGCGCGGCCCCGCCAAGCGAATCGATCCGAGCAAACTCGGGTTGTCGTTGGCCGAGCGCCGCGCTCTCGAGCGATCGGTCAAGGCGCACTCGATCGAAGCACTGGTCTCGGAACTGGCCTCCGAACGGGTGGCGACGCCGCGCGAAACGTTGTTCGGGTTGTTCGTGGGCGTGAGCATCGGCGTCATCGCCGTGCCCGGCTGGCGCTAACGAGTTCCGGCCTTAATACTACTTAGTCACTTGTGTCCGACCCGAAGCGTTTCGGCTGCGCAGAGGCATTTTCCGGGGCAGCCGCGCAGCTTACGTAGAGTCGACCCTCGCTCGAAGCGAGGTAGCCGGGCGCCGGATTTACCCCTTCGGGTATCGCGAAGCGCGTCGCCCTGGCTTTCGTCTCGTGGCGTATCGCGACTCGCGCCGATCGAGATCTGCCAGCTGTAACTGATCAAGTAGTATCAATCCCGGCGCGTGGGCGGCCCCGAGCCGGTATCGCGTGAGCCGTCGCGGCTCGAGGGCACTTCTTTCAGTGTTCTCACCGAGTTCGGGGGCGCGGTATCCGGGCGATGATCTTGTAGCAGCTCAATCAGCGTTTTCAGCTCGACCGGCTTGAACAGCGTGGGGCACGCCGAGCGCTTGAGGTATTCCGCTTCGGCGCGACCCAGCGCGCCGCCGGTCACGAAAACGAAGCGCGACGCGAGCTCCGGGCGCTGAGCTGCGATGCGCGCGTGCAGCGTGTCTCCGTTGCGACCGGGCAGAAAGACATCGCACAGCACGAGGTCCGGCGTGTACGAACGATCGAGTAGCTGCACCTCTGCCTCCGATGCCGCAGCCGCCGTGCGCACGACGTGCGGCTTGAGGGCGCGGCGCATGGTCCGCGAAAAGACCGGATCGTCGTCGACCAAAAATACCTGCCGTACCCGTGCTTCACTCATGCGGGTTCGTTGCGGACGCACTGGCAAGAGCGGAATGACTCCGCTCTCGTCTTGCACGCGGGTGAGGAGCACGCGGAAGGACGCGCCGCCACCCACGCGCTCGTGCACCTCGATGTGGCCACCGTGAGCGGTCACGACATCGCTGCAAATCTTGAGGCCGAGACCGGTGCCTTTGCCTCGCTGCTTAGTCGTGTAAAATGGCTTGAAAATGTGCTGAACGGCGGCCTGAGGGATGCCCGGGCCGTTGTCTTCGACGACCAGCGCGAGCTGCTCACCGACACCGAACAGCTTGAGCCAAACTTCGGGATGGGGCGCGCTTTCACAAGCGTCGGCCGCGTTGAAGAGCAGGTTCAATACGACCTGACCCAGGCTGTCGCGTCGCCCGATGGTGTAGCAACCCGTATCTACGTCCAGCGTGATCGTGATGCCGCGGCGCTCGATGTGCGGCACGGCAATGGCCAACGAGTCTTGCACCACGGTGGCGAGGTCGACGCACTCTGGCGAAGTCTCGCGGCGTGAGACCAAAGATAGCTGTTCGACCGTGTCGCGAATGCGCGCCACGGCGGTCTTGATGTCCGACGAGAGCTCAGTCAGTTCGGACATGGTGACGACGAAGTCTGGGTCGTCCTCGTTGCCGAGGTGGCGCACTTGCTCGACCAGATTCGTCAGCTCTTCTTGTTGGAGGATCATGGCGCCAGCAGGGCCGCGCAACTCGTGCGCAACACTTGCGGTGAGCAGCCCCAAGCTTGCCATTCGGCTCGCTTCGGCCAGCTCGTCGTTGCTGGGAACCGCCGCTTCTCGGACGGTTTCGCGCTCCAACGACACGGCGACCATATTGGCGACCGTGCCCACGAAGCGTTGCGATTCGTCGTCGATGCG
>Ga0105245_10003729_pt1 | contig 13579 bp, 16 predicted proteins | sample KBSM54metaG_FD_81523 | JGI IMG/M metagenome (GOLD analysis project Ga0105245, IMG submission 81523) | Miscanthus rhizosphere microbial communities from Kellogg Biological Station, Michigan, USA - KBS M5-4 metaG | ecosystem: Host-associated > Plants > Roots > Rhizosphere > Soil | place... | reverse complement strand
TGATCCAGCTCGAGCGCGGGCCGTTCCGTTGCCCGTGGTGTGGGTCGACCGACACGCGACTCGACAACGTGTTCGGCCCGACGCCGTGCCGCTCGCTGCGCTACTGCAACGCCTGCCGCCAGCCGTTCGAGCAGTTCAAGACGATCTGAGCGGTCTGCGGTGCGCGCGCTGACGCGTCCTCCCCGCGTTCGGGCGGGCGACACCGTGGCGATCGTCTCGCCGTCGTTCGGCGCCGTCGGGACATGGCCGCACCGGGTCGAACGCGGAGCCACGTACCTGGAGGAGCTCGGCCTCCGCGTGCGGCTGATGCCGAACGCCGCGCGGAGCGACAGCTGGGTCTCCGCCCCACCAGAGGCAAGGGTCGCCGACCTGCATCGGGCCTTCCTCGACGACGATGTCGCCGTCGTGCTGGCCGGGATCGGGGGGAACCACTCGAACCAGCTCTTGCCCCTGGTCGACTTCGACCTGATCCGAGACCACCCCAAGGTCTTCCAGGGCTATTCGGACATCACCGTGCTCCACTGGGCGATCGCCGAGCGCGCAGGCCTCGCGACGTTCCACGGCCCCGCGCTCGTGCCCGAGCTCGGCGAGTTTCCTCGTGTCCTGCCGCACACCGACCGGTACCTTCGCGCCGCCTGGTTCGGCGACGACGCGGTGACATTCGAGCCCGCCGCGACGTGGACGGACGAGTTCCTCGACTGGGACGCCAAGGCGGATCTGACGCGTCCGCGCGCCGAGCACGCGAGCGAGGGTTGGGTCTCGATCCGCAAGGGCGTCGCCTCGGGCCCGTTGCTCGGAGGCTGCCTCGAGACGATCTGCTGGCACCTCAAGGGCTCGAGTGCCTGGGTCGATCCCCGGGATGCGATCCTCTTCCTCGAGACGTCGGAGGAGGCCCCTTCGCCTCCGGCCGTCGACGCGTATCTCACGGACCTCGAGCAGCTCGGCGTGTTCGACGACGCAGCCGGGCTCGTGTTCGGTCGCCCCTACGGCTACACGGACGAGGACGCGCGGTTCCTCTGGGACGTCGTCGAGGCACGAACGGAGGCCGCCGGCCTGCCGGTGCTCGCCAACGTCGAGCTCGGCCACGCCGATCCCATGGTGACGCTACCGCTCGGCGTTTGCGCAACGCTCGATGCGGGCGGCCGAAGCTTCCGGCTCGACGCAACGCCGACCGTCGGCTAGCGAGTCCTCGGCCGATCGCCTTTCGTCGCGACGAAGACGAGGAACTCGTCGTCGGGTGTCGGCGGAAGATCGTTGTGGTCGCCCTCGATTCGCACGTCCGCGAACCCTGCCCGCTCGAGCAGGAGCAAGAGCTCGTTTCGGAAGTACAGGTTGATGGTCAGCGTGCGGTCTTCGTCGGCCTCCAGCTCTCCGTCGCGCCAGCGCTCGGCGTGCATCCCGAGCGTGACGCGCTGCTCGAGCGGATCGAGGTCGAGCACCCGCGCACGCAGCGTGTACTCGCCTCCGTCGGACGCGAGCCGGCGCTCCCGGGGTGGCGGCAGCTCCTCGGGCACTGCGCGCCGGCCCTCGCTCGTCCAGTACCGCCACTGCTTCGTGTCGGCGTACGGCACCTCGATGTCGAGAAGCAGGGTGCCCCCGGGCTGCAGGGCGTCGTGGAGGCGGGAGAGCGCCTCGACGTCCTGGGCACGCGTGCTGCCGAGCCCGAACGCTCCGCAAACGAAGACCGTCCTGTACGTGCGCGGCGGATCGAGCTCGTGCATGGCCTGCACGAAAAGGACCGGGGAGAGCCCCTCGCCGGCGGCCTTCGCGCGGCAGTGCTGGACCATGTCCGCCGAGATGTCACAGCCGTCGACGTCGAGGCCCGCGCGCAGATACGGGAGCAGTAGCCGACCCGTGCCGCAGGCGACGTCGAGCGCCGGTTGGCCGTCACGCTCGACGTGGCGGCGGAAGTACGGGATCTCGTGCGGGCGGAAGTCGTCGTTGAACTCGGCCCACCATGTCGCGACGAGCCCGTGGTGCCAGGTCTCGGGCACGCGTTCCTGTGTCGGCTCGCCGGCCACCGAGCGTCACGCTACGCCCGTCCGCGCGAGAGTCCAAGGAGACCGCTTCGCAGCCACGCACCGGTCGGGTAGCGTCCGGGAGGTGCGGGTCGAGATCTTCTACTGCCCTGTCTGAAGCGGTTACGACCGCCGGGCCGCGAGTCTCGCGGCCGCGCTCGCCGAACAGGGCCACGACGCGACGGTGGTCGAGGGCGCGAAGAGCCAGTTCGACGTCGTCGCGGAGGGGGCGCTCGTCTTCTCGAAGCAGCGGAAGGGACGCTTTCCCGAGGAGGACGAGATCCTGTCCGCGCTCGGGTAGCGCTCGCCGCGACCGTTCCCCGAAAGACGTCCGGGCGACGGTTGTATGGTCCCGCCACGATCAACGGCTGAGAGGAGCCGAGACGCACTACGGCGGACTCCAGATCGCGGTTCTCGCGGTGTTTGCAGTGCTTTCGCTGGTGATCGCGCTCGTTTTCGTGGTCGCGGCCGCGATGTCGGAGGAGAGCGTTGCGTACGTCCAGGTACAGCGGGTGGGCTACTGGCTGCGGAAGCGCTGGCTCGCGGTCCTCGTGGCGCTCGTTCCCCCTGTGCTCGGCCTCGGAATCCTCGCAGCCCCGGGCACGGGCGGGACCGGCGACCGCGTCGAGGTGGACGTCGTCGGTCGGCAGTTCTCGTTCAGCGTCGACCCGGACAGCGTCCCGGTCGGGGCCAGGGTCCGCTTCTCGGTCACGAGCGTCGACGTCAACCACGGGATGGGCATCGTCGACCCGAACGGCCAGCTCGTCGGCTCGGTCCAGATGATGCCGGGCTACACGAACCGGCTCGACATGACGGTCACGCAGCCCGGCCGGTACCGGTTTCTCTGCTTCGAGTACTGCGGGCTCGCCCACCACGCGATGGAGGGCGGTCTCACCGTGACGCCTCGCTGATGGCGACCGACGTCGTCACCGTCGTTCATCCGGGCGCACCCGCGATCCCTCGCATGCGTGTCTCCGAGCGGACGGTGGCGATCCTCTACGGCGGGACTGCGCTCGCCGTGATCGGGCTCATGGGCATCGCGGGCCTCGTGCTCCGGTTCACCCAGGCCGACGTGCTCGACGTCCCGCCCGACTGGTTCTACCAGGTGATGACGCTGCACGGGGCCGGGATGATCACCGGGACGCTCGTGGGGATGATGGGCGCGCTGTGGCTCACGGTCCGGTCGATCGTCCCGCTCTCGACCGAGCGCATGGTGGCCGCCTGGTGCCTCATCGTCACCGGCGTGGCGGCGGTCATCGTCGCGACGCTAATCGGCCGGTTCGCGGGCGGCTGGACGTTCCTCTACCCGCTGCCGTTCGCGGCGGCAGGACAGTGGGACACCTGGGCGACCTCATGCTTCCTGGTCGGCATGCTGCTCGTCGGCGCGGGGTTCATGGTGTTCTGCGTCGATGTCCTGGCGCGCACGAGCGCGGCCTACGGCTCGCTGCTGCGCACGATGGGGATCGACTTCCTTCGCAACCGCGACGACTCCCCGCCGCCGCCGCCCGTGATCGCCGCGGTCGTCGTCGCGATCGACGGCCTCATCGCGAGCGCCGTCGGCACGACCGTCGTCGTGGCGGAGCTCGGACGAACGTTCGACGGGAGCCTGACGATGGACGCCCTCTGGGCGAAGAACTTGACGTACTTCTTCGGCCACTCGGTGGCGAACCTCACCATCTACCTCGCGGCCGGGGCGCTCTACGTCCTCGTTCCACGCTACGCCGGGCGGCCGTGGAAGACCACGAAGCCGATCGTGGTCGGCTGGATGGCGACCCTCGTCTTCGTCGCGACCGCGTACACCCACCACCTGTACATGGACTTCGTCCAGCCGACCTGGACGACGTACGTCTCGTTCACCGCCTCGCTCGGCGCGGCGCTGCCCGTGGTCGTGATCACGGTCTACACCGGCCTGATGCTCATCTGGGGCTCGGAGTACCGCTGGACGCTCGCCTCGACGCTCGTGTACATCGGCTTCGCCGGCTGGGTGATCGGTGGGCTCGCCGCGGTGCTCGATGCGTTCATCCCGCTCAACTTCCGCTTCCACAACACGCTGTGGGTCGTCGCCCACTTCCACACGTACATGCTGATGGGCGTCGTGATCTGGGTGCTCGCCTGGGTCGCCGACCAGCTCGAGCGGGCGGCCAGGACCGTTGCGCTGAACGACCGGACGAAGCCTGCGATCGCGGCGATGATCATCGGCGGCTTCGGGCTCGTGGGCATGTGGTACGTCTCGGGCGCGCTCGGCCTGCCTCGCCGCTACGCGGTGCAGCCGCTCGGAACCGACGGCTACAGCCTCGCGGGCGGTCTCTTCGCAGTGGTCTTCGCAACCGGGTTCCTGCTGGTCTCGCTGGAGTTGCTCGGGCTCGCCCGCAGCGCGGTGCGCCAGGGCGCGCTGGCGGGCGGCTGGGGGCGGGACACCGAGCCGCTACCGGTGGACGAACGCCCTGCGGGGCTCCCGATCGAACGGCCCGCGTACGCGATCGCCGCTCTCGTCGCGGCTCTGCTCGCGCTCGTCGCCCTCGTCCCGCAGGTGACGGACGCGGTGGTGGACAACACCCGCTACCACCACCTCCAGCACGCAGCTGCGTTCTTCCTCGGGGTGATGCTCGGACTCGTGCTCGGCTCGTCGCCCGACACCGCACGGAGGCTCGGCCAGCGCCTGCCCGGCGTCGCGCTCACGCTCGCGATCGCCGCGCCGGTCGCGATGATGCTCCTGATGACACCCGACATCTACGCGTCGATCGAGAAGAACAGCGCGGTGCATCTCGCGTTCCACCTCGGCATCGTCGCGCTCGGCATCGTGACGGGGTTCGCCGCGGCGGGGCTCGGGCGCGTCGCGGGCACCTTCGTTGCGCTGCTCGCGATCGGCATGGCGCTCATGTACGCGGCCGGGGTGACGGGGTGACCACGTCGCCCGGCCAGACGCCTGCGGGCGCGTCGGCGCCGTCCGGAGACGGTGTGCTCGCCTGGCTCGTGGGCGGGCTCCTCGTCGGGCTCGTCCTGCTGGCCGGCGTCCTCGTCTCCTACAAGGTCGGCTACGACCACGGCCGCGACAGCGTCGGCTCCGCTCCGGCCGAGACGCGGCCGGTCGAGACGCAGCCGGCCGAGACGCAGCCGGCCGAGACGCAATCCGCGGCGGCGGACGGCGCGGCCGTGTTCGCCGACGCCGGCTGCAGCTCCTGTCACACGCTCTCGGCGGCGGGCGCCAGCGGGACGGTGGGCCCGAATCTCGACGAGCTGCGCCCCACGCAGGAGCAAGTCGCCGCGATCGTGACGAATGGACGGGGCGCGATGCCGTCGTTCGCCGACCAGCTCAGCCCGGAGGAGATCCAGGCGGTCGCGACCTACGTCTCGAGCTCCGCGGGAGCCTGATCACCGCAGCAGGAACCCCTCACCGAGCGGGTCGTCCGGGTCGAGCTCGAACGTCGACGTTCCGGTCCGATAGGCGGAGCCCTCGACCTCGGTGACGACCGCCGGCCGTCCGGCGACGTCCGCGTCGCCGATGACTCGCCCGACGAACTCCGAGCCGACGATCGACAGATGGCGGAGCGACTCACCGCGCGGGAGCCGCCCCTGCGCGTCGAGCAGCGCAAGCCGGGCCGAGGTGCCCGAGCCGCAGGGCGAGCGGTCGACCTCGCCGTCGGCGAACACCGTGACGTTCCGCTGGGTGAGCGGCGAAGCGCCCTCCTCCTGCCAGAAGATCACGCCGTAGACGTCGCGGAGCTCCGGCTCGAGCGGATGGACGACCTCGTGGGCCGATTCGAGCTCCGCCTTGATCGCGCGGCCGAGCTCGATCAGGCGCGTGAGCCCGCGGGGCTCGACGCGCTCCTCGAGCGAGGCGTAGAACGCGCCGCCGAACGCGACGTCGACGACCCGCCCGGCTGCCTCGACCCCTTCGGCCCAGACGAACGCCGGCACGTTGCGGAAGCGCACGGAGCGAACCCGGCCGTCCTCGACGTGCGCCCACGTCTCGAGCCGGCCGGAGGGCACGTCCACGACGACCCGGTTCTGCCCCTCCCGGCGCCCGACCACCCCGGCGTCGAGCGCCCACGTGACGAGCGCGATCGTCCCGTGCCCGCACGCGGTGGAGTAGCCCTCGTTGTGGAAGAAGACAACGCCGAGGTCGGCGCCGTCGTCGTTGGGCGGGACGACGTGGCAGCCGTACATGTCCGCGTGGCCGCGCGGCTCGAAGACGAGCAGCCGCCGCACGTTGTCGACGTGCTCACGCGCGAAGCGCCTGCGCTCGAGAATCGTTGCGCCCTCGAGCGGAGGCGCCCCGCCGGTGACGATGCGAAACGGCTCGCCCCCCGTGTGGTAGTCGACCACCGAGACGGTCCGGCGGCTCACTCGTCCGAGAAGCTCGGGTACCGCTGGGTGAGAAGCAAGAGGTAGGCGTACGTCTGCGACTGGTAGCGGAGGCAGTAGGCCTGCAGGTCGCGCATGCCCTTGTTCGCCTCGCCCGTGAAGAGCGCGTAGAACCACGCGAGGATCGCCACGATCCAGGCCACGTTCTGGAGCACGGAGGCGACGATCGCGGCCGGGATCGCGAGGATCAGCCGGAAGAGCACCGTCAGCCGGCTCTGCGATGCCGCGGGCGCGACCTCGAGGTCGACGGGATAGCCCGACTCGCCGGTGAAGCCCGGGTACGGGTCGGCGGCGATCCAGAGATACGCGTAGAGCTGCGTGTGGTAGCGCATGTAGGTCGCCATGAACTCGTGCAGCATCGCGGGCACACGGCCGGCGAAGATCGCCACGACCCAGGCGACGAGCACCGCCAGGCCGACGGCGAAGCTCCACAAGCTGATCCAGACGAGGTGCGGGATCGCGAGGATCAGCCGGAGGAGGACGGTGAGGCGGTTCCGCCCAAGGTCGTCGGTGACGACGAGCTGGATCGGGTGAGGATTCGGCGCCTCGAGCGCAGGCAGGGTCTCCGACACGACAGGCTCCCTTCGGTCAGGTGCCGGTGAACGTCGGTGGGCGCTTCTCCAGGAAGGCGCCGACTCCTTCGCGGAAGTCCGCGGTCGCGACCGATGCCTGCTGCAGCTCCGCCTCGAGCGCGAGCTGCTCCTCGAGCGACGCGGAGAACGCATGCTCGAACAGCTGCTTCGTCCTCCCGACGGCGAGGGTCGGCCTCGCGGCCCACTCGGCGGCGAGCTCTGCGACGCGCGACTCGAACGACGCCGCCGGCACGACCTCCGACACGAGCCCCCAGTCGAGCGCCTCGGTGGCGGACAGGCGCGTGTTCGCGCACATCCACTCGAAGGCGCGCGCGAAGCCGAGCAGGCGATGGATGAACCACGTGCCGCCCGAGTCCGGGACGAGCCCGATCCCGACGAACCCGGGGACGAACGTCGCCGTGTCCGACGCGACACGGATGTCGCAGGCGCACGCGAAGGAGAGCCCCGCACCTGCGGCCGGCCCGTTGACCGCGGCGATCACGGGCTTCTCGAGCGCCCGTACGAGCCGGATGTTCGGGTGGTAGGTCTGCTCGAGCGCGTCGCGGATCGATGCCGAGACCTGCCCGAACTCCTTCAGGTCCTGGCCTGCGCAGAAGCCCTTACCCGCGCCGGTCACGACCACACAGCGGACCGCGGGATCCTGCGCCTCGGTGAGCGCCTCGCCCAGCGCGTCGTGGAGAGCGCGGTTGAAGGCGTTGTAGACCTCGGGCCGGTTCAGGGTGACCGTGAGGACGGCGCCCTCGCGGCTCGTGAGGACCTCGTCTGCCACCGGCGGAATCTACCGCCCCTGGCGCGACTCGAGGAACCCCCGTACCGCGCCCTGCGTCTCGTCGGACAGCATCGAGAGCGCGAGCCAGTCGCGGGCATGGCCGACCGTCTGGTGCCACGCGAGGTCGCGCCACACGTTGAGCTGCTGCTTCGCATAGCGGGTCGCGGTGGGAAGCTTGCGCGCGAGGCTCTCGACCCAGCCGTCGACGACCGCGTCGAGCTCGGCGGCGGGGACCGCGCGGTTGACGAGCCCCCAGTCCTCGGCCTGGGCGGCGGGAATCCGGTCGCAGAGCAGGATGATCTCCCGTGCCCGCCGGTCGCCGACGAGGAGCGACAGCCATTGCGTCGCGCCGCCCGCGGGCACCGACCCGTGCTCCAGGCCGACATGGCGGATGTACGCGTCGTCGACCATCACTGCGAGGTCGCAGGCGAGCTGGAGCTCGTTGCCGCCGCCGACGGCGATCCCGTTGATCCGCGCGATCGTCGGCTTCCCGAGCTCCCGCAGCCGGTCGTGCATGTCCTTGAAGGCGCCGAACCACTTCCAGTACTCCCCGGGCCGACCGAGGTAGTCGACGTCCCAGCTCGCGAGGTCCGCGCCCGAGCAGAAGGCGCGTCCCGTCCCCGTGACCACGACGGCGCTGACCTCGTCGTCCCACGAGGCGTCCTCGCACGCGCGGGCAATCTCGCGGAGCATCCGGAAGTCGAAGGCGTTGAGGACGTCGGGCCGGTCGAGCCGGATCGTCGCCCGCGGCGGCGCCTTCTCGTAGACGATCGTCTCGAAGCCGAGCTCCTCCGGCGGAAGCGGGCGCGGGTGCGTCGGCTCCGCCACTAGCCGATCTCCGCGAAGGCGACCTCGAACGGGATCCCCATCTCCATCGCGTCCTTGCCGGTCGCCGCGAACTCCGGCGTCCGCGCGGCGGAGCGGAACGCGTCCATGTCGGCGAACTCCCACTCCGCGTAGTAGCGGTGCCGGGGCTCTCCCATCGGCGCGCCGAAGACCGGGCCGTGACGGAACGTGCCGCCCGGCACCTGCCGGCACAGCTCCGCGTGCTGCTCGTAGCGGTCGGCGTCCGGTGCGGACTCGTACAGGACGAACGCTCGGATCACGTCGGCTCCTTTCCGGGCTCGCGAGAGCCCCGAGCGTATAGCGTCATGCTCCGTGAGCGGGGGAACGGGACTCGCGGTGGTGATGGCGCTGCTCGCGGGGCTGGCGGGCTCGGTGCAGGCGGCGGTGATGGGCCGGTTCGGGGAGCGGGTCGGGCTGGTCGAGGCGCTGGCCTGGGTGACGCTCCTCTCCGTTGCGATCGCGTTCTGCGCGCTGCTCGTCACTCGGCGCGGGCTCGGGTCGCTTGCCGAGGCGTGGACGGCCCCCAAGTGGCTCTGGCTCGGCGCCGTCCTCGGGACCTTCGTCGTGTTCACGATCACGCTGGCCTCCCCGCGGATCGGCACGGCCGCGACCATCGGCCTGCTCGTCGCGGGACAGCTCGCGGCTGGGGCCGTGATCGACCGCTACGGCCTCTTCGGCTTCGAGAAGATCGCGCTCAACTGGCCGCGCGCGCTCGGCATCGCCCTGCTCGCGGCCGGCGCGGCGCTGACGCTCAAGCGGTGAGCTCTATGCGCTACTCGACCCAGTCGACGGTGACCGGAGCGGGGAAGGCGCCGAGCGCCTCGCCGCGGCGGAGCAGCTCCGAGACGGCAGAGCGGCCTTCGTCCCCGTAGTCCTTGGTCAGCTCGTTCACGTACATCGAGACGAACCGGTCGGCCACCGCCGCGTCGATGCCGCGCCCGAACTCGAGCGCGTACTCGAGTGCCTCGGCGCGATGGTCGAGCCCGCACTGGATGGCGTCGCGGAGGACGGCCGAGAGGTCGCGCGGGCGCTCGACGTCCCGCCGGGCGACGTTCACGCCCAGCGGCAGCGGCAGGCCCGTCTCGAGCAGCCACCACTCGCCCAGGTCGAGCACCTTCACGAGGCCGTGCTCGGAGAACGTCAGCTGCCCCTCGTGGATGATCAGGCCGGCCGCGGCACGGCCGCTCGACACCTCGTCGGGGATCTGCTCGAACCCGAGCGCCCGGTGCGTGAACTCGCCGAGCACCATCCGCAGCACGAGGAAGGCCGTCGTCAGCGCCCCCGGAACGACTATCTCCAGCGACGCCAGCTGCTGGAGCGAGCACGGCTCGCGCGCGACGACCACGGGGCCGTACCCGCTCCCGATCGACGCGCCGTGCGGCAAGAGGGCGTAGTCCTCCTGCACGAACGGGTATGCCGCGAGCGAGATCGCGGTCACCTCGAGCCGCGCCGCCCGCGCCCAGTGGTTCAGCGTCTCGATGTCGGCGAGCACCTGCTGGAAGCGATACCCCCGCGTGTCGACGAGATCCGTCGTCAGCGCCCAGTACATGAACGCGTCATCGGGGTCGGGGCTGTGGCCGACACGGATGTCCACGAGGCGCCCGACGCTAGCAGGGCAAACGAGGCGCACGCGGCACCCGTCCGTACACTCGCGTCGTGGCACGGCCGACGCTGACCGACGCGATCCAGGACTACCTGCGGGAGATCTACAGGCTTGGGGAGACGGGCAGCCGCGTCTCGACGACCGCGCTCGCGCGAGGCATGGGCGTCTCGCCGGCGTCGGCCAGCGCGATGGTGAAGAAGCTCGCCGCGCTCTCGCTCGTCGTCCACGCGCCCTACAAGGGCGTCTCCCTGACGCCCGAGGGAGAACGTGTGGCCCTCGAGGTGATCCGGCACCACCGTCTGCTCGAGCTGTACCTCGCGAAGACGCTCGGGATCCACGTCGACGAGGTGCACGACGAGGCGAACCGGCTCGAGCACGTCCTCTCCGAGGAGCTCGAGGCCCGGATCGACGAGTCGCTCGGCTTCCCGACCCACGACCCGCACGGCGATCCGATCCCGGATGCCAACCTCGAGTGGCCGGACGACCGCGCGCTGCGCGCCCGATCGTCCTAGACGACGAAGTACGATCAGCGCATGGCGTTCAAGGACCTGTTCTCGTTCCTCTTCCAGCGCTCGGGCGCGGAGGAGCGCGTCGCGCAGTACGTGATCCGCGAGCACGAGCGGGGCCGGGCACTGGCGGAGATCCTCGAGGACAAGTACGTGGTCAACCGCCTGCCCAGCCCGGCGCAGCGTGCGAGGCTCCTCGACCGGCCGGAGATCCTCCAGGCCGTCGGCAGCGAGCAGGCGGAGGCGGCGAAGACGGCCGTCGACACGGCCGGCTCCGCCTAGAGGCTCCGGAGAAACCGCTCGACGACGTCGATCGCGACGGCGACGTCCGCTTCCTCGACCGACTCGCGCGGGTCGTGGCTGATCCCGCCGGCGCAGCGGACGAACAGCATCGCCGCCGGGCAAACGCGCGAGAGCATGACCGCGTCGTGCCCGGCGCCGCTGACAAGGCTCGTCACGGGATGGCCCGCTGCCTCGACCGCGGCCTCGAGCCGACCCCGGAGGCCGGCTGCGAGCTCGACCGCGGGAGTGTCGTACCGGAGCGTCCACGATGCATCGACACCGCGCGCGGATGCGATTCGCTCGACGTCGGCGCGGATGGTCCCGGCTGCTCGCGCGCGAACGGCGTCGTCCGCATGACGGACGTCAAGCAGTAGCCGCGCCTCGCCCGGAACGACGTTGCCGACGTTCGGGGAGAGCTCCAGGGCGCCCACCGTCGCGACCAGGCCGTCGGTGCCGCGGCCGGCCCGCTCGACCGCGAGCACCACCTCGGCCGCGGCGGCGAGCGCGTCGCGCCGAGCCGCCATCGGCACCGTCCCGGCGTGCCCGGCCTCCCCCCGGACGACGACGCGGACGCGCGTCTGGCCCGCGATGGCAGAGACGACACCGACCGGAAGCCCGTCGCGCTCGAGCACCGGTCCCTGCTCGATGTGCACCTCCAGGTAGCCGGCGAGGCTCGGTGCCGGCCCGGACGTCGCCGCCTCGGGGTCGCCGCCCGCCTCGAGAATCGCGGAGCCGAGCGTGACCCCCTCGTCGTCGGCGAGGTCGAGCCACGCGCGGTCGAAGCTGCCCGCGAAAGCGGCCGAGCCGAGGTACGCGGTGCCGAATCGCGTGCCTTCCTCGTCGGCGAACGCGGCGACCTCCAGCGGGACCGCCGGTCGGGCTCCTCCGGCCGACAGTCGCTCGACGACCGCCAGCCCGACGAGGATCCCGAGCGGGCCGTCGTAGCGTCCGGCGTTCGGGACCGTGTCGAGGTGAGAGCCCAGCACGAGCGCCGGCCCCGCCCCGCCCGTGCGGCCGACCAGGTTGCCGACCGCGTCCCGCCGCACGGTGAGGCCCGCCTCCTCCATCCACCCCGCGACGCGGTCGGCGGCTCGTGCCAGTGCGGGCGTTCCGAAGCGGCGGACGAGCCGATCGGGCTCCTCGCTGACGGCGCCGAGCTCGTCGGCGCGCGCGAGCACGTCGGCTGCCGTTCCGGCCACGACGCCGGACGATAACGTCCGCCCGCATGCGGGCGCTCTACGCGAACGGCTGGATCGTGACGATGGACGACCCCGGCACGGAGCACCGCCGAGGCTGGGTGCTGGTCGAGGACGGGGTGATCCTCTCCCTAGGCGGCGGCGCGGAGCCCGAGGCGGCGGATGACGTCGAGCGCATCGAGCTCGGCGGCGCGGTCGTCACGCCCGGGCTGATCAACACGCACCATCACCTCTGCCAGACGCTGACCCGCGCCCGCGCCCAGCAGGCCGACCTCTTCACGTGGCTGCGCGAGCTGTATCCCGTGTGGGCGGGCCTCGACGCCGAAGCCGAGTACGCCGCAGCGCGCACGGGTCTCGCGGAGCTGGCCCTCTCGGGCTGCTCGACGGTCTTCGACCACCACTACGTCTTCCCGCGCGGACGCCAGGGGATCGTCGAGGCGGAGGTGCAGGCCGCAGGCGAGCTCGGCGTGCGGATCGTCGCCTCCCGGGGCTCGATGGACCTCGGCGTCTCGGACGGGGGGCTGCCGCCCGACGAGCTCGTCGAGGAGCTCGACGCGATCGTCGCCGACACCGAGCGCCTGCATGCCGAGCTCCACGAGGAGGGCCCGGGCGCCCGCGTGCAGATCGCGGTCGCGCCCTGCTCGCCGTTCTCGGTGACCGGCCGGCTGATGGAGGAGTCGGCGACCCTCGCGCGGCGGCTCGGCCTGCCGCTCCACACCCACCTCGCCGAGACGGTCGAGGAGGAGGAGTACTGCCGCGAGCTGTACGGCTGCACGCCCGTCGAGTACCTCGACAGGCTCGGCTGGCTCGCGGACGACGTCTGGTGCGCGCACTGCGTGCACCTGGCCGCCGCCGAGGTCGCACGCTTCGCCGAGACGGGAACCGGCGTCGCGCACTGCCCGACCTCCAACCTCCGCCTCGGCGCCGGGGTCGCGCCGGTCCGCGACCTGCTCGATTCCGGCTGCCGCGTCGGGCTCGGGGCGGACGGCTCGGCGTCGAACGAGCGGAGCGACCTTTTCACCGAGGTCAAGCAGGCGCTTCTCGTCGCTCGGGGACGGGGCGGCCCTGGGGCGATGACCGCACGGGAGGCGCTCCGGCTGGCCACCCGCGGAGGCGCCGAGGTGCTCGGGCGGCGGGACATCGGTGTGCTCGAGCCGGGACGCCAGGCCGATCTCGCGATCTGGGCGAGCGACGGGCTCGAGCTCGGCGGCGCCGAGGACCTCGTCGCGGGGCTCGTCTTCTCCGGCCCGCACCGCGTCGAGAGGCTGGTCGTCGGCGGGGAGGACGTCGTGCGCGGCGGCGCTCTGGTTCGAGCCGACGAGGCCGACATCGCGCGCGCCCAGCGGGTCCAGGCGAGAAGATTCGCCCTATGACCTGCTCTCTCTCGACGCACGTGCTCGA
>Ga0105245_10003728_pt1 | contig 13580 bp, 13 predicted proteins | sample KBSM54metaG_FD_81523 | JGI IMG/M metagenome (GOLD analysis project Ga0105245, IMG submission 81523) | Miscanthus rhizosphere microbial communities from Kellogg Biological Station, Michigan, USA - KBS M5-4 metaG | ecosystem: Host-associated > Plants > Roots > Rhizosphere > Soil | place... | reverse complement strand
GCTGCTCGCGCTGCTCTCGAACGACAACCTGTTCCGGGTCGGCGACGAGAACCAGTCGATCTACCGCTTCCGGAACGCCGACGTGACGGTGTTCCGCGAGCACTGGCAGGAGGCGCAGGCGGCCGGGCGCGCCGAGAGCATCACGGTCAACTTCCGCGCCCGCGGCGAGATCCTCGACGCGATCGACCTCGCGTTCGAGCGCACCTGGGGCGACGGGTTCGAACCGCTCCGGGAGGCGCCGGGGTCGAGGGAGCCCGCGGCGCCGGTGGAGCCGTGCGTCGAGCTCCTGGTCGTCGACCGCGGGCGCGACGTCTGGAAGGAGCTCGCCGAGGGGGGCGACTACTTCGGCGAGGCGCTCGCCGGCGCGCCCTCCTGGCGCGCCGCGGAGGCGCGGCTGCTCGCCAGGCGAGTGGACGAGCTGACCCGCCCCCGATCCCCCGCTGGCGCGGGGCAGGGGGCAAGCGGGGGCTGGAGCTATGGCGACGTGGTGCTCCTGTTCAGGGCCACCACGGCGATGGGGCTGTTCGAGCGCGCACTCGAGGAGCGCGGCATCCCCGTGCACGTGGTCGGCGGCCGCGGCTACTGGGGCCAGCAGCAGGTGGCGGACCTGCGTCACTGGCTCGCGGCGCTCGCCAATCCGCTGGACGGGCTCGCGCTCTACTCGGCCCTGGCGTCGCCGCTGGCCGGCCTGTCGCTCGACGCGGTCGCCCTGATCGGGCTGCAGGCGCGCCGCCTCAGGTGGGACCCCTTCCGCCTCATCCGCGAGCCGACAGAGGAGCTGCTCGATTCGCTGCCCGCGGCGGACCGGACGAAGATGGCCGGCTTCGTCGACCGCTTCCAGGCGGAACGCCGCATCGCGGGCCAGGTCTCGCTCGAGACCCTGATCGACCGCGCGGTCACGCTGACGGGCTACGACCGCCACCTGCTCGCGCTGCCGGGCGGAATGCGCCGCATGGCGAACGTCCGCAAGCTGATGCGGATGGCACGCCAGTTCGAGGCCGACCAGGGCCGGGATCTGCGCGGCTTCATCGACGCGGTCGCGGAGCGCGACGTGATCCAGGCGCGCGAGGGCGAGGCGCCGCTCGAGGCGGAGGCGCTGGACGCCGTGCGCATGATGACCATCCATCGCGCCAAGGGTCTCGAGTTCCCCGTCGTGTGCCTGGCGGACCTCGGCAAGGACGGCCGCGAGGACGACGGGCAGCTGCGCATCTCGGACGACGGCAGCGTGGGCCTGCGGCTCGCGAACCTGGGCGGCGGCGCGGTCGACAGCACGAGGCTCGCCGACATCAAGGCGCAGGCCAAGCGCGCCGCTGAGGAGGAGGAGCGCCGCATCTTCTACGTGGCCGCGACGCGCGCGCAGGAGCACCTCGTGCTCAGCGGCGCGACGGACCTGGGCAAGCGGCCCGAGCCCGGCGAGCTGTCCGAGCCCATGCGCTGGATCTGGCGCGGCTTCTGCGCGGGCCTGCCCGGCGAGGGGGCGTCCGGCGTCGAGCGCGACAGCTACGACGGCCGCGACGTGAGCGTCCGCTGGACGCGCTGCGAGCCGGACACCGTGGACGAGGTCCTCCCGGCCGCCGACCGCGCGCCGGTCACCGACGACGTCGAGGAGCAGCCGGCCTTCGAGCAGCCCGAGCTCGAGCTCGGCCTGCCGCCCGCGCCGCGCGCGCTCGCGGTCAGCCGGCTGAGCTACTCGGGGCTCGAGGACTACCGCCGCTGTGGCTACCGCTTCTTCCTGGAGCGCAGCCTCCGGCTCCCCAGAGTGGACGCGCCTCCGGGCGGTGAGCCCGCGGCGCCCGGCCTCGAGCCGCGGCTGCGCGGCACCGTGGTGCACGGACTGCTCGAACGGCTCGACTTCGCCAGTCCGGCCGTGCCGGCCGACGCCGACGTGGCCGCCGCCATCGCGCTGCAGGGCGCGGAGGCGCAGCCCGACGACGTGGCCGACGTGCGCGGCATGGTCGAGCGAGTGGCGGGCTCGGAGCTCCGCGAGCGGATCGCGGGCTCAGGCTCCGTGCGTACGGAGCTGCCCTTCGCCTTCACGCTGACGCCGCCGGGCGCCGGCGGCCGGAGCCTCCTGATCAACGGCGTGGTGGACGTCCTCGCGGAGGAGGGCGCGCGCACGCTCGTCGTCGACTGGAAGAGCGACCCGCTCGGGGACCACGATCCCGAGGCGCTCGTGAGCGCCGGCTATTCGACGCAGCGGCTCATCTACGCGCTCGCGGCCCTGAAGGCCGGAGCGGAGGTGGTCGAGGTGGCCCACTGCTTCCTCGAACGACCCGACGAGCCGGCGGTCGCCGTGTACGAGGCGGCGGACGAGGAGCGGCTCGAGCGCGAGCTGCTGGGCGTGGCGCAGGGCGTCGTGGAGGGCCGCTTCGAGCCCTCGACCGAGCCGCATTTCTCGCTCTGTGCGGACTGTCCGGGACGCGCGGCCCTGTGCGTCCACGAGCCGGAGCTCACGCTCAGGTTTTCCGTCCAGACCCCGTCCTAATCTGGCGGCCATGCCACTGTGCTTCATCGAGCCACAGGAAGCGATCAGGGTCGTCGCCGAGAGCGTCGGGCGCGAGGCGCGCCGGCAGCTCCTGGGCGAGGTCGTGCGCGCCTGGGTCGACGAGATCCCCGAGGACGAGCTCGCCGTCCACTACGCGAAGGCGGTCGAGGAGCTCGACGACGACGATCTCTCGATCCTCGCCGCGTGGCATGCGTCGCTCGAGGTGGGCCACCCGATCGCCAACAAGGAGTTCCTGCTCGGCGCGTTCGCGCAGCTCGGCGACCATCGTCGTGAGGCGCTCCGCATCGCAGCGGGGTTCAAGGGCGAGGACGCGTTCGACGCCGGCGTGAGCGAGGAGCAGGCACTGAGCACCGTGCTCCCCTGGCTCTCCCAGGAGCGCCTGATGGAGCTCGCGGCGGAGGCCGTCGAGCTCTACTGCTGGGACCGCCTCGGCAGCGACAACTAGCCGCGCCCGCTCCTGGGCCCCGATACTGGGCCTGCGATGGCCCAGGAAAACGTGGAGCGGTTGCGGGCTGCCCTCGAGGCCCTCCAGGGCGACAGCAGCGCGCGCGAATGGGAGGGGACGCTCGCCGGGGCATGGGTGGAGCTCTGGGATCCCGAGATCGAGTGGGACGCCTCGACTCACCCGCTGCCGGACCTCGCCGGCGTCTACCGCGGGGTGGAGCAGACGCTCGGCTGGTGGCGCGAGTGGCTCGCCGCCTGGGAGACCGTCCAGGTCGATTACGAGCTGGTCGATGCGGGCGACCGCGTGGTGGGTCTGTTCAGCCAGCGGATGCGCGGTCACTACACGGGCATCGACGTCGTGTCGGGCAGGTACGGCATGCTCTTCACCTTTCGGGACGGGCTGATCGTCCACGCGAAGTTCCACACGCGGGCGTCGGAGGCCCTCGCGGCGGTCGGGTTGCGCTTCGTTCAAGGCCCCGACGGGGTCCGGATCGCCTGCGAGGTGAGCGGTGAGGGGCCGCCGCTCGTGCTCGTCCACGGCGCCGGCTCGGCACGCTGGAGCTTCGATGCCGTGCGGCCTCATCTCGAGAGCCGCTTCACGGTCATCGCGATCGACCGCCGCGGCCGTGGCGACTCGAGCGACGGCGACGTGTACGCCCTCGAGCGCGAGTTCGAGGACGTGGCGGCGGTTGTGCGGGACGTGGGTGAGGGCGCCCTGCTCATGGGACATTCGTACGGAGGCCTGGTCGCCGCGGGCGCGGCTCGGCTGTTCGACCCTCCCCGGCTCGCTCTCTACGAGCCGGTGATGGACGGCGCCCTGTCGACGGCGGAGACGATCGACCGCTGGGAGCTGCTGATCGCCGAGGGCGACCGCGACTCCGTGCTGAGGGAGTTCTTCCGCGACATCGCGGGCTACGACGACGAGGCGATTGAGGAGCTCACCCGCTCGCCGATCTGGGAGGCGCGCCGGCGGGTGGTCCCGACCCTGCCGCGCGAGCTGCGCGCGGCGCTCGAGCACCGGTTCGACGCGGCCGATATGGCGCGGCTCACGATGCCGGTGCTGCTGCTCGTGGGCACGGAGAGCCCCGCATGGGCCGTGTGCTCGGTGGCAGCCCACGGCGAGGCGATTCCCGGCTCGGAGACGCGGAGCCTCGCCGGCCAGGGCCACAGCGCCAACATGACCGCCCCGGACCTGCTCGCGGCCGAGCTCGAGCGCTTCTTCACCGGGACCTGAGCGAAAAAGCGCCACCGGTTCCGATACCACTCGCGAACCCTGGCGCGGCACGTGCGTTGTACACGGCATGAGGGCGACCACGATCCGATTTCCGAACGACCTATGGGAGCAGCTCGAGCGCGAGGCCAAGAGGCAGGGCATCAGCGCGGCGCAATATGTGCGGGATGCCGCCCTCTACCGCGTCGCGTTCTCGGCAGGTGCGGCGAGCGAGGCCGGTTCGCAGGACGACCGAACCTGGCGCCCCCCGCTCACGCGGCCCCAGCACAGGTAGCGGATCCGGTGGCGTGGCTTCGCCGCCCCGAAGTAAGCTCAGCCTCGTGACCGCCTCGCTGCCCACCGAGGTCCAGCAGGTTTTCGACAGGTTCCAGACCACCGCGTACACCACGCTCGACTCGCAGGGGCAGCCGGTCTGCTGGCCGGCGACGCCCTCCTACGAGCCGGGTGCCCCGTGCATCGACGTGAGGACGGCGCCGGGCGACCAGGAGGCGCGGGCCGTCCGCGCGAACCCGAAGGTGGCGCTGCTGTTCTCGGAGCCCGCGGGGAGCGGGCTGGAGGACGCGCCGCAGGTGCTGATCCAGGGCACGGCGGACGTGGCCGACGGCGACCTCGTGCACGTGCGGCCGGAGCGCGTGTTCGTCTGGCCGGGTGGCGACGCGACCCGGGAGCCGCAGCTCTTCGACGCGCACATGGAGGAGGTCCGCTCGGGCCACGACGAGGAGCCGGACGCGCCGCTCGCCGCGGCCGAGGGCGGCTCGCCGGCCTGGGACCCGTGCATCGACGAGCTCGGGCGCAGCTTCGACGCCGTGCTCTCGCTGGTCGCACCCGACGGCTTCCCGTTCAGCGTGTGCGTCCCGTTCGAGGCGGACGGCGCGACTCAGCGCCTGCGGATCTCCACCGGCGTGATCGGCGTCCCGGTTCACGCGGGCCTCGCGTGCGTGACCGCGCAAGACCAGTTCCAGGTGCACGGCGACCTCGTGGATGAGGCGAGCGGCTGGGTGGTAGTGCCCCACCGGGTCGTGGGCCGCCCGTAGAAAAAGTAGAGACGCGGACTTCGCGCTTGAGGAGCGCGCCACCGGTGACCGAGGTCTCCGGGGCTGCGCGGCGAGCCTCACATCCTCGTGGCTTCGCTCTTTGCGCTTGGGTCCGCGTCTCTGCGGAGGAGTAGAACACGAGTGCTCCCACGTCGTCAAGGACGGATCTGAGACGACCTCGCTAATTACGCAAAAATTTCTACTCGGACAGCGCTGACTCGATCTGGGGGATCGCCTGGTCCGCCGTCTCGAACCGCACGGCGGCCATCCCCAGGGCGCGAGCCGCGTCGCAGTTCACGTCGAGGTCGTCGACGAAGACGCAGCGCCCGGGCTCGACTCCGCCGAGCCGATCCAGCGTCAGCGTGAAGATCGCGGGATCGGGTTTGCGCAGGCCGACAAACGCCGAGTCCACGACGAGCTCGAAGAGCTCGTCGATCTCGGGGAGCTTCGAGCGCCAGAGCGGCTCCCACTCGCGCACGTTGTTGGTGAGGAGGGCCGCACGCACGCCGCGCCCCCGGAGGCCGCGGATGAAGTCGATCATCGGCGCGTTCGGCTCCAGGCGCTCGAAGTAGAGGGCGCGCAGCCGGCCGAGGTCGAAGCCGTCCTCGAGGTGGCGCTCGATCCGATCGCGGAACTCAGCCTCCGTGATCTCGCCGCGTTCCAGCACGAACAGCGGATGATCGCCGTGCTCCTCGGCGGCGCGAGCCATGGCCATGCCGAGCGCCTCCAGCGAGACGCCCGACTCCTCCTGATAGGCGAGGAAGCCCTCCTGGAGCGGCGTGGTCAGCACGCCGCCGAAATCGCAGATCAGTACGTCCCTCACGCTGCCGCCGGTGGCTCCATGCGCAGCATCAGCTCGTACGCGCCGATGCCCTCGCGGCCGTCGAGGCGCCAGCGGAAGACCGCGACGTGGACCTGGAGCCCGTCGAGGTCGAGCGAGGATCCGGCGATCACAAGGCCTGAGCCGCGACGCGGATAGTCCTCGTCGGGCAGCCACAGCTCGAGGCCGGCGCTGCGCTGGCGTCCGCCTCCGTCGTAGACCGTCGAGATGCGGGCGGTCTCGACCTCCAGCACCGCGTCGTCCTCCACCAGCCGAGCGGTCACCTCCTCGTCGCCGTGGCCGACCGCTCCTCGCGGGCGCCGCGCCAGCGCGAGCAGGGCGTGCTGCTCGTCGACAAGGGCCGAGACACTCCGCAGCGCGTCGAGCTCCTCCCACTGCGGCGGCACCTCGGTCTCCGAGACCGTGCCGAGGCCGTCCACCGTGCGCCCGCTCGCCTCGCCGCGCACCCGCGTCACGTGGACGCGCACGCCGTCGAGCTCCGCGACCGGAGAGACCGGCTCGAACTCGAGCGACAGCCGGTCCGGCAGCTCGGCCCGCCAGCCGGAGCCGGTGTCCTCGATGGCGGGACCCTCCGGCAGCGCGTTCGGCTTCCTGCCCTCGAAGAGGATCGTCACGCCCGACCGCGCCGTTCCGTGGATGTCGTGGGCGGCGTCGAAGAAGGACAGCGCGAGCGCCGGCTCGCTCACCGCTGGAGCCCGGGCGGCTCGTCGCCGTACTCGCGGGCCGTTCCCTCGACGTCGTAGTCGCGCGGCCGGCTGCGATCGGGCCTGCTGCGACCGGGCGGGCTCCGGACGCTGACCGCCACCCGGCGCCCGAGCCGGCGCACGACCCGGCTGCGGATGAGCGCTCTGGTCGGCGGCACGAGGAGCAGCAGGCCGATGATGTCGGTGATGAATCCCGGGGTGATCAGGAACGCCCCGCCGAAGATCACGAGCACGCCGTCCATCACCTCGCGATGAGGCATCTTGCCCTCGGCGAGCGCCGCGTTGAAGCGGCGCCACACGGAGCGTCCCTGGGAGCGCAGCAGCAGCGCGCCCAGGAGGGAATCGGCCGCCAGGAGCGCGATTGTCCAGACGGCTCCGATGGCGTCCCCGACCTTCAGGATGACGTACAGCTCCGCCAACGGGAGCACGATGAAGAGCGCAATCAGAGCCAGCAGAGGCACGGCCTGACCCTACTATCCTCGTGTCATGCCAACCGTGACCGTGGACGACGTTCAAGAGGCCCTCACGAACGTCATCGATCCGGAGCTTGGGCTCGATTTCGTCGAGCTCGGCCTGATCTATGGCGTCGAGGTGGAGGGCAGCGACGTCTTCATCAGCTTCACCCTCACCTCACCCGGATGTCCGATCGGCCCCCAGGTGGCGGACCAGATGGAGGAGTTCGTCGGCGAGCTCGACGGCGTCAACGCCGTGCACCCGACGATGACCTTCTCGCCCGCCTGGACGCCGGACATGATGAGCGAGGAAGCCAAGTTCGCGCTGGGCTACTGACGCCTTCCCTCCGCCTCCTCCACGACTCCTTCGAGGACGATCCCGCCCTCGACGCCGCCGTCTCCCGGGCCCTGATGTTCCGCGTGGCGGCCGGAGAGCTGCCGGAGACGCTCAGGATCGCGCGGCCGGGCACGACGGTGGCGTTCGCGAAACGCGATGCCGTCTCAGCGGGCTATGACGCCGCGGTGAGGGTGGCACGCGAGCAGGGGTTCGAGGCGACGCTCCGGCTCGCGGGCGGGCGCGCGGCGGTCTTTCACGACGGCACCATGGAGATCGGCCACGCGGTGCCCGGCGCCGAGCCGCGCACGGGGATCCACGAGCGCTTCCGGCAGACCGCCGGCCGGCTTGCGCGAGCGCTGGCGACCCTCGGCGTCGATGCCCGCGTCGGCGAGGTCGCCGGCGAGTACTGCCCGGGCCGCTACAGCGTCAACGCCCGCGGCGCGGCCAAGCTCGCCGGGATCGGGCAGCGCGTGGTCGGCGGCGGCTCGCATACGGGCGTCGTGCTCGTGGTCGAGGGCGAGGAGCGGATCAACGCGGTGCTCGAACCGGTCTATTCCGCGCTTGGCCTCGGGTGGGAGCCGGGGGTGACGGGCTCGGTTCGTAAGGAGGAGCCGAGCGCGACGTGGGAGAGCGTCGCGGACGCTTTGGTTGCCGAATACGCACGGGAGTACGGCGTTGTGGAGGGAACGGTCGACAGCGAGACATTCGCGTTGGCGCACGAGCTCGTCGCGGAGCACCGGGTTCAGTAACGACAGCGGAGAGGGCCGCGAAGGATCGAGCCCGTACTGGGGTAAGGCGGTTTTCATTGCGAGACCGCAAGGGAAACCGCCTTACCCTCGCGGGAGCCGCCCTTCAATGCCCGTCGTTCGAGCAGCCCGAGCGGGACGAGCTTCGAGCCGCCGGAGCGGGTGGCGCTACGCGGGCTGCTTGGCCGTCGCGCGGTCCGCGTTCTTCGCGATCGCGTCCACGAAGGTTGGCCACAGCTCCCTTGGCAGGTCGTGGCCCATTCCGGGGATCGTGATCAGCTCGGCTCCGGGAATTGCGCGGGCCGTGGCGAGGCCGGCGCGCAGGGGGACGAGCGGGTCGGATTCGCCGTGGATCACCACGGTCGGCACGTCGAGCTGGCGCAGCGCGGCGGTGCGCGAGCCGGAGGCCAGGATGGCGGCGAGCTGCCGAGCCGTGCCGGCCGGGTAGTGGGAGCGGTCGTATGTCGCGGCGGCGAGCTCCCGGCTCCGCTCCTCGTCGATGCGGTACGCGGGCGAGCCGATCATCCGGAACACCTTCACGAAGTAGCGCACATAGGCGTCGCGCTCCTGGGGCGCTCGCCTCATCATCAGGCTCCAGACGCGTAGCTTCGGCATGCCCGCCCGGCGGTCGCCCGTGGTCGACATGATCGACGCTAGCGAGAGCACGCGCTCCGGGCGCTCTATGGCCAGCGTCTGGCCGATCATCCCGCCCATCGACGCCCCCACAACGTGGGCGCGCTCGATCCCGAGGTGGTCGAGCAGGCCGAATGTGTCGCCGGCCATGTCGCGGAGCACGTAGGGCACCTGCGCCGGCATTCCCGCCATCAGCCGCATCACGTTGGGCACCGGCCCGCGGATCTTGGTCGACAGCCCCGTGTCGCGGTTGTCGAACCGGATCACGTGGAAGCCCCGCTCGGCGAGGAGCTCGCACAGCTCGCGGTCCCAGTGGATCAGCTGCATCCCCAGGCCCATGACCATGAGCAGCGGGGCGTCGGACGGGTCGCCGATCGTCTCGTAGACCAGCTCGACCGAGCCGACCTTGGCGCGGTGCTCCGTCATCGACCCGGAAGCTGCACCGTGGTGCGCGCGAGGCGCACCGAGAACTTGAAGTTGCTCGTGCGGAGATAGTTGGGGTCGCTCCCGAGGAGCTCCAGCTTCGCCGTGTGGCCCCTCATGAACTTCCAGCCGCCGCCGAACAGCTGGAACACGATGCGGCCCTGCTGGTTGTCGCGCAGCCGGTAGACGCCGCGCGACACGAGCAGCTGCTGTCCGGCATGCACGTCCCATAGGCGCGCGGCGATGAAGCCGCCGCGACCCTTGGTCCGGATCCGCGACTCGACGGTCGGCATTCCGAGCAGCGTAAAGGGCTTCCCGAAGCGCCTCTCGATTGTGGCCGTGCCGCTCGCACGCTCCGCCGGCACGGTCGCGCACGCCTTGCCGCCGCCGGCGATCGGGTCGATGGCCGCGCCGGTTGCGGGGTCGCCTCCTTGTGAGCTCACGCGCAGAGCGCCGCGGTGGCGCATCGCGACCGACTTCGGGTGGAGGCGCTCCCAGTTCTCGGCGCGGAAGCGGGCCATCGGCGCGTAGCCGGGGCACGTCTGGGTGTACGCCAGCACGCTGCCGTGCCGCGGCGCCCGGCCCTGCCCGTGGCCCTTGAGGTAGAAGTCGAAGAACGAGTCTGCCTGCGCTGTCATGGCGGCGGTCATGCCCGGGTCGTTGGAACCACGCGCATGCCCGAGGTCGCCGAGCTGGAGCGAGAGGCGCGCGCCCGGCGCCGCCGTGAAGGTGCGGTACACCCGCAGCGCCTCGGGCGCCGGGAACAGGTCGTCCGTCCAGCCGTTCTGCACGATCAGCGCGGCGCTGGGGCCGGACAGGCCCACCCAGCTGTGGAAGCCGCTCAGCTCTCTCCCGACCGCGAGCGCTCTCCGGCGCTCCGGCTCGCCGCGGTCGGAGAGCATCTTCCAGGTCGTGATGTCGGCGTTGAACGCCCCGCCGGCAGGCTCGTAGAAGCCGGCGGCGACTCCGAGGCCGTACAGGCCGTCGTTGTAGCTCTTCTTGTTGACGCCGCCTGGGCGGATCGCATCGTTTCGCCGCGGCGTCCTGAAGTCGGTGAAGCGGCCGTTCGGCTGCAGCGCGTAGGTCAGGTCGGAACCGGGCCAGCGCGCGTAGCCCGCCTTGATCTGAAGCGGAGTGCCCTTCGGGCTCTTCCAGCGCACGAACGAGCCGTCGGGGCGTCGCACGCGGTTGCGGAGCCGCGCCAGGTTGAGCGTCTGAATCCCGCCGTACGAGACGCCCGTCACGCCGATCGCCGACGGCCGCGTGATGCCCTGGTCGACGAGCAGCCCCAGGAGGTGCTGCGTGTCGCGCCCCTCGTAGCGATGGTCGGCGAGATGGATCCAGCCGCGGTCGCAGGCCGGGCTGGTGCGCGAGTCAGGCCGCCCACACGAGCGGCCCCAGCCGCGCGCGGTGTAGGTGACGACCGCGTAGCCGTGCTGGGCGAAGAAGACGTTGTTGTAGCCGTCGTCGGGGGAGTGCCGCTCGAAGCTCGTCTTGGTCCCGCCCCAGCCGTGCATCATCACGATCGTCGGGAAGGGGCCATCGCCTGTCGGCGGGAGCGTCACGTCCACGTCGAGCGGGACGCGGTCCCAGCTCGGCACGCGCTGGCCGTCATTGCCGGTCGGGCAGAACAGGACCCCGTCCTGCGGCGTGCACGCGTGTCCGAACGGCTGCGGCGGGGCGGCATGCGCGGCGGGCGCGGCCAGCACAACTGTCGCGGTGGCCGCGAGCCCTACGAGTATCCGGCGTATCACGAGGTGGTGGTTTTCTTCCGTGCACTACCGGGCGTGCCATCCTTGCTCCGCCCGTTTGACTTGGCCGTCACCTTAGCTGCCTCGCGAGACGCCTCGAGAAGCTCGGCGAGCGACTCCTCGAGGTGCGTGGCGAAGGCGTCGATGTCCGGCACCGCGTCGTAGTCGGCAAGCAGGCCGAAGTCGACCTTGCCGTTGTAGCTCATGATTGCGACCGCCAGGGCATGGTTCTCGGGCAGGAAGGCAATCGGAACGATCTCCTTCATCTCGCGCCCGAGGAGGTACAGCGGGAACTGCGGACCCGGCACGTTGGTCACGATCAGGTTGAACAGCCGGGTCGAGAAGTTGAGCCGGGAGGCCTGCGCGAGGAGCGTCGGCGGCGCGAAGTCGGTCAGCCCGGCTATCACCTCGGCGCCGAGCGCCTGCTTCGACTCCTTCAGCTGACCCATCCCCTCGCGGACCACCTGGAGGCGCTCCACCGGATCGTCGACGTATACCGGCAGCGGGCCGCGCATCGCCGCGATCCGGTTCCCGAGCGCGCCGCGCTCGTCCTGGCTGCGGATCGACACCGGCACGAGCGCCCGCAGCTCCAGCCCGTCGGTGCGGACGCCGCGATCCTGGAGCCACCTGCGGAGCGCCCCGGCGACGACGGTGAGCACGGCGTCGTTGACGGTTCCGCCGAGGCTGTTCTTGATCTCTTTGAAGTCGGCCAGGCGGCTCTGGACCCAGCGCACGCGCCGGTGGGGACCGATCTCGACGTTGAGCGGCACATCCGGCGCGGGATTCATCCCCGCCCAGACGACCTCGCCGAGGCCCTCGGCGGCCTCGCGCACGCGCTCGATCGTCTCGCCAGGGTGCTGCACGGCTCCAAGCGCGCGTCCCGCCAGGCTGAACGGAGCCTTGACGAGGGCGCGCACCCCGTCGGCGACGAGGTCCACGTCGGTGGGCTCCGGCTCCGGCTTCCAGTCGTCCGGCTCCGGCTCCGCCGGCACCGGGGAGAGGTCGAACAGGACGGTGGCGATGTCCACGCCCGACACGCCGTCCACGAGCGCGTGGTGCGTCTTCGAGATGAGCGCGAAGCGCCCGTCCGCGAGCCCGTGGATGACCCAGATCTCCCAGAGCGGCTTCGAGCGGTCGAGGCGCTGGGAGAAGATGCGGCCCGCGAGGTTCCGGAGCTGCTCGTCGCTGCCCGGCTTCGGCAGAGCGGTGTGGCGCACGTGGTAGTCGAGATTGAAGTTCGGGTCGTCGACCCAGAACGGACGCCCGGCCTCGAGCCTCGGGAACGCGAGCTTCTGGCGATAGCGCGGCACCCGGTTCAGCCGAGAGCGCAGGTGGTCGTAGAGCTCGTCGGCCGCCGGCGGCGGCCCGTCGAAGATCACGAGCGCGCCCACGTGCATGTGGGACGACTGCTTCTCCTGCGCCAGGAAGGAGGCATCGACCGCGCTCAGGCGGTCCTTATGACCCTGCTGCGCCACGGGTCGAGACTACCCGGTCACAATCGCACCTGTGAAGCTTCTGGGCTTTGTGCTCGCACTCCAGGTCGCGCTCGGAATCACGCTGGTGGCGCTCGTCGCCACCGACAACCTGCCGTTCACAGGCGACCACGAGGCCGACGGCAGCCCGCCGCGGGCTGCGGCTCCGCACGTGGACCGCTTCGACGGCGCGCGGGCGTTCCGCCTGCTCCGCCGGCAGGTGGAGCTCGGCCCGCGACCCGCGGGCTCGCCGGAGTCGCGCCGGCTCGCGCGCCTCCTCAGGCGGATCGTCCCGAGCGGGCGCTACCAGGAGGTCCCCGACGGCCTCCGCAACGTGATCGGAACCGTGCCGGGGAGGGAGCCGGGCTACGTGGTCGTGGGCGCGCACTACGACACCAAGGACGTCAGCGGCTTCGTCGGCGCCAACGACGGCGCCTCGGGAACTGCGGTCGCGGCAGAGCTCGCCCGCACGCTCCGGCGGCCGCGCCACACGGTGCAGTTCGCCTTCTTCGACGGGGAGGAGAGCCCGCGCGGGAGCCATGACTTCGAGGCCGACGGCCTGCGGGGCAGCAAGGTGGCCGCCGAGACGTTCGCCGGCGCGCGGGCGATGGTCCTGCTCGACTTCGTGGGCGACAGGAGGCTGTCGATCCCGCGCGAGTCGAACTCGAGCCCGGGACTCTGGCGGAAGCTGCGCTCGGCGGCGGGCCGCGTCGGGGCGCTGCCGGTCTTCCCCAACCGGACGGGTGGCAGCATCACCGACGACCACATCCCGTTCCTCGACCGGGGTGTGCCGTCGATCGACCTGATCGACTTCGACTTCCCCTGCTGGCACCGCCGCTGCGACGACATGTCAGCCGTGTCGGAGCGGAGCGTCGACGCCGTCGGCGAGACCGTCTATGAGCTGTTGAAGACGCTCTGATCGCTAGCCTCCGAGCCGAGATGCCCGCCGCTCCCGAAAAGCTGCTGCTCGCCGCGCCGCGCGGCTACTGCGCGGGCGTCGACCGCG
>Ga0105245_10003727_pt1 | contig 13582 bp, 14 predicted proteins | sample KBSM54metaG_FD_81523 | JGI IMG/M metagenome (GOLD analysis project Ga0105245, IMG submission 81523) | Miscanthus rhizosphere microbial communities from Kellogg Biological Station, Michigan, USA - KBS M5-4 metaG | ecosystem: Host-associated > Plants > Roots > Rhizosphere > Soil | place... | reverse complement strand
CGCCTTAGTTAGGGGCCTGCACCGGGAACTTCGCGTCCGGCCACTTCGCGGCGAATTCCTTGGCATGGGTGTTGCAGACCTGCTCGGGATTCGACCCCCGCCCCTCATTCTCGCCGAAAGACTTGTAATCCGTCTCCCACAGCGCGGGCTGCTTGCAATGGTCGCATTTGTTGAGCGGATTCGCGTGAATGGCCGTGATCCTATGGCCGTAAGTTTCTGACATTGGGCTCCTTTGAACTCGAATAGGGTTCCCAGGACCCCACTTGAGCGTAGCACGGCATTCGTTGAAACGTTTTCCGGCATGGCGGCTCTAAGGGGGAAGCAGAGGTGCATATGAACGCGACCGGTGAAGCAATCCTGACTCATCCCGGGCCGCAAGGCCATTTCGTATATCCGTATACCAATGAGTCGAAGTTTTCCGAGGCGGTATGCCTCTTTGTCAGCTCCGGATTGCGGAAGGGTGCATCGGCGCTACTGGTCATGACGGAATTTCATTGCGAACCAATTCGAACGCAACTGGAGGACGACGGGCTCGACGTCGCTGAACTCGAAGCCCGCGGCCGATTCGTATGTGTGACCGCCGAGAGCCTTTTAGGCACTTTCATGTTCGACGGAATCATCGACGAGGATCTTTGCAAGATCACGATCGGGAGACTGATCGAAAAGGCCCGGGCTGCCAGTTTGAACGGGGAGGTTCGGGTTTTCGGAGAGATGGTCGATCTCATTTGGATTCCGAATCCGAAGGCGACGCAGCGGCTTGAGGAACTGTGGAACCAAGTGATCAAGCTGCATTCGGTGCCCCTCTTGTGCGCCTATTCCTTAGGTGGGAACCGGCCCGACGTGCTGCCCAACGCTTTGCTGCAGTGTCATTCCGAAGCGCTGGCTTGATCTGCTCCGGGATCCCTCGCCGTCGGGCGGCGAACGCTCCGTCTGTTTGGCCCGCCCTCGTTGTATACTGCCTTCCATGAAGGAAACGCCCATCACTCGGCGCACGATTCTGGCCGGCGCCACTCTGATACCGCTGACCGCCATTCGACGTGCCGAAGCTCAGACGCCGACCCCACTGGCGCCTGCGATGAACCCTGCCATGAATATGGAACAGCGCAAAATTCTGGATGCTTTCATCGACCGCATCATCCCCAAAGACGAGCTCGGCCCCGGGGCCGTCGAGTGCGGCGTGGGCGACTACATTGACCGCTGTCTGGCGGACTATCTCGCCGCCGAAAAGCCGCTGTTCCTCGACGGGCTCGCCAACCTGGATGTCTTCGCGCTGCGCACGCAGGGCGTCGCCTTCGCTAGCCTGACCGCCGATAAGCAGGACGCGGTCCTGATGGCCATCGACAATAGCCAGGCGCCCAACCTGCGCGGATTTTTCAATCGCGCGCGCCGCCTCACACTCGAAGGCATGTTCGGCGACCCGGTATACGGCGGCAACAAGAACTTCGCCGGCTGGGACCTCATCCGTTATCCTGGCGCAAAGCTCGCCGTGGGTCCTGAGGACCAGAGCATGAAGAGTGCGCCCAAGCCGTTTCGGAAGGAACTCTACGGTGCCGGCGGCATGGGTGAGAAACACGCTGGTGAAAACAATGGCCACTAATCTGAAGCCCGTCGATGTGGTGGTGGTCGGACTCGGAGCCGCGGCGGGGGTAGCGGTGCTGCCTCTCACGCGCGCCGGGATCAAGGTCACCGCGCTCGAAGCCGGCAGTTGGATGCAGCCTGGCGATTTCAAGGCCGACGAAATTCATAACAACGTGCGCCGCCGCGTGACGACGGGCACCAAGGTCTGGGACGAGATCCCCACTTTCCGCACCGGCCCCGATCAGCGCGCCCGCCAGGGAGCCGCTCCTACGATGATGAACGCGGTCGGCGGCACTTCCATTCACTATTACGCCAACAGCTGGCGCTTCCATCCGTGGGATTTCAAGGTGCGCTCGGAGACAGTCCTCCGCTACGGCGCGAGCGCAATCCCAAAAGGCTCGACGGTGGAAGACTGGCCGTTGACCTACGACGATCTCGAACCTTTCTACGACACCATCGAATATGAAATCGGCGTATCGGGCAAGGCGGGTAATCTGCAGGGCAAGATCGATCACAAGGGTAACGTCTTTGAAGGCGCTCGCCGCCGCGAGTATCCCATGCCGCCGCTGCGCGACACCGACTTCACTGAAATGATGCAGGCCGCGGCGCGCAAGACGGGCTTCAACCCGCATCGCTCGCCGGCCGCTATCAACTCACAGCCGCGCAATGGCCGGTCGGCCTGCGCGTATCACGGGTACTGCGACACGGGCGGTTGTCACATCAAAGCCAAGAACTCGACCGCGGTCACTACCATCCCCGCCGCGCAAAAGACCGGGAACCTGACCATCGTCGAGCGTGCCCACGTCACTCGGATTCTTACAGACGACAACGGCAAGGCGACTGGCGCGCTGTACGTTCGCGATGGCCGGGAATACTTTCAGCCTGCGAAAGTGGTGCTGCTCGCGTCCTATACCTACGAAAACGTGCGCATGATGCTGCTGTCGAAGTCCAAAGCTTTTCCTAACGGGCTTGCTAACAATCACGGTCAGGTGGGCAAGCACTACATTGGGCACTGGGCGAATCGCGAAGTCACAGGGCTGTTCCCTGTCGACCTGAACATCTGGTACGGAGCTAACGCGCAGGGCGTGGTGGTCAACAACTGGGCCGAAGATAATTTCGACCACAACGGGCTCGGCTTCATCGGCGGCGCCAGCCTTACCGTCAATCACGAAGTGCACCCGATCGCAGCTTCCGCCATGCCCACCTTTGGACGCGCTCCGCAGTGGGGTTCGAAGTGGAAGAAGTTCGTCAGCCAAAACGCGGGACGCTGGCTGGGTGTCTATGCGCAGTGCAATTCCCTGCCCTACGAAAACACATGGCTGGATCTGGACCCTGAAGTGAAGGACAAACTCGGCGACCCGGTCTGCCGCATCACCAGTGGCCCCAAAGTGAATGAGCCGCGCGCCAGCGCCTACGCCGCGAAAAAAGCTGAGGAGTGGTTCCGCGCCGCCGGAGCCATCGAAGTCATTACCGTTCCCAACACCGAAGGCCCCAACCTTTCGACCCACGCCACCGGCGGCACTCGCATGGGGCCTAAGGCGGAATCGAGCGTGGTCGATCCCTACGGCTTCGCGCACGAATCGCCGAATCTCGGCATCCTGGGCGGGTCCACTCTAGTCACGCACGGCGCGCGCAATCCGACACTCACGATTCAGGCGCTGTCCTGGCGCACCGCGGAGCATCTGGTCAAGAACTGGAAGTCGATCGCAGGGTAAACCCCGGAATAAACCGTCCGGATAGGGTGTTTGAGGGGCTTGACGCAATATCGCAATCCGTGATAAATATATTGCAGATAGCAATATGACACTGGGAGCCAAGCTTCGTTACCTGCGCGAGATCGAAGGCACATTGCGCGGACTCGACCGCGAGATGACGCAGCAGGAAATCGTCCGCTCCATCAAGAAGGAACTGGGCGAGACTATCAGCCAGTCCTATCTCTCCCAAATCGAGAACGGAGCGAGGCCCCATCTGACCAACTCCACCCGCATGCTGCTGGCGAAGTTCTTCAAGGTCCATCCCGGTTACCTGGTGAACGACCCCGAAGGTTATCAGACCGAACTGATTTCGGATTTGGGCGCCCTCGAAAACAAGCTTGACCTCTGGCTCATCAACGGCGCCGAGCGATTCCGCCGGGACGTGGAACTCAATCAAGCTTTACTTCAGGTGGCGCGGCACGAAGATTCGCGCCTGTGCCTGGTGCTGCTCGGCGCCATCCTCGATAATCCCGGCCTGGCCGAACGTTTGATGCAAGTGCTCAGGCCGGCGTCTGCGGAACGGAGGGTTCCGGCATGACCTGGACGTACTTCTACCTGATCTGTTTTTTAGTGGGCCTCGGCATTAGTTTTGTTTCCTGGCTTTCAGGAAGCGTGAATCTCCATTTGCCGCACATCCACATTCACTTCGGGGGCCAGCACGGGCATGCGCCGCATGCGGGAGGTCACGGACATGGGCCGGGAGTCATCAATATCGGAACCATCGCCGCATTTCTGGCATGGTTTGGGGGCACCGGTTACCTGCTGAGTCAATATCACGTCGCTGGACTCTTGCTTGCGCTCGGGGCCGCACTTTTGAGTGGGTTCATCGGAGCCTCGATCGTGTTCTGGTTTCTCGCGAAGTTTCTAGTGCGCGAGGACGAGGTGTTGGATCCGGCCGATTACGACATGATCGGCGTTCTGGGCAAAGTTAGCAGCACGATTCGCCCTTCCGGGACCGGAGAGATGATGTTCTCACAAATGGGTTCGCGCCGCTGTGCGCCGGCCCGAGGCGAGAGTGGTTTGGAAATTCCCAAGGGTGTCGAAGTGGTGGTCACGCGCTATGAGCGCGGTATCGCTTACGTCCGGCCCTGGGAGGAGCTTTCGGGCACCAACAATAAGGAGACCATGTGAACTTTCAAGCAGCCTTAATCATCGCGGGACTGATGGTCATAGCCATCCTGTTCCTCATGGCCATGTTCGCCCAGTTGTATCGCAAGGCTGGCCCTCACGAAGCTTTGGTGGTTTATGGTTTTCGCGGCACGCGCATCATCAAAGGCCGCGGCAGCGTGATCTTGCCCATGGTCGAGAATTGCCGCCTGCTGTCGCTCGAGCTCATGTCCTTCGATGTCGCACCGCAGCAGGATCTGTATACCAAGCAAGGCGTCGCCGTGACCGTCGAAGCGGTCGCGCAAATCAAGGTCAAGTCCGATCCCGAGTCGATCCAGACCGCCGCCGAGCAGTTTCTCACCAAGACGCCCCAAGAACGCGAGGGTCTAATCCGCCTGGTCATGGAAGGCCATCTCCGCGGCATCATCGGCCAGTTGACGGTGGAAGAAATTGTGAAGCAGCCCGAGATGGTGGGTGATCGCATGCGCTCCACTTGCGCGGACGACATGAACAAGATGGGCCTGGAAGTCATCTCGTTCACCATCAAAGAGGTCCGCGACAAGAACGAATACATCAGCAATATGGGCCGCCCCGACGTGGCCCGCATCAAGCGCGACGCCGACGTAGCCACGGCTGAAGCGGAGCGCGACACCGCCATCAAGCGCGCGGAGGCGATGCGCGCCGCTGCCGTTGCCAAAGCGCAGGCCGATAAAGAGCGAGTGCTGGCGGAAACACTTTCGCAGGCGGCCCAGGCCGAGGCTACTCGCGACCTGGAGATTAAGAAAGCCAACTTCCTGGAGACTGTCCAAAAACAAAAAGCCTCCGCCGATAAGGCCTACGAATTGCAGACGAATGTGATGCAGCAACAGGTCGTGGCGGAGCAGGTCAAAATCCAGAGAGTCGAGAAGGAAAGTCAGATTGCCGTGCAAGACGCCGAAATCCAGCGCCGCGAGCGTGAGCTGATCGCCACCGTTCTGAAGCCCGCTGAAATCGAGCGGAAGCGCATCGAAACGCTTGCCGAGGCTGAAAAGCAACGGCTGACTTTTGAAGCTGATGGCCATGCCGCCTCGACGCGAGCCACTGGCGAAGCCGAAGCCGAGATCATCTTCAAGAAGGGCGAAGCAGAAGCTAAGGCGATGAACGTCAAAGCGGAGGCTTTCCAGGAATACAACCAAGCCGCAGTCGTCGATAAGCTCTTGACCAACATGCCTGAAATCGTCAGGGCTCTCGCCGCTCCGCTGGCCAACGTAGACAAGATCACCATTGTCTCTACCGGCAACGGCAGTACTGCCGGTATGAACAAAATCACGGGCGATATTACTGCGATGGCCGCACAAATCCCGGCCTTGTTTGAATCGCTGTCCGGAATGCAGATGTCGGAGCTGCTCTCGAAAGTGAAATCCATCGGCGATCATCCGCCGAAACCGGGCGATACGCCCAAGAGTTCTTAGGAGGTCATCATCATGGCACTGTTAGAAAGAGTATCTACCCTGATTCGGGCCAATCTGAATGATTTGGTCGACCAGGCCGAGCATCCCGAAAAAATGATCAAGCAAGTGATTCTGGATATGCAGAATCAGCTCATGCAGGTGAAGACTCAGGTCGCTCTCGCGATTGCGGACCAGCACATCCTGGAAAAAAAATGCAAGGAGAATCAGGAGCGCGAAGCGGACTGGATGCGCAAGGCCGAAATGGCGGTCACCAAGAAGCAGGACGACCTGGCGCGCGCCGCGCTCGATCGCGCCCTCAGTTGCAAGCAAATGGCGGCGGGCTTCGAGCAGCAGGTGGCCGACCAAAAGACTGAAGTGGAGAATCTGCGGCAGGCCCTGCATAAGCTCGATCAAAAGCTCGCGGAAGCCGAAGCCAAAAGCGACCTGCTGATCGCGCAACATCGGAGGGCGCGTGCGTTGTCGCGCGCCAGTGACGCTCGCATGGCCGCCGGGGACCGCGGCAATGCCGCCACTTTCGATCGCATGAAGAGAAAAGTTCAGAGCGCCGAAGCTCTCAGCCATGCGAAATCGGAGCTACTGGGCGATAACATTGACGACCGGCTGGCAGCGCTCGACAAGGAAGATCAGATCGAAAAACTTCTAGGAGAACTAAAAGCCCGCCAGTAGCGTGGGCCGTGGGGCTCTCAGCGTCCGAACGTCGACTCTATGCGTGCGAGGTGGCGGCGCGGTCACGCGCTATAATGAGGCTTCCCCCGGAAAGAAACAGGATCCCCTATGGACGAAAAAGAACGCGCGCGCGCCTTGGGCGCTACCCTCAGCCAGATCGAGAAGCAGTTCGGTAAAGGCTCGGTTATACGGCTGGGAGGGCAACCAGTGCAGGCCGTGCCGTCGATTTCGACCGGCTCTATCTCGGTCGATTTCGCACTGGGCATTGGCGGATTTCCGCGCGGGCGCATCTCGGAGATCTTCGGGCCGGAATCGTCCGGCAAGACGACGATCGCACTGCAGGTCGTCGCGGAAGCGCAGAAGATTGGCGGCATGGCGGCATACATCGACGTCGAGCATGCGCTGGATCCGGCCTACGCGCGCAAGCTGGGCGTGGATGTCGACAACCTTCTGGTGTCGCAGCCGGATTATGGCGAGCAGGCGCTCGAAATCACCAACGCGCTGATCACCTCCGGTTCGATTGACGTGCTGGTGGTGGATTCGGTGGCGGCGCTGGTGCCGAAGGCCGAGCTCGACGGCGAAATGGGTGATAGCTTCATGGGCGTGCATGCGCGGCTGATGTCGCAGGCGATGCGCAAGCTAACCGGTATTGTGTCCAAGTCCAACACCTGCCTGATTTTCATCAACCAGATCCGCGAGAAGATCGGCGTGATGTTCGGCAACCCTGAAACCACCACCGGCGGGCGCGCGCTGAAATTCTATTCGAGCATTCGCGCGGACATTCGCCGCATCGCGGCGATCAAGGACGGCGACGTGGTGACGGGCAACCGCACCAAGGTCAAGATCGTGAAGAACAAGATGGCGCCGCCGTTTCGCGAAGCCGAGTTCGACATTATTTACGGCGAAGGCATCTCCAAAGAGGGCGATCTGATCGACCTGGGTGTGGCGCAGAACCTGGTGGAAAAGAGCGGCGCCTGGTACAGCTACAAGGGCGAGCGCATCGGACAGGGCCGCGAGAACGCGCGGCAGTTTCTGAAAGACAATCCCGATGTATTCAAGAAGCTGGACGTGGAGTTGCGCAAGGCGTTAGGGTTGACGCGCGCGGAGGTTGCGGCGGTGCCGCCTCCCGCTCCCGCGCCGGCTGCGGTTCCAGCAGCAGCGAGCCGGGCGCGCGGGTAAGAACTCGATTGCGCTACCCGATTCCCAAATCATCCACTTGCTCAAGCGGAGTGCCACATCGACGGCATATCAGCGACGCGCAATCGCCGCAGGCCAAAGGGTCACTAACTGGCTGGCGGCAGCGGGGGCAATAATAATCCGTGGCTGGTGCATCAGCGGCTGGATTTTTTTCGCCGGACGTAGATGAAATTGGATCCATACTGTTAGACTAACGTTCAGAACGTCTGTGGTGATTCCTAGTTTTTCCGGCTCGCGCCGCGCCGCGTTGCTCTTGCTTGCATGCTGCGGCAGTCTTGCCCTCGCTTCCTGCCATTCGTCCGCGCCCGGTACTTCGCAAATGCCGGTGATCGGCATCGCCTATGTCGGCCCGGTGAGCTTGAACCTGCGGCAGGACATGGCTGCGAAATCCCCCGGCGTTACGGAAGTGAAGCACGGAGAGCGTCTGGACATTGTCGATGTTCGCCGCCGCCTAGTGCGGGTGCGCACAGTGAATGGAGTGGAAGGCTGGGTGGACGCCAACCTGTTGCTGAGCGCACAGCAGATGGATGAACTTCGCAAGCTGGCCGAGGACTCGCAGAAGCTGCCTTCGCAAGGCGCGGCCACCGTCTTCGAGCCGCTGAATATGCACACCGAGCCCAATCGGCCTTCGCCCAGCTTCCATCAGATTCCGGAAGGCGGCGCGGTGGAAGTGCTGGCGCATCGCACTACGCCGCGCAGCTCAGTCCGCCCTAGAGGCGCCGCGCTGGTGAAGGCAGCCGCTCCTCCGAAGGCGTCGAAACCGAAGGCTCCCAAGAAGGGCGCTGCCACCTACCTGCTGCCGCTTCCAGCGCCGCCAGCGCCTCCCGCCAACTGGGAAAAACTTTCGCGCCCGCGGGCTTCCGATCTGCCCGGCTTCACGCCGCCTGAGACCCCGCCGGTTTCGCTCGACGACTGGGATCTGGTGCGCACCAAGGACGGCTCCGTAGGCTGGGTTCTGGCGCGTAACTTGTACATGTCGGTCCCGGACGACGTTGCTCAGTACGCCGAAGGCAAACGCATCACGGCTTACCTGGCGCTGGGCGATGTTCGCGACGGAGATGAGGTGAAGCACAACTGGCTGTGGACCACCGCGGACAGCAGCCTGAAGACTGCTGAATTCGACAGCTTCCGCGTGTTCGTGTGGAGCAAGAGCCGGCATCGTTATGAGACCGCCTTCATCGAACGCAACGTGACCGGGTTTTATCCAGTGGAGCTGGCCGATGTGACCCCGGGGAAACTTGTTAAACAAACCGGAGGCCGGAACCGGGAGCGGGATCAAACCGCGGATCAGGAAAAGGGTTTCTCAGTGATCGTTCAGGACAGGGACGGAACGCTGTATAAGCGTATCTACGGATTCAGCGGATATCACGTGAGATTGATTTCGAAGACTTCAGTAGCGCGCCGCGATACTGTGATTGCCATGAGCGAAGCGCCGGCGGCGGATGCGGGGCCCAGCGCGGCTGCGGAACCGGGCGGATGGTGGCGCAAAATATTGCGGCGCTGGCATAGGCGTTAGTTTCCGCCAACCACAGCGAACCGGTTAGTTTTTCTTCCAGTAATAGCGCAGACTCACGTACGGTCCGTACATGCTTTCGACGTGGTATTGGTTGGCTCTTGGGGTGGTCTTGAAATGCAACCACCTGCCCCCGCCCAGCACTTCGAAATGGCTTACGCGAAACGCAATTTGCGCTTCCGCATCGACGATATCACCGCGGTGCGGCAGCCCAAAAGCCGATCCTCGCGCTTCCCAGCGAAAATGGCGTGACAAAGTATGCTCCAGCCCCAACCCGAACGTCGGCAGAAGAACCGATTGCGAATTGACGATCGGATTTATGTTGACCAAGGCGCCGGTTGTGTCAACTTGGAAGTCGTCCACTTCACTGTTTACGCTGATGCGCTGGATCTCGTAAAGCGTTTTCAGACGCAGTTCCGAGTTTCCATGCTTCCAGAAGTAAGTCAAATAGTCGTAAGAGAGCTTGAAGCTTTCCAGGTCGGATATGGTGGTCAGGACGTCTCCGCCAGCGATCGCCTGACCGAACAAATTCAGGTTTCCTGGGGCTGAAGTGACACCGGTAAAGCTGTTCGCCTTGAAGTAAGAAAACCGAAGTGTCGCATTCTTGGAGACCGGGATGCTTACCCTGGCGCCGGGGCTGCGATTGAGTTTACCGGCGTAGTTCAGACTGCCAGGGTTGGCGGCGTTGTCCGCCAGGGGGCCGGGAGAAGTGCCGGCTCCAGCCAGCCATGCATCGCCGGCGCGCAAGACTGGAATTCCTTTTACGAACCAGTAGATCGGCTCGATCGAAAAGGCGTTTCCAGTATTCACCCTGGAAGAAACTTCCGGTGTCCGCGTCGAGGTGGCGGTTACGGCAGGGGTAGTAGCCGGCGGTGTGGTGCCGCTCGCCGGTGCAGTGGCCGCAGGCGCGGGAGCCGATGGGGCGGGAGTCGCCGGAGCGGGAGGCTGATTCTGATTCGAATCCTGAGCCCAAGCCGTCGTCGCCGCCGCCAGCAGAAGGCAAAGCAGTACTCTCTCAAAACTTGACTTCACGAGTTCCTCATTCGGTTCAGATGTTGCGCTCTGGAGTAAATCGCGGATGCTTTCGCACGACCGCTTCCGTACGCCGCCCCTACTACGCACGGACAGCACGCAGTGACACACCACCGGACAGCTATAGATACGCTGGTTCTTCAGTTTAGCAGATGGCGCTCGTGCGAAAGAGGTTTCCTCGATTATGAACGTCCGCGAAGGTGGGGATGCTCCCCCTGGGGAAGGAGGCGAGCAAGTTCCGGCCTATGTGAATCCCAGTATTTGAGATAAATTGTCGGGCGCGGTTCCTACGTTCTTGTGACTTACAACCCGGGTGTTGTTCTATCTGCTAGCCGGGCTCGAGTTCGTTGGTGTGGCTATGGTGCTTCGATCGAAAATAGGCTAGCGCGGCCATAGGAGCTTTCGCCGGAGATCGTCCAGCGCCCATTGCGCGGCTCGCGCTCGGATGCCATTGCGGTCGCCGAATAATAAGTAGCGCTTGGCCTGAGATTCGCCGTCCGGTCCCGCGATGCCAATGATGACAGTGCCGACTGGCGCGCCGGTGGAGCTTTCCGGGCCTGCTTCACCGGTGACGGAGACTGCGAATGTGGATCCAGTGCGGGTGCGCGCTCCGGCGGCCATGGCCTTGGCGCATTCCTCGCTGACCGCGGTGTAGCGCGCGAGCAGTTGGGGATCGAGGCCGAGCAGATCGATCTTCATCTGATCGGAATACACTAGAAATCCTCCGACGAAGTAGCCGGAACTGCCGGCGACGGATGTGATGCGGCCGCCCAGCAGACCGGCGCTGCAGCTTTCGGCGACGCTCAAGGTAGCCTTGTGCCCACGCAGTTGCTCGCCGACGACCGCTTCGAGATCCGCGCCGTCGCGCGAATAGATGCGATCGCCCAATAGCTTTTCGATGGGCGGGCCCACCGCGGCTAGCAGCGCGGCGGCCTCCGTGTCAGTCTCGCCGCGGGCGCGCAGATGAATCTGGATATCGCCTGCACCGGCGAGAATCGTCGTCACCGGGTTAGCGTAAGGCTTGTACACCGGCGAAATCAGTTGGTCCAAATCCGATTCGCCCATGCCGGCGACGCGATAGAACAACGTGCGAATCACCTGCGGTGGCAGGTTCCGGCGGAGCCGCGGTAAGCAATCGCCGGTGAACATGGCCTTCAATTCATGCGGCGGACCGGGCAGGAGCATGATCATCTTGCTGTCGAATTCAATCCACTGGCCGGGGGCGGTGCCGCGGCTATTGGACAAAGGCTCGGCGCCTTCGACGATGAAGGTCTGGCGCCGGTTGTTCTCGGCCATTTTACGCTGTAGCCGCTGGAATCGTTCGGTGAGGGCATCGAGCAGATCCTGGCGAAAAACCAGGCTTCGGCCCAGGGCCTGGGCGACGGCGTCGCGGGTCACGTCGTCCTCGGTCGGTCCCAAGCCGCCGCTCAGAATCACGATGCTCGCATGATCGAGCGAATCGCGCACGGCGGCGGCTAGAAGCTCACGATCGTCACCCACTACCAGCTTGCGCCGTACTTCAACACCCAGCGCGTTCAGTTGGCTGGTGAGCCACAGGGAGTTGGTGTCCATTCGGTCCGGCGTCAGTAGTTCCGAGCCGATTGCGATGATTTCGGCGTCTGCCATGATCCTTTAGGGAGAGACTACGGAGCGCGGCGGCCGTCGATCCCGACATGCACCCGATAGAGCGCGCCGCTGGTGGCCAGCACCAAATTCTTGCCGGGAGCAAAGGCCAGCCCGACAATGCCAGGACCGGAGAGAAACAGCTCGGCATTTCTATCCGGGGTGATGCGCGCCACACCGCGCCGCCCGCGGAAGGAGGACGCGACATACAAGTTGTCATCGGCGTCAAACGCCATGCCCTGCGGCCGGCCCAGTCCGCGATAGAACACTTCCACTTCGCCCGCGGGCGAAATGCGATTCACGCAATCGAAGCTGGAAGTGGTCGGCCCGGTGACGTAGAGATATTTGTCGGGCCCGAAGGCCAGATGGTAAGCCGATATCGACGTTTCGAGTGTGGCGAACACATAAATCTGGCGCTGGCGACTGACCTTGAAGATGGTGCCGCTGCGATCGCCGACGTATAGGTTGCCATCCGGATCGAAGACGATGCCGGTGGCCACACCCATGCCTTCGACATAAATTGCGCTATTGCCCGCAGAGGAAACTCGGTAAACATTGCCCTCTTGGCGGCTGGAAACGTAGAGCACGTCGTCATGGTCAATGGCCAGTCCGCTGGCGTTCATCAGATCGCTGACGAAGGGCGCGCTTTGGCCGGTAGCCGCGTCGACTTGAAAAACCGACACCGGAGTCTTCTGGCCGCGCGAGCCGCTGAAGGTCGCGTAGATGTTGCCGTGGCTATCCACCGCCGGATTAGCGATGGGATGCAGACCGTCGGCGATCTGCACCCCCACTTGCAGCGGGCGGGGAGCGCTGATGTCGCCATTCTGGCTCACGACCAACTGGCCCCCGACGCCGTCGTCGGGCACGCGCACGATGAGATAGGAATCCGACCCCACGACCAGCGGCGCAGGGGCGGCGCCGATCGTGACCGAGGCCCGTCCCGCACCGGCGAAATTCTTCCCGTGCACCTGAAATTCACCGCCTGGGATCGCGGCCGCGGGGGCTACTTCGAGAATCTGCGGACGGGAATCTGAGGATTTGCGAGAGGCCATAGGAACCGACAGGGGCAATTGCTCTACTAATAAAGATTGAACCATCCGGCCGCGAACAACACAAGCGCGCCGTAAACGCCGGCCATGGCATCGTCTGCTACAATGCCGAGCCCGCCGGGCAAACGCTCCAGTTGCCGCACCGGCGGCGGCTTCCAGATATCGAACAAGCGGAAGAGCGCCAGCGCCAGCAACCAACTCTTCCAGTTGAGCGCGGTGGCGCCGGCCAGCGTCATCCATTGCCCGACAACTTCATCCACCACCACGATCTGCGGATCTTCGAGACCGCTGGAGCGTGCGACTACGTCGCCGGCCCAAATTCCGGGAATCGCCAGCAGCAGCCCCAAGCAACCAAGTCCGACGGACGAAACTCCTGCGTAAGTGTGCAACAGCCAAGCGATGGCAAGTGCGGCGACCGATCCGGCCGTGCCGGGGCCCTTGGGCGCATAGCCGCAGCCAAACCATGTTGCAATCAAGCGCGCGAGCCCGCTCAATCTTCGTCCTCGTCCTGAGCGGCCGAATCCAGAGGACCGGGGATCACGTATTTCTCCGACGCCCAATTGCCTAGATCGATGATGCGGCACCGCTCGCTGCAGAATGGCATCTCGGGAT
>Ga0105245_10003726_pt1 | contig 13583 bp, 12 predicted proteins | sample KBSM54metaG_FD_81523 | JGI IMG/M metagenome (GOLD analysis project Ga0105245, IMG submission 81523) | Miscanthus rhizosphere microbial communities from Kellogg Biological Station, Michigan, USA - KBS M5-4 metaG | ecosystem: Host-associated > Plants > Roots > Rhizosphere > Soil | place... | reverse complement strand
CCCGCCGCGGTACCGGCTGAAGTGATAGCCCGCCCATTGCGTCGACGGCGAAAAGTTGAACTCGTAATAGGGCACGTCCGCGGTCGGGCGGATGAAGATTTCAAAGCAGCTGTGTTCCCACAGTTTGTCGCCGCGCGCGGCCGCGGCAGCCTGCGGTAGCCGCACATCGCTAATCGTGCCGGTCACGATGTAGCTGAGCGCAAGACGGTCGCCGCTCGCGGGCGCGACGTCCACGTCAATGCTGCTGGCGGCAAGGCAGGGATAGCCGGGATGGCGTCGCAGAGTATGGCGCATGCCTGGGGGCGTCGCGATTATGCGAGCGCGCTCGTCGCGACCAGCATGACCCCGATCACGCCCACGATGGCGCCGAGGGAGCGGACGGCATAGCCGCCGAGCGGCTCGCCGAGCGCGCGCGCGACAAACGCTGCGCCGATGCCGATCACGTGCAGGAGCGCGGTCGCAACCACGAAGCCCGCGCCATAGGCCAATCCGAAGATGGTGGCGGGCATTTCAGCGCCGTGCGCGACACCGTGGAAGACCGCAAAAATGCCGACCATCAGCACCGCCAGCGACGTCGGCATTCCGAAGCGCAGGGCGATGACGACGCCAAGCACCAGCACCGAGGCGGCAATGCCCAACTCGGCGTATGGCGGCGCAACGCCCGCCACGCCGAATGCGGCGGCAGCTGCCATGACGGCGATGAACACAGCGGGGAGAAGCCACAGCGCGCGCCCGGCGAGTTGTGCGGCGAGCACGCCCACAGCGACCATCGCCAGCACGTGGTCGAGCCCGCTGATCGGGTGCAGGAAGCCGTGCGTCAGGTCGTGGACGGGACCGCCGGGATGGGCGAACGCCGCAGTAGAAGAAGCCGCCAGCGCTACCGCCGCCGTCAACAATCGATGCATATGCGAACCCCGTTCCCGGCAAGGAAATCGCGCGGATCATTGCACAGGACGGGCGCAAAGCAAGACCTTGTCCGGCATGCGAAATCGCCCGCAGTGGGCGGGCACGTCGCAAACGAATCAGCGCTGCAGTTATTTCTGCTCGACGATGGTCTTGTCGGAACCGTCGGGCGCGCTTTGCATGCCCGGCGGGGTTTGGCCTTGCGGACTCTCCGCCGGTGCGCCGCCGCTCTTGGTCTCGATCCGACCGGTCGGTCCTTGCGGCTGTGCTACGCCTTGCGTGCTCAGCGTGGTGCGGCCCGTGCTGGCGGCGGCATCGCCGGGTTTGGCGGTCTTGTTCGGTTCAGCGGCGGCAATTCCACCGGTGAGGACGAGAACAAAGGCGGCAATCAAGACGCGCATACGCAGTTCTCCTGTCGCGGGGTAACGGCTTGCCTTGCGCTTTGTTCCTGGGGGCGTCGGTTCGCCGCGTTTCGGCCGTTCATGGCTGCTTAATGGAATTCGTCAACAACAGGGTGATGGGTGGCGGGGTGCAATTGATTGGGCGGGCGGCAGGCGTGGCCCTGCTGGCTCTTTGGCTGGGCGCATGCGCCGTGGGCGGCGATGGCGCGACCCAGCCATCGTTGTATCGGAGCATGGCAACGGCCAGCGCCGAGCTTGACGCCGGTGCAGCCGCCTCGATGATTACCGGCTATCGCGCCAACAACGGTCTCGGTGCCGTCGCTCTCGATCCCACGTTGATGCAGCTCGCGCAGGAGCAGTCGCAGGCGATGGCCCGGCGCAACATGTTCGACCATGCCGCTGCCGGCGAATTCAGCAAGCGACTGGCACGCGCCGGGCTCGATGCAGGCATGGCGGTGGAAAACATCGGCGCCGGCTACCACACCCTGGCCGAGGCATTCTCCGGCTGGCGCGATTCGCCGCCCCATCGCAGTAACATGCTCAAGCGCGAGGCAACCCGCATGGGCATCGCTGCGGTCTATTCTCCGGAGTCGAAATACAAGGTGTTCTGGACGCTGATCCTTGCAGGGCCCGACGAGCCAAGCGCGCCGCGCATGCCCGCCCGCGCGCAGTCCACCGAACCGCGGACGCGCTAGCCTCGCGGTTGGCGGCTAGCGTCGCGCGACCTAAACTCCCGGCCCCAGAGTCCAGGCCGCATGACCTTCGCCCCCACCGTCCTTCCCCACGCGCGCGACTACGATGCGCTTTACCGTCAGTTCCGCTGGCAGGTGCCACAGGCCTTCAACATCGGCGCGGCAGTGTGCGACGGCTGGGCGGAGCGCGAGCCGCGCCGCACGGCCATCATCCATTGCCGGCCGGATGGCCGCAGCGAGGACATCAGCTACGGCTGGCTGCGTGATACGTCCAATCGGCTGGCCAACACGCTGGCGGCACACGGCATCACGCGCGGCGACCGCGTCGCGTTGCTGTTGCCGCAAATGCCCGAAGTAGCAGCGATCCATATCGCGATCTACAAGCTCGGCGCCATCGCCTTGCCGCTCGCCATCCTGTTCGGCGTCGATGCGATCTCGTATCGGCTGAAAGACGCCGGTGCGAGGGCGGTCATCACCAATGCGCAAGGCCTCGCGAAAATCGGCGGGATGCGCACGAGCCTGCCTGATCTTGCGCTGTTGTTGTCGCTCGATGGAGCCGGCGACGGCGGAGAAGACTTCCACGGGACGATCGCGCGCGCCTCGGACGCGTTTACCCCCGCCGCCACATTGGCCGACGATCCGGCCATGATGATCTACACATCGGGCACGACGGGCCCGCCAAAGGGTGCGCTTGAGCCACATCGAGTGCTGCTCGGGCATCTGCCGGGCGTCGAGTATGTGCACGAGTTTTTTCCGCAGGCGGGAGACCGGATGTGGACGCCGGCGGACTGGGCCTGGGCCGGCGGCCTCCTCAACATCCTGCTGCCGGGCCTTTATTACGGCGTGCCGGTAGTCGCGCGGAAGTTCGACAAGTTCGACCCGGAGGACGCGTTCGCGCTGATGGCGCGCGAGCAAGTGCGCAACGCCTTCGTTCCGCCGACGGCGCTGCGCATGCTACGCGCCGCGCAGAATCCGAAGGGCCGTCACGCGATTGCGCTGCGCACCATCGGCTCGGGCGGCGAGGCGCTCGGGGCGGAGACCTACGAGTGGGGCAAGGACGCTCTTGGGCTCACGATCAACGAGTTCTACGGCCAGACCGAATGCAACAAGATTCTCGCCGCCTGCAATGCGATCGGCGTGAGCAAGGCCGGCGCGATCGGCAAGCCGGTGCCGGGACATCGCGTTGCTGTGATCAGGCCCGACGGCTCGGTCTGCGCGGCCGGCGAGATCGGCCAGATCGCAGTCGAGCGACCGGATCCGGTGATGTTCCTGAAATACTGGAATCGCGACGATGCCACTCGCGACAAGTTTATCGGCAATTGGATGACGACAGGCGACCAGGGCATGCTCGATGACGAAGGCTACATCTCGTTTGTCGGACGTGACGACGACGTGATCACGTCGGCGGGCTACCGCATCGGACCCGGCGAGATCGAGGACTGTCTCATCGCACATCCGGCGGTTGCGCTCGCCGCCGTCGTCGGCAAACCCGATCCCATGCGAACCGAGATCGTGAAGGCCTTCATCGTGCTCAAGCAGAAGGGTGCAGCGTCGGATGCGCTCGCCTCCGACATTCAGGCTTTCGTCAAGACACGCCTGTCGGCGCACGAGTATCCGCGCGAGATTGCCTTCATCGATGAACTGCCGATGACCACGACCGGCAAGGTGATCCGCAGGCTTCTGCGTGATCGGCCCTAGCGAGGAATCATGGCTGACGCTGCTATTCCCAATGGGGAATTTTCCTTCACGCGCCTTGAGAAGGTGATCTTCGGCGCCGGCGCTGTTGCGCGGCTTGGCGCCGAGCTCGACCGCCGTGGTGTCGAGCGCGTCGTCATCGCGACCGGCAAGTCGCTCGGCGCCTCGCCGTTGTTCACGCGCGTGGCGGACGCCGTCGGTCCGCACCTTGCGGGTGTTTACAAGGGCATTTCACAGCACGTGCCGGCCGGAACCGTGCGCGGCCTCATCACCGAACTCGAGCGCGCGCGGGCCGACTGCGTCATCAGCTTCGGCGGGGGCAGCCCGATCGACGCCTGCAAGGTCGCGGCGGCGTCGATCCTCAACGGCCGCGACATGACGCTCGAAGGCGGCAAGCTCGACTGGGCCCTGGCCTTTGCTCCGCACGAGTCGAAAGACGCGATCATCCACATCGCCGTTCCGACCACGCTCTCGGCGGGGGAATACACGCCGGCCGGCGGCGTGACCAACGAAGAGACGCGACGCAAGGCTGGCGTCATCGACGCCCGCATTCAGGCGCGCACCGTTATCAACGATCCGGAGCTGACGGTAGACACGCCCGACTGGCTGTGGGTTGCGACCGGAATGCGCGCCCTGGACCATGCCGTCGAGGCGATCTATTCGACCCGCGCGCAGCCGTTCACCGATGCGCTGGCCGTCAGGGCGATCAGACTTCTGGTCGAACACTTGCCGGGGTCGATTGCGACCAAGGGTGCCGCCTCGCTCGCGCACCGGGGTCACTGCCAGATGGCAGCGTGGTTTTCGCTCTATGGCGCGATCAATGTGCGGCTCGGCATATCGCACGCGCTCGGCCACAAGATTGGCCCGACCTGGAACGTCGCGCACGGCGTGACATCTTGCATCACCCTGCCGCATGGCATGCGCTTCATGGCCGGCATCGCGCCCCAGCGCTTCGGGGGTATCGCCGAGGGACTCGGTATTCCGTTCGATGCGGCCGATCCGCGGCCGGCGGCGCTCGCTTGCGCGGACCGCGTGGCACAGTTCATTGCCCAGTTCGACGTTCCTCACACGCTCAAGGCGGCCGGCGTGAAGCGCGAGGATGTCGCGGCGATCGTCGCGCCGATCCACGAGGAGATCAATTTTGCGCAGGTGGTGGATCGTCCGGTGACGGTCGACGAAATCGGTGGGCTGCTTGCGGCGGCCTACGAGTGACGGGCGCCGCCGCCGATGATGAAGGTGTGAACACCAAGGCGGCGTTTCACGATTGCGAACAGCAGCGCTGACTCGATAATGAGCGCGAGCGACGTGGCGATCGCGGCGCCCGCGGCGCCGAATTCCGGAATGAGCAGCAGGCATGCGACGAGGTTGAACGCGAAAGCGCCGGCATAGGCGAAGGCGCAGGCGCGCTGCTCACCGAGCATGCTGAGGAGGCGTTCCGACGGGCCGACCGAGGCGCGCGCCATGAGGCCGATCGCGAGGAGGAACATCAAGGGGTAGGCGGACGCGAAGTCGCGGCCAAACAGTGAGAGCAGCGGGCGCCCGAGCGCGAGCAGCACGATCATCAGTGCGAGTGAGGGCCAGAACGTCCAGCGCACAGCGCTGGCCACGAAAGCCGTGAGGCGTTCGCGATCGCCGGCCGCGTGATACGAGGTGAAGCGATGCGCCGTCGCCGCCGATACCGAGAAGTGGACAAAGGCGACGAGCGCCAACGTCTTGGTGGCGGCGTGATAGTAGGCGACCGACTCCGGCGACCGGAACATCTGCAGGATGATGACGTCGACATAGGTCAACAGCACATAGAAGCCGACGACGGTGATGATCGGCAGCGAGGTGGCGAGCCAGCGCCCGGTCTCGAAGGTGGCTTCACCGGGCGCGACGACAGCGGCAAGACGGCGATTGAGCAGGATGGTCTGGATGGCAGCGATCAGCCAGAACGACGCGGCCGTGCAGAGAATGGCGGTGGTCGCCGTGGTCGGGAGGCCGAGAGCCCAGGCGGTGCCCATCATCGCCAGCAGCAGAACGGGGCGGATCACGAAGGTCGGCAGTTGCCCGACCGCGACCCAGTTGTAGCACCGCGCGATTCCGTCCTGCACGCTCTGGAAGGCATAGGCAGGCAGGCACAGGCACGCGAGATAAAGCGGGAGTACCGCAGCGTCGTCGATCCACGGCGCGCCGAGGGTGATGGCGAAGGCCGCGGCCAAGGCCAGCACAACGGCGATGCCGAACGAGAGTCGGCGGCTTCCGGTGATGTAGCCCCGCAGCGCCGCCGCGTTGTCATGCGCGCTGTATTCGGGAATGAAGCGCTGCGCGGCATTGGCGAGGCCGGCGTCGGCGACGTTGCCGATGAGCAATGCCCAGGTCCAGACGTAGACATAGACGCCGAAGTCGTGAGTGCCCATCCAGCGGGCGAGCGCGATCTGCGACAGGTACGCCAGCGCGGCGGCGGCAACGCGAATGAGAAAGGCGGCCCCTGCGACGCGTTGGGCGAGAGAGTGATGGCTGGTGTCGGCACGCCAGGCCCGCACCCTGCGCACAAGCGCAAAGGCCGGCCGATGTGCCTCGAACCATTCCGTGACGGACACGCGCGCCTCCACCCCGATGCGAGGGCTTACCAGCTTGCGCTTAACGTTCCCCTTGGCCAGGCGCGCGGGAAATCGTTCACCACATTGGGGTGAACCAAACGTTGCGCCGATCGCTCCAGTTTGAAGGGACGACGTTCAGCCCTTGAAGCCACCCTCGTCGAGGAAGGCCTGCTCCTGTGGCGTCGTCTGGCGCCCGAGCATGGCGTTGCGATGAGGAAAACGCCCGAAGCGGCGGACGATATCGCGATGATGCTCGGCCCATTTGGTCGATTCCGCGTCACCCATTGCGCCGAACAGCGCGCAGCAGCGTTCCTGATCGCCAAGGTCCTCGGAATGCTCGAACGGAAGATAAAAGAATTGCCGTTCGGGATTGGGGAAGCCGCGATCGAAGCCGCGGCTGACCGCGCGTCCGGTCACCGCTCGCGCCACCGGATCCGCCGAATAGATTCGTGCCTCGCCGCGGAACATGTTGCGCGGAAATTGGTCGAGGGTGATGACGAGGGCGAGCGCGCCGTCGGGCGTTGCCTCCCAGGCGGCAAGTTTGCCGGCTGCTGCCGCCTCATAGGTCGCGAGGAACCGCTCGCGGATCGACGCATCGAAGCCGTCGTCCTTGGCAAACCACTTGTCCGGTCCGGCAGCGCGCCAGAAGGCAAGCACGTCGGCCGGCGCGGCAATCGATGTCACGCGGCCGCGCTCCGGGCCGGCGGCTCATCGCGTAGCGCGCGGCGCAGGATCTTGCCGACATTGGTCTTCGGCAGTTCGGCCCTGAACTCGATCTGGCGCGGTACCTTGTAGGCGGCGAGTTGCTGGCGGCAGAAAGCGATCAGTGCTTCTGCCGTCAGGTTCGGATCCTTTTTGACCACGAACAGCTTGACCGCTTCTCCGGAATGCGGGTCGGGCACGCCGATCACGGCGCACTCGAGCACGCCGGGGTGGCTCGCAACGACGGCCTCGACCTCGTTGGGGAACACCTTGAGGCCGGAGACCGCGATCATGTCCTTCTTGCGGTCGACGATCGTGACCTGGCCCATTTCGTTCATGACGCCGATGTCGCCGGTGCGGAAGAATCCGTCGGGCGTCATCACCGCGGCGGTTTCGTCCGGGCGCTGCCAGTAGCCCTGCATCACCTGCGGGCCGCGGGCGCAGATTTCGCCGGGATGGCCGATCGGCTGCTCGACATTGTTGTCGTCACGGATACTGATTTCGGTCGACGGGAACGGCAGGCCGATCGTGCCGGTCCATTCGCTGATATCGACGCGGTTGCAGGTGAGCACGGGCGACGTCTCGGACAAACCGTAGCCTTCGACCACCGGGCAGCCGGTGCGCTTGAACCAGGCGTCCGCGACCGCCTTTTGCACCGCCATGCCGCCGCCGACTGCGGTGCGTAGCTGACTCCAGTCGATCTTGCCGAAATCGGGATGATGCAGCAGCGCGTTGTAGAGCGTGTTCACCGCCGGGAAACTGTTCGGCTTGTGCTTGATCAGCTCCTTGATCAGGTTGGGCAGGTCGCGCGGATTGGGAATGAGCAGCCCGAGTTGGCCGCTGCGTATTCCGAAAAAGAAGCACGCGGTGAGCGCGAACACGTGATAGAGCGGCAGCGCAATCACCATTATTGATTGCCCGCCCGGAACCGGCTTGCTGTGCGCCGGCGCATGCCAGGCATCCACTTGAAGCGTGTTGGCGATGAGATTGCGGTGGAGCAGCGTCGCGCCTTTGGCGACGCCGGTGGTGCCGCCCGTGTACTGCAGGAACGCGATGCTGTCCGGTCCGATCGCCGGCTTCGACAGCGTCATGCCTTCGCCAGCCGCTAACACATCGTTGAAACGGGTGGCTCCCGGAAGTGAGTAGGCCGGCACCATTTTCTTGATTCGGCGCACGACCAGGTTCACGATCGAGCCCTTCACGAAACCGAGCATGTCGCCGAGACTCGCCAGCACCACGTGCTTCACGTTGGTGCGCGCGAGCACCTGCTGCAAATTGTGGGCGAAATTTTCCAGGACGATGATCGCTTCGGCGCCGGAGTCCTTGAGCTGGAATTCGAGTTCGCGCGGCGTGTAGAGCGGATTGAAGTTGACCACCGTCATGCCGGCGCGCAGTACGCCGACGATCGAGATCGGATACTGCAGGCAGTTCGGCATCATGATCGCGACGCGCGCGCCTTGGCGCAGACCCTTGCTTTGCAACCAGGCGGCCAATGCGCGCGACTTGTCGTCGACCTCACCGTAGGTGATCGACTTGTCCATGCACAGGAAGGCCTTGCGGTCGTGGAATTTCTGGAAGCTTTCCTCGAACAGTTCGACTAGCGACTTGTAACGCGACACATCGATATCGGCCGGAACGCCCGGCGGATAATGCTTGAGCCAAATACGCTCCATTGCGTTCTCCCGAGGTCGCCGCACGTTGGCGGTCTGCCGCTAGCATCTCAGCTCGCCCGCCATGATCGCCCTGTACGGGTCTTTGTCAGGCGGGATGAAGGCTCGCACGCGCGGATCGTTGAGGAAAAGGGGGACGGTGACGATCGCGGGATCAAAACCTTGTTTTGTAAGGTCGATCTTCCGGCGTTTGACGGTCGGTGTCACCTCGATTTCCTGTCGCATGCGCAGAAAATTCGGGCGCGCATGCCGGGTGTACGGGGGTCGCGCCATCCGCGGGCACGCGCACCCCACCCGCTGTCGCCGTCAGCGAGTTCCGCGTTCGCCGGAGGCGTCCGGCAGGTGGGCGTTACTGCTGTTTTGGCGCGGGCTTGGCGGCGGTCTTCGCGGGCTTTGCTGCCGTCGGCTTGGGCGCGGGCTTCGCGGCGGCCTTATCCTTGGCGGACGCAGCAGCCGTCTTGGTCTTCTTGCCCTTGACCTTGGCGCGCTTCGTGCCGGCGATCTGGGATTCCTGTGCCTCGAGCGCGGCCGCGGTGGCCGGCTTGAAGGCGCCAACGAAGACCTCAACCGGCGGCAGGCTTGCGATACCGCCCGCCAGCACCTGCGAAGCCTTTACGGAGCCATGCAGACTCGAGAGCATGAACGCGAGCGGGGATTGCGTGTCGCCGCTCTCTGTCGCGGTGTGGGCCGAAATCTCGACCTCTTCGTCCTCGGCGGCCGGGCGCTTGCGCTTGGGTCCGCACATTTCCTCGCGCAAGTCGGGCGGCGTGGCCTCGATCGGCTTGAGCTGCTCGACCGTCCCGAGCGATGGCATCAGCCAGTTGAGGCCTTTGCTCGTGAAGCCCTGTTCCAGAAGCTTGGCTGCCTTGTAGGCGCGCACGCTCGAGGACGGCGCGCCGAATACCACAGCGATCAGCCGGCGGCTGTTGCGCGTGGCCGAGGCCACGAGGTTGAAGCCCGAGGCGCAGATGAAGCCGGTCTTCATGCCATCGGCGCCGGGGTAGAGGTCGATCAGCTTGTTGTAGTTGCGGATCACCCGGCGGCCGAACTTGATGCCAGGGAGCCGCCAGAAATAATCGTACTCGGGCAGTTCACGGTAGATGGCGCGGGCGAGGATGGCTTGGTCGCGGGCCGAGGTGACTTGATCGTCGGCCGGGAGACCATTCGGGTTGACGTAATGACTCTGAGTCATGCCGAGGCGCGTCGCTGCTGCATTCATCTCGACGGAGAACTGCTCGACCGAGCCCGATACGCCTTCGGCCAGCAACACGGCCATGTCGTTCGCCGATTTGACCATCAGCATCTTCAACGCGTTGTCGACGGTGACGACCGTGCCGACTTTGAAACCCATCTTGGTCGGCGATTGCGCCAGAGCGAGGGGCGACACGACGAATGGCGTGTTGAGGGTGATGCGACCTTCTTTCACCGCCTTCAGCGTCACATAGGCCGTCATCAGCTTGGTGACGGAAGCGGGATGCCACGGATAGGTCGCGTTCTCGGCCTGCAGCACCTTGCCGCTGTCGGACTCGATCAGAATGAAGGCGTCGGCGTGAGCGGAGGTTTGGGTCAGGCCGAGCGCCAGTGCGGCGCCCGCGGCGAGGCTGAGAGCTTTACGAGAGTGCAATGGTCGGGTCCGGGTTTGTCTGCGGGCCTGGTGCATCTTCATCTTTGGTTCAATGAGTGAACTTATCTAAACCGAACCCATCCGCGATGCAAAAACCTGCACGAGGCATTCATTCGGCCCGCCGTGGTCGCGTCCGAAAGCGGCCAAAGTTCGGCGGTCGCGAAATTTGGGCCGGCAAGCTGAACATACGTTCAGGATGCGCTAATTCGCGGATTTCGCGCGTCGCGCGCGCACTTTGCGCGCCGGCTCAGCCGCGATCACCTTGGCATTTGCCGGCACCGGCGGATCGATCGGTACCATGAACTGTGCGCGTGCCAGTTCGGCGAAGCGTCCATTCAGGCGAATCAGGTCATCGAAATTTCCGCTCTCGACGATGTAACCCTGATCGAACACGAGGATGCGAGTCGCGTTGCGCACGGTGGCCAGGCGGTGCGCGATGACGAACGTCGTGCGGCCCTTCATCACTTCGTCGAGCGCGGCCTGCACCTTCGCTTCCGTGGTGGCGTCGAGTGCGCTGGTCGCTTCGTCGAGGATCAGGATCGGCGGGTTCTTGAGGAGCGCGCGCGCAATCGACAGGCGCTGGCGCTCGCCGCCCGACAGGAATCGTCCGCGCTCACCGATCTGCGCGTCGAAACCCTCGGGTGCGCGTTCGATGAACTCGAGGGCTTGCGCTCGCATGCAGGCCTCGCGCATCTCCTCGATCGTGGCGTCCGGCTTTCCGACCCGCAGGTTCTCGCTGACGGAGCGATTGAGCAGAAGCGTTTCCTGATAAACCACGCCGATGTTGCGCCTGAGCGCGGAAAGCTTGACACCGCGCAGGTCCATGCCGTCGACCTGGATCGTACCGATACGCGGATCGAACGCGCGATGCAGGAGGGCGAGCGCCGTCGACTTGCCCGCGCCGGTCGCACCGACGAGCGCTACCGTTTCGCCCGGCAACGCGATGAATTTCAGGCTGGAGACGGCGTCGCGGTTGCCGTCGTAGGAATAGCTCACCTCATTGAACTCGACGAGGCCGCGCAGTTGCCCGGTATCCATGGCATCGGCGCGGTCACGCACCGCCGGCTCTGTGTCGAGCACGCCGAAGAAGTCGTTGAGGCGGGGTGCCTCGTTGATGAAGCGGCTGAACATGCGCACCACGCGCTCGATCCGCCCGATGATCAAGCCGGCGAAGCCCATGAAGGCTACGATCTCGCCCACGCTGGTTTTGCCGTCGAGATGAAGCCAGAGACCGACCAGGAAGATCGCGAGCAGCGTGAGGGTAGTCGAGGCACGGGTGAGGATCGACACCACCGCCCACCACGACAGCACGGGAATTTGGGCAGCCAGCAGGCGGTCGACGACGTCGCGCAGGCCAGTCACCTCGGCCTCGACACGCGCGAAGCCTTGCACCAGCGCGACATTGCCGAGCGTGTCGGATGCGCGCTCCGCGAGATCGGTGTAGTGGCGTTCGACGTCGCGCTGCAATGCTTCGGTCTTGCGGAACACGAGCGCGGTCAGGAGCCCGAAAACCGCGCAGACTGCGAGCAGCACCAGGCCGAGTTGCCAGTTGATAAAGAGCGATACCGGCACCAGCACGAACACCGCCACGATTGCGGCAAGATCGTCGCGGAAGAATTCGATCCAGATCGACCAGAGCGCGTCAGTGCCCGACGTCATGATCTTCATGAGCCGGCCCGAATGCGCGCCGCCGTGGAAGCTCTGCGGCAGCTGCAGCACGTGCTCGTAATAGGAGGTCAGCTCGGCGTGCCGGCGGCGGTGCGCCAGCCGGTCAGCGTAGAGCGCCACCAGTACGCCGCAGACGATGCTGAGCAGCCCGAAGCCGACCCACAGAGCGGTCAGCAGCATGACGTCGTGCCAGTCGATTCCGGTCTTGGTGTTCTGCGCAGCCGTGAGCGCGTCGACGATGCGGCCGAACAACATCGGCTCGATGAACAACGTTGCCGCCAGAGCCACGTTGGCAAGCGCCAATACGGCCGCCAGACGGCCTTCGGGGGCCAGCAGCCGGAGGACGCGGGAGTAGACCTGGAAGATCATGTCGATAGTGGAAAGGGGTTGGGCGTCAGGACGATGTCAACTCGTGCCGCCTTGTAACCGCACGCGCCCCGATTGCAATCCGCAAGCGACCGATCTCACCAAAGATTGGCTGATCTGCATCGGCAAAAGCTCGAATTCCGCGCGATTTCGACGCGACTTGCAGGGAAAATACCGCCTCACCAAATTTTCACCCGTTCCGGTGTGGCGGTCGGCATGGCGCGCGCTATCATGCCCCGAAGGTCAACATTCCAGCGTGGTGCCATGATCAATATTCCGACCGAACTACTTCGTACCTTGGTCGCGGTCGTCGACCACAAGAGCTTCACCAAGGCCGCCCACGTCCTGGGCGTCACTCAGCCGGCGGTTAGCGCGCAGATCAAGCGCCTGCAGACCCTGCTCGGCGCCGAGATCTTCGATAAGCATGCTGCGGGTGTGGTTCTCACCCCGGCCGGCGAGGCGGTGGTCACCTACGCGCGACGTATGCTGTCGCTCAATGACCAGATCCTGCAGGTGGCAGCGCCGGCGCCGGTCACGCGTCGGCTGCGCATCGGCATCACCGGTGACTATTTCAGTCCTTACCTGCCGCGCGCCATCGTCAACTTCCGCAAGCAATGGCCGTATCGCAAATTCCAGATGATCTCCGGCACGAACGGCCAGTTGCTGCACGACCTGCGGGCAGGCGAGATCGACATCGCCGTGCTGCTCACGATGGATAAACCGGAACGCGACGCGCGCCATCACTGGATGGAAGAGATGGTTTGTGGCCGCGGCGCCTCGCTGAGCGACCCGATCGATGATCCCGTGCCGCTGGTCACGCGCGGCGACAACTGGATGAACCACCGCATCGCGGTGGGAGCGCTGGAAAAGGCCGGACGCAGCTATGAGGTCACGTTGATTGCTCCGACGATTCTCAGCCTGATCAGCGCTGTGCGTAACGGCATCGGCATTATGCCGTTCGCGCGGCGGCGCATCACGTCGACCGACCTAGTGGTCTGCGGCGAGGACTCGCTGCCGAAGCTGCCTGAGCTCGTCTCGAGTATCTACGTCAGCGAGGCCGGGGAGACAGACGTCCTCAATGCGCTGGCCGATGAGATTTCCGAGGTCATCCGCACGCCCAGTCGCCCCGGCGACAAGGCCTTCGCGCATCAGCCGCAATTCAAGGAATTGCTCGACAACAACGAGTAGCACGCAGCTTCCGCGAAGCGTCGTCGAGCCAACGGGTCCCGCCCGTTGGGCGGGCCCGATGACAGGCTCCGCCCGCGACGCTTCGCTTCCTT
>Ga0105245_10003723_pt1 | contig 13585 bp, 11 predicted proteins | sample KBSM54metaG_FD_81523 | JGI IMG/M metagenome (GOLD analysis project Ga0105245, IMG submission 81523) | Miscanthus rhizosphere microbial communities from Kellogg Biological Station, Michigan, USA - KBS M5-4 metaG | ecosystem: Host-associated > Plants > Roots > Rhizosphere > Soil | place... | reverse complement strand
CCCGACTCCTTCAAGAGCAGCGCCGAAGCGCAGGACGGTTACGTCCACACGGCGTACGACCGCGCGTCGGGCCGGGGTCCTGAAATCGAAAAGGCGGCGCTCGAATTCATGGTGGCCACCGCCAAGCGGCCGCGCACCGCGGCCCCCACGGCGCCCGCACGGCGGTTCATCATCTACACGTCCGGCGTGTGGGTGCTGGGGCAGTCGCGCGATCCGGCAGACGAGGCCGCCCCCGTCAACTCGATCGCGCTGACGGCCTGGCGGCCGGCTCACGAGCAGTTCATCCTGGCGGCGGCCACTGAACAGTTGAGAACGATCGTTGTCCGGCCCGGCGTCGTCTACGGCGGCGGGACGGGCATTGTCTCCGACCTGTTCAAGTCCGCGTCGAACGGGCTGGTGCGCGTGGTGGGCGACGGCAACAACCACTGGCCGCTCGTATACGACCGCGACCTCGCCGACCTCTACGCGAGGCTGGCGGCGAACCAGGACGCGTCGGGCATCTACCACGCGAACGACGAAGGCGATGAGCGCGTCAACGACATCGTCTCGGCGATCAGGCCGTACGTATCGGTCAAGCCCGATGTCCGCTATGTGCCCATCGAGGAAGCGCGGTCGAAGATGGGCGCGTACGCCGAAGCCATGGCGCTCGATCTCGTCGTCCGCAGCCCACGCGCCCGGGCGCTCGGCTGGGCGCCGACGCTGCACTCGGTGGCCGGCAACGCCGCGCGGCTGCTCGAAGAGTGGCGCAACGCGAACGCTCAAGAGCAAACAGCTTAGGGTTCACGGTTCACGGTTCAACGTTCAAGGTTCTCGAGAACCCGAACCGTGAACCGTGAACCGTGAACCGTGAACCACGCTAGTCTCCAAACTTCTCCAAATCCTCTTCCTCCGCTCCCGGCAACAGATCGAAAAACGCGTCGAAACTTCGATCGAGCGCGCGCCGGAGCTGCGGGATCGTGCCGTCAATCGTGTGTAGCGTGACGCCGGCGCTCGAGCCGTCAGAGAGCGTCAGCGTCGCGTCCGTCGTGCCCGTGAGTGTGCCTTCCGGAACCAGCCGTACTCCGTAAACGAGCGTGTATCGAGCCATGGTGTGATTGTACCGGGGAGGCGGGGCGGGCAGGAGGATGACGATGGTACACTCCGTGCTGCGGGAGGTGGCAGTGGAGCCGGGACGTTCCTCGACCAAGCTCACCTACGCCGACTACGAGCTGTTCCCGGACGATGGTCTCCGGCACGAGATCATCGACGGAGAGCACTACGTGACGGCGTCGCCAATCACGCGGCATCAGCGGATCTCGCTGAGTCTGCTGTACTTGATTCAGTCCTATCTCGATGTCCATCCGACCGGCGAGTTGTTCAGCGCCCCCTTCGACGTCGTGCTGTCGTTTACCGACATCGTCGTTCCCGATTTGATCTACCTGTCCAGGGCGCGCGCGCACCTGCTGACAGAGAAGAATCTGCAAGGGGCGCCGGACCTGGTGGTTGAAATTCTTTCACCAGGCACACGGCCGCGCGACGAGCGGCTGAAGCGCGACCTCTACGAACGCGTCGGGGTCGACGAATACTGGCTCGTCGATCCCGAAGAGGATTTCGTCACTATCTATCGCCGCGGCGAAGCGGGCTTCGTGCCGCCGGTCCGCATCGAAAAGAACGGCATCGTCACGACGCCTCTCCTGCCTGGCTTCGAGCTTCCGCTCGATCGCGTCCTTCGCTGAGTGGTGACGTCCGGCTGAAGCCGGCCGCTACGGGAGCAGGCGCCGGGCGGCGTCGATCGCCTGGTCGAGGGTGGTCACCGTGCCGTCCATCTGCAGTTCGTAGACGGCTTTCAGGATCTCTCCCACGCGCGGGCCGGGTTTGAGTCCCAGTTCGAGCAGATGACGCCCGAGCAGAATCGGGCCGGGCGGCTTGTGTTCCACGCCGAGTTGGTGCGCGCGGTCGAGGAACCAGTCCATGGCGGAGCAGTCGAACCGGCCGGGTTCGCGTCCGAGGCAGTCCGACTTGGCGAGCCTGGCGAGCAGTTCGAGGTCGACCTTCGCCGCAAGCCGGCGAAACGCGCCGTCGCCGACCTCGTCGCGCACCTTGTACCAGGCTCCCGGCTTCAGATGCTGCGCGGTGAGGCCGGCGACCTGGCCGCGGACGTCGTAGCCGTCGATCGAATGCACGTTCAACCGATCGAGCAGGGCCATCGCCGGCGCGACGCCTTGTTCCTCGTGGTCGAGCGAGCGAATCCGCCCGTCTGAAAACTTCGTGGTCGCGGGCTTGCCGAGGTCGTGGCACACGGCGCCGAGCATCATCGCCAGCTGCTGCGGCCGCGGGAGGTCGTCGATGCGGGTCCGGGCCTGATCGACAACCTGCAGGTTGTGCACCCAGACGTCCCCTTCGGGGTGCCACTCGGGCTCCTGCGGGCATCCGACGAGCGCGAGGAGCTCCGGAAACAGCCGCGCGACGATTCCGAGGTCGAGCGCCAGCGCGAGGCCGACGGATGGCCGAGGCGCGAGCAGCAGCTTCTCGATTTCGCCCCAGATGCGCTCGGACGGCAGGTCGTCGAGCGCGATGGACCGGCACAGATCGCGCGTGGCCGGGTCGAGCTCGAACCCGAAGCGGGCGGCGAACTGAACGGCGCGCAGGGCGCGCAGGCTGTCCTCGGCGAACGTCGCGGGGTCGACGGCGCGCAGGATGCGGCGTTCCAGGTCGCCCTGTCCGTCGTACGGATCGAGATATTCCCCGGTCAGCGGATCCCAGCCGATCGCGTTGATCCTGAAGTCGCGCCGCCGCGCGGCTTCTTCGAAGGTCATGTCCGGATCGCCCGTGACCTCGAACCCGCGATGTCCGCGTCCGGATTTCGATTCGCGGCGCGGCAGCGAAACGTCGATCTCGCCGGTTTTATAGACCTGGAAGCTCTCGCCGACGGCTTCGACGCGGCCCAGCCCCTCGAGCAGCGAGCGCACGCGGTCGGACGGCAGGCGGAACACCTCGAGATCGATGTCCGCCGCGGCCTCCCGTCCCATCAGTCGATCGCGGACCCAGCCGCCGACGATCAGCGCGCGGCCGCCACTCTCGCGAACCGCCTCGGCGATGGCGAGGGCGCGCTCGTACGCAGGGTCAGTCATGGCTCGCGAGGCCGCGTTCCCGTCCGCCGCTCTTGACCGGCTGGCGGCCATATTTCTTCACCAGCCGATCGCAGAAGCCGGGCGCGATCGCGTTCAGCCACACCAGACCGCGCGATTTTGTGTAGGGATAAACTTCCGGCACCGGGCGGGCGATCGTCCCTGCAATCGCGTCCGCCACCTGCTCCGCGGTCTGTCTGGGCCCCGCGGACTGGGTGATGGCGCTTCCGGTTTCGCGCAGCATGACCTCGGTGAACTCGGTGGGGGTCGAAATCGGGTAGACGACGCTGACGTGGATGCCCGAGCCCGCGACCTCCGACCGGAGGCACTCGGCGAGCCCGACCTGCGCAAACTTGGTCGCGGAGTACGCGCCCATGAACGGGACACCCCGCTTGCCGACGATCGACGACACCATGATGATGTGGCCCGTGCCCTGGCGGCGGAACACGGGCAGGGCCGCGCGCGTTGCGTGGTAGGTGCCGAAGTAGTTGGTGTCCACGAGCCTGTGCATCTGGGCCGGCGTGATGTCGTCGATGGCGCCGTAGATGGCGAAGCCCGCGTTGCAGATCATCACGTCCAGCCGGCCGAACCGTTCGACCGCGCGCGCGACCAGGCCGTTCATCTCGTCCTCGCGCGTCACGTCGGCGACGACCGTCAGCGCCCGGCCGCCGGCCGCCTCGATTTCCTGCCTGATCTGCTCGAGCCGGTCGGCGCGCCTCGCGCAGGCGACGATGGCCGCCCCGTCGCGCGCCAGCCGCAACGCGGTCGCCCGGCCGATCCCGGCCGAGGCCCCGGTTATGGCAACGACGCGGCTCGGTGCAAGTTGTCCCATCCTTGCCACAGCTTACTGCGAACGTGCCGCGTAGCCACCGAGCCACAGAGAGCACAGAGGCAACACCCTTTCCGGATCTCTGTGTCCTCGGTGCCTCTGTGGCCCGTGATGGGTAGGTAGTGGGTTCGCATTATTGAGTGGCCGGCCCCGGCATCCATAGAATCCGCTGTTCAATGGCTCACATCGCTTTGCCCGAAGGACTGCCTGGGATCACGAGCGGGTTCGCGTTCCGGCCCGAGACCGCGAAGCCGATGCGCGAGCTGGCCGAAGTGCTTCTTCGCGGCGTGAACAGCCTGACGAGCGGCGAACGCGAGATGATCGCCGCGTTTGTCTCCTCCAGGAACGACTGCCATTTCTGCCAGGCGAGCCACAGCGCCGCCGCCGCGCACCACCTCGACGGCAACTACGCCATCGTCGACGCGGTGAAGGGCGACTACGAGTCCGCGCCGGTGTCGTCGAAGCTCAAGGCGCTGTTGAACATCGCCGGGAAGGTGCAGCAGGGCGGCAAGAACGTCACGAACGACGATGTGGCGCGCGCGCGGGCCGAAGGTGCGACCGACACGGAAATCCACGACGCCGTGTTGATCGCCGCGGCGTTCTGCATGTTCAACCGCTACGTGGACGGCCTGGCGACGTTGACACCCACCGACCATGCCGCGTACGACCAGATGGGCCAGCGCATGGCAAAGCAGGGCTATGTTCAACGCCCGTAATTCCGGTCCGCTCTACCTGCCCGGCGTCGAGTCGCACCATCAGCCCGGTCCGTACCAGAAACTGGTTGCCGACGCGAAGGACCGCGGCGCCGAGTACTCGAAGATTTGGGATCTGTTCGCCTTCAAGAACGAGTTCACCGTCCACCTGGCCCGCTTCTCGCACGGCGTCATGCGGCAGCCCGGGACGATCAGTCCAGGCCTTCGGGAGCTGATCGCCGCGTACACCTCCTACCAGAACGAATGCGCGTTCTGCACACAGGCTCACGCCGCCGCCGCGGCCGAGCTCCTGCAGGACGAAGCGCTCGTATGGAGCGTGCTCCGCGACGTCGAAACTTCCGGGATTCCCGAGAAGGACAAGCTGTTGCTCCGCTTCGTTGGCAAGGTCACCAGGAGCCTGCCGGCCGTCACGTCCGACGATGTCGCGGCGCTCCAGGCCGCGGGCTGGGACGACGAGGCGATCTACTACGCGATCACAACCTGCGCGCTGTTCAATTTCTACAACCGCTGGATCACGGCCACCGGCGTGCCCGAGATGTCGGAAGAGGCCCATCGTCAGCAGGGCAAGTCGCTGGCCTTGCGCGGCTACGGCCGCGAGTAACTCGGTGACTGCCGACTGCCGACTGGCGACTGCTGACTGCTGACTGCTGACTGCCGACTGCCGACTGCTGACTGCTGACTGCTGACTGATCATGGCCCACATCACCCTCCCTCCCGACCTTCCCGGCATCAGGGGCCCGATGGCCTTCCGGCCCGAAACGGCCAAACCGCTGAACGAGCTCGTGGACGTCCTGCTGCGGGGGCCGCACACGCTCTCGCCGGGCGAGCGCGAGCTGATCGCCACCTACGTGTCGTCGCAGAACGATTGCGAGTACTGCCAGACGATCCACGGCGCCATCGCCGCGCATCATCTGAGAAACGAAGCGCTGGTCGTCGACGTCAAACACGACTACCAGACGGCCAACATCCCGGCCAAGCTCAAGGCGCTGATGACGATCGCCGGAAAGACGGCGAAGGGCGGCAAGAGCGTCACCGCGACCGACGTGGCGCGCGCCCGCGACCTGGGTGCCAGCGATCTCGAAATCCACGATGCCGTGCTCATCGCCGCCGTGTTCTGCATGTGCAACCGGTACGTCGACGGTCTCGCCACGTGGATGCCCCACGATCCCGATTTCTACAGGCAGCGTGCGGCGCTGGTCGCGGCAAACGGCTACGCTGCATCGACGCTGGCCAGCCAGGCCGGTCCGGCCAAAACGGAGTGATCGACACGATGGTACGAAGGCTGATCGCGGCAGTCGTGGTGTGCGTTCTTACCGGCTCCCGCGTGTTCGCGCAGGATCCCACCGGCGCCATCGAAGGCGTCGTGACCGACAAGACCGCCGGGGCCGTGGCCTCCGCGAAGGTCATCGTGAAGAACGCCGACACGGGGTTCGGCCGTGAGGCCGTATCCGGGGCGGACGGCTTCTACCGTGTGACGGCGCTCCCGGTGGGCACGTACAGCCTCACGGTCGAGGCCCCGCGGTTCGCGGCCTTCTCTCAGAGCCAGATTCCCGTGAACGTGAACCAGGCGGTGCGCGTCGACGTGCAGCTGTCTGTCGGGACCGTCGCCGAGTCCGTCACCGTCGCCGGGCGCGTGCAGCTCGTCGACACGTCCAGCAACGCGCTGGGCGCGGTGGTGAGCGGGCGCGAGATCCTCGACCTGCCGCTGAACGGCCGCAACTTCACGCAGCTCGGGCTCCTGCAGACCGGCGTCGCGCCTCTCACCGCCGGCGTGGCGACAGCGGGCGGCAGCCTGCGCCAGGGACAGGCGTACGCCGTCAACGGCATGCGGCCGGAACAGAACGTGTACCTGGTGGACGGCGCCCAGAACATCAACCGGATGGACGGCGGCTACGCGCTGAAGCTGCCCGTGGACGCGGTTGCCGAGTTTCGCATCCTCACGCAGAGCGCCCCTCCCGAATTCGGCGGGACAGGCGGCGCGACGACGAGCGTGGTGACGCGGTCCGGGAGCAACCAGTATCGCGGCAACCTCTACGAGTTCGTGCGCAACGATGCGTTCGACGCGAAGAACTATTTCTCGGAAGAGGTGGAGCCGCTCAAGCAGAACCAGTTCGGCGGCACGATGGGTGGTCCGATCAAGAAAGACCGCGTGATGTTCTTCGGCTACTACGAAGGCTTTCGCAACGATCAGGGGATCACCACGAGCGCGACGGTGCCGACGCCCGGGCAGCGGCAGGGCGATTTCTCCGACCTGGGTGTGCCGCTGATCAACTTCGCGGCCGGCGGCGTGCCGATCCCGGGCAACAGGATTCCGGCGGCGGCGATCAACCCGGTCGCGCTGAACGTGATCAACATGTACCCGCTCGGCAACGTGTCGCCGTCGATCTACCGCGCGACGCTCGTGGGCCGGAACTACTCCGACCAGGCCGGAGGCCGCATCGACGTCAACGTGTCCTCGTCCGACCAGGTCTTCGGACGCTATTCGTACTCGGGCGGATACAACGTCAACCCGATTTCCGTGCGCGGCACCGACGTGCCGGGGTTTCCGACCCGCGACGACCTGGCGACGCACTCCGCGGCCCTGTCGGAGAACCACATCTTTTCCTCGGCGATGATCAACTCGCTGCGCGGCAGCTACCTCCGCCACAAGTTCTTCTTCGATCAGCGGCTCAACCAGACACCTCCAGGCGCGCTCGGGTTCGCCTACACCTCATCCAACTCCGAGGGGCAGGGGCCGCCGTTCTTCAACGTCAGCGGCTACAGCCCGATCGGCGGCGCGATCACGGGGCCGCGCAACTCGACGCAGAACATGTTCGAGGTCCAGGACGCCCTGTCGTGGACGAGGGGCGCTCACCTCGTCAAGTTCGGGGCCGGCTACCAGCACACCGGCATCGACATGTTCCAGGCCATCGCGCCGAACGCGTTCTACGTGTTCGCGGGCACCTTTCCCACCAACAACGCCGTCGCCAACCTGCTGCTCGGCGCGCCGGTGACGTTCTACCAGGGACTCGGCGACTTCGGCCGCGACATCAGCGTGTGGAGCGCGAGCGCGTACGCGCAGGACGAATGGCGCGTGGGCGGCCGGCTGACGCTGAACTACGGGCTTCGCTACGAACGCATCAACCCGATCACGGAGGCACAGAACCGGCTGACCGGCTTCACGCCGGGGGCGCAGTCGGTGGTGTTCCCCTCGGCGCCAGCGGGCCTTGTGTTCCCGGGCGATCCGGGCGTCCCGGATGGCATCGCGCAGAGCGCCAACGGCGTGATGCCGCGCCTGGGGTTTGCGTGGGATCCGACCGGCGCCGGCGTGTGGTCGGTGCGGGCCAGCTACGGCCTGTTCTACGACCAGTTCGAGAACGGCGCCGGGACCGCGTCGCAGGTGCCGGTCAGCTCCATCCCGTGGGCGCAGTTCAACCAGTTCAGCGGCCAGGGCCTCAACTTCCAGAATCCGTACCTGGGCCACGCCTATCCCGCGCCGAACACGTTCGTGCGTCCGTCCACCGTGTTCACGATCGACACGGCGGCGAAGCCTCCCTACACGCAGGACTGGAACGTCAGCGTGCAGCGCGCGCTGTTCGAGAAATACATGCTGGAGGTCCGCTACGTGGCCGCGAAGGGCGAGCGGATTCCGAGGAACATCGAGAACAACCCGGCGGTGTACGGGCCCGGCGCGACGGCTCAGAACGCCGATCGGCGGCGCGTGTACGCGAACTGCCCGGCGGATGGCGGCACGTGCGATTTCTCGACGATCGCGATGCTGTCCTACATCACGCACTCGAACTACGAAGCCGGCCAGGTCAGCCTTTCGCGGCGCTACTCCAGCAGCGTGGGGTTCAATATCTCGTACTGGCTGTCGAGCACGAAGGACGAGTTGTCCTCCATGAACCTCTCGGGGGCGGCGGCGAAAGCGCTCGCGGGCGAGAACGACCTGGCGCAGAACCCGTTCGACGTCGGCGCCGAGTACGGTCCGTCGCTGTTCGACGCGCGCCATCGGTTCGTGGCCAGTGCGAGCTGGGGGCCGCGCGTGCCGGACAGCGCGAACTCGACCGTGCGCGCCATCTTCGGCGGCTGGCAGCTGAACGGGATCGCGACGTTGAACTCGGGGACGCCGTTCACGGTGACCGACTCCGCCAACGTCTCGCTGCAGGCGAACAGCCCGCCGATCTCCGGGTTCGTGGCCGCCCGTCCCGACCGCGTCGGCGACCCGGACGCGGGTCCGCACACGGTCGACGAGTGGATGAGCCGGTCGGCGTTTCAGCGGCTGAACCCGGTCACGCAGGCCGGCCAGTTCGGCAACGAGGGCCGCAACGGCGTCCGCGGCCCGGGCTACGCGGCCCTGGACGTCTCGGCGGTCCGCAGCATCGAACTCGGGCGCGAGACGCGGCTCGAGCTGCGCATCGAATCATTCAACGTGACCGACAACGTCAACTTCGGCCTGCCGGTCGCGGATCTGAACTCCGCCAACTTCGGGCGGATCCTGTCAGCCGGGCCTCCGCGGCTGATGCAGTTTGGCGTCAAGCTGATCTTTTGAAGACGAAGATCAACACAGAGCACACGGAGCACGCAGAGGAACGCGTTGTCTTGCTTGAAAAACTCTGTGTGCTCGGCGTGCTCTGCGTTGAATGTCGTGACTCTTCATGACTGAAGACACGCCCGGCTACGAGGGATGGCGCGTGGCCATCGCGTCGGCCGTCGGCGTGTTCGTGAGCTTCGCGTCCCTCTTCATCTACACCTTCGGCATCTTCCTCAAACCGCTCGCCGCCGAATTCGGGTGGTCCAGGGCGGCCGTGTCGGCGGGGTTCGGCATCGCGGCCATGACCGTCGCCGCCTGTTCGCCGCCGCTCGGCTATCTTCTGGATCGCGTCAGCCCGCGGCGGATTCTCGTGCCGTGCATGGCGGTATTCGGCTGCGCCTTCGCGTCGCTGTCGCTGCTGACGCCTGGCATCTGGCACCTCTACGCGACGTGCTTCCTCATGGGCATCGTCGGCAACGGCACGGCGCAGATGGCGTACAGCCGGGCCGTGTCGAGCTGGTTCGTGGCGCGGCGGGGAATGGCGCTGGCGGTCGTGATGTCGGGCGGCGCGATCGGCGCGATGGTGCTGCCGCCGATCGCGGAGGCGCTGATTCAGCGCGTGGGCTGGCGCGCCGCCTGCGTGATCCTGGGGGGCATGGTCGTGGTGATCGGGGTGCCGGCTGTGGCCGGCTTCATCCGCGAGCGGCCGTCCGATCTCCACGGGATGCCGGCGGGACACTCGGCCTCGATAACCTCGACCGGGGCAACGGTCCGGGAGGCCCTCGGATCGCGCCCGTTCTGGATCGTGGTGGCCGTCCTCTTCCTCTATTCAGTCGCCCAGAACGGCGCGCTCACACACCTGGTCGCGTTGCTCACGGACCGCGGCGTGTCCCCGGCGCGCGCCGCGGCGGCGCTGGCCGCCATGGGCGGCGCGAGCCTCGTCGGCCGCTTCATCACGGGCTGGCTGCTCGACCGCTTCTTCGCTCCGCGCGTGACGCTGGGGCTGCTGACGACGGCCGCGGCAGGGACGCTGGTGCTTTCGGGCGCCCACTCGTTTGGCGCGGGCCTGTTCGCGTCGATCCTGATTGGGCTCGGCACGGGCGGTGAAGCCGACGTGACGCCGTACATCCTGTCGCGCTACTTCGGCCTGCGCGCGTTCGCGATGCTCTACGGCTTCACGTGGACGGCCTACGCCATCGCCGGTGCGATCGGGCCCGTGCTCATGGGATGGGTTTTCGATGCGGTGGGCTCGTACGAAACCTTGTTGATCGTGCTCGCCGGAAGCACGCTGGGCGCCGCCGCGCTGATGCAACTGCTGCCCCGCTACCCGGATCGTGACGCCACGACCTGGCCACGGAGGCACAGAGAGCACGGAGGAGTTCTTTTTGAAAAGTGAAACCTCTGTGTCCTCGGTGGCTCTGTGGCTTCGTCCGTGATCGGTTAACCCCGGCCGGCCCGCGACTCGTCCCGGACACTGCGCACGACCGAGGTGATGTTGGCCGGGCGCTCGCCGAGGCGGCGCATGAAGTACGGGAACCACTCGCGCCCGAACGGGATGTAGATCCGGACGCGGTGGCCCTGCGCGACGAGCGAGGCCTGCAGATCGCGGCGGACACCGTACAGCAGCTGGAACTCGTAGCGGTCGAGGCCCATCCCGCGCTCGGCCGCCCATTGCTTCGCGAGCGCGTGCATCGCCGGATCGTGCGTCGCGAACGCCGGGTAGTCGCCCCGTTCGAGCAGGGTCTTCATCAGCCGCGCGTACGCCGCGTCCACGTCCGGCTTGTGCTGGAACGCGACATGTTTGGATTCTTTGTACGCGCCCTTGACCAGCCGCACGCGGCCGCCGAGCGCCAGGATACGCGCCAGATCCTGTTCCGTCCGGTGCAGCGCGGCCTGCAGCACGACGCCGATCTGGCGGTGCCCCTGGTCCCACAAGGTTTCGAAGATGTCGAGCGTCACCTGGGTGTACGCCGAGTTCTCCATGTCGATGCGCACGAAGAACCCCGCCGGATCCGTGCGGTCGAGAATCTTCCGCAGGTTGTCCACGGCGCTCGCGCGATCCACGTCGAGGCCGAGCTGCGTGAGCTTGAGCGAGATGTTCCGGCCGATGCCGGCGCCGACGATGGTCTCGCAGATTTCGCGGTACTCGCGCGTGGCCGCGTCGGCGTCGGCCAGGCTGCCGACGCTTTCGCCGAGATGATCCAGCGTATGGAGCAGGCCGCGCCCTTCCACCGCGCGGGCCGCCTCGATCGCTTCGGCCGTCGTCTCGCCGGCGATGAAGCGCCGCGCGAAGCTCCGGGAGCCGCGCATGCCGTAGCGCGACGCGAGCGTTTTCAGACCGTGGCTTTTGGCGAGCAGGTGAAAGAAGGCCTTCGACGCGCCGTCGAGCATCCCGGACGACCTAATGCGTCCGGCCGGGCGTGGCCAGCAGGTGTGCGATCGTCCGCGCGTAGTACCGCAGCACGTTGCGCTCGCGCACGCGGAACCTCCCGCGTTCCTGCACGACAATGCCGCGCGTTTCGAGCGGCTCGGCGGCCTCTTCCACGGCCTGGCGGCCGGTGGTGACGGCGAGGTTCGCCTGCCGGGCCGACAGCTCGTCGATCAGCCGATCGATCCGGCCTTCGAGATCGCGACGCGTGATCGACGGCCGCATCGCCGACGCGAACAGCGCCGTCGGCAGCACCTTGTGCAGCGCCCCGATGCGCGACCGGACGAGCCGCGTCAGCGCCAGCACGTCGCTGCGCGATTGCGCGTCGTAGCCGGTCACCGGAATGGACGGCCCGAACGTGACGAAGACGCGCGACCAGTACCCGACCGCGTAGCGCACCATCTCCGCGAGCTCGCGCGTGAACGGCCGCTGGACTTTCTTGGTGCCCTGCTTCGCGAGGATGTGATCTTCGAGCACGAGATCGTAGGCGACCGCCACCGGGACGATCACCAGATTGGGCACGTCGGCCGTGAGCGCGGCGTTGAACAGGCCCGTCTTCGCCATCTTCAGCTCGCCGCTGTAGCTGCGGCCGCCTTCCGGATAGAAGAACAGGTCGTGCTTCTTCATGATCTCGGCGATGTAGGCCTTGAGCGTGATGAGGTACGCGGGATCCTTCGTGCTGCGCCGGATGGGAATCGCGCCGGTGATGTGGCGATGGAGCAGGCCGAGCGGCCCCCCGAACAGATTGATGCCGGCCGCGATGAGCGGCGGCCGCACGCCCGCGTCGTCGAGCACGATCGGCTCCACGAGGTAGTCGATGTGGCTCTTGTGATTCGATGCGTACACGACGCGATGGTTGCGCGTGGCCGCGACCGCGTGGTGCGTGTGCTCGGGGAACTTCTCGATTTTCCGCAGGATGGGGTAGAGCGGGTGCTGCAGCGCCCGGTAGAATTCGTATCGCTGCGTCGTCCGGAGCTCGTCGAGGTACGCCTCGACGCGCTCGCGCGCCCGCTCCTCGTTTTCGCCGTATCCGCCGCGCAGATACTTGACGACTTCCTCACGAGCGAGAACCGCTTGGGAGAGTTCGTCGAGCATGTGATCGTTCGCGACTATAGCATCGAACCGCCGCCGCCGCGAACCCTCTTACTCGCTATACACTGCGGGCTGGCGACTGCCGACTGCCGACTGCCGACTGCCGACTGCCGACTGCTGACTGCTGACTGCCGACTGACCGTGGACTCCATCACCCTTGCCGTCGAGCGGCTGACCGACGCGGTGCTCCGCGCGCTCGAGCGCGAGGAGCCCAGTGCTGCCTCCGTCCGGCTGCTCCTCCGCCGGTACGCCGCCACTGGCCGCGATGACATCCTCCACGCGCTCGAACATGCGCTCACACGGGCGCTGGACGCGTGGCCGCAGGCCCCTCGCGACGACCTCGCCGGCTGGCTGATGTTGTTCGCGGAGGCTGCCGCGGTGTCGGAGGACGAGCGTGTGCACGAGGCGGCAGGTGGACTGGTGGCCCTCCTGCGCGAATCGTGGGGCCGCGAACGGCGTGTGGCCGTCGGCGCGGCCGGCGTCGACGCCTGTCTCCGGGCCGAAGCGGCGGGCCTTTCCGGCGCCGTCCTTCAGGCGGCCATCGATGAACTCGAGCGCCTCGTGGGAGCGGCCTATGAGCCCGGCGAAGGCCTTTCGCGGGCAGTCGCCGGAGGACGCGCGCAGCTGGCCGATCATGTCAGCGCCGCCTCCGCGCTGCTGACCGCGTACGAATGCACCGGCCGCCTGCCGTACTCGATGCTTGCGGAAGAGCTGATGCAGTTCGTGGCGCGCACGCTCGGGGATGCGGGCGCGGCCGGGTTCGCCGACGGCGAAACGGCGTCGAAGCCCTTCGCGGTCAATTGCGAAGCGGCCTTGGTTCTGTATCGTCTGGACGCGCTTCACCGCTCGGCCGAGTACCGGGAAGCGGCCGTGGTCGCGCCGGCCGCGGACTACGGCCGGGAT
>Ga0105245_10003720_pt1 | contig 13590 bp, 16 predicted proteins | sample KBSM54metaG_FD_81523 | JGI IMG/M metagenome (GOLD analysis project Ga0105245, IMG submission 81523) | Miscanthus rhizosphere microbial communities from Kellogg Biological Station, Michigan, USA - KBS M5-4 metaG | ecosystem: Host-associated > Plants > Roots > Rhizosphere > Soil | place... | reverse complement strand
GCGATCGGTTCGCAAATGCCGGATATGCTCACTGCTGCTGACGCCATGAGCTTGTTCTTCTCGAGCACGCCCGCCGCCGATCGCGACCGGGTCATGGCCAGGCTCCACGCCTTCGTTATCGGCACGCCGCAAGCGGGCGGACCGGCCGTGACAAGAGAGGAGGCCGGCAGGATGGTGACCGCCGCGCTACGGCCCTCGCCCGACCATCGCGGAGGCAATCTCGAGCGGGCCGGCATCCTGATGCATTTCCTGGGCGACGCCTATGCCCATGTGCGCACCCAAGACGTCTACATTCACGGAGTACTCGTGGCGCGGGCGGGAGAGGCCTTTTCGGTACCCTGGGGCCATGCCGGGGAAGGCCACGTGCCCGATGATATCTATCGCAGCGGATCGGAGGCGCCAGCTTATGCCCGGGATCTAGCCGGGAGAATCGCCGATGGACTGGTCGGTCCGATGTCGGCGAGATTCCGCGAGTGGATCGTGGGACGCGGGACGGCGCTCTGGAACAGAATCTATAACGGCAACCGGGACGAGGAAGGCTTTATCAACTCTGCAAGAGGCTACGAGCGCCGGTGGAACCTGGCGATTCGCGACCTGAGCACGCGGGTCAGTGTTCATGCTCCATTGCAGCCGTGGCAGATGGAAGCTATCCGCGGCAGGGGGGTCGAGCCGAAATATTTCGATGCGATGTGGGCGATCACGCATGGGAATGGCCCCCGCGCTCGATAGTTAATTTTCTGCAGGCGGTTCGGACGGATGTTGATCATCAGGGGATTGGCGATCGTTGCCGGGCTGCTTTGCGCCGCCCTCGCGCAATGGCTGGCCTTCTTGATGGCGGGCGCGGGCCACGGCTGGGTCGCTCCCTTCTTTTTCTCCCACTTCCTTTTTCTGCTCTATCCGCTCGCATTCCTGCGGCGCGTGACGAACAGCGGATCATTGGGAGTCGATGCGACGCTGGTGTCATTCGGCGTCATTTTGGATATCGTTCTCCTGTTCATGACCGTTTCCGGCGAAGCTCAGTATTTCATGCGCGTTGTCTCGCTCTCGATCGCGCCCATGATCTGGATATTGCTGTGGGGCCTTTGGCAAGTCGTGGCGGTTTCCAGCCTGTTGGCAAGGAAGCGCCGTCGCGACGCCGAGCTTTACGGCGGGAACATTTATTGATCGCTTGAGAGCGCGTTTGGCCGTCGGGCAGCGACTCCCCGCGAATTCCATTATTATTTCAGCGGCATGCAGCCATCTCTGGGAGCTCTACCAGGCCGGGAAAATACACTTCGACATGAGGGCCAGCAGGTTGCCCGGACGCATGGCCCAGTTCAACGCACCGTCGTCATCAGGACGGGCGGCCCGGCCGGTGACATGCGAAGCACGGATTGCCCGCTCGCGAGCGACGATGCCGCCGCGGTGATTGCGATATTGGCGGGCGCCACCCCGCGGGTTTCCGCCGGCGGAAACCTGCCCCTCGATACCCAGGTCCGCATTCGCGCGCGGAGCGGCGCTGAGATCGTCGCCACTCTGCCGCCGCCCGACGTGCCCGAACCTGACGGCGCGTTCGCGATTGCGATCGCAGCGGGGGTCGAAGGCCGGTTCTATCGGCTCGACGCCGACGGACTCGCGAGGATCGGCAGGATCGCCGTGGCGACCGGATGTAATTAGGACGGAATTCCGGAGTCGGTTTCTCCGGAAGAACTTGGCGAATTGTTGCGCCGGTCGATGAATTCTGTCACCTTTAGTTTGTCGAGTTCGGGACTGGCCACGCCGGCTCGGCCGGGAGGAACGATGGGGGAGCGGGCAGCCGACGAGGTTCGCTACACGGCCTTCCTCAGCTACAGCCACAAGGACGCCGCCGCCGCGGGCCGGCTCCACCGCCGGCTCGAAACCTATCGGATGCCGAAGCGGCTGGTCGGGCGCGAGACGGCGAGAGGACCGGTGCCCGAGCGGCTGGCGCCGATCTTCCGCGACCGCGACGAATTGCCCGCCGCCACCGATCTGAGCGAGACGGTGCGCGCGGCGCTCGCCGGGTCCGGCGCGCTGGTCGTGCTGTGCTCGCCGCACGCCGCCGGGTCGCTCTGGGTCGGCGAGGAGATCAGGGTCTTCCGCGAGCTCCATCCGGACCGGCCGATCCTGGCGGCGGTGCTCGACGGCGATCCCCCCGACTGCTTCCCGGCGGCGCTGCGCGCCTTCGGCCGGGACGGCATCTGGCACGAGCCGCTCGCCACCGACCTCCGGCCGCACCACGACGGGGCGCGGCTCGGGTTGCTGAAGCTGGTCGCCGGGATCACCGGGGTCGGGCTCGACGCGCTGGTCCAGCGGGATGCTTCACGCCGAGTCCGGCGCGTGATGGTCGTCACGGTGGCGGCGGTGATTGCGCTGCTAATCACCATCGCATTGGCATTGGCCGCACTGAACGCCCGTCGCGAAGCGGAGCGCCAGCGCGCCGAAGCGGAAGGGCTGGTCGAGTTCATGCTGACCGATTTGCGCGAGAAGCTGCGGGGCGTCGGCCGGCTCGACGTGATGACCACCGTCAACCGGCGCGCGCTCGCTCATTACCGGGGTCAAGGCAGGCTCGACCGGCGGCCAAGCGATGCCGCCATGTACGCCCGCGTGTTACACACCATTGGCGAAGATGAGCTGATGCGCGGCGATCTGCGGTCAGCTTTGGCTAATTTTCGTGACGCGTACCGACGCACGGATTCATTGATGGCGCGCTATCCGAACGATCCGGACGTCCTGTTTGCCCACGCCCAAAGCGAGCACTGGATCGGCAGGTTCGATTACGAGCGCAGCAACCACGCCGCCGCAAGAGCGGCTTGGCGGCGGTACAAGGCGGTTACGGAGCGCCTATTGCACATCAATGCGACTGATCCACGCTGGCTGCGCGAATCCGGCTATGCGAGCGGCGACCTCTGTACGGTCGAACAGGCGGTCCGTGACTATGCCGCCGCCGCGCGCTCGTGCTCTACCGCGCGGATGCGGATGGAGCAGGTCAACCGCCTGCAGCCCAACGATCCCTCGGTCATTCTCGACCTCGCCACCCGTCATGCCTGGCTGGTCGACATCTGGAGCGCGAATGGTCGCTGGGACCGGGCGCAGAGCGATATTGCGCGGGCCGAAGAACTCGCTGGATCGCTGCTCCGGCGCGATCCGCAGAACTCCGACTATCAGGACCTTTGGGCGGGCTTGCAGCTTGGCTTTGCGAGGCGGTTTGCCGAGCATGGACAGCAGGCCGAGGCGCGGCAAAGATTCCGCGCAGCGGCGACGACAATCGCTCAGTTGCGGGCGCACGATCCCGAAAATGCGCATTGGCGCGATATGCAGCAACGCATCGCGAGATCGGCGGCCGCCCTTTCACCACATTGACAAGCGGAGGACCGGCAATGAGCAAGGCGGACAAAAAGACGAGTCGGGATGATCCTGAGAGCTATCCGATACCGGGAGAGCCGCTCAAGATCGCCATCGATCAGATTCTTGTCAGAGAACTCCATCGAGAGAAAGGAAAGGAACCCAGATACAGGCGTATCGATCGGCCTGTACAATTCTGCGGTGACACGCAGCTCAGGCGGCTGGTGCGAAAGGTGGCGCGCTCGAGTAGCTGGGAAGGGGAGTTTGACAAGGAAGAACGTCATTTTCTGGACATTCCGGTCTACAAATCGTCCTATATCGTTATCAAGGTGAGCGAATATTACGAAAGCTTCGTGCCGCCAGGAATCGATCTTGCTTGGAAAAATGACGCCTATGGCGAGATACGGTATGTCGACGATGAAGGTAATATTAGCGACAAATGGCCAACTAGTCGACCATGCAAAGTAATTTATTTTAAGGCGCGTCTGAAAACTGGTACTTATAATCGGCCATACATACAAAGTATTAACTATTACACGCTCAAGGACAGAAAAAGTAAGAATCGCGGTCGTGTTGATCCGGACATTCGCTACCCGGGCAATGGCGGGCAACGTTGATTGGTCCGACGCAGCCCTTTGAACTCTGGGCTTCGATCGTCGGGAAGCGTATCCTCAGAACGTCATGATGACCCCCGTCCCCCTCTCCACCATCATCGCGCTCGCCCGCGCCGGGGCGCTGGATCATGCCTGGGCGCAGTTCGTCGCCGCCGGCTATGATCGCGACGAGGACGATCCCGCCGCGCTGACCGTCAAGGGGCGCTTGCTCAAGGACCATGCGCTGCGTGCCCCGGACGGGGAGGAGCGTCGCCGCTTCTACCTCCAGTCCGCCGATCGCTACCGCCGTGCCGCGGCGCTGCAGCCCGGGACCTATCCGCTGATCAACGCCGCCACCTTGTCGCTGCTCTCGGGCAATCGCGAGCAGGCCGCGGAGATCGCGCGCGAGGTGCTGGAGCGGATCGCGCGCGAGCCCGAGGAGCCCGAGACGCCCTATTGGCGCGCCGCCACCGAAGCCGAGGCATTGCTGCTGCTCGGCCGGCGCGACGAGGCGGGCACGGCGCTGGCGGCGGCGGTGGCGGCGGCGCCGCGGGCCTGGGAGGACCACGGCTCGACGCTTCGCCAGTTCCTCGCCATCCAGGACGAGCTCGGCGGCGACACCGCCTGGCTCGCCTTGCTGCGGCCGCCGCGCTCGCTTCATTATGCCGCGGCCAAGGCGGAGGGCGCCGATCCGGCCGAGGCGATGCCGGCGCCGCTCGAGGCCGATATCGGCTTTGGCTTCGGCGCGCTCGCCGCCGGCCTCGAGCTCGAGACCGCCGAGGCCCTGCTCGCTCGCGGCGCGGAGCTCCATGTCATCCTGCCCGGCGACGCCGAGAGCTTCGCGGCGCGTTTCGTCGACCCGCACGGCGAAGCCTGGCGGCGGCGCTTCGACGCCGCTCTGGCCGCGGCGGAGAGCGTCCGCCACGTCCGCCCGCTGCATCGCCCGCCCGACGCCGCTTTGGTCGCGCTGGCCGACCGAGTGGCATGGGGCGCCGCCCTGCTCAACGCTCGGCGGCTGATGGGGGAGGCGGTGCAATCCCAACCAGGCCGGGACGGCGAGCCGGAGGGCCTCGCCTTGCTCGCGATACGGGTCGGCCCGGCCGCCGAGCGCGGCTTCGAGGCCCGCCTCGGCGAGCTGCGCGACGCGCTCGCCGGCGCGGCCGCCCCGACGCTCGCGCCGCACCTCAACGGCGAGACCATCCTCACCGGCTATGCCGATTGCGCCGCCGCCGCGGCCGCCGCGCGAATTGTGGACGCCCGGCTGCGCGGCCGCATTCCACTGCAGATCGCCGGCCATTACGGCCTGATCGATTGCGTGCGCGATCCCTTTTCGGCGGCGATGCGGCCGACCGGGAGCGGCGCCGACATCGCCGAAGCGATCGCCGGCGCCATCCCGCCGGGCTCGGTCTGCGTTTCGGACGATTTCGCGGCGGTGCTGGCCGCCGCCGGCGCCCCCGGCGAGGCGAGCTGGATCGGCGAACTGAGCGCGCTCGACGGCGGCTCGGCGATCGGCCTTTACGCGCTCAGCCCCGCGCCCGCCTCATAGGATCAACTCTTCGAGCCGGTGCGGCGCCACCACCGTCAGCCTGTCGGGCTCGCGGCGGATGATGCCCCGCCGCTCGAGCGCGTTGACCGCGCGCGAGGCGGTTTCCCGAGTCGTCGAGACATGGAGCGCGAGATCGGCCAGCACCGGGCTCGGCCGGATCGACAGATCCTCGCTCTGCCGCGCCTGGCGCAGCAATTCCGCATGCACCCGGCCGACCGCGGACAAGGCGACATGCTCGTACATCCGCGTCGCCGTCTGCTGGAGCCGGTCGACCATGACCTTGAGCAAGGCGAGGCCGATGCAGCCGTGCTGCTCGGCGAGCAGCGCCAGCACCCCGCCCTCGAGCAGGAAGGCGCTGACCGTTTCGACCGCGACGACGTCGGCGTCGAGGGTCATCGAATAAGGCGGGCTGACCGGGCCGAAAAAGTCGCCCTCGCGATAATCGTGGAGCAGCACGGCCTGGCCGTCGAGCGAATAGACGATGGCGTGGGCGCGGCCGCTGATCACCACATAGAGTGTCGAGATGCGGTCGCCGCGCCGCACGATCGTCGCGCGCGCATGAAATTGGCGGCGCTTGCCGCGCACGAGGATATGGCCGGCAAGTTCGATCGAGCAATCGAAGACGCCGCGCAATAAGCGGCAGACATTTTCGTCCGCCACCGCGCCGCCGCCATTTCGATCCATCCCGATCATGTCCGCCATGATATACGGTAATTACGACAGCGCGGAACGCAACTTCTGCGAAGGCGAGCAAACCTTCTGCAAAGGCGAGCAATCCTTTTGTGGCCCGGTCCCTGCCGGAAAGCCTAAACTTCCGCCTGTCCCGGCCGACTAATCCTGATATGCGAGGAGAGGACCGGGACGTGAGCGCAGCGGGGAAGCGGATCGACGAGATGAGCAAGCTGGCCCAATTGCTCGCTTTCCTGGACCATGACCCCGACAATCTGCCGCTGCTCGCCGACGCGGCTGCCGCCGCCGTCGACGAAGCCGACCCGGCCCTGGCGCTGGCGCTGGTCGAGCGCTATGCGGCGCTCGCGCCATTGCCGCCGGCCCTGCTCAATCTGAAGGGCGTCGCGGCGATGGGGGAGGGGCGGTTCGCCGACGCGGCGGCGGCGTTCGCGGCGCTGCGCGAAGCCGGCGAGGAGGCGCCCGCGCTGCGCTTCAACCATGCGTGGGCGCTGGCAATGGCGAAGGACCATGAAGCGGCGCTGGCGCTGCTCGACGACGAAGCGATCGCCGCCGGCCCTCGCGGCGCCGCGCTCAAGGTTCAGCTGCTGCACCATTGCGAGCGGCTCGAGGAGGCGCTCGAATTCGGCGCCCGATGGGCCGAGGCCTGTCCTGACGACCAGGGCCTGATGGGCGCGCTGGCGAGCGCGGCGCTCGACGCGGAACAGGTCGATCTCGCCCGCCGCTATGCCGAGCGGGCCGGCACCAACCATGACGGCCTGGCGACGATGGGGCTGCTGCTGCTCGACGACAACCGCCTCGACGAATCGGCCGCCTTGTTCGAGCGCATCCTCGCCGGCGACGCCGGCAACCCGCGGGCGCTGCTCGGCGACGGCCTCGGCCGCCTCGCCCGCGGCGACACCGAAGGCGCGGCCGGCCGGCTCGACGCCGCCGCGGCCCGGTTCGAGGACCATCTCGGCTCCTGGATCGCGGCCGGCTGGGCGCATTATCTCCAGGGCGATCTCGCCCAGAGCCGGGCGCGCTTCGAAACCGCGCTCGCGCTCGACGACACGTTCGCCGAAACCCATGGCGCGCTCGCGGTGCTCGACCTTGCCGCGGGCGACCTGGAAGCGGCGAAGCGGCGCGCCGACATCGCGCTTCGGCTCGACCGCAACTGCTTCGGCGCGGCGCTTGCCAAGAGCCTGCTGCTGGAGGGCGAGGGCAAGGCGAAAGCGGCGCAAAAGGTCCGCGAGGCGGCGCTCAACTTCCCGATCGGGGCGGGCGGCCGGACGATCGCCGCCAGCCTCGCCGCGCTCAAGGCCACCACCAGGCCATCCTGACGAAAATTGAACAGGTCGCCATGTCCCCCGGGCATTCCGCCCGGTTCAGGGGCGCGCGCGGACCTCGGCCAGGGCCTGCGAAAGCGTGAGCGCCCCGTTCGAGTCGGCTTCGATCGCCTCGGTCACCTGATCGACCAGTTGCTGGAAGCTGGCGTCGTTGACCAGGCTGGGGCCGAACTGATCGACCAGGATATGCTCGATCAGCACCCGCTTGAGCTTGCGGTCGTCGAGCGCCTCGACGGCATCGGCGCCGCGCAGGGCACCTTTGCCGGCGACGTCGCCCGTCCCCTTCGCTTCCTTGCGGCCGCCGCGGGCGGCGGCGCCGGCGCGGGACCGCTCGTCCAGCCGCTGGCGGAGCAGCATCGCGAGCCGGTTGGCGTTGGAGACGGGGTCCATGATGCGCGGCAACCTTTGCTAGTGCTTGGTCGACTTGGCGGCGGATTGCCGCAGCAGGAAGTCGGCGGCGGAAACGTCCTGCTCCGCCTCGCCCTCGGCGGGGCCGGTTTGATCGATGCCGGCGATGATCAACTCCATGTCCCGGCTGACCAGCGGATGTTCGCGATTGACGGCGATGCCGCGGCGCAGCAGCGCCCGGGCCGCGCCGAGCTCGTCGCGGGCGAGGCTTTGCAGGCCGCGCGCGAACAGCGGGAGCGCCGCCTCGGCCTCGTCGCCGGCAAGCGGATCGAGGGTCGCGCAGGCGGCGGCCGCGTTGCCCGAGCTCAGCTCGAGCAGGCCGAGCTGGAAACGGGCGATCGCATAATCGGGAGCGATCTCGACCGCCCGTGCCATCGCTCCGTGCGCTTCCTCAAACCGTCCGGCGCCGGCCAGCAGCGACCCGTAGAGGAAGTGCAGCCGGGGATCGTCCGGATGATCGTCCAGCAAGGCGGCGACCCGCGCGAGCCCGGCCGCGTCGTCGCTGGCGACCAGTTCGACGGCCTCGGCGAGCCGCTCGTCGGGACAAAATTGCTCCATGTCCTTCTCCCTTACCCGATCATCGTTCGAGGCGGAAACCGCCGCCTCCCGCAACCCGTTTTCGAAGTACGATCAGCGCCGCCTTGTGAAGCTGCGAAATTCGGCCCTTGGTGAGCCCGTAAAGCCCGGCGATCTGATCGAAGTTCACGCCGTCCAGATAATGAAGCTCGATGATGCGCCGGTCCCGTTCGGGCAGGCGCGTCAGCTCGGCGGTGACCCGCTTCACCAGATCCTGCCAGGCGAGGCTGTCATAGGCGCTCGGCTGGACCGCGGCCTGGGCTTCGCCCTGATACAGCGTCGTCCCTTCCAGCATGAAGCCCAGCGCGAGCCCGACGGCGAGATCGATCAGCGCCTCCATCGCTTCGCCCGGGCGGCTCGACGCGTCGCTGCCGGCGGCGAGCGAGCGCAGCCGGTCCCGCCGCACCCGGTTGCGATAGCTGATCTGCTCGCGCACCTCGCTCATCTTGGCGAGCCCGTCGATCATCGAGCCGTTGATCCGCCGCACCGCGAATCCCTTGAACGGCACGCCGAGGGCGGGATCGAAACGGTCGATCGCCTCGAGCAGCCCGGCGCAGCCGAGCTGGAGCAGGTCCTGGAATTCGACGTCGCCGCCGCTCCTGCCCCTGAACTGGCGGCCGGCCAGCGAGCGGGCGAACGGCAGGTAAAGCGAGAACAGGCGATCGCGGGCCGCCGCCGAGCCTTCGTGCCTGAGGGCGTGCCAGAGCGCATCCTCCCCGGCGGCCCGATCGGCAAGGAGGGGCGCCGCGCCGGCCATCGGCTAGCGAAAGCTCCCGAGCACGCCTTCGAGGACGAGGCTCCAGCCGTCGATCAGCACGAACATCAGGACCTTGATCGGCAGCGACAGCGTCGTCGGCGGCACCATCAGCATGCCGAGCGCGAGCAGGATGCTCGACACGACCAGATCGATGAGCAGGAACGGCAGCAGGATGACGAAGCCGATCTTGAAGGCGACGCGCAGCTCGTTGAGCATGAACGCGGTAGTCAGCGGCATCAGGCCGACCTGCGCCGCGCTGTCGGGCAGCGGCGTGCGGGAGATCGCATAGACCGTCGCCAGATCCTGGTCGCGCACCTGCCGCAGCATGAACTGGCGCAGCGGCGCGGCGCCGCGGTCGAGGCTTTGCTGGGCGGTCGCGGTGCCGGCGAGGAAGGGCTGGAGCGCGGTCTGGTTGAGGGCGGTGAAGGTCGACGCCATCGAGAAGGCGGTGAGCAGCAGGGCAAGGCTGACCAGCACCTGATTGGGCGGCGTCTCCGGCATGCCGAAGGCGTGGCGGATCATCGACAGGACGACGACGATCCGAACGAACGAGGTCATGCAGACCAGCAGCGCCGGGATCAGCGCCATCAGCGTCAAGATGAGGGCGATTCGGACGATATTGGAGGTCGGCCCGCCGGCCGCGCTCAGCGCCGCGGCGGTATTGGACGCCGCCAGCGCGGCGCCGGGCGCGAGCAGCAGCAGCGTGCCGAGCGCGGCGCGGCCCGCGCGCCGGAATCGAACGGCGGTCATGCCGGGTCTTTCGCCGGCCCGGGCCGCGGCAGATGCGGATCGATCAAGGTCGCGCCGTGCGGGGTGGCGGCGATCAGGAACTCGCCGCCGTCGCAGCTGACCACGCACAGGTCGACCTGGTGGCTGAGCCGCAGGGTCTCGACCAATTGCAGCCGGCGGGAACGGCCGAAGGCGACCGGGCGGGCGCCGCCGCCGAGCCGCCGCCGCAGCAGGACGGCCGCGGCCACCGCCAGCGCCAGGCACAGGAAGAGCGCGCCGAGCACCCGCCAGATCGGCACCTCGGTGCCGGTCCCCTGGCCGAGGCGCTGGGCGAGCGCCGGTGCCGCGACAAGCAGCAGCGCCCCCGCCAGGCCGACCGCGGCGAAGCGGCGGCCGGGCTTCATTTTGGCGCGATCTCGACGATCCGGACTCCGAACCGGTCGTCGACCGCAACGATCTCGCCGCGGGCGACGAGCGCGTCGTTGAGCAACAGATCGATCGGCTCGTCCAGCCGGACCGCGAGGCCGAGCACCGACCCCTCGCGCAATTCCATCAGCTCGGCCACCGGCATGACGAGCGCGCCGAGCCGCGCCTGCAGCGTCACCTCGACTTCCCTGAGCAGCGCGGAATCGGCAGCGATCAGCGGCGCGTCGTCGCGCGTCGCGGCGGACGGCAGGTCGGACTGGTCGAGGGTAGCGGCGCCGGCATCGCCGGCGGGAGGGGCCAGATTATCCATTACATGTCTCCGGAGGGGGCAAAGAGGGTCAGGGAAATCTCGGGGCCGCGCTCGGCGATCGCGGCGCGGGCGAGGCAGCGGCCCGATTGGGGCAGAGCGAGGCTCGCGCCCTGCTCGATCGCGCGGTCGAGGATCAGCACGTCGCCGGGGGCGAGCGCGGCGAGCTCGCCGAGCGCGACCGCGGCGGCGCCGAGGCGCGCCTCGAGCCGCACCGGCGTTGCCCCGATCGAGCGGCCGAGCCGGGCGAGCGCCGGCCGCGGGCGGCGCGCGGGCTCCAGCAGCGACTTGCGGAACGGAACCAGGGCCGCGAGCGGGACCGCGCCGTGCAGGACCGGCGCGCCGGTGCCGTCGGCGACCGTGAAGGCAAGGCCGCCGTCCGGCAGCGGGTCGTCGGTGAGCGTTTCGGTCTCGCCCGCGGGCGGATCGCGGCCGATCGCGCGATCGAGCGCACCGGCGAGATCGGCGAGGATGCGCGTCGTGAAGCGGCCGATAATGTCGCGATCGACCTCGGACAGGACGAGGCCTTTAGGTTTGGTGCCGAGCGCGAAGCCGGCGAGCCGCAGCTGATCGGCGGCCAATGCAGCCGCCGTCCCGTAGCTCAGCCAGGCAGGGGCGGGGAGCGGCGCGCCGGCGGCCCGCACCGCGAAGCCGGCGGCGGCCAGCCGGGCGCCCGGGAACCAGCGGTCCGACCAGGATTCGACCGCCTCGCCGAGCGCGCGGCGCGCCGCCGGCGCATCGAGCGCCGCGACCGGAAGCCAGGGGCGGGCCTCGCCGCTCATCCCTGGCCCCTGATGCCGAACAGCTGCTGGATCATGTCGTTGGAGATGCTGATCACCTGCGAGGAGGCCTGAAAGCCGCGCTGGACGAGGATCAGGTCGCCGAACTGCTGCGAAAGGTCGACATTGGACGCCTCGATCTGGTGCGACAGGAGCTTGCCGACGCCGTCCTGGCCGCTGGCGAGCAGCCGGACGTTGGCGCCGCCCTTGTCGACGAACAGGCCGGCGCCGATCCGCTCGAGCTGCTGGGGATCCCGGAAGTCGGCGATCGCGACCGCGCCCAGCAATTCGGTCTTCTGGTTGGAATAAGTGAGCTTGATCTGTCCGTCGGTGTCGACGGTGACCGAGCTCAGCGTGCCGAGCGCGTTGCCGTCCACCTGCGCGGCGCGCAGCGTCGACAGGGTGCCGGACGAAAAGGAGGAAACGCCCGCGGAGAAATCGAGCTCGACCGACAGCGGGTCGGCGCCCGTCGGGGTGGTGGCGATGGTGAGGTGGGCGGTCGCCGGATCGACCGCGCTGCCGATGAACTTGAGCGTGGCCTGGCCGACCTGGGCACTGGTCTCGTCGGTGATCGTCACCGTCCATTGGCCGGGCGCGGTCGTGCCCACCGGCGCGAAGCGCGCCTGCCAGACATGCTTGGTGCCGCGCGAATCGTAGACCGCGATGTCGGCGACCGAGGCGTCGGTCGCGGTCGAGGAGAGGTTGCCGGAGAACGTGATCTTCGACGTCGCCTTGGGCGGACTGGTGCTGTTGGCGTCGACGCTGACGCTGACCGGCTGGCCGGCGTCGTTGAGGATCGCGAGCCGGTGGCCGCTGACGGCGTCGGCGATATAGCCTTCCTTGTTGACGCTGAACTGGCCGGTGCGGGTATAGAAAACGCGCTGCCCGTCCAGCAGGACGAGCATGCCGCTGCCCTGGAGGGCGAGGTCGAGATCGCCGCTGGACTGGCGCAGGTCGCCCTGGCGGAAGTCGACCTTCTCGGCGCCGTAGCGGACTCCGGTGCCGAGCTGCCGGCCGTCGACGTAGCGCGAGAAGCTCGCGCCGAGGCCGCCATAGCTGAACGAATCGGCGAAGGTGAAGGAAGTCGCCTTGAACCCCGGCGTGTTGAGGTTGGTGACGTTGTTGCTGATCGTCTGCAGGCCCTTGGAAAAGGCGGTCAGGCCGCTGAGGCCGATGTAGATGGAACCGAGCATTGGAACTCCCCCCTGTTGGGTCAGCGGACCTGGCTGATGTTGGCGATGGCGACGTTGGCGATGATCTCGCCGGTGGCGGTCTGGACGGTGATTTCGGGTCCGCCGCTGGCGAACGACACTGCCTTGACCAGGCCGCTCGATATCCCTCCCGTCGCATTGGCGAAATCGACGGTGCGGCCGAGCAGGCTGGTGCCCTGCATCGCGGCCTGCGCGGCGAGCAGATTGGTGATCTGGTCGTTGAGCGACTGGCTCTGCTGGAGCTGCGAGAATTGGGCCAGCTGCGAGACGAACTGGAAATTGTCCATCGGCTTCAGCGGGTCCTGATAGGTCAGCTGGGTCAGGATGATGCGCAGCAACGACTGGAAATCGAGGCCGAACGCGCTGTTGGTCTGGTTGGTCGCGCTAACCGGAGCGAGTGCCATGGGAACCTCCTGTGGTGTCTAGTGAATCCGCCGCGACCGGGGCGCCGTTTAGCTGAAAGTAAGCGAGGCGGAGGCCGCTGCGGGCGAGGATCTCGCGGACCAGCCGGCGAAGCGTCGCTCGAGTCTCCGGATCGAGCCTCGGCGCGGCGGCGACGAGCGCGACTTGCCCGCCCTGTTCGGAAACGATCAGGCTGACCTCCGATCGCGGCGGCGGCGGCAGCGGCCGGCGGGCGCGTCGGATCGGCGCGGCGGCCTCCGGCTCCGGGCGCTCCGGCGCCGGCTCCGGCGGTGGCAGCTCGCCCGTCGGCTGGGGCGACTTCGTCCTCGGCAGGGGGGCGGCGGCGCGGCCGATCCGCCGCGCTTCGGCCGGGGCCGGCTCCAGGTGGCGGGCGAAGGCGCGCGCGTGTGGGATCATCACCGGCTCGACCGCTTCCCCGCCGGTTTCAGGCTCCGGAATCGGGGCGCCGGCCGGCTCCTCGGCGATCGGGCCGCGACAGGTG
>Ga0105245_10003718_pt1 | contig 13599 bp, 10 predicted proteins | sample KBSM54metaG_FD_81523 | JGI IMG/M metagenome (GOLD analysis project Ga0105245, IMG submission 81523) | Miscanthus rhizosphere microbial communities from Kellogg Biological Station, Michigan, USA - KBS M5-4 metaG | ecosystem: Host-associated > Plants > Roots > Rhizosphere > Soil | place... | reverse complement strand
TCGACGCCTCTCGAGCATTACGGGAGGTCTCGTCTCGCTCCCAAACAAACGTGTTACTATCCAGCAGTGCTTTGGCTTTGTGGCGGGCTGTCGCTCTAACATACCAGTAGACAAAAAGCTGCGGCCACAAAAAGGGATTTTTCAGAAGATTTAGGAGAGCTTTTTTATTACCACTGCCTCTGTTTACCCAGAGGTCAGGATGCCGATATTCGAGTTCACGAGTGCCGAAATCTGCCCGAGCCTCGATGGCAATCAAGTTTTTAATCGTGTGTGGTGCGAATACAATTGATCTGACAGAGTCGAGAGTGGCGCGCTCCTCAGGTCTAAATTGAACACGAACGTATGTGTCGTCAGCAACCAGGTTTGGAAACGTTCCGAAGCGACGGCGGCCGACTTGTGTTAGAGCGTAGACACCAGAGCCCCCAATTCCCTCGCCAAAGGATGGAAGTCGGCACCTGATGTTGTAGAATGCACGAACGGGCCAAGAGCAGTCGTTCAGTTCAAAATGGGGCGTCGGGGCAGCTGCAATAGCGCTCTCATTTTCCAGGTATTCCACCAATGTTCGAATGGTAGAAAGCGCGACGATAACGTCAGCGTCGACATAAACCCGAGGAAAGGAGCGTGAAGCCTGGTCGCCGAGGTTAAGAGCATGAGCCTTGTTGCCGAGGGGGGTCTCGATAACGCGGATCGGCGCGCCAAAACTGCGTGCAATCGTTGCAGTATTATCGGTGCATCCGTTACAAACGACCACCACATCGAGTTCGTCGGGCAAAGCACCAGTCGTTAACTCCCGCAGAGTGCGAGCGATTACCATGCCTTCATTGTGGGCAGGCATTACAATCGAAATCATATCTTTCCCGCAGCACGAAGGTCCGGCGTCATTTTTTGCTATAACATATTAATTTAATTATAGTCTATAAATCTGCTTTTAAGTAAACGCTCGCTTGGAAGGGCGACGATTATTAAGTACATCGACGGCCATCCGCAGGAGTTCCCATGGGGGGCCGCGTTCGAGCCTAGATGGACATTGAGCTCGGAACTCGCTTCTTGCGAAATATTCCCAACTGACTCGACAGGCCTCGGGGCGGGCCCGTTCTGCTTGAGCTTCATGATCGACGCATTTCGTTGCCCGCCATGAAAAGGGTAGTCTTAACGGCAGGGCATAATGTTTGAGGATGCGATCAAGGCCGTGACGAGTAGCTTGGGGGTATATTTAAAGCTACAGCTATTCGAAAGACAGCATCAGTTCTGCTCACCTGGGCTTGGAAAATGAGAACAATCGACCGAGGTCAGACCGAACTTCCATCTCGGCGTATTGGTCGAAGGGATGGAGCCGACGCTGCGCGTGTTTCCACCGACATCCAGCGGCCTAGTTCGATCGCTGCTTGGTTAATAATGATTGGAATTTTTGTTCCGTACATTCAGATGGAGATCGGAGGACTGGTTTTTACTCCAGCTCGGCTGACCATTTGTATATTCTTCATCCCGGCAATAATGACCCTATCCAAATCAGGCCGGAGCTGGAAATCCCCGGATTTCTTTGCAGTCGCAACAGCGGGTTGGTTCATTATAGCATCAATGCTCAACGATGGCTTCCAGGCTTACGTGCTGGCGCAAGGCCTCGAGTTCTTAAGTGCTTATCTTATAGGACGCGCGTATTTTTTTGGTCGACCGGGTCTTGAGCTCTTCATTCGTGTGCTTAAGGTTGTGGCGGTTGTCGTGATCTTGCTGGGCTTTTTGGATAACTTGGCAGGATACCCAGTTACTCTGACTTTGCTGGGCCTAACGCAATTTCAGGTTGCATTTCGATATGGCGTTTTGCGCGCCGACTCGATCTTCCCCGTCGCGGAACAGTTCGGGACATTTTGCGTCGCTGCAATGTTCATATTCCTGTACGGCGAACGAAGTCGAGGCGCTCGAATATTTTATGGCGTTCTCGGTACTGCTGGTACTGCAGCGTCGCTGTCATCAGGACCCTATTTGGGTCTCGCGATCGGTCTCGCGGCTTTTAGCTATGATCTCATTTTGAAAAAAATAGTTTGGCGTTGGAAACTCTTTGTGGGGGCTATTCTTGGATTTATCCTTTCCGCCTTTGCCTATTCGAACGATCCGATCGCTGCGATCGTTGGCCACTTAACTTTCGATCCCGAAACGGGGAATTTCCGCATAAATACCTGGAGCCTCGGCTTGGATATGGTTGCGAAGCATCCGATTGAGGGCTGGGGACTCAACACCTCTTTTGAAGCAGAATCAGACATGGTCCGACTGTTTGTCGGCCAGAGCGTGGATGCTCTTTGGTTGGTGCTGATGCTTCGTTACGGCGTGCCGATGGTCGTGTTGATGCTTATAACGATTTTCATCCCAATGTTCAGAGGGGCGCGCGCTGCTACCGACCCCTATTTAGGCAACATACGGACGGGGTTCAGTTTTGCCGTCATGCTTATGTCCGTAATTGGGACCACAGTTCATTATTGGGATGCAATTTGGATTTTCTTTAGCTTAATCATCGGAATTCGCGCATCCTTTGTTGAACTGGAAGCGCGAGGCGGGAGTTTGCGCGAAAAGTCAGCGCACATCACCGTTGGTCCACGCCGGAGCGCTTCGCCTGCCAAGTGAGAGAAGCGCTTCTTATGCACCCCTGGTCTGGGACGCAACGATTTTGCCTAGCCACTACAAACCAGTTGCCAGACCTGCCAAGAAAGGACGTGCGCGCTTTGCGATTGCGCACCGGATTTAATGATAGCAACCAGAGATTGAAAGTTGCTTGCGACAAGAGAACCAATTAACGTCCACATCTTCCGATCGCTTCGGCAACCAGACGTGAGATCCTAAATGCCATCAATCCATGGAATCCTCCGCAGAACATATAATGGACTGAACAAGCTAATAGCGCGACGGCTACTTCGGCAGTTCGCTACATTCAGACAGGAGGGTCTGCAATTGGACGGACTTGGCCGAGGCGACGGGACTTGGGTTGTACCGGCCAATCTCATTCGGAAAGATGCAGTATGCTACTGCGTCGGAGTTGGAGACGACGCGACGTTTGACATGGCTCTCGCGGACCGCGGTGCTCGGGTTTTTTCTTTCGATCCCACGCCGCGGGCCATCCGGTATATGCAAAACCTCGACTTTAATCACGAGCGCATCACATTTACGCCCATTGGTATCTGGAATGAAAATAAGAAGTTGAAGTTCTTCGCGCCGATGAATCGCGATCATGTCAATTTGTCCGTTCGCGATATTCATGGCACCGGAGAATATTTTGAAGTCGACTGCCGCCGTCTACGCGATGTAATGGGCGAATTCGGACATGATCATTTGGATCTCCTCAAATTGGATATTGAAGGAGCTTGGTTTGAAGTATTGCAAGACGTTGTTAAAGAAAGAATCCCAGTTTCAATCTTATGCGTTGAGTTCGATAGCCCAACTTCATTGGTCAAGTCTCTTCGAATCATTCGGGAGTTAAAGAAAATCGGCTTGCAGTTGGTTCATCAGGATCGGGATAATTTTTTGTTCCTCAAGAATGATCTTATAAACGGCGCTGCGTAGTTGTGCGCAAGCCCCGCCGTGTATAAGCCAGGGTTTCAAGCGAGGCGCCTCTCCGGAGGGATCTGAGATCGCAGGGACTGGAAGTGTGAGAACCCAAACCTTGCAATTTTGTATGTGGATTCCCTTTTGCTGCGTACCATGATTCTGTGGTGCATCGGAGAGCACGAACTGGTTCTGCTTGCCGGCGGGATGGATTGGGACTGAATCGACGGCGAGATCGGACCGCTCTACTGCGAGAACGGCTGGCCGTGGATCGGGACCCGCTTCATGGGCTGTCGGTGCTCAAGCGAGAGCTGCGCCGCCGCTCTGCCATCGAGCCATCATCGGGACATCTGAAGGCCGAAGGTCATCTGGGCCGCTGCTACCTCAAAGGCTGCGTTGGCGATGCCGCCAACCGTCGTTCTCAGCCGTGGGCCAGAACTTCCGCCGCGTCCTCGCCTGGCTGAGATATCATTGGCCCTGATCCTGACCGCATTCATCAACGTCCAGTCAGCCCTCAACGTCAACGGACGACTATTTGTCCGCTGCAATCTCAAACGAACTATATTTGATGAATGTCGTAGTTCATGTAAGCCAGTAGCGAGCTAGCTTTACGACCCGAATGATCGGGTCATTGCGCTCAACATCCACAATGCGAGCACGCGGTATCTTGGATATTAAACTTGAAATATAAGAGAATGTTGAACTCGACGGAAATACCAAATAGTCACACTCTGCGAGAAGGTACATGTCAATAAGTGCCTCTACCGCATTATTCATCCTGTCGGAACATTCCGGATTTTGGTGCATTTCAAATCCGGTCGTAGGAAACCACTTTTCGGTCGCAATGACCTTGGGATATCGCTTCTCCACCAAATTCTGAGCCTCACGATTGTCCGTGGCGAGAAAGATTACGGCGTCGGGTGCGTGCGCTCTGATCTTGTCTATAGCGGCGAAGAAGGAATCAATTGAAGTCCGGAATTTGATGAACGGAAGCCATGGTATTTTGTTGTCCATAAATCGAATGTGAACTCCGATGACGGGGCCACTCCCAAAATTTTCAGCCTGCCATTTTTTTATCCTGGCGCGGATTTCCGGTCGGGGAATTAAAGTAGTACGAAGAATCTCGCTTAGGATTGCTTCGTCGGACATCTTGGCCCAAGCAGCGAAATGGCCGCGGAAATGCTTTCGCGCCCTCCTTATCAGTTGGGTGTAGGACCACATCACCAGAAGCTCTTCCGGGTGGTCCAATTTATCGAGATCGTAGGAGAAGAGACGATAGCCTCGCCGGCCAGCATACGCCGATGGATCTACCTCACTGATAACCACGGATGCGGATTTATGGAGCCGGCCCCGCCAGAGGGGCGGCGATATTGAGTCCGTATCCGGAATCTCCAATGGTGGCTCCGCGTCAGGGCAGGTGAACAATAACGGAAATACATTGGTTTCGTCGTTGGAGTACGTGAAATCACTCCAGTCTATGATAAGCCGACGATTCATGAGGCGTGCGAACAAAACGCCGGTTATCGCGGCCAGCATCCTATTGCCCAGCCCGGCAATACCTTTGACGATCAAGTATTTTGCAGCTGACTGGATCATTGTCGCAGGTTGATCGGCCAAAGAGGTCTTCATATCAATTTGTGCCACGTCAGTATTTTTCTTCTCGGTTCGAATCATGTGGGCCGCCTCGGCGATTTTATGGTGGGTAGGGTGTTGCGGTTATGCTCTCGATACGGGCCATGACGTGCCCTGAATTCCTACTTCAATCGGATGTGGAACGCAGGATCGACTGGGCGAATCTGAAAAGATGCTTTCTTCACCCTGGTCAGTTCCTTGCGGGACTTGAATTCGCGGCCCCAAAATCTCCGCCATCTCCTACTGACCAGGTAGCAGCGTAACTTATGTGGTCCGAATTTTTTCCTTGTCGACAATCCTATCCATCTTATCGTGTACCAATTTACTGGTATAGCGCATATTGCGGGTGCCGGTCCGCGCCGGCGGCGATGTGCATCATATGCTGCGTCCCTTGCGTCAACCGCGCCGTGTCCCGAAGGCACTAAGCCGGAACCTTGGCCTCGGCGTGATCGCTGGCCGACCGCGGTCGAGCAGCGGTCATCGGCAATTAACCGCAATCTGGTATAGCCAAGCCCAAACAAGAAAACCGCGGGTCAAATATTAGCTCCATTACCTTTTTCTTGGTTCCAGTGTGATTTTACTGTATTAACCCAATTTAAATTATTTGCACTCCTGCCATAGAAATCGCTATCCCGCAATTTGATTTAATAGTACATCCAATGCTCGCAAATTCAAAAGGAGTTACGGTATGAAGTGTGCGCTTGTGTGCGGAGCCGGCGGCTTCATTGGCAATCACCTTGTATCGCGGCTGAAAAAAGAGGGCCTTTGGGTCCGCGGCGTCGACTTGAAATATCCGGAATTCTCGCAGACCGAAGCCGACGACTTTGTCGTTGGTGATTTGCGTGACCCGGCTTTTTGCCGTGCGATCATTGATCGTCGTTTTGATGAGATCTACCAGTTGGCAGCGGACATGGGGGGCGCCGGCTATATCTTCACCGGCGAGAACGATGCCCATATCATGCACAATTCGGCCACCATCAATCTCAACATTCTCGATACAGCGAGCAAGCGAAACTGTAGTCGGATATTTTATTCCTCGTCGGCGTGCATGTATCCGGCGCACAATCAGGAAGACACTCACAAGCCCGTTACAAGCGAAGACAGCGCGTACCCTGCCAATCCAGACAGCGAATACGGCTGGGAGAAACTGTTTAGCGAGCGGCTTTACCTTGCTTACAACCGCAATCTAGGAATAGAAGCTCGCGTCGCCCGTTATCACAACATATTCGGACCCCTCGGCACTTGGCAGGGAGGCCGCGAAAAGGCGCCTGCCGCGATTTGCCGTAAAGTCGCAGAAGCACGCGACGGAGGAGAGATCGAAATCTGGGGTGATGGCGAACAGACTCGCTCTTTCCTTTTTATTGATGAGTGTGTGGAAGGCACGCTTCGGCTTACTCGCTCCGGCTTTATCGGCCCCGTCAACATCGGGTCCGAGGAAATGGTTTCGATCAATCAACTTGCTGCGATGGCGATGAGGATCGCCGGCAAGAAACTAAACATCCGGCATATTCCCGGTCCTACCGGAGTGCGCGGTCGCAACTCAGACAACAGGCTCATTCGCAAAAGCCTCGGCTGGGAGCCCAAACAACCGCTCCTGGCAGGGATGGAAAAAACCTACCAATGGATTGAGGAACAATTGGCCCGGACGCGCAACCGCAACGTAGTTGCTGCGTGAGGGAGTTCAGATGAGCGCGCGGCGAGAATAACGCTCACAGCGTCGCCGGTTGCTTGATCGGCGGTTTTTGCGCTAGTCTCACAGCATGCAAATCAATTCATTTGCGCGGATATTCCATAGGACGCTACCTCTTTTTATTGACAGCGCTTCTAATATTGTAATTCCCTTCATGAGGACGTTCGTCCTCACCCACCTCCTTGGTCCTTATGAATTCGGGTTTGCGGCCGCCCTCGCTGCGACCTATGCGACATTCGAACTAATTACGGATATCGCAATCACCAACTTTGTTTTTTCGAGCCCGCGCTCTGTCTATGCTGAAGCCGTCGCCGGTGCGCACGCCGTTTCCATGGTGCGCGGATTTTGTGTCGGATGTTTTGTGTTGCTTGCGTCGATGCCTGTGGCGTGCACACTTGCAGCTTGCGTCGATTGGCCAAGTTTCGCCTGGCTTGCTCTCGCCACGTTTATTCAGTCATTTGGGCATTTGGAAATTCGCGTCAACGCAAGCCGCGATTATCGGTATTGGCCGCCGGCAATAGCCTCCATCGCGTCGCATGGTAGCGGTCTCTTGGCATTGGCTTTAATCGCATATGAATTCGGAAACCATTATGCCTACATAGCCTATTTGTTGGTCCAGGCGCCTGTTTATGTGCTTATGACCCACTTGTTGGCGTCCAGCCGATATTCCGTCAACTATCGGACGCCTTTTGTTAGGAAGGCTCTCGTTTTCGGGCTGCCTCTCCTTTTAAACGGCGTTGGCTTGGCCATCATGTCTCAGGGCGACCGCTGGATCGTTGGCAGCCTGTTGGGGTTGCCTTTGCTCGGTCTTTACTCGCTCATTACACTTGCGGCCTTTGTTCCGTTGACGGGTCTCTATAAGATAATGAGCCCGATCCAATTTGCGGGCTTGCATAACGCAAGAATCGAAACTGGCGAATATGACGCTCGGCTTAAGCTGTACAGCCGCGCCGTTCCAGTGGTAGCGGCAGCCTTTGCCGTCTGTATCATTGCGGTTTATGGTGAGCTCATACCAGCGGTTTTCGGAAAGAGATTTATTGTTTCCGAGTCCATGATCTTCCTCCTGGCGTTGGTGGTTTATGTTCGCATCATACGCACTGATCCTCAAACATCGCTGCTGTTTAATGCGCAAAATACGCGCAAACTCGCGATCGCCGGCCAAGCACCTTTCATCGGTCTATTTGTCACCGCAGGGCTAGTCATCATTCATCCGACGCTCGAAGCGGTGCTGGTCGGAAGCCTGGTTGGAGAGATCGCAGGTCTTCTTGTAATTGGATACATCGCGCGCCGTTTATTGAGGTCTGCTATCTACGATCATGTATTTTCTGCCTTGGCGATGTTCGCGATTGTCGTTGCGGCTGGCGTCACGATGCTGTTAGCGCGAAGTGGCGACGTGTTAGCCAGCCGAGTTGCGATCGGAGGCGTCTTTCTGCTCGTTGTCGTCGCTTATGCAGGGTTGTCACTTCCCGGACTTTACAAGCGAGCATACAGGGCCCATTAGGCGCTCCGGCCGTTAGCCGGTTAGGCAATTTCACCCTTTGGCCGCAGATCCCGGAAGTGTAAGCGGCCTTGAAGCGAAGCTTTGAACGAGGGCAAGCTGGGGAGCAGGTCACCCTAAGTGCCGGGGATGGGATCAACGTACATGAGCCAAGAACCGTGGAGCCCCCAGAAATCCGAAGGTTACATTGCAAAATTGATTCTCGGGGCTATTGCAATCGGCGTCCTTTTGCCCAAAATGGCGCGCGTTTAGTTAGGAGTTGCTGTCTTACTGCATCGTTTGTCGCATGTGAAACCACTGTAGTATGTGAAGAATATTTTTAAATCTGTCCATCTTGCCTACCCACCGGGACACTTTTATTCTCCCATTTGCAATTCGGAAACGCTGATCGGTTATCGCGATTCAAGCCGCAATGGCGAAGTGCCACTTCCAGGCATCGACCTCAATAATGGCGCGCGTTTAGTTAGGAGTTGCCATGTTACTGGATCGCCTGTCGCATGTGAAACCACTGCAACATGTGAAGAATATTTTTAAATCTGTCCATCTTGCCTACCCACCGGGACACTTTTATTCTCCCATTTGCAATCCGGAAACGCTGATTGGTTATCGCGATTCAAACCGCAATGGCGAAGTGCCACTTCCAGGTATCGACCTCAATTTAGAGCATCAGATGCGCCGTCTTCAGCGATGGTCCGAGCTTGAGCCGATCAATTTTCCAAAGCATAAGGATCGTCGTCGTTACTACTGGAACAACAGCCAATACGAACTTGGCGATGCCACCTCGCTGAGCTGTTTTATACGAGAGTTGAAGCCGAAACGCTTCATAGAAGTTGGCTCCGGGTTCTCTTCCGCCTGCATTCTTGACACGCTTGACCACGAGCAGATCGAAACTAAATGCACTTTCATCGACCCCCGGCCAACGCAGTTACTCCTCGCGCTCACCAGTGCCGACCGAAACCGCGTCAAAATCATCTCCGATTTTGTGCAGAACGTTCCGCTCCCCGTGTTCGAGGAGCTTGAAGCCGGCGACATTCTATTCATCGACTCCACGCATATTCTCAAGACGTGTTCGGATCTGGCATTCGAACTCTTCGAGGTTTTGCCGATCATAAAACCCGGCGTTATGATCCATTTTCACGACATTCAGTATCCGTTCGAATACCCGGCACTTTGGATAAACCGGAACGTTTCGTGGAACGAGATCTATGCCCTGCGCGCCTTCCTCACTTCGAATAGCGCTTACCAGATCGAGTTCTGGAATGATCACCTGGTGAAGACAGGAAACGCCAAGGGGTGGGAACAACTCCGCGGCGGCGCGAGCCTATGGATATCTAAGCTGTAGGTGTAGGACCACGGCAGGATGGGAGCCGGATTATGCGGCTTGCGCGCGACAGCCGCAGCGGCGCCTGCAGGCAAAAGCGCCACCAACGACCAATCGTTATCAATAATGTTGGTGGGGATGGTAAGCCAAATGGCAAGCTGTCGCTGCAAAAGCATTTCCACCGCGCCGAGCACTAGGTGGTGGTGAAAGGTACGGCCGAGGCCAGGGTCGACGGCAAGGTCAGCGCGGTCCACGAAAACGAATGCGTCCACATCCCGATTGGCGGCGCTCATCGACTCGCCAATCCGGGAAAGATCCCGCTCGAATTGGTCGAAGTGCAAGTCGGCAGTTATCTCGGCGAAGACGATATATATTGTGCGGTTGGATGACGTGCATGGGCGGTAGGCACGCGTCGAGCTAACGAGCCTCGCACCGGATCAGCCATGAGATTGGTAGTGTGCGAAAATTGCCAGTGCGCAACTAGCAAGTCGTAAGGGCGAGCGGCTCCTTCGCGATTTCCACCAGGCCGCATGTGCTTGAAGTGCAGGACGATTGGCATGCGTACAGCTGACGCGCTTGCCCATTAAATCGGTAACCGAACAACCGTGATCATGCGAGGCGGCTTTGAAGCCATTTCGCCACGGGCAACCGGTGAGCAAGCGCCCGACTTTCGATAAAGTGCCAAGACAGCATTGCAGCCACTAAAGTCGCTGGGAAAGAAATCGAGATCAACATAAGCGGTGAAATGTCCTTCCACAATGTCGCGACCATCTGTTCGCAAGGAAACGCGTAAATATACATTCCATAGGAATAGTCCCCCAAATTATTGTAAGCTCTTAATGGTGCCAATCGAAGGTAGCCAACGTAAAAAATAGAATAGCACAAGCAGACAACGAAGACTTCCCTGAACCAGAAACCTCCGTAGGTCAGCACGGTTACAATACTTAGAGCGGCAAGTAAGAATATGCTCAAGGGCAAAAGCCGACGGAACTGGTAGAAGGCCATTCCTATGACAAACGGCAAAGTCAGCAGATGAAAGTTCGCGAGAAGGCCAGATTGCGCAAGTAGCTTTCCACCGAACAACTTCAGTGAGACGTAAGCAATCACGTAAGCAGCAAGAAAACCGCTGAACGCCCAGTTTCTTCCCTTAAGCGAAATCACGCCCAAAGCTGCCACTATGCCGTAACATACAACCTCATAGAACAGACTCCACAACGAGCCATTGATCGCAGGTCCGTATGGATTCTGTTGAAAGACGCCCGGTAGGTTAAATTGCAGCCACTTGAGTGAAAGGTTTCGAGGAAAATACAAGAACGTTTCCGGCTGGGAGAAATACGACGTTCGGGATTGGGTGGTGAAGATTGGTCCTAAAACGAAGACCGTTAGTAGAAGAATGGCCACTAGTCCCGGATATACGCGCAGAACGCGGGCCACGACAAAGCCGATAAGGCCTTTGCTGCGATCAAAGCTCTGCGAAATGAAGAAGCCCGAAATGGCGAAAAAAGATATCACCGCAAGCGTCCCCAGGGACATTTGTAGCAACGACGACAGTGGCTCAATTGCGCCGTTACCGATCGCGATGGGATAAGCGTGTGAAACCAAGACGGCGCTGGCCGCAATCATTCGAAGGAGATTGAAGTTGTTGTCGCGGCCGTTTGCTACATCGGTTAATCGTTTCATGAGCATCAATACGCGTTCTGATTTACGTCGAATCTCGGTGGCGGGAAGGCGAGCGGCACATCGGCCAATCCTGTAGTTTTACCCGACGATAACGGCTATGGGACAATCGACCAAGAGCAGCTCAGTCGCAGGACCCGGCGCGGATCGGCCTGAGGCGTTGGATCTTTCTAATCGACGGACGGCTGTTTTCGCGGGAAGACAATATCGTTGACAATCGCTTGAGTAATCCAGGCAAGATTAACGTTCTCGCCGCTTTGGGGTGGGTTCATCCAAAAATTGCTGTTATGTTTGTTTGACGGAGGATCTGGTCGCCTTCGCGTATCTATTTACCTAGGGTTTTCGGACATATGGATTACTATCACTGGGTGCGGCAGGAGATTAAGCCACTTTTGCCCAAGAACCCTTCCAGAATACTTGAAGTCGGCGCCGGTGCTGGCCACACTCTGAAATGGATCAAGGAACTCTACCCAAAAACTGAGACAACAGCGGTGGAGATAAACTCGGCCTTGCTGCAAGAATTAAGGCAGAACGTTGATGTTCCGATTATTGGTCCGATAGACGAGGCGCTTCCCCAGCTCAAAAGTTATGATCTTATTCTTTTTCTGGACGTACTTGAGCACCTTTCAGACCCAACTGCGACTCTGAGAAACCTTTCGAAGCACCTGGAAGCAAATGGTCAGGTCATTGTCTCGGTACCGAACATTGCCCATTTGAGCGTTTCGGTTCCGCTTCTGCTGCAACGTCGGTTTGATTATCAAGATGCGGGTATTTTAGACCGCACTCACCTGAAATTCTTTGTCGAAGGCACAGCCATCAAGCTACTTAACGATGCAAATTTTATTGTCACTGCGGGTTTAGTTTCCGGGATACAGGGTCCCAAGTCAAAGCTGCTAGATCTCGTGTCGTTTGGCGGGTTGCGGCATCATTTGGCGAAGCAATACATCATGCTTGGCCAATTGACCGACGGTAAGCTTTCACAAGAACGAGTAAGGTGGGCACTCGCTTAAGTCAGCGCTCCGCTCATTTGGCTCGACGCTCGATTTCCATGATCGGAGCGCGGGATGACGAGGCGAGCCGAAGCTGGTTTCGGCGGGCCGTGAAGGCGACACGGCATTCTCTGGATCTTCGGCAAGACCAGCTCCGCCAAGACGGGCCGGATCCGTGGCCATAAGCCGAAGAAATTTTCGCGAACGGTGTCGGTGGCGGAACTCGCCGAGTTTGGCCTGATGGCCGACTATCATTCGGCATGAATGTTTGGCTACGCGCAAAAAGACGCTGACGGTCGTGTCCCTCAGGGGGGCCGGTTCGTGCGCTCGGCCTTTCCGTTGATTTTGGGCGGGTAGGGCCCTCGCGCGGACGTGCCTGATGCCGAGGTTCCGGCAAGCTTCGGCGACCTTGCACCACTGGGCTGTTGTGGTCTCGGCATCGTCCTGGGCGAACGCGGTGGCAATGAAGGCGGCGACCACGCGCGGTCTGCTCTCGCCGGCATGCGCCAACGTGTGTTGCGCATGAAGTGGACGCGGCAATCCTGCCAACCGGTGTTGACGACCCTTGCGAACAGTGGCCTTGACGCCGGCGTGGGCGTCGCGGACGACGAGTTTGATGCCGCGCAGGCCGCGGCGGACGAGCTTGGGCAGGAACGGCGTCCAAAACGTCTCAGCCTCGGAAGGACCGATGTTCATGCCGGGCGCCTCGCGCCCGCCGTCACTGTTGAACTCCGACCGCGACATTCACCACGCCCGACACGATGCGCCCGGTCCGGCGCAAATCTCGCGTAGTTGGCGTCAATCCATAAATACGGCCGGCCGCCTATTATCACCATGGCGGTAAGCGCCCGCTCGGCCATGTGGCGCTCCAGGAAGCCCGGGAAATAGGAGCCTTTACGTAGCTTTGGGATGCGTAGTTCGACTGTGCCAGTGCTCGTAGGGGCGAATCGGTGTTGACGACCGCAAAGCCGCCCGGCCGCTCCTTGGCGTCGGTGCCAGGTCGCAGCTTGTTCAAGAGCCACCTCAAATCTTCTCACCAAACTCTTCGGTGTCATTCTTGTGGCTGTTTGTGTCGTCCGTTCCGTGGAACCAGGAAGGTGCGCAAATCAGCGTCGTCGGTACGGAACAGACGGACAACCTCCAAAAATACCACAGCTGACTTGATTGCCACCGCTAACTTAATTGGACATCTCGGCAGTTGCTTACCTGCGACTGACCGCACGATCTGAAGGTAATTAAACACCTAATATCGAAGGCCAAG
>Ga0105245_10003717_pt1 | contig 13600 bp, 15 predicted proteins | sample KBSM54metaG_FD_81523 | JGI IMG/M metagenome (GOLD analysis project Ga0105245, IMG submission 81523) | Miscanthus rhizosphere microbial communities from Kellogg Biological Station, Michigan, USA - KBS M5-4 metaG | ecosystem: Host-associated > Plants > Roots > Rhizosphere > Soil | place... | reverse complement strand
GTTCGCCCCCTACGCTTTGCGCGTGCTCACCGGCGCCCATGTGATCGTGTTCTCGCCCGAGGCCGAGACCGCGCGCGCCTTCTTCACCGAAACGCTCGGCCTGCGGTCCGTCGACGCCGGCGGCGGCTGGCCGATCTTCGCCCTGCCGCCGGCCGAGCTCGCCGTCCACCCCGCCGACGGCCCTCCCGGCCACGAGCTCTACCTCATGTGCGACGACATCGAGGCCACGCTGCGCGAGCTCGAGGCCAAGGGCGTCGAGGTCATCGAGCCGGTCAGCGACGAGCGCTGGGGCCGGCTGGCGCGGATCGCGGCACCGGGGTTGGGCGAGCTCGGCCTCTACGAGCCGCGGCATCCATCCCCAGCATGAGCGCACGGCCCGAGGTGGCGCCCCAGCGCGAGAGCGCCCGCGCGCTGCGGGCGGCGGCGGCCGCGTCCCGAGCGGCGATGAGCGCCTCGGCGGCGGCGGGAAGCTCACCCCGCTCGGCGCAGCGCAGGTAGGCGAGGCTGAGCGCGGTGGTGCGGTCGGCAGCCGCATCCGCGATCGCGACCGGCGTCCCCGCCGCGGCCAGCCAGCCCGCATAGCCGGCGAGGACGTCGTCGCCGGCGGGCGTGAGGCCCTCACCGCGGCCGGCGAGCAGCGCAACCCCCGCCGCGCGGTCGCCGCGGGCCAGCGCGTCGAGGCCGGGGCGGAGGGGCGGCGGGCAAGCGGCTTGCTCCAGCCACCACGTTCCCGCTGCCGGCGCCTCCCGTCGCCGCCGCACCCGCATCCTCGCAAGCCCCACCCGCTGCTCGCCGACGATCAGTACACCGTCGGCCACGCTGGCGGGCGCGCCCACCTCCAGCGGCCCGAGGCCTGCGACGTGCAGCGACAACGGGCCGTGCGGTGCTCGGGGTGGCGCGAGCAGGACCCACCCGTCCGCCCCGAGCGAGAGGTAGCCGCCGCCGTCGAGCGCGACCTCGACCCGTCCGGCGCCGCCGGCCCCCAGCGCGCGGGCTGCGCCGGGCCCGGCCCGGAGGGCGCGGGGCCCGGTCACGCCCGATCGAGCTCGTCGGCCAGCGCCACGATCGCGTCCGCGAACGGCTCGACCGGCTGGTGGGCCACGCCGGCCCCGATCTGGCCGGCGCCCGCCGACGCGTGCAGCACGCCGGTGCTGATCTGCGGCGTGACGCCGAGCTCGACCACCAGGCGCGCGTCGATCCCCACCGGCGCGCCCAGGGAGTCGAGCGCCGGGATCGTGAAGCGCTCCGAGCGCGCGCAGCAGATCTCGGCCATGAGCTGCGTGCGGGCGACGGCGTCGGCCGCGCGCCCGCCGAAGAACGACGCGACGACCGGCGCCGCGGCGAGCGCCATCCCGCCCAACCCGACGCATTCGATCACCGCGGAGTCGCCGATGTCGAGGGCGGCGTCCTCCGCCGCGTAGCCGCCGCGCAGCACCGCGTCCTGCACCGGCGCCGCCGGCGCCTCGAACCAGCGCCCGGGGAGGCCGGCCACCCGCACGCCCATGTCGGTCCCGTTGCGGGAGAGCAGGGTGACCACCGACGCGCCGCGAACGCCCTCGGCGGCCAACGACGCCGACTTGGCCGCGGCCATCGTGAGCGGCAGGAAGAAGTGGTGGTTGCCGGCCACGAACCGCGTGACGTCCTCACTGCCCAGCGCTGCTAGGCCGGGCGCAAGGAAGCGCAGCAGCAGCGCGCCGGTGGCCTGGCTGCGCATGTGCAGCTCGTCGCCCATGTGCAGCCCCTGCGCGGCGAGCGCCAGGACGTCGACCGGGCCCTCGCGCTCGAGCACCCGGGCCAGATCGGGGCCGACGCGGTCGCGCAGGAACCGCAGGCCCGCGACCGCTTCGTCGTCGCCCACCCCCATCCACAGCGTGTTCCCAGGCCCCTCGTTCAGGGTCGAGCAGGCCCGCGCGCCCGAGGCCTCGTCCTCCACCACCCACACCGGCATCGAGGGCGAGCACACGCCGGTCATGGCGCCGACGTGGTCGCGGGCGTTGCCGCTCTCCAGCGCGATCTCGCCCGCCGCGACCAGCTGCGCGGCGCGCTCGCGGTCCGGCGCCCAGCCCTCGAACACGCACGCGGCCAGCAAGGCGCGCCGCTGCGGGTCGCACACGCGGTCCCACGCGATCGGGGGCCCGGAGTGGAGCAGCGTCCGGTCGCCGAGGCCGCGGACCACCTCGCCGGCCGGCGCCACCGTGCGCGCCAGCGGCCGCGCGCCCTCGATGCGCGCCACCGCGCGAGCGTTGGCCTCCTGTACCGCGTCGCCGTGGCGACCCCACAGCGCCGACAGGGCCGCAATCGACCGCGCGTCGCCGCCGGCCGGCGGGCGCCAGTCGACGTCCGTCGCCGCCGCGCCCTGCTCGCGCAGCTCGGCGCCGAACAGCGGCAGCCCGACGTTCACCGCCGCCAGGCGCGCCTCCGGCCCGTCCGTCACACTCGCCGTCCCGTGCCCGACCTCGCCGAGCTCGCCGCCATCGTCCGCCACGCCCCCGGCGTCCGCGCCAAGCGCGACCTGGCCCTCGTCGCCGGCGCTCTGCCTGGCGTCGACGGCGACGATGCCGCCCTCGTCGAGCACGCGGGCGAGCAGCTCGTGCTCGGCGGCGAGGCGATCCTCCCGGCCTTCGTGGCGAGCAACCCGGACGGCGCCGGCGCCGCGGCCGTGGTGACGAGCCTCGCCGACGTCCGCGCCATGGGCGGGCGGCCGCTCGCGCTGGTCGACACGCTCGTCAGCCCCGACCCCGACCACGCCAAGGCGACACTGGAAGGCCTCGCCCGCACCGCCGACCTGCTCGGCGTGCGCGTGGCCGGCGGGCACCTCACGCTCGGCGGCCCCCCGGCGCTTTCGGCCTTCTGCACCGGCGTGGCCCGCGTGCCGCTGCGGGCGGCCGCCGCGCGGCCGGGCGACGCGCTCGTCGCCGCGTTCTCGCTCGAGGGCGAGTATCTCGCCGACGGGCCCTTCTGGAGCTCGCTGGCGGCCCGCGACCCCGAGCGGCTGCGCACCGACGGCGAGGCGCTCGTCGAGGTGGCCGAGGGCGGGCTCGCCCACGCCGCGCGCGACGTCTCGATGCCCGGCGTCGCGGGCTCGCTGCTCCAGCTCAGCGAGCTCGCCAAGGTGGGCGCCACGCTCGACCTCGATGCGCTCCCCCGCCCCGACACCGCACCGCTCGAGCGCTGGCTCATCACCTTCCCGAGCTTCGGCTTCGTGCTCGCCGCACCCCCCGGCCGCGCCGAACAGGCGTGCGCGGCGTTCCACGCCCGCGGCCTCGCCGCGGCGGTCTGCGGCGCCTTCGACGCCACCGGCCGGCTCGCGCTCTCGCTCGGCTCGGAGCAGGCCACGGTGTGGGACCTCGGCCGCGAGCCCCTCACCGGCCTCGCCCGTTGAACGAGCGGAGGTCGATGTCCATCGGGCGGTGATCGACGCCGTGGTAGGGCTCGACGTCCCCGGCAACGCTCCACCCCAGCTCGGTGAAGAAGCCCACGTTGGGGACCTGGATCATCGCCACCATCCGCTCGCCGCCGCGCGCCCCGGCGGTGGTGACCGCGAAGCGCACGAGCTCGGCCCCCAGCAGGCCATGCCGATACGGCCGCAGCACCGCGAGCCGGTCGCCCTTCCAGAGCCTCGGCTCGGCCAGCGGGTAGAGCCGGACGACGCCTCCGATCTCGTCCTCCCCCACGCCGACGACATGCACGGTCGCGCGGTCGTCATCGGACGGATCGCGATCCCCGCCCGCGAACAGCGCCTGCTCCTCGACGAACACGGCGTGGCGCACGGCGAAGTGGACCGCGAGCTCGGCCGCGGACGCGGCCGGCCGGCACCGCCAGGTGCGCGGCGGGCGGCTAGCCCCTCTGCTCGACGGCCAGGACGCTGCCCTCACGCAGCGCCTCCTTCCGGAACACGCGCTCCCATGCGGAGAGGCCGGAGCACGCCTGGCAGCGCGCGCAGCCCGCTCGGGCCTCTTCGTGGTCGAGGCCGTGCTCGGACAGCATCGCCGACACCGAGCGGTAGACCTCGGCGACGTAGTCGGGGTCGGGCGGTGCGACGTCGGCCATCAGCGTCCCCGGCACCGGCCGCAGCGGCACGACGAACGGGTAGACGCCCATCTCGATCGCCCGCCGGCAGCCCTCCTCGGTGTAGCCGGGGCGCTCGCCCATGCCGAGGATCACGTAGGTGGAGACGGCGCCGCGCCCGAACACCTCGACGGCGCGCTCCCAGGTGCGGAAATAGCCCTCGACGCCGCACTGGGCCTTGCCCGGCGCCACCTCGGCCAGGACCTCGGGGTCGAACGTCTCGAGGTGGATGCCGACCGCATCCACGCCGGCGTCGCGCACGTGCTGCAGCACCGAGAGGTCGTCGGGCGGCTCGAACTGCACCTGCACGGGCAGCCCGCACGCCTCCTTGATCGCCGCCGCGCACTTGGAGATGTACAGCGCGCCGCGGTCGCGGCGGTTGATCGAGCCGGTCGTCAGCGTCGCGTCCACCGCGCCGTCGAGGTCGCGCGCCGCCGTGCACACCTCGGCGAGCTGCGCCGGCGTCTTGACCGGGATCGTCTGCGCGCCCCGCGTCAGCTCGATGCCGCAGAAGCGGCACTGCTCGTGCGTCCCCCAGTAGATGCACTTCTGCACCACCGTCGAGGCGATCGAGTCCAGGTGCAGCAACGCGATCTTCCAGTACGGGACGCCGTCCGCCGTGGACATCTCGTAGATCTTCGGCTGCGGCGGGATCGCCACCGGGCCGACGTACTCGTCGTCGCGGAACAGCTTGGCCGAGCGCTCGCCCAGCCGCAGCCGGTAGGGCGAGGCCTGCGCAAAGCGCGAGTGCATGGGCACGGTCAACGGCAGGCCGCGCACCCACACGAAGCCGGCGTCGGAGGGACCGGCGCCACCGCGGCGGCCCGGCACCTTGGTCGTGCCCGACTCGTCCTCGACGCGCACGCCGAGCGACTGCAGCTCGACCAGGAGCCGCCGGTCCTCGATGTCGAGCGTGCGCTCAGCCACGACCGGCGAAGAGCTCCTCGTAGTTCTGCCAGAACACGCGCTCCTTGAGCTCCTGCGAGATGCCCCGGATGCCGTTGATCTTCCAGTACTCGGAGTCGAAGTCCGACCAGGGCTCGTCGGAGCCGAAGAACACGCGGTCGCCGCCGACCCCGGTGCGCTCGATCTCGGTGAGCAGCCAGCGCGCGCCGAACCCGACCGCCCACGAGGTGTCGGTGTAGACCTTGTAGCCCTGCTCGACCCAGGACAGGAACTTCGGCACGAGCTTGATGTGCCCGGAGACGCCCCCGCCGAAGTGGACGAGGTAGATCTTGCAGCGCTTCCCGTAGCGCTCGACCAGGGGCATGAAGTTCGAGATGTCCGAGTTGCCGCCCGGGCTGGTGTGGAAGTGGAACACGAGGTCGTGCTCCTCGCACACGTCGAAGCACTCGTCGGCGATCTTCAGCGTGTCCTCGTCCCACGTGCCGGGGTCGGGGTTGCCGCCGAGCAGGAAGGTCGTCTTCAGCGCAACCACCCGCGACTCGCCGGCGAGCTTCAGCGCCTGGCGTGTCATGTCCGCGTTGCGGGGCAGGAACGACACCCACAGCGCCGCCAGCACGCGGTCGCTGCTGGTCGCCGCCTCGAGCACGACGTCGTTGAGGTCGAACGAGATCTCGTGTACCGGGACCCCGTAGTTGGACATCGTGAGCGCGCGCTCGATGTTGTACTCGTCCATGTGCTTCTTCATGAACTCGTCCGGGTTCCGGTAGTCGTAGACCGTCGGCTTGACCGGGTGCTCGAGGTCGTAGAACTTCCACGGCGGGATCTCGCCGATGTGGCAGTGCGCGTCGATGACGCGCTTGGGGTGGTTCGTCATGTCGCTCCTTCTCCGAAGGTCGCGCGCGCCTGGTCGGTCCGCGCCTGCCACTCCTCGTGCGTGTCGTAGCGCTCACTCGGCATCAGCGGCGGCTGGTCGACCAGCCACGCCCCGGTCTCCGGATCGAGCTGGACGACCTCGAGGTCGAAGGTCGGCCGCGGCCGGTCGAGCTCGGTCTTGCTCGACGCGTGGAGGGCCCGCCCCGTGCGGGTGTGCATCTCGAGCCGCTCGGAGCCGAACGGGGTGACGTCCTCGAACAGCACCACCCACTCCTGGCGTTCGCGCTTGGCGCGCTCCAGGCGCTCGCGGGCGATCTCCTTACCGCGCTCGCGCGTGATCTGGCGGTGGCGATGGGCGAACGCCGCGTCGCGCAGGGCGCTCAGGTCCATGACCGAGCGCATGCTCGGCGACGAGCGCGACACCACCTCGAGCGCGATGTCGCGTCGCTCGCGCCAGGCCACGAACAGCTCCTCGTCGGTGTGCACGTCGCCGAGCTCCTCGGCGATCGCACGCACCGCGGTCACGTACTGCTCGTACAGCGCCGCGTTCATCATCACGCTCGGGTAGACCCGCGCCTCCGCGCGCCGCCACGTCGCCACCGCCTCTTCGAGGTCCGCCACCATGTCGGCCTCGGTTGTCGCTGCGCCCGCTACACCGTCCAGGTGTTGAGCTGGAACGCCTTGTCGCGATACGCGGTCAGCGCCGCGTCGAGGACGTCGAGCGGGTGGAACGGCTTGACGCCGTCCATGAGCAGGTCCTCGGGGAAGCCGTAGAGCGCGCCGCAGGCGAAGCGGCAGGCGTACACGGTCCCACCCTCGTCGAGGAAGGTGCGGATCTGGTTGTTGATGGCCATGTGGCCCGGGAAGGCCTCGTCCCCGACCTTCGGGAACCCACGCGTGCCGGACGCCATGAGGACGCCGGGGCCGTAGAGCACGAGGTTGGTTTCGAAGCCCTTGCGCAGCACGCGGGTTGTCGTGAGCAGGTTGACCAGCCCGACGGAGCCCTCGTACGGCACCGTGTGCATGAAGGTGTAGGCCTTCTCTCCGGGCTCGGCCTTGACGTCCGGGAACACCTTCTCGGAGACGTCGAACAGTTCGGTACCGGAAGGCTGCTCGGCGATTGCGCCCTTGGACACTCTTGTCCCCCTTGGGAGTGACGGCGGCTGCACCACGGAGGGGCCCCCGCGGCGCACGGTCCGTGTCGGATCGCGAACGACACCATTCCGAAACGGGTGCGACAAGTCAAGGGAAATGCCGCCGCAAAGGCGATCTCAGGGTTGCGCCGCCGTTTCGGATAGTGCACCCTTGTCGATCTGGTGGTGCACGGGTGACCTACTTCGTGGAGTCGATCCAGCAGGCCGTGTCCGAGCTCGGGGGCAAGGTCGCGAATGCGCGGGCCGAGCGCGGGTGGTCGCTCCAGCAGCTCGCCGACCGCTCCGGGCTGTCCCCGGCGGCGATCCACAAGATCGAGAAGAGCGGCATGACGCCGACCATCGCGAGCCTGATGAAGCTCGCGGCCGCGCTGGGCAAGAGCGTCTCCTACTTCATCGCCGAATCCGAGCCGCTGCGCCCGGTCACCCACATCAAGCGCGACGACCGCCAGCGCCTCTACACCTCGAAGCAGGGCCTCACGCTGGAGAACGTCTCCGGCCGCTACGGGCCCTTCTTCGTCGCCGGCGCCGAGGCCTTCGTCGAGCCCCACGCCGACAGCGGGCCCGACCCGATGTCGCACCCGGGCGAGGAGCTCGTGGTGATCCTCGAGGGCGGCATGCACTTCGTGGTCGGCGACCAGCCCTTCGACCTCGCCGAGGGCGACTCCCTGCACTTCCGCACCACGCTGCCGCATTCGTGGGCGAACCCCTCCGACAAGCCGGCGCGGGCGATCTGGCTCGCGATCCGCAGCTCGTAGGCCGATGCGGATCCTGATCGCGCTCGGCGGCAACGCGCTCATCCGCGCCGGCGAGCGCGGCACGTGGGAGGAGCAGAAGCGCAACGCGCTGCTGGCCGCCCGCGCCGTGTGCGAGCTGCACGGCGCCGGCCACGAGATCGTGCTCGCGCACGGCAACGGCCCCCAGGTCGGCCTGCTCGCCCTCCAGCAGGAGCACGGCGAGCCCGACGCCCCCGCTCTCCCCTTCGACGCCATGGTCGCGATGACCCAGGGCCAGATCGGCTACCTGCTCCAGGACGCCCTGGCCTGCGTCGACCCCGACCTCCCGACCGCGACCGTCTTGACCCGGGCGCGCGTCGCCGGCGACGACCCCGCCTTCGCGTCCGCGCCGACCAAGCCCATAGGCCCGTTCTACGACGAGGACGAGGCGCGCCGGCTCGCCGACGCGCGCGGCTGGGACGTCGGCCCCGACGCCGGCCGCGGCTGGCGGCGGATGGTCATGAGCCCGCGGCCGGTCGAGGTGCTCGAGCACGAGCAGATCGAGCTGCTGGCCGGCAACGGCGCCGTCGTGATCGCCGCCGGCGGCGGCGGCATCCCGGTGACGCGCAGCGAGGACGGCTACCGCGGCCTCGACGCCGTCATCGACAAGGACCGCTGCTCGACCGAGCTGGCCCTTCAGGTCGGCGCCGACCTGCTCGTGCTCACCACGAGCGTCGCCCGCGTCTCCTTCGACTACGGCACGCGCTGGCAGCGCGACATGGCGCGGCTGACCATCTCCGACGCCGTCCGCCACCTGCGCGACGGCGACTTCCCGCCCGGCAGCATGGGCCCGAAGATCGAGGCGGCGGTGCGCTTCGCGTCCGGCTCGGGCCGGGCCGCGATCACCGACCCGGCGAACCTGCTCGGCGTGCTCGAGGGCGACGCCGGCACGCTGGTGGTCGCCGACGAGGACGGGCCGTCGGCCGTCGTGCCCGCGCCGGCGGCGGCGTGAGCTGGCTCGTCCGCGTCGTCGCCAACCGGTACGCGGACAGCGTGCGCCTGATGAGCGTGGCCCGGGACGTGCGCGGCATGGACGGCGTGCAGACGTGCGAGATCGGGATGGGCACGCCGGCCAACCGCGAGACGCTGGCCAGGCTCGGCGCCCAGGCCGAGGCGGGCCCGGCCGACATCATGATCGCCGTGCAGGCCGCCGACGGCGCGGGCGAGGACGCCCTCGCCGCCGCCGAGCGCGCCCTGGTCTCCGCCCCCGCCGGCGACGACGCCGGCGCTGCGCCGGGGCAGGCCCCACCGCGCACGCTGGTCGCCGCGGCCCGGGCCGCCGGCGACCCCGAAGTCGCGTTGATCTCGGTGCCCGGCGAGTACGCCGCCCTGGCCGCGCACCAGTCGCTCACGCTCGGGATGGACGTCTTCCTGTTCTCGGACCACGTCGACGTGGCCGACGAGGTGGAGCTCAAGCGCCGAGCGCTGCAGCGCGGGCGCCTCGTCATGGGCCCGGGCTGCGGCACGGCCATGCTGAACGGCACCGGCCTCGGCTTTGCCAACGTCGTCGCCGGCGGGCCGGTCGGCATCGTCGCCGCAGCGGGCACCGGAGCGCAGGAGGCCGCCTGCCTGGTCGACGACGCCGGGTCCGGCGTGTCGCAGATCATCGGCGTCGGCGGCCGCGACCTCAGCGCCGAGGTCGGGGGGCTCATGTTCCGCGAGGGCATGCGCCGCCTGGCCGGCGACGACGAGACCGAGACGCTGCTGCTCGTCTCCAAGCCGCCCGCGCCCACGGTCGTCCGCGAGCTCGCCGGCGCCGTGCCCGCCGACAAGCGCGTCGTCGCGGCCATCGTCGGCCCACCGGTCGACGAGGCGCCGTTCCCCGTACACCCGACCCTGGAGGCGGCGGCGCTGGCGGCCACCGGCGCCGCACCAGCACCCGTCGACGCGCTCGAGCGGGCGGTCGATGGGCGCCGCACCGACAGCGCCGGGCGCTCGGTCCTGGGCCTGTTCTCCGGCGGCACACTGGCCGAGGAGGCGGCGACGATCCTCGCCGCCGCGCTCGGGCCGGTCGCCCAGGCGGAGGGCGACGCGCTGGCCGACACCCACCGCGTGCTCGACCTCGGCGAGGAGCGCTACACCCAGGGCCGCCCCCACCCGATGGTCGACCTCGACCTGCGCATCGAGCTGCTCGAGCGCGCCGCCGGCGAGGACAGGCTCGGCTGCGCGCTGCTCGACGTCGTGCTCGGCTACGGCTCACACCGCGACCCCGCGGGCATGCTGGCGCCCGCCCTGGCCGCCCTGGCCGACCGCGTGCCCGTGGTCGCGCGGGTGTGCGGCACGCGCGCCGATCCCCAGGACCGCGACGCCCAGGAGGCGACCCTGCGCGACGCCGGCGTGCTCGTGGCGCCGTCCAACGCCGCCGCCGCCCGGCTGGCCGCCCGCGCGGTGCGGAAGGATGCGGCGCCATGAGCCTGCGCGTGGCCATGCTGACCTACTCCGTGCGCCCCCGCGGCGGCGTCGTCCACGCGCTCGAGGTCTCCGCGGCGCTGGCCGACCGCGGCCACGACGTGGAGCTCATCGCCATCGGCGAGGCCGGGGCCGAGTTCTTCCGCCCCCCGCAGGTCCCGGCGATCGTGTTCGAGCACGCCGCCCCGCTGTCGCCGTTCGACGCCCGCATCGCCGCGATGATCGACGCCTACGCGACCGGCCTGCGCGAGCGGCTGGGCGCGCGCCGCTACGACGTCATGCACGCGCAGGACTGCATCTCCGCCCACGCCGCGCTGACCCTGCGCGACGAGGGCCTGGTCCCGCACGTGCTGCGCACCGTCCACCACGTCGACGCCTTCACGACCCCGTCGCTCGTGGCCTGCCAGCGCCGCTCGATCGTCGCCCCCGACGCGGTGGTCTGCGTCACCCCGCCCTGGGTGGAGCGCGTGCGGGCCGAGTTCGGCGTGCGGGCCGGTCTGGTGCGCAACGGCGTCGACCCCCGGCGCTACCGCCCCGCCCGCGACGCCGCCGAGCGCGCCGGCGTGCGCGCCGAGCTGGACCTCGGCGAGCGCCTCGTCGTGCTGGCCATCGGCGGCATCGAGCACCGCAAGGGCTCGGTCGCGCTGCTCGAGGGTTTCGCGTGCCTGCGCCGGGAGCTGCCCGAGCGCGACCCGCTGCTGGTCGTGGCCGGCGGCGCCACGCTGTTCGACCACCGCGACGAGATCGGGCGCTTTGCCCGCCGCCGGGAGGAGCTGGGCCTCGACGACCGCGTCGTGCGCCTGCTCGGCCCCGTGGCCGACGAGCGGGTGCAGCGCCTCTACCGCGCCGCCGACGTGCTCGCCTTCCCCTCCGTGGTCGAGGGCTTCGGGCTCGTGGTGCTCGAGGCGATGGCCTCCGCGCTGCCGGTGGTCACGACCGACCTGGACGTCCTGCGCGATGTCGCCGTGCACGAGCGCAGCGCGCTGGTGGCGCCGGCCGGCGACGCCGACGCGTTCGGGCGCGAGCTCTGCCGCGCCGCCCAGGACGACGCCCTGCGCGCCCGGCTGCGCGCCGGCGCGCGTGCGGTGGTCGACCGCTACGGCTGGGACGCCGCGGCCCAGGCGCACGAGCGCGCCTACGCCGACCTGCTGGCCCGAACGGCGGCCGTGCCCGCCTGATGGCCGAGCGCCTCGAGGTCCGCGCGACCTTCCGCGGCCCGTGGGCGACCGACGTGGGCGCGCGCGGCCACGAGATCCGCATCGACGAGCCGACGAGTGCCAACGGCGACGACACCGGCATGATGCCCACGGAGGCGTTCCTGGCCTCGCTGGCCGCCTGCTTTGCCATGGCGGTGGCGTTCGCCGGGCGCAAGCGCGACCTCGAGGTGCCCGGCCTCGAGGTCATCGTGACCGCCGAACGGGCCGGGAAGGAGCTCCGCTACGGCCGTCTCGAGGTCGAGACGCGCTCCGAGCTCGATGAGGAGACGCTGGCCAAGCTGGTCGAGCGCGCGCGGCCGTTCTGCTGGGTGTCCAACACGTTGGCCGAAGGCGTGGACGTGGAGTATTCTCACACTTCACTGAACACGCGTTTCCGAAAGTAAACGGAGTCCGCATGGCACTCGAGAACGCGGCCGAGCTGGCCGCGGTGCTGGATCGGCGGGAGCGGTTGGGCCTCGTGTTCGCCCGTCACGCCTACGGAATGCGCGCGTGGGTCGACCTGTTCTCCGCGCGCGTGGCCTCGATCGAGGACCCGGAGGCCAAGGCGCTCGTCGCCACCCTCGTCGCCGACAACGCCCGCCACATGCTGCTGTTCCGGGCGCGGGCGCGGGCCGACGGCGTCGACCCCGACGCCTACGTCGCCCCCGACGAGGGCGAGGCCATCTACCGCCGCCTCGACGAGCTCAGCGACGTCGACGAGCTGCTCGGCTACGCCATCGGCTCGCTCGACCACTTCGACCAGCTCCTGTCCGTCTACCGCGCCGCCGCCGACGGCGAGGACGCCGACGCCATCGACAGCGTGCGCGGCGACGTCGCCCGGGCGCTGCACCAGCTGCGGCCCATGGTCGACACCGACGCCGACGCGGAGCGGCTGGCCGCCGAGGCCCACGAGCTCTACCGCCGCCGCGAGCTGGTGGAGACGCCCCGCTACGTCCATGGCGGCTGAGACCGCCGCCTCGCCGACCTTCGCCGAGCTTCAGCGGCCGCTGCCGGCCCGGTCGGCCCGCGCATGGCGGTTCGCTGCCGCGCGCGCGGCCAGCCACGCCGGGGCGCTGCTGAGCGACGGGCTGCGCATCGGCTACGCGCACGGCTTCGACTCCGGCCCGTTCATGGCCCACGTCTACGCCGACGAAGCCACCGGGCGCACCGCCGTGGGCCGGGCGCTCGACCGCCGCCTGCTCGACATGCGCACCTGCGTCGCGTTCCGCGACATCCGCGGCCTGGCCGAGACCGCCGTGCTCGACGCGGCCGATGCGGTCGCGGAGGCCGAGCGCCCGCCGGTCATCGCCGACCTCGCGGCCGGCTCCGCGCCCTACCTGCTGCACGCGCTGGCCGCGCGGCCCCGGGTCCGCGCCATCGCCGGCGACATCGACCCGGGGGCGCTCGCGGTGGCCGAGGCGGCCGCGCGCAAGCTCGGCGTGGACGGCCGGTTGACGACGCTGCGCGCCGACGCCTTCGACCGCGCGGCGCTGGCCGCGCTGCCCGCCCGGCCCGACGTCGTCGTCGAGCTCGGGCTCTACGGCATCTACCACGACGACCGCCGGATCGAGCGCCACTTCGCCGACCTGGCCGAGCTCGTCACGCCGCGCCAGATCGTCTTCAACGTGCAGACCCAGAACCCGGAGATCGAGTACATCGCCCGGGTGTGGCGCAACGCCGCCGGCGCTCCGTGCGTGTGGCGACTGCGGCCGGTGGGCCAGATCCTCGGCTACGCGGCCGCGGCCGGCTACGCGCCGGTGTCGGAGACGGCCGACCGGCACGGCATCTACCGGGTCGTGCGCCTGGAGCGCCGCGCATGAGCAGCGTGCTGACCTGGAGCGGCGCGGCCGCCACCGACGGCATCGCGTCCCACCGCCTGCGCACCCTGCGGGCCAGCCACAGCGCGATGTGGAACTACGTCACCTACCGCGACGCCATCGGCATCGTGGGCCTCGACGCCGACGCGCTCTACCCCGACGGCACCACCCGCCTGCCGGCCGACTGGGCCGACCTGGGCTGGCTCGTGTGCTTCGCCGGCCCGCCGCCCGGCGCGGTCGAGGCCATGCGCGAGGCGGTCGGCGCCGAGGCGCTGAGCCAGTACTCGCCCGACCTCGTCGAGCCGCTCCGCGACGAGGCCGCGCGCGTGCTCGGCCGCCCGCGCGACGCCACCTTCGAGGTGATCGGCACCGAGGGCGCGCAGGCCGGCATCGCGCTCTCGCTG
>Ga0105245_10003715_pt1 | contig 13606 bp, 6 predicted proteins | sample KBSM54metaG_FD_81523 | JGI IMG/M metagenome (GOLD analysis project Ga0105245, IMG submission 81523) | Miscanthus rhizosphere microbial communities from Kellogg Biological Station, Michigan, USA - KBS M5-4 metaG | ecosystem: Host-associated > Plants > Roots > Rhizosphere > Soil | place: Michigan... | reverse complement strand
CCGATCTCAAAGGCAAGAAGATCCGGGGGCGGGTCGAGGGCAGCAGCCTTGTGCCCTATCATGATCGCGCGGCGATCGACGATGGTGCGCTGAACAATCATGTGCGGATCATTGCCTGGGCCGCCGATCCGGCCGAGTTCTTCTTTCTCCAGATCCAGGGATCGGGCCGGCTGCGGCTTCCTGATGGCTCGATCATGCGGGTCGGCTATGACAGCCAGAACGGGCGGGATTACACCGGCATCGGCGCGCTGATGAAGCAGCGGGGCCTGCTCGGGCCGGGCCAGACCTCGATGCAGGGCATTCTCCAGTGGCTGCATGAGCATCCCGATGAAGGGCGCAACATCATGCACGAGGACAAGAGCTTCGTGTTCTTCCGCGAACTGGACGGGCCGCCGCTTGGCGCGCTCGGCCTTGCGGTGACGCCGCGCGTCTCTGCTGCGACCGATCCGAGGTTCGTGCCGCTCGGCGCGCCGGTCTTCCTGTCGATGGACCGTGCCGATGCGAGCGGCTTGTGGATCGCGCAGGATACCGGCGGCGCGATCCGGGGCAGCAACCGCTTCGATACCTATTGGGGCGCCGGCGAGGAGGCGCGGGCGACGGCGGGCGGGATGGCGGCGCACGGCACTGCCTTCGTGCTGCTGCCGATCGGCACCCTCGACCGGCTGGCGGCTGAGAGGGCGGCTGGCGGTGCGTCCACTAACCCCTGACGAAGCGGCGCTCTGGGCGCGGGTGATGGCGAGCGTGCGGCCGATCCGGCCACGCGCCGCGCCGTCCGTGGCGCCGGTTGCGGCGGCGCCCGCCCCAGCGGCCAGGAGCCAGCCGCAGCGGGTCGTTGCGCCGGCCAGGAAGCCGGCAGCGCTGCGGGCTCCGGCTCCGTCGGCACGGCCCGTTCCCGGGACCACGCTCGATGGCAGCTGGGACAAGCAATTGTCGCGCGGGCTGGTTTCGCCGGATCGTTCGATCGACCTGCACGGCCATAATCTCGCGACCGCTTATGCCTTGCTCGATTCAGCGCTCGAACGTTCGGTGCGCGAGGGGGATCGCGTGGTTCTGCTGGTCACGGGCAAGCCGCCTGTGCCGACCAGCGAGCGACCGCATGCGCGGGGCGCGATCCGGGCGGCGGTGGGGGACTGGCTTGCGGGTTCGCGCCATGCCGGGTCGATCGCTGCGGTGCGCGGCGCCCATCCGCGGCACGGCGGCAATGGCGCGCTGTATATTGTGCTGCGCCGCACTCGGGATCACCGAAAGTCTTAACCTTTCAATCCGTATAATACCCGATCAGCCGGACGAGATTGTCCGCGGCGGCGGGGGCTCTTTGGATCGCGATGGAAGGTGTATCGCTCAAGAGCCGCGCGATCGTGTTCGCGATGTGCGCGGGTGCGGTCGCGTTCATTCTTGCGCTTGTCGCCACATCCAATAGCGAAAACGGCGTCACCAACGTCGCCCGCGCGCTGATCCCCGCGGTCGTGTGCGCCGCGATGTGCTGGGCATCGGCGGAGCGCGCGATCGCCGGAACCGCGTCGGCGGTCGATGCCGCGATCGCGCGGCTCACACGCGCCGCGCATGGCGATCTCGATAGCGAAATTCCGCCGGAGATCGCCGAGAATGTGCCGCAGCTCGCTGCTGCCATGAACGGACTGTTCCTCCAGCTGGGCGCCAATCTGGACAGCGTTCACCGGCTGGCGATGTTCGATCCGGTCACCTCGCTTCCCAACCGCACCAATTTTCGCCGGACCTGTGAGCGCGCGCTGACCGATATGCCGTCGGGCGCCGGCGCGGCCTTGTTCTTCATCGACCTCGATCGCTTCAAGGCGGTTAACGACACGATGGGGCACGCAATGGGGGACATGCTGCTCGGCATGGTCGCCAATCGCCTGCGCGCCGTCGCGGACCGGGTCAGCAGCGAGATCGGGGTGTCGCCGCCGCTCATAGGGCGTCTCGCGGGCGACGAGTTCACGATGTTCTTCCACGGCGTGGCTGATCCTGCCGAAGCGGCGCGGATCGGCCGTAGCGTATTGTTCGCGCTCAGCGAGCCGTTCGATCTGGTGGGCAATGATGTCGAGATCGGCGCGTCGATCGGCATGGCGCTGCGCCCCGAGCATGGCGAGAACCTGACCGACCTGATGCGCGCGGCCGATGCCGCCATGTATCACGCCAAGGCCAATGGCCGCGGCCGCGCGGAGCATTTCACCGATGAGCTGGCAGGCAAGATCGCCGATCGCGTGCAGCTCGAGGGCGAGCTGCGCGAGGCGATCGAGGATGACCAGTTCACGCTCGTCTTCCAGCCGCAGATTGCTGTGTGGGGCGGCGAGATAGTCGCCGCCGAAGCACTGATCCGCTGGCGCCATCCGCGCGACGGGCTGCGCCTGCCGGGCAGCTTCATCCAGCGCGCCGAGGAAACCGGGCTGATCGTCGAGATCGGCGAATGGGTGATCGGCACGGTCGCCGAGACGATCGCGCGCTGGGGACGGATCGGGATCGAGCAGCGGCTCGCCATCAACATCTCGCCGCGCCAGCTCGACCATGCGAGCTTCTTCAGGCGGCTGCGCGCGGCGATGCTTGCGGCCAACGCGCCGGCGCGGCTGCTCGAGCTGGAGATCACCGAGACGCTGGCGATGCATTGCAGCGACGAGGTGATCGAGGCGATCGGCCTGCTGCGCGCTGATGGCGCGACCATCGCGATCGACGACTTCGGCACCGGCTATTCGAACCTCGCCAGGCTGCGCGACCTGCCGGTCGACCGGGTCAAGCTCGACCGCAGCCTGATCGAGCATATCGTCGAGAATGCCGAGGCGCGGACGATCGCGCATGCCGTGGTCGGGCTGATCCACGGCATTGGCTGCGAGGCCGTGGCCGAGGGCATCGAGACTGAGGCACAGGCCGATGTGATGCGGGTGATCGGGTGCGATGTGATGCAGGGCTATGCGATCGCGGCACCGATGGACGAGGAGGCGTTCATCGTCTGGTCGCGGCGTGAGGACAGAAAACTGGCAGCGGGGTAATGCCAGAGTGCCGGCGGGACGGGGGTCCTGACGGCAAAAAGAAAGGGGCGGTTTCCAACAGGAATCCGTCCCTTTTTGTTGGGTGATTATGGCGATTGCAAACCCGAGCCGTTGGCCACTCGCAAATCCTCCCCCGCCAGGGGGAGGTGGCGCCGAAGGCGACGGTGGGGGCGGTAAGCGATGTCCTGTCACGTCGAGCGGACCCGTTTCCTCCCCCTCCGTCAGCCCCCGCCTTCGCGGGGGCTGCCACCTCCCCCTGGCGGGGGAGGATCGAAATGCATCGACGCGGCGCTGACGTGTTTGCAATCGGTATAGTCGCCTTTTGTTGGATTCGGACCGGATCAGAAGTTGAGCTTCACCGTGCCGTGATAGCTCTGGTTGGCGACATCGGTGCGCCAGATCGTCGAGTCGGCACCGACCGAGATTTCGACCGTGCCGGTGCTGTAGGACAGGCCGCCGCTGATCTCGGCCCAGTCCTTGTCCTGGCCCGCCACCGCGAACAATGCGGTCGGCCCGATGGCGCCGGTGAAGTTCGCCGCGACCAGACCGGGCTCGCTGTCGAGTTCATGGACCGCATAGGCCGAAAGATAGGGCTTGACGGCCTTGCCGCCGCTCAGATGGAAGCCGAGCCGCCCCTCCAGGCTGTCATAGCTGTCGCGGTAATAGGTCAGCGCCGGTGGGCCACCCTGCTCGTTGATGTCGTCGAACATGATCGAGGTGGCGCGGAACCCGACCCGCGGCCCGACCTTCAGGCTGCCCAGATCGAAGTCCTGGCCGAAGATGACCTCGCCCGCGACGATCAGCGAGCGATCATCGGTGGTCAGGCGATAGTTCGTGCCGACCAGCGAGACGTTGCGGACAGTCTGCGAGTTGAAGGAACCGGCGCTGAGCATGGCCTCAGCGACAAAGCCCCTTCCATTCTCGATCTTGCCGTACAGCGTGCCCTCATAGAGCTGGCTCTTCGCCGCATGCGAGACATAGGCAGGCGTCGCGCCGATATCGCTATAGGAGAAGGAGAGGCCGACCACGCCGTGCGAACCGGCTTCCTTCTCGACGCCCGCGGCGATGAAATAGCCGTCGAACTTGTCGCGCCCCGTGACCGGAAGTGCTGTCGGCATCGTGGCGCTGGTGCCGTTCAGATAGCCGCCGGCGACGAATGCGCTCATCGTCTCGGGCAATTTGGCCTCCATCACCGTCTCGCCCGCATCGCTGCGGACCTCGGGTGTGTCGGGCATGTTCATCGTCCGGTTCGCCGCCATCTCGAACGGATGGCCGATCATCGCGACCGAACCGCCGAGATTGCCGACCTGGAGCGACTCGATATGATCGCGGTAGAAGCGCGACATATTGTCGATCGCCACGGTGCCGAGCGCATCGCGGTTGGTCTCGGTGCGCGGCGCCCAGCTTTCGAGCGTCCCCCGGATCGTCGCCGCATTCTGAAGATCAAGCGGGCCGTAAAGATTGGACAAGGCGCTGTAATTATTGGCGCGATCGCCGTCGAGCAGCGAGGCGAAAGCGGCCTGCACCGGTGTGTTGGCGACAATATCGGCATATTTGCCGGCGTCGATCGACACCGTCACCGCGTTGGTGCCGTACGTGAGATGCGGCGTCAGGATCGCGCTGATCGGGAGGACATTGTTGAACTTGATGATGTTCCCCGAGCCGTCCTTGGCGAAGCCGCCCTGTGCGGTCACGATCGTGTATTTGTCGCCGTCGCGGATCATGTAGCCCGTTGCCGGGCTGAACATGACGGTGCCACCAAGGCTGGCGATGCCGTTGATCGGAACCTGATTGGCCGCAAAGGCCGTCGTCACGACCGCGACCTTGTCCGACACGCCGTTGGCGCCGAGATCGATCATCAGGCCGCTGCCCGACGACAGGATCAGGTTGCCGGCGAAGGTGAGGGTGCCGGTGCCACCGATGGTGGCCGGTGCGATGACGCCGGTGATGTTGTTGAAATAGGGCGCGTTGAAGCGGCCAGTGCCCTGGACGGCGCCGCTGAGCAGCAGATAATCGCCGACCGAGGTCATCACGCCGTTGTTCACGACGACGCCGTCATACTGGTTCATGTTGATCAGGCTGGTCAGCGAGCCCGTCGAGGTGACGGAGAGCTTCGAGCTCGCGCCCGAGATCGTGAAGCGATCGACCGTGGCCGCCGTATCGAGCGTCGTCGTGCCGGCAGCCGACAGGGTGACGTCGAAATAGCGGGCATTGGTGTGGGTCGCCGCGTTCGGGCTGATATTGTTGGGCACGAAGTTGGTCGCGCCGGGCAGGCCGTTGGCGAGCGTCGGTGCCGGCAGAACCCCGGCTGCGGGGTCTCCGGCAGGCGGCCCAAACGAGCCGGCCGGAACACCGCCGACGGTCACGTCGCCGGTGACGATGTCTTCGCAGACGTCGAAATAGCAGACCGAGCCGAAACCGGGCGACGTATCGGCGATGCCGGTGCCGGGCGTGGTCGGCACGCCGGTCATCAGCTGACCGTTGACGAGGACATTGTAAGCCGGATCCACATTGGTCGTCCAATGCGTCGGGTCAGTCCAGTTGCCGTCACCAGCGAGCGCCGAGACATAGCGATAGGGGTTGTTCGCGGCGATATAGTCCCAGAACAGATAGAGCGGCTGGTAGAAGCTCGTCGTGCCGTAGCTCGAGCCGGGCTGGCTGCCGTAGAAACGGTCGCCGCCCGACAGCACCGCGATCACGAGCTTCTTGGCATAGGTCCGGTCGAGGATCAGCGGGCCGCCTGAGTCACCGGGCGCCGTGATGCCTTCATGCGGGGTCGCGTCGTCCGGGAAGATGTTGAAATCATATGGGTTCGCACGGGTGGGGTCGTCGAAATCCATCATGTACAGATTCTGCGGCAATCCGTCCGGACCGCCGAACAGGAAGGTGTCCTGATCGTCGAGCGAGCCAAGCAGGCCGATATAATTTTCGGCGATGCGGCGGCGGAAATAGATCGAGACCTGGCCGGTGTTGCCGGTGCCGTTGTCGCCATAGCCCACGATCTGGACATGATAGCCGGTGCCGGTGACCGGATCGGTCGAGGTCGGCGCGGGAAGTGCCGAGAAGAGGAGCGCCCAGGTCGGCACGTTTGCCGCCGGCGTGTCGAGCGCGCCGAGCGCGATGTCGCCCTGGAGGAAATTGTTGCCCACGCCAAGCAGGGTGGACTGCGAATTATACAGGATCTGGTTGATGTTATAGGCGTATTCGTTGATCCGCGTCAGATCCTTCGGGCCGCCGGCGACGCCGTTCAGCCAATGCCCGATTGCCGAATTTCCGGCGGCATTGTTGTTGACGTTGAAGAAGACGCCGATCGGCAGCTGGCCGGCGCCGGTGCCATAGCCCCAGGGATCCTGGAAGCCGGTCCCGGCGGGGTTCTCGTTCACGCAGTGCGCGGCGAAGATGACGGTGCGGGGGTTGATCAGCGTGCCGGTGCACAGGCCGATAAAGCCGTTCTTCTCGTCAGTGACGATCTGGCCGACGCCGGTGATGTTGGTCGTGTCGATATCCGACGTCGAGGTGCCGGGAAGCGAGATCACGACGTTCGGATCGAGCGTGCCGTTCTGGGGTTCGAGGATGGAACTCACGGGCGCCGAACCCTGCGCCGCGAGGATCGAGGCCTCCGGGCGGGACTGCGCGTGCGCCGCGCCGCCGATTGCGAGCGAGAGGGTCGCCGCCGAGGCGAGCAGCCAGCTACGGTTGCGAACGGAGGATGCTTTGTCGGTCCTGATCATGCGAGCCCCCTTTTTTTTGAATTTTTACAGATTCTTACTCAATCCTACTGGATGCTATCGCGGCGCGATGACGCGCTCAAGCAATGAACCGTCAATCTGGATCAATCTGTCGGGCGCGTGACATAATCGTTGGAATAGTGTGGCGGCTGGGCAACACCGCGCTGGAGCCATTGTCCGCAACATTGCGATGCGGGGGCGGGTGGCGCGTTCGGCTTTGTCCACGGATCTGGCTAGCGCAGGTCGCGGTAGAGATCATCGTCGCTGCGCAGATCGCGGTAGAGGTCCTGGTCTTCGCACAGGTCGCGGTAGAGATTCTCATGTTCCTCCTCCCCAGTGCGTGACCGCTGGCGGGTGGGGTGCACCCATGGCGCCATGGCGAGCGGCATGACCGGTTCAGCGAAGGTAAGCGCGAGCGCATCGGCATCGTCCGGCGAGGCGAGGCCGCGGGCCTTCATATGTTCCTTCTTTTCGAGCTGGATCGAGACCTGATCGGCGGCATAGCCATATTCGACGCCGGTGAGATCGGGGATTGGCGCGTTGACGCCGGTGAGATCGGGGGGTTACGGTGCCAGTTTACCAAAAGCACTAATTGCGTTGCCGCACGTCAAAGTTGTGCTTAATTCCTACATTTAGTAAACTGACACCGTAATCCCGTAATTCTGTCACCATAATTCACCGTAATTCGAAAGAATTAGACGTCTTCGTACGGGGTTCGATTATTTTCTTCACGATATTTTCGTATTTCTTCAGGGGTTGGGCCAATGTACATAATTGACAGTGCCAATATAGCGCCGAATATTGCGCAAACTAGTTTATCATATTCAAATAGTACCTTAAAAAAAAACAGATTGGCTATAGAAATCAGAAATAATATTAGCGCGCATCCGGTCAATATTCTCTTTGAGTTAATAGATAAATCTCGCACAATTTTCCTCCGTCTAATCAGGGGCACTTTGTTGTCTGTGCCCCTAAGCTTGGGTCTAGGGCTGCCACCGTGCTGATTATTCCTCCGCCGGCATTGCCCATGGTTATAGCGAATTTATCGGAAGCGCGTTGGCTTACAGTCCGATACCCCGACGGAATGTTTGCGCCAAATACCCGCCCCATGCCCAGACTAAAGGCCAGGGCAGCGCCACCGTTTATCACATTAGCCTTACCGGCCCCCGTGGGTCCTTGTAGCACGCCACTGAGAATTTCGCTCCCGGCGGAGATGTTACCGAACACACTCCCGGTCTTAACCATCGCCCCTCCAAATTCGATGACTTCTGGCTGCCAGGTCACGGCGCCAGCACCCATCACAACTAAGCCGCCTCCTGTTAAGTAAGTGGATACAGTGCCGGTCGCATTAGAGATATCGGCCAAAGCGTTTCCTGCGGTACAAAGCCTATGGGACCACGTGCTTTGCGGCCATGCGCCTTGCCCTTGGTCCGACGGCCCAAAGCCCGTGGGAGGGGCCCAGAACGGGCTGAGCGTAATTGGGATATACGGCATCTCTATTGCCCAGAATTCTCCGCCTGGCGGCGTACTCCCCACAATGATATCTCCGCTACTGTCGGTGCCGGCTGGGTGCAAAAAGCCACCTTGGCCGGCGCAGCCGCCTGTCGCTGGCTCTTCCGTACCGTTGATGCAGGGTGCCGTACCCATGGGGTCCATCAAGTTTACCGGATCGCCGCCAACATACCCATAGGAGTTCATTCCAGCACCATATCCGATGGGATCAGTCTGCATGAACCGCCCGAGCCGCGAGGAGTAGATGCGGGCCTTGTAATAATACATACTAATCGTCGGCAGATAGGCCTGGCCGGTATATTGGAACCGCCCGATATTGGCGCTCCCGGGCACGCCATATTCATCATAGGTGTTGGTGCCGATCGAGACGCCACTTCCATTGCTCACCGCGACCACCGATCCGCGCTCATCGGCATGCAGCCAGCGTCGGTCGGTCGTGCCCGAGCCCTCATACCAGACCAGCGGCTCGTCATCGCCGGGGCCATAGACATAGCGCCTCGTCACCGCGCCCGATGGGTTGGCAACCTCCGCCGCCATATGCGACCCATCGTACAGGAACCGTGTCGAGACGCTGGTATCATATTCCGCCAGCCGTCCCAGGCTGTCATAATATAGCGTCGCGCCGGGCCCGCTCGCCATCAGATTCTGCGAGTTATATGTGTAGCTGTTGCTTCCCGTGCTGGTGAGATTACCCCGGGCATCATAGCCCAGGCTACCCGCTCCAACGCTTGTTACCTGATTCAAGCCATTGACCGAGGACGCGTCGTTCCGGTTTGCCGCACCGCCCCAGGCATAGGCGTCGTTTGACCGCGTCGTACCGGCTATCTGGCCTGCCGGATTGTAGCTGAACCCGAGGCTCAGATCATAGGTCGAACCCGTCAGGTCATGCGATAGCGATGTCAGGCGTGAAGCATTGTCATACCCATAGCTCGTCGTCGTCCCGTTGCCGCGCGAGATGCCGGTACGGCGACCGAGATCGTCATAGCTATAGGTTGCGAATACCCCCCCGCCCGAAGTCGCTCCATTCTCGCGGATCGCGGTCACCTCGCCCGTCACGAGATGATCATAGGTCACGTAGAACCCGTCATTCCAGATCTGCGCTGTCCGGTTGCCGGCAAGATCATATTGCCAGGTCATCGAGCCAAACGCTTGTGAATCGCTCAGCATGCGACCGAGCGCGTCATAGGCGAAAGTGTCCGTCACCCCATCCGCGACACGGCTCACAACCGTCTGGCGTCCCAACAGATCATAGCTGTAGCCCACGCCATATTCCGGTGAAGGCGGGCTCTTGTACGTCACGCGGTTCAGGTTGTCATAGGTGAAGTCGATATGCTTGCTGCTGTCACTTGCATAACCACGCAGGCGCCGGCTGGTGACATTGCTGTTCGCGTCATAGACGAGTTGCTCGTAATCGGTCGTCGAGCTCGTCCCGGCTCCGGCCGTAGCGCTCGGATAACGCGTCTTCACGAGGCGATCGAACCCGTCATATTCGTAGGTCGTGGTATTTGCCTGTGCGTCGGTCACCGACGCGAGCTCGCCGTTGTTGGTGTAGCTAGCGGTCTTCTCATTTGCCTGATCCGCCGTACCATAGGCAGTCTGCACCAATGTCGGCTGGCTGGCGGAATCATAGCTGGTCTTGGTGATCCGATCCGGGCCATTGCTGCCGGTCGTCGCCAGCGTGCACGCGGAGGATGGCAGGGAACCATAGGAAGCTATGTTCATCCGCACTGCGGTGCAGCTGGTGCGGCCAAGCGTATCGTAGCTGGTCTGCGTCAGCGAATAATCGCTGCCGCCGGCCGAGAGCTTGCTGGTGATCGGGCGGTAATAGCTGTCGAATCCGATATCGACGGTCTGCGCGGTCGCGAAGCTGGCCCAGGCGCCATCGGACTGGTCGGTAACCGTGCCGGTCTCCTGCTTCAGCACCTGCCCGTCAGGATTATAGGTGACGCGCGTCGCGCGATCGGGCTGGCCATTGCCCGGATTGGGTGAGGTGACGCCGATCCGCTGGCGGGCTGTGTCATAACGATAGCGGGTTGTGTCGGCGGTGCCCGCAAGTGGCCCGTCGACCGTCAGCACATTGCCATAGCCGTCATAGGTGAAGGCGGCCGTCGCCGTCAGGGCGCCGGTGCCATCGCCCGAAGCCGTCGAAACCGGCAGCAGATTGTTCGCGGTGCCGCTGGTCTGCGGGCCGTAGGAGATGGTCGTCTTCACCTCGTCCGCGGCACCGGCGCAGCTCGACAGGGTCTGACACTGCGAGATCGCGGTCGGGAGATAGACGTTCTGGCCGGATGCCGCCGGAGAGCCGCCGCTCGATTGTTTGTAATAAGCCTGGAGCGGCGAATAGGTAAAGCGTGTCTGGGGCTGCACTGCGCCCGTCGTTGGTGCGGGCAGCGTGACCGTGGCGACCCCGCCGCTGTTTGCGTCGTAAGTATAATTGGTGACATTGCTATTGGCGTCAGTCGTGCTGGTCGGCTGGTTGCATGTCTTCGCGTTGGAACAGCTCGAAGGATAGACGGCGCTCGTGACGATGTTCGCAAGGCCGGAGCCGGATTTGGCGACATTCGTCACTGATGTTCTGTTGCCGCGGGAATCATAGGCATATTGGACGTAATTGCCTTCGGGCGCGATGACCTGATAAAGCTGAAGCGACGCGTTATAGGTCTGGCTCGTCGTCCGACTGAGGGGGTCGGTCCTTGACTTCAACAGGAAATTGGTGAGATCGAACTTGTAGATCCACTGATGGCTGAGCGCATCGGTGACCGTCGTCGTCCGCACATTGTTGACCGTATCGTCCGAATAGCCATAGGTCGTCGTAACGCCGGCTTTGGTGACCGACTGGACACGATTGTTCCCGTCATAGGCAAAGGTGATATCGTCGCTGGTGTGGCCCGGAAAGCGCACCGCGGTGCTCGACCAAATGGTCGTCCTGCCGGCCGTATCCGTGTAGCTGGTACCGGAAATCGCCAGGCTCTGGAAGGCGCCCGCCGGCGTGCAGCCGTTCGCCTGCGGGCTGCAATAGTCGGTACCGAGATTGAACAGCACTACCTTGTTCATATTGAACCAGCTGCTCAGCTGGACGACGTTGCCCGCATTGTCGAGCGCATATTGCAGCTGTAGCTGCCAACCGAGACTGCTGGTGATCGATTGTTGCCTGATGGCCGTAGCATATTGACACCCTGATGGGGTGTCGACGCAAACCGTCGTCTGGCGATAATTATAGGTCAGCTGTTCCCCGTTCGGCCGAACCAGGCTCGTTATATTCGCGGCTGCTGTCCACCTTTGCACTTGCGCGGTCATCGCGGTGCTGAAGGTGGCGACAGTCCCGTCGCGCGTCGTATATGTCCAGATGCCGGAGCTCAAACTGAGCGTTGAACCATAGGGGATGCGCGGCGTGTACACGCCGCCGGAAAGAATGAAGTCTTCCGAGGCCGCGCCAAGGGTAACGGTGGATGTGGATCCGTTGGTAGTCACGGTCCCCCTGGTCGAGTCGCCCGCGAATGTCGTCCCGGCCCGGGAGAAGGACATGCCCGATGCAGCAGTACCGATCGCGATCGAAGGGCCCTTAAGCACAAGCGAACCGCTTGACAGATCGACGCCATTTGCATCGACGGTTTCGATCGTCGGAAGCGGCGGCGCTGCCACCACTTGCGCCATTGCCGGAACGGCGAGCCCCGAACAGAGAATGGTGGTGAGCGAGAGCAGCACGCGGCGCGCAGGCAGCCGACGGCACCCGACATTGGTCGAGATCATGATGATTTCCTCAAGGATATGAAAAAGGACGGTGCCCGCAGCCGGGCTCGGCAGCTTCTATGGAGCGCCGGTCACCTTGATATTCTTGCGATTGTCGGCGGTATCATAGGTATAGTTCGCCACGACATTGTTGTTCACCGTGCCGGCGTGCTGGACGAGGATGAGCCGACCCTTGGCATCATAGGTGTAGGTGATCGTCTCCGACGCGCTGGCGATGCCGGCCGCGGCGATCAGTGCGCCGATCACTGCGAGTTCGATAATTCGCTTTCGTGCCATTGCGGCGCCCCTCCTGCTAATCCGCCGCGTTGCGGCGTTGAGAACAAATAGAGAACACTTAAAATCCAACATTGCAAATGATATTTGCGGGCAATCGCGTCCATGGCTCGCAATCGGCGTGAAAATAGAAGAGGTCGTTTGGCGAGGGCCCCGGGCACCCCTACCACATTGGATTCGTTCAATAAATATAGCTGCCTGGCTTCGCGTGTCTAAGACTTGTTCGAGGCTGGCAAGAATTGTTTCCGGCCGGCACATTGCCGCAATAAGGCGGACCCAGAAAACAATGAGCCGGAGCTGGAGATCCTGACATGGGAGGTCCGCAAGCCCGATCGGAAAGAACAACCGAAATGGTTATTTCTTGATCGTCAATATGGGTGAATATCGGGAAGGTCCGCGGGCGCTGAGTAGCAGTGACGGTGCGGTCAACATCTGTTTTTTTCGCCTCGACACTCTTGTCCTTGTAACATGGCGCAGCTTTACCCTGGTTCCAGCTCAGCCATTCATTTTCCGATCGCCACCTGGTCATTCCGCCGGCGTCTGCGAGCGCGACCTCGACCCAAAGCGGCGCGGAATTTCGATGGCGCGCACAATAGCCCCTTTATCACATGGGCAAGTTAGGGTGCATTTGCACGGCCGTGGCCGGCCAGCCCACCCATGGGTTCGGCTAGCGCAGGTCACGATAGAGATCCTCGTCGCTGTCGAGATCTCGGTAGAGATCCTCATGCTCTTCCTGCTCGGTTCGGGGCGGCAGGCGCATGGGGTGCACCCACGGCGCCATCATGAGCGGCATCACCGGTTCGGCGAAAGTGAGCGCCAGCGCATCGGCATCATCGGGCGAGGCGAGGCCGCGCGCCTTCATATGCTCCTTCTTCTCGAGCTGGATCGAGACCTGATCGGCGGCATAGCCATATTCGACGCTGGTCAGATCGGTCGCGAGTGTTTCGTCATCGGGAATGGCGCCGCCCGAGAGCCAGCCGCGCATATTGGTCCACATCTCGGAGCGCTTGTTGGCGGTCTTCACCCGCATCTCGCCCGACCAGATCGCGTCCCGACCCTTCGCGCCGAACCAGACTTCATGGACGTTCTCGACGCCCAATTGACGCAGCCGGTCGATCACCGCCGCCCCGATATTCCCGGCATCGACGAAGATCGCGTCGGGCCGGTGGAGCTGCGCCTGGAGCGCGACATCGCCGGCGAGCGTCATCGCATCCAGCTTGTGCCAGCGTTTCCACGGGCGGGTGCGGGCGTCGCGGCCGTGGCGGATCGCGAGGGTCGAATGATCGTCGCCGAAGCGGGCGCAATCGAGGCCGAAGATGATCGGGTCGCTGACGAGTGGAT
>Ga0105245_10003713_pt1 | contig 13611 bp, 15 predicted proteins | sample KBSM54metaG_FD_81523 | JGI IMG/M metagenome (GOLD analysis project Ga0105245, IMG submission 81523) | Miscanthus rhizosphere microbial communities from Kellogg Biological Station, Michigan, USA - KBS M5-4 metaG | ecosystem: Host-associated > Plants > Roots > Rhizosphere > Soil | place... | reverse complement strand
GACGTCGCTCATCCGCGGAGACGGCCCTCGACGACGCGGTCTCGCCCGGCTAGGTCCCGCGTGACGGCGACGTCGATGAAGCCCGACCGCGAGAGAAGGTCGGCGACCGCGCGTGCTCGCTCGTCATAGGACTCGAGGACGAGTGCACCGCCCGTCGCCAGGACGGCCGCGGCCGCGCGCACGAGCGTCTCGGTGTGCCCCGCGTCGAAGAGGGCGACGTGCGGCTCCCAGTCGACGACCTCTGGTGCGAGCCCGGTCGCCTCGTCCGGTCGAACGTACGGAGGGTTGGAGACGACGAGGTCCCAGTCCGCCCCGGGCAGCCCCGAGAGCAGGTCGATCTCGAGCAGCTCGATGGCCACGCCGGTCCGCGCGGAGTTCTCCCGCGCGAGGGAGAGCGCCTCGGCAGACACGTCGATCCCGGTCACGCGGGCGCCCGGGTGCTCGTCGGCGATCGCGAGCGCGATCGCGCCGGAGCCGGTCCCGACGTCCAGCACTCGCGGAGCGTCGCGCCCCTCGAGGAGCGCGAGGCAGCGCTCGACGACCGTCTCCGTCTCCGGGCGGGGAATCAGCGCTCGGTTGTCGACGGTCAACGTCAGGCGGCGGAAGCCCCACTCGCCGACGATGTACTGGAGCGGCTCCCACGCGGCCCGGCGCGCGGCGAGGACCGACACACGCTCCTGCTCGGCCGTCGTCAGCACCCGCCGGCGCTCGAGGGCCAGGCCGGAGGGCGACACGCCGAGGACGTGAGCGACGATCAGCTTCGCATCGACGGCCGCCGTCGGTAGGCCTTTTGCCTCGAGCCGACGGGCTGTCTCGCGCTCGGTCTCGCCCACCGTGGCCGAGAGGTCGTTCATCGCTTGTGTTGATTCAACACAAGCGATGTCAGACCGCGGTCTCGAGGGCCCGGCGGCGCTCCTCGGCCTGAAGGGCGTCGGTGAACTCCTCGAGGTCGCCGTCGAGCACGTGGTCGAGCCGGTGCACCGTGTGCTTCACCCGGTGGTCCGTCAGCCGGTTCTCGGGGAAGTTGTAGGTGCGGATCTTCTCGGCCCGCTCCCCGGTCCCGACCTGGGAGCGCCGCGCCGCGGCCAGCTCCGCCTGCTGGCGCTCACGCTCCGCCTCGTAAAGCCGCGCCCGCAGGACGCGCATCGCTTTCTGCTTGTTCTGGAGCTGGGACTTCTCGTCCTGCATCGCGACGACGATCCCGCTCGGGACGTGGGTGATGCGCACCGCGGAGTCGGTCGTGTTGACCGACTGCCCGCCGGGGCCGGTCGAGCGGTAGACGTCGATCTTCAGGTCCTTGTCCTCGATCTTCACCTCGACCTCCTCCGCCTCGGGCATCACCGCCACGGTCGCGGTCGAGGTGTGGATCCTCCCCTGCGACTCCGTCGCCGGGACGCGCTGGACGCGGTGAGTACCGCCCTCCCACTTGAAGACCGAGAACGCGCCGTCCCCCTTCACGGCGAACACCTCCTCCTTCACCCCGCCGCCGTCGTTCTCGCTGAGGGAGAGAAGCTCGGTGCGGTAGCCGCGTCGCTCGGCGTAGCGGAGGAGCATGCGCGCGACGTCCCCGGCCCAGAGAGCGGCCTCGTCGCCCCCCACGCCCTGCCGGACCTCGACGATGACGTCCTTCGCGTCGGCCGGGTCCCGCTGGACGAGCGCGACCCGCAGCTCGTCCTCCAGCCGCGCGACGTCGGCCTCGAGCTCGGCCGCGAGCGAGGCCAGCTCGGGGTCGCCCTTCGCGGCCGAGAGGTCGGCACTCGCCTGGCGCCAGTCGCGGGCCGCCCTGAGCGCCGGCTCGAGCTCCTTCAGGCGCCGGCCGAGGTCCGCCGCCTCGCGCGGGTCCGCGTAGACGCTCGGGTCCGCGAGGCGCTCCTCGAGCTCCGCGTGGGACCGCTCGAGCTCCTCGGCCAATGCCTCCAGGGATGCCATTGCGGCAGAAAGTCTAGGTGCCGCGAAGCGGCGTACCTACACGGCGGAGAGCGTTGCCGCGAGCGTGACGTCGGGGACGCCCTTGAGCGCCATCGAGACGGGGCAGCCCGTCTTCGCGCCCTCGGCATGCTCGAGGAACCCGTCCTTGTCGATCCCCGGCACCGTTCCCACGACCTCGATCGCGCCCTTGACGATGCCCTCCCCCGGCTGGAACGTCACCGTCACGGCCGTCTCGAGCCGCTGTGGAGGCGTGCCTGCCCCGGCCAGCGCGTGTGAGAGCGCCATCGAGTAGCAGGCGGCCCACGCTGCCGCGATCAGCTCCTCCGGGCTCGTCCGTCCGTCGGGCTCGTCCGCCCGCGACGTCCAGGTCACGTCGAGCGGCCCGAACGCGCCGCTGCCGACACCCTCGATCCTGCCCGACCCCTCCATCAACGAGCCTGTCCACGTCACCTTTGCGTTGCGATCGGTCGCCATGTCAGTCGCCTCCCTCGAGCACCGTTTCGATGTCGATCCCGACGCCCGCCGCACGCAGGAGCGACGAGAACGAGCAGCCTCTGTGCGCCGCGTCCACCGCCTCGGCGAACGCATCCTCCCCCACGCCCTCGACCTGCGCGCGGACCTCGAGCGCCGAGTGGACGATCAGGTGCCCCTGACCCTCGACCTCGTCCATCGTGATCCGGCAGTGGACGTCGAGCCTGCCCGGCGGGGTCCCGGCCCCGGTCAGCTCGCCCGCGAGCGACATCGTGAAGCAGCCGCCGTGGGCGGCCGCGAGCAGCTCCTCCGGGCTCGTCTTGTCCGGCGAGCCGCCGATCCGTGTCGGCAGTGAGTACGGGAGCGAGGAAAAGGCGCCGGACGACGCTGCGCTGATCGCCCCGGCGCCCCGGGCGAGGTTTCCTTCCCAGACGACGTCTGCGTCACGGACGATCCGCGGCATGCGGAGAAGCTACGCCATCACCTCGACCCGGCGCGCCGCCTCCTGCTCGGAGGGGTCGCCGGCCTCGCGCCGGCGGACCTTCTCGATCGCGCGGATGGAGACCTCGACCTGGTCGAGCGTCGGCTCGCGCGTGGTCAGCCGCTGAAGCCAGAGCCCGGGTGCCAGCAACGTCATCAGCACGCGGTTGTCCTGGTGCTTGCCGGCGTAGCGGATCAACTCGTAGGCGATGCCCGCGATCAGGGGCAGGAGCAGGATCCGGCTCGCGATCAGCCAGTACCAGACGGGCCGCCCGACGAACGCGAACACGAAGATCCCGATCACCATGACCCAGAGCAAAAACGCGGTTCCGCAACGAGGATGGATCAAACTGAACTTCTGCACCTTCTCCGGCGTGAGCTCCGAGCCGCCCTCGAGCGCGTTGATCGTCTTGTGCTCCGCCCCGTGGTACTGGAACACGCGCTTCAGATCCGGGAGCAGGCCGATCAGCCCGATGTACGCGATGAACACCGCGACCCGGATCAGCCCCTCGACGATCACGAACCACGTCGTGCCCTCGATCGGCAGCCAGTTCGTGACGAGCGCCGGCCCCACCTTGAAGAGCATCAGCGCGAAGCCGATCGCGATCGCGAACGAGAAGATGATCTGACCGCGCGTGATCTCCGTGACGACCTTGCCCTCCTCGTCCTCCTCGCGCGAGGCGACGTTCGCCGAGATCGCGAGCGCACGGAAGCCGATCGCGAGCGACTCACCGAGCGCGATCACGCCGCGGATCACGGGGAGACGCCAGATCCGGTGCCGGCGCATCGGCGAGCTGACGTCCTTCACCACCTCCTCGATCCCGCCCTCGGGCGTCCGGATCGCGACCGCCCAACACGACGGGCCGCGCATCATCACGCCCTCGAGCACCGCCTGCCCCCCGTACGTGACGCTCATGAGAGAAAGGTACCGCGGTGGTACGGCGCCTCAGGCGCTCTTCGCGGCAGCCGCCTTCTCGAGGCGGCGCTGGAAGCGCTCGACGCGGCCACCCGAGTCCATCAGCTTCTGCTTCCCGGTGTAGAACGGGTGGCAGGCCGAGCACACCTCGACGTGCAGCTCAGGCTTCGTCGAGCGGGTCGTGAACTCGTTGCCGCACGAGCAGGTGACGTGCGCGACGACGTACTCGGGATGGATGTCGGCCTTCATGAACCGGCCAGGATAGCAGAGGCGTTCTCGGGCCCCACGTTGCCTCCAGAGACGACGGCGACGACATTTTCGCCCTCGATCTGGCCTTCCAGGACCGCCGCGACCGCGGCCGCTCCGGCCGGCTCGCAGGCGAGCTTCGCATCGAGGTACACGCGTCGCATCGCCTCCTCGATCGCCTCGTCCGACACCTGCACCGCCTCGACGCCCGCCGCGCGGCACACCGCGAGCGCATTGTCCCCCGCGTACGGGGCGTCGAGGCCTCCGGCCCTCGTCAGCGGCGCGATCGAGACCGGCTCGCCGGCCTCGAGGGCGAGCTGGAGCGACGCAGCGCCCGTCGGCTCGACGCCCACGACGCGGACGCCCCTGGGGGCGACCGCCGCCGCGATCCCGGCGACCAGGCCCGCCCCGCCCACCGGCACCACGATCACGTCGACCTTGGGGGCGTCCTCGAGGATCTCGAGGCCGACGGTCCCCTGGCCCGCCATCACGAGCGGGTCGTCGAACGGATGCACGAGCACCCGGCCGGTCTCTGCGAGGTGCTCCTCGAGTCGGATGAACGCGGCGGAGGGATCCTCTGCGTCGACGTCGACGTGCGCGCCGAGCGCCCGCGCCCGATCGAGCTTGAAGCGGCTCGCGGCCGACCACGAGAAGACGACGCACTCGAGCCCCTCCGCGGCTGCACCCCAGGCGAGCGCGATCGCGTGGTTTCCGGCGGAGGCGCCGGCGACACCGCGGCGGCGTTCCTCCGAGCCGAGCGCGGCGAGCCGGTTCGTGACGCCGCGCACCTTGAACGACCCCGTGTGCTGGAGGAGCTCCGCCTTGAGCGAGAGCCCGGGCGCGAGCGCCGTGCCCTCGAGGAGCGGCGTCCGCCGCACGCGCCCGCGGATCGTCTCGGCGGCCCGGAGGACGTCGTCGCGCGTCACTGGCTCCCCGCTCACGCGGCGATCCTAGGGCACCGGGAGAGGACGGTCCGGGGGCGACCTCAGAATGCGACGCGTGTCCGTGGAGGGCCCGTCCCACCCCGTTCGACTCGTCGTCGCGGACGACCTCCGGCGGACACGGGTCACGGTCTTCTTCCGGCTGATCCTCGCCCTGCCGCACCTCGTGTGGGTCACGCTGTTCGGGCTGGCGGCGTTCACCCTGGCGTTCGTCATGTGGCTGGCCGTCCTCTTCGAGCGCCGCGCACCGGCGTCCCTCCACGGGTTCCTCGCGAGCTTCACGCGGTACGCCGTGCACCTGACGGCCTACCTCTCCCTGGCCGCCGATCCCTATCCCGGCTTCACCGGCGGCCGGCCGTATCCCGTCGACGTCGAGATCGACGCTCCCGCGATCCAGGGCCGCTGGGGAGCCGGCTTCCGGCTCGCGCTCGCCGTTCCCGCGTTCCTGGTCGCCTCGACGTTGGGCGGCTCCGTGGCGCTCGGAAGCGCGTGGGGCGGTGCGCTCACGGGCGGGGTCGGCGGCCTGACCGCCACGGTCGCCTTCCTCGGGTGGTTCGCCTCCCTCGTCCGCGGCCGGATGCCGCGCGGGATGCGGGACGCGGCGGCGTTCGCAATCGGCTACGGCGCGCAGACGACGGCGTACGCGCTGCTGCTCACAGACAGGTATCCGGACGCGACGCCCGGGACCGCTCGACCCGCGCCGGAGCTTCCGACCCACCCGGTCGCGATCGCCGTCGACGACGACCTTCGCCGACCGCGGTTGCTCGTCCTCTTCCGCTTCCCGCTCGTCGTCCCCCACCTCGTCTGGCTGACGCTCTGGTCGGTACTGGTCGTCATCGCAGCGCTGGCCGCCTGGATCCTCGCGCTCGTCCTCGGCCGCGTGCCGCAGGCCCTCCACCGGTTCATGGCCGCATTCGTCCGCGCGGTCACCCACCTGACCGCCTTCTTCTTCCTCGTCGGCCGGCAATTCCCGGGGTTCGTCGGAGCCGAGGGGAGCTACCCCGTCGCCCTGACGATTTCCGCTCCGGCGCCGCAACGCCGCCTCGGCGTGCTCGTCCGGCTCCTGCTCGCGGTGCCCGCGTTCCTCCTCGCGTCGGCGTTCTTCGGCGTGTCGCTCGTGGTCGGCGTGCTCCTGTGGTTCGCGGCTCTCGTGACCGGACGCGTGCCACGCGGCCTGCGCGATCTCGGCGTGGTGTCGCTGCGCTACCAGGCCCAGGCATCCGCGTACGCGCTGCTGCTGACGTCGCGCTACCCCGACTCCACTCCGGCGCTCCGGGCGCCCCACCCACCTGCACCCGAGATCCCGAATCCGGTGGCGGCGTGAAGCCTCTCCGCCTCGCCGTGGGCCTCGCGCTCGTCGCCGGGTGGATCGGCCTTGCCTGGCTGCTCTGGGGGTCGGTGGTGCCCGACGGCCTGACGCTGCCGCACGTCGACGTCGACGGAGTGTTCGGCTCGGAGCTCGTCGCCCGGGCGGAGCGGTTCGAGCGCTTCCTGCTGATCCTGTGGGTGCTCGGGCTCGTCGTGAGCCTCGCGACGCTCGCGCTCTACGCGCGCTACGGCGTGCGGTTCGCGGAGGAGTCCGCGGCCGGCCCGCTGGGCACGGGGATGCTGCTCGGAATGCTCGGGCTGGCGATCGTCTGGCTGACACAGCTTCCGTTCACGGTCGTCGCGCTGTGGTGGAGCAGGCGTCACGGCGTCTCGCGGATGGGGTACTTCGACGCGGTCTTCGGCGACTGGCTCGCGCTCGGGGCGACGTTCGTCTCGATCTGCGTTGCCCTCCTCGTCGTGATGGGGCTGGCGCGCCGGGTCGGCTCGTGGTGGTGGATCCCCGGCGCTGCGGTCTTCACCGCGATCGCGGCGCTGGGGGTCCTCGTCTCGCCCTACCTCTACACCGGCCTCGAGCGCCCCGACGACCCCGGGCTCGTCGCCAGGTACGAGCGCCTGGAGCGGGTGGAGGGCCTGCACGGGATCCCGCTCCGGGTGGAGCACGTCAGCGAGGACACGAGCCAGGCGAACGCCTTCGCCTTCGGGCTCGGGCCGTCACGCCGCGTCGTGCTCTGGGACACCCTGCTCGACGGGCGGTTCTCCAACCCGGAGGTCGACGTCGTGCTCGCGCACGAGCTCGGGCACCACTCGAGCGACCACATCGCGAAGGCGATCGGCTGGTTCGGGCTGTTCGCGCTCCCGGGGGCGCTGCTCCTGATGCTCGCGACCCGGCGCCTGGGCGGGATGGGGAACCCGCGCGCCGTCCCCCTCGCGCTGCTCGTCGCGGCCGCGTGGGCGCTCGTCACGACACCCGCCCAAAACGTCGTCAGCCGCCGCGCCGAGGCCGAGGCCGACTGGAAGGCGCTCCAGGCGACGCGCGACCCGGAGGGGGCGCGAGGGCTGTTCCGCGAGTTCGCGGTGACGTCGCTCGGCGACCCGAGCCCGCCGACCTGGGCGTATGTCCTGCTCGACACGCATCCGACCCTCGCGCAGCGGGTCGCGATGGCCGACGCGTGGGCTGCCCGTCGGGCCGGCTGAGCGCAGGCCCTCTACCCGGTGTCGGTCACGTGATGGTGTACTCGGGGCCGGAGCCCCCTTCGGGCGGCGTGAGCCGGCCGCCCTTCGCGCTGATCGCGCCGCACTGGACGCAGTTGGACGGGTTCACCTGGACGGTGACCGTCCCGTCGCCGTCTGCCTCGCCGACCTCGTAGACCTGGGCCGGGCACATCCAATGCCACATCTCGGCGAGGTCACGCGGAACCTGTGTGGCGATGCGGATGTGGCTCGGCTGGTCGTCGCGTGTCCGGTTGCCCGAGGCGAAGACCGACGACAGCTTGTCGAAGGTCAGCTTCCCGTCGGGGGACGGATACCGCTTTGCGCGGCCCGTGCGCAGGAGGCCCGCCTCGGCGTTGCGATGGGTGTCGAACTCCTTCGGCGGGAGCTTTCCTTTGGTCACGGTCATCGCGCTCGCCAAGGCGCCGCCCATGAAGAAGCCTTTGTCGAACACCTGGCGCATGTTCCGCACCTCGTCGAGGTCCTTCCACACGTAGCTCTCGCGCAGGGCGGCGTCGTACGTGTCGAGCGCGCCGCGGCGGCCCGCGAACTCGCCCCGCTGGAGCGCGGCGAACGCGGCCTCCGCCGCGAGCCGGCCGGACTCGATCGCGTAGTGGATCCCCTTCAGCCGCGGCACGTTGACGAGCCCGGCGCCCTCGCCGACGAGGAGGAGCCCCGGCGCGTTCAGCCGCGAGGGGAGCGAGTTGAGCCCGCCCTCCGTGATCGTCTTCGCACCCCAGGCGATCCGCTCGCCGCCGTCGAGGATCTTGCGGACGAGCTTGTGCGTCTTGAACTCCTGGAGGAGGTCGTGCGCGGACAGCTCCACGTCGGCGTACTCGAGCCCGACCACGAAGCCGAGCGACACGTGGTCGTCCCCCATCGGATAGACGAACGAGCCGCCGAACTCGCCGTACCGGGCGCGTTTGCGGAGCGGCCAGCCGAGTGTGTGGACGATCTTCCGGAGCGGCTTCGGAACGCGCCAGACCTCTTTCACGCCGAGCGCCCAGATCTGGGGGTTGCGGCCCTCGAGCCCGAAGGCGTCGATCGCGGTGGTGGTCAGATGACCGGCGGTTCCCTCCGCGAGCACGGTGAGCCGCGCGGTGACGTCGACCCCCGGCTCGAAGTTCGCGAGCGGCTCACCGTCCTTGGCGCGTCCCTTGTCGCCCGTCCGGACGCCGACGACGCGGCCGTGGTCGACGAGCAGCTTCTGGCCGGCGGTCTCGGGGAGGATCGTCGTGCCCGCCGCCTCTGCCTGCTCGGCCAGGAAGCGACCGAGCTCGGAGACGGAGACGATCCAGTTCCCGTGGTTCATCATCGTGGGCGGCGGCGGGATCCGGAGCGCGGCGCCCTTCGTCAGCAGATAGACGGCCTCGCCGTGGACCGGGCCGTAGGTCGGCATCTCCTCGATCGGGATGCGCCCGGCGAACAGCTTCCGGATCGCGCGCGGGTTCATCACGGCGCCGGAGAGGAGGTGCGAGCCCGGCTGCTTTCCCTTCTCGAGCAGTGCGACGGGGACGTCACCGAGACGCTCGCGGACGTCGGGGTGCTCCTCCAGCAGCTGCCCCAGCCGGACGGCGCAGGCAAGCCCCCCGGGCCCACCGCCGACGATCAGGACGCCGACGTCGATGCGCTCGTCGGGCGCGTCCGTCGGCGGGCCGATCGCCTCCGAGGTCGCGAACGGCGGCGGGTAGTCGGCCGGGCGGACGCCGCTCACCGGCGGGCCCGGAGCAGCTCCGTGAGCTTCGGTGCGATCTGGGTCAGATCGCCGACGACGCCGAGGTCGGCGAAGTCGAAGATCGGCGCGTTCGGGTCCTTGTTGACGGCGACGATCGTCCCCGAGCCCTGCATGCCGACCTTGTGCTGGATTGCGCCCGAGATGCCGAGTGCGATGTAGAGCTTCGGCGAGACCGTCTTCCCGGTCTGGCCCACCTGCGCCGCGTACGGGTACCACCCTGCGTCGACGACGGCGCGGGTCGCGGCGACGGCTCCGCCGAGCGCGTCCGCGAGCTCCTCGCAGTACGAGAACCCCTCAGGGCTGCCGAGGCCGCGCCCTCCCGCGACGATCACGTCGGCGTCCTCGATCGACGGGCCGCTCGCCTTCTCGGTCAGGTGCTCGACGAGCCGGGCGCGGGTGGAGAAGTCCTGGAACTCGGTCGTGACGTCCTTCACGTCCGCGGAGCCGCCCGACTCCACCGGATCGAACGTGCCGGCGCGGATCAGCGCAACTTGCGGCGTCGAGCTCCACCCCACCTCGACGAGCACCGTGTCGCCGAGCGCGGGCCGGACACCGACAAGCTCGTCTCCCTCCACGCGGAGGTCGGTCAGGTCCCAGTTGAGGCCCGCCTCGAGCCGTGCGGCGAGGCCGGCGGCGACGTCGGCGGCGAGCACCGAGGCGGCGAACAGGACCGTGTCCGCGCCCGACTCCCGCACGACGGCCTCGAGCGCATCGACGCGAGGCTGCGGGAGCGGGGCCTCGAGCGCCGCGTCGTCGACGACGTACACGGTGGAGGCGCCGAATGCGCCTGCGGCTGCCGCCGTGTCGCGGATCCCGCTGCCGAGCACGACTCCGGCGACGTCCCCGCCGCCGAGGGAGGCTGCCTTGCCCAGCACGCCGAGCGCGCCCTTCGTCAGCTCGCCGTCATGGCTCTCGAGGAAGACCAGGGTGGTCATGGACTAGACGAGCCGCTTCTCCGCGAGGTACTCGACGATCTTGTCGGCGGCGCTGCCGTCGTCCTCGATCTTCACCTGGCCGCTCTTGGGCGGCGGGGGCGTAGAGGAGCGCACGGTCGTCCCGGAGCCTGCCTCGCCCACGAGACCCGCCTCGACGCCTATCTCCGCGAGCGAGACCGTCTCCTGGGGCTTCGACTTGGCGCCCATGATCCCCTTGAGCGAGGGATAGCGCGGCTCGTTGATCGCGTCCGACACCGCGACGACCGCCGGCAGCGGTGCTGCGATCACGTCGTAGCCGAACTCGGTCTGCCGCTTTCCGGTGAGCTCGCCGCCCTCGACGGTCAGCTCCGCGACCTGCGAGACCATCGGTCGGCGCAGCCGGTCGGAGACGGCCGCCCAGAGGACGGCGCCGTCCGCGTCGCTCGACTGCTGGCCGAAGAGAACGAGGTCGGCCTCCTCCTTCTCGAGCGCGGCCGTGAGCGCACGGCTCGTCGCGAGGAGGTCGGAGCCGGCGGCCGCGTCGTCGGCGACGAGAAGTGCGCGGTCGGCGCCCATCGCGAGCGCCTTCCGGAGCGACTCCATCGCCTTCTCGGGGCCGAGAGAGACCACGACGACCTCACCGCCGTGGGCGTCCTTCAGCCGGAGCGCCTCCTCCACGGCGTTGACGTCGGTCGCGTTGAGGACACCTTCTCCCGACCGGTCGAGCCGGTGCGTCCCCGGGTCGAGCCGCTTGTGCGACGTCGCATCCGGCACCTGCTTGACGCACACGGCGATCTTCACGCGGCGGACTCTAGCGAGGCGGACGCCGTGCCCAGCGAGGTGTCCGACTTCGAGTCGGACACCTCTGCGCAACCCGCGGCGCCGTCCCTCGGTCGAGTGTCCACCACGGGCTTTGACGCGCCGACGTGGTAGGCTCGGCCGCTTCGCGCCGCGCACCGGAGCCATGACCCGCCACCGGACGACAGCACGAGGGGGACGTCTCCTCATCCTCTCCGCCCTCCTGGGCCTCGCCGTGGTCCTCTCTGCGAGCGCGGCGCCGAAGCCCGGCCTCGTCGGCGGACAGCCGATCGTCTTCCCGTTGATCGGCGACTACGCCTACACGATGAACTACGGGGATCCGCGTGGTCAGGGCGCACACGAGGGCATCGACATCGAGCACGTCCCCTGGCGGACGCCCGTCGTCGCCGCCGAGAGCGGAACGGTGAAGTGGTGGACGACGTCCTGGCGGGCCGGCTGCATGCTCTACCTCTACGGGAAGAGCGGCACGACGTACCTCTACATCCACCTGAACAACGACCTCACCGTCGCTTCCGAGGACAAGGGCGGGTGCAAGGCCGGGATCTCGTACGCGGTTCCCAACGGCGCGAAGGTGACGGCAGGACAGCAGATCGCCTGGAGCGGCGACTCCGGCGACGCCGAGGGGAACTTCCATCTGCACTTCGAGGTCCACCCCGACGACGGGTCTGCGGTGAACCCCTACCCCTACCTCAACTCGGCCGAGCGGCTGCTCTTCCCCGGCCGCCGCGGCGCCGCCTACTCGCTCGGCCTCCGGGGCGAGCCGATCGGCGCCGGCGAGGGCATGCTCCGGCTCCGCGCCACGGCGGTGCGCTGGTGGCCGGGCGGCCAGTGGACGTCTCTCGTCCGTGATCGAGTCGTGACGCTCGAAGTTGCCGACGATGCGGAGATCGACGACACGCTGGTCGCCGCGCTCCAGGCACCGGCCTTCGACACGCTGCGCGCGACGTCCGGTGGGACGGTCACCGCGTTCACCGGCCGTGGCGTCGTGAGCGCCGCCACGTTGCGCGGAAAGCCCGGGACGCTCGTCGCCGCCAGGGTGACGCGCCCCGGCGGGCTCACGGTCGCAATGGGACCGGTCGACCCCGCCGACCCATCGGCCGACGACGCTACGGACGCCTCGACGACGACCGGCGAGCAGGACGGTCTGCCGAAAGGCGCATGAGCCGGTCGACGGCTACGCCGGCGCGAGCGCGCCGCGGAGGAAGTCGACGATCGCGCTGGTGGGAGCTCCCGGCGTGAAGACCTCGGCGACCCCGAGCCGCTTGAGCTCGTCCGCGTCCTCGTCCGGGATCGTCCCGCCGACGACGACGAGAACGTCGCCGAAGTCGTTCTCGCGGAGACCCTCTACGATCCTCGGGACGAGCGTCATGTGCGCCCCCGAGAGAATCGAGATCCCGACGGCGTCGGCATCCTCCTGGATCGCGGTCTCGACGACCTGCTCCGGCGTCTGGTGGAGGCCGGTGTAGATGACCTCCATGCCGGCGTCCCGGAGCGCGCGCGCGATGATCTTCGCCCCGCGATCGTGCCCGTCGAGCCCCGCCTTCGCGATCACCACTCGAATCGTCCGCTCCACGCGGTCAGTATAGGAACGTGCGCCTCTCCGTCATCGGGTCGTCCCCGGCCTGGCCGAACGCAGGAGGCGCGCACTCCGGATACCTCGTCTCGTCGAACGGCAAGCGGCTCCTGCTCGACTGCGGCCCCGGCGTCCTCGGACGACTCAGGGAGCGAGAGGCCTGGCCCCGGCTCGACTCCATCGCGATCACGCACTTCCACCTCGACCACTGGGGCGACCTCGTGCCGTGGGTCTGGGGAAGCTTCTACCGCCAAGGCCACGGAGACGAGCAGCCGGAGCTCTGGGTGTATCGCGGAGGACACGACTTCCTCGTCGAGCTCGGCTCGCGGCTCGGGTTTCCCGACATGTTCGACCGGACGTTCCGGGTCTCCGAGTACGACGCCGAGACGTCGTTCAGCACGGCGGGCTTCGACGTGCTCCCGGTGCGCTTGCCCCACTACAAGCTCGAGACCTACGGCTTCCGCGTCTCGAACGAGACGACGACCCTCGCCTACACCGGCGACACCGGCCCGAGCGAGCGCATTGCGGAGCTCGCGCGCGACGCCGACCTCCTCGTCTGCGAGGCGACGCTTGCGACCGGCGCCGCCGACGGCGAGCCGCGCGGGCACCTCAGCGTCGACGAGGCGCTCGACGCGTACGCCGCCTCCGGCGCCCGCCGCCTCCTCCTCACGCACCGCCCGTCCGAGCTCGACCTCCCCGACGGCCTCGACCTCGCCTACGACGGCATGGAGCTCGAGATCGAGCCGGCCGCCTGATCCGGCTGGTGTCCGACTTCAGTCGGACACCTGCGGAAGAACGGAGCGGTCGACCTCTGGCACGCCATCCCACAGCGCGGAAGAGCCGCATCCGCGATCCGCGAGGATGCCGTCCACGCCGCCCTGCACGACCTGTGCGTAGCAGCGCCGGGCCTCGCTGGGCGTCGAACCGAACATGGAGAGCAGACGCTCCTCGCCGGGTGCATACCGGTCACCGTCTCCCTCCGCCGTCACCCTGTACGAACAGCACGGCCACTCCGCTGGATGGCTGCAAACTCCGGCAGCGACAGGGTT
>Ga0105245_10003711_pt1 | contig 13616 bp, 12 predicted proteins | sample KBSM54metaG_FD_81523 | JGI IMG/M metagenome (GOLD analysis project Ga0105245, IMG submission 81523) | Miscanthus rhizosphere microbial communities from Kellogg Biological Station, Michigan, USA - KBS M5-4 metaG | ecosystem: Host-associated > Plants > Roots > Rhizosphere > Soil | place... | reverse complement strand
CTGCTCGCGCGCGACGCGCGTGAGAAGGAGCGCCGCAAGTACGGCCTCAAGAAGGCCCGCAAGGCGCCGCAGTACTCCAAGCGGTAACTGCCGGAGCACGCGTGCTGCGGTTCGGCACCGACGGTGTACGCGGCGACGCGGACGCCGATCTCACGCCGCCGTTGGTGTTCGCGCTCGGCCGCGCGGCCGCGCGCGTGCTCGGCGTCGACACGTTCGTCGTCGGGCGCGACACCCGCGCATCGGGCCCGCGGATCGAGGACGACCTGATACAGGGCTTCGCGGCCGAAGGGGCGCAGGCGACGTCGCTGGGCGTGGCGCCGACGCCCGCAGTCGCGTTCGTCGCGCAGCGCGAGGCGACGCCGGGCGCCATCGTGTCGGCCAGCCACAACGCGTGGACCGACAACGGCGTGAAGATCGTCGGGCACGACGGTCGCAAGCTGCCCGACGACGTCGAGACCGCGATCGAAGCCGAGATGCTCGACATCGTCACGGCGTCCCCCGCTCCCGAAGAGCGCTCCGTTCCCGAACCGGCGTCACGGAATCGGGATATGGCCGACTCTCTGACGCCGGTTGCCGCCGGCGACATCGACGCATACGTCGCGCACCTCGTCGGCGCGCTCGAGGGCCGAACGCTGCGCGGACTGCACATCGTGCTCGACTGCGCCAACGGTGCCGCGTCGGAGCTGGGCCCGCGCGCGTTGGTCGCCGCGGGCGCGCGCGTGGACGTGATCAACGCGCAGCCCGACGGTCGCAACATCAACGCGGTGTCCGGGTCGACATACCCCGAGGGGTTGCAGCGGGCCGTGCGCGCCGCCGGCGCCGACCTGGGCCTCGCGCTCGACGGTGACGCCGACCGGGTCCTCGCGGTCGACGAGCACGGCGAGCTCGTCGACGGGGATCAGATCATGGTGATGACCGCGCTCGACTGGCACGAGCGCGGCGCGCTGCGCGACGACGCGATCGTCGTGACCGTGATGTCGAACCTCGGTCTGCGGCGTGCCCTCGGCGCCGCGGGGGTGGGGATCGTGGAGACGCCGGTGGGCGACCGCCACGTCGTCGCCGCGATGGCCGAACGCAATCTGGCGATCGGCGGCGAGCAGTCGGGCCACATCGTGTTCGCCGACCTCGCGACGACGGGCGACGGAATGCTCACCGGCTTGATCGTCGCCGACCTCGTCGTGCGCCGTGGCGCCCGGCTCTCCCAGCTCGCGGGGCAGATGACCCGTCTGCCGCAGGTGCTCGTCAACGTCCGACCAACCGGTTCGGTCGAGCTCGACGACGAGCCGGTTCGCGCGGCCATCGACGCGGTCGTGCACTCGCTCGGCGACCGCGGGCGTGTCGTCGTGCGGGCGTCGGGCACCGAGAAGGTCGTGCGCGTCATGGTCGAGGCGCCGACCGAAGCGGAGGCGGCCGACGCCGCCGCGCAGGTTCAGGCCGCGCTCGAAGCCTGACGAGCGGGCGGCGCGCGGAGTCAGAACCGCCAACGGGTTGAACCCGGTGTCTCCTCGGCGGTACCGACCGCGGTCGCGGTGCGCGGTTCGACCTCGTAGACGAACCACGGCGGCGGACCGAGCGTGGGCGCGTTGAACGGCGCGGTGATGCCGGTTCCCGCGTCGTCGGGCTGGGCGGGCCATCCGCTCTTCGCCCACAGCGCCGCGATCTCGGCCACGATCTTCGGGTCGGTCACGCGCCGGGCAACACCGGCGACCATCACGTCGAAGCCTTTCGTGGCGACACTGATCGTGCAGCGCGGGTCGCGTGCAACGTTCCTCGCCTTGCGGGTGCGTTCGCCGGTCTGGAACCAGCCTGAGCCCGCGTGCCAGAGCGCGCCCACGCTCGTCACGTGCGGGCTCCCGTCCTCGTTCAGGGTCGTCAGCCAGAACGTCGGGCGGTTCGGCGAGCGCGGGTCGTCGTGCGTCAGGAGGTCGACGAGCTGCGCTTCAACTTCTGACCACTCGAGCGTGGGCAGCCCATCGACGTCACCAAGGTTTGTTGTTTTCATGGTGCTCGAGACTTCATCCCCTCCCAAAACTCATCGCCGGCGTCAGTGCGACAGGAGGAACGAGATGGAACACAGTGGTATCGACGGAGCGCTGTCGAAGCTCGACGCCGTACGCGATGTCCTCACGGTCAAGCGGGTGTTCGGAGAGGCCTACGAGGCGCACGGACTGACCGTGATTCCCGTCGCCGCAGTACGCGGAGCAGGCGGAGGTGGCGGGGGCGAAGACAGCCAACAACAAGTCGGAACGGGAGCAGGGGTCGGAGTCGTCGCGCGACCGGTCGGCGTGTTCGTGGTCGACGGCCAGACCGTGCGGTGGGAGCCGGCCGTCGACATCACGCGCATCGTGCTGGGCGGCCAACTGGTCGCGGTCGTCGCGTTGCTCGTGCTACGCCGCTTGCTCGGCAATCGCGGCTGAAGCAACTCGTACGCCTAGCTCGCGGGACGCCTCCGCATCGCGAAGGCGAGGCCGACGCCGATCAGCGCCAGCACCGAGAGGATGATCGCGATGATGCCGATGGTCTTCGCGGTGTCGGCGTCGTCTTTTGCGCTGCTGTTTTCGCTGCCGGCCGAGCCGCTGGTCGCGACCGTGGTCGGCGTCTCGCCGCCGTGGCCGGTCGTCTCGCCGGACGTCAGCGTCAGGATCGGCGTCGGGTGCTCGGCCTCGGGACCGCCGGCGGTCACCGGATCCACCCACCTGACGACGTCGCCGTTCGCATACGTCTGCACGGCCTTGAACACGACCTGGCTGCCTTCGTCGGGCAGCGAGCCCGCGAGGATGTCGAAACCCTGATATTCGTCGGGCTGGATCCCGGCCGCGGCGTTGTCTGCCGTCCACGTGACGTCGGTGACGATGTCGCTGACGGGACCGTCGTCGGTCTGGATCGGCGTGTCGAGGTGCTGCGTGGTGACCTTCGCGGTCCAACCCGGAACCGGTTGTGCCAACACACCTACCAGCGGCGGGTCGGTCGGCAGCGCGATGTCGATCTTCGTGGTGGCGGCACCCTCCTCGTTCGGAACGCGGAAGGTGAGTTGCACGTCGGTCGCGCCCTTGTCGGCGCTCGCGGGCTCGACGGTCACGTGCGCCAAGGCGGGCGCGGCCCAGCCGACCACGATGGCGCCGACGATTCCCGTGAAGGTCAGTTTGCGGAGCATGGCGCGGGAGCCTGTCACAGGCAGGCGATCTCGTGCAGGTCGCCCTGACCTGAGCGAACAGACGGGGTGTACGGCCGAGACCGCCGGGCCCGCTCCTACACTGGCTCTCCGATGTGCGGGATCGTCGCCGTGGTCCGGCGCCCTCCGTCGGGCGCGCCACCCGAGCTGACGCCCCTCCTCGAGAGCCTCGCCGCGGCCGAGGTCGCGCTCGCCGAGCCGGGCGCCGACGGGGCCGAGGCGCTGCGTCGCGCCGCAGCAACGATCCGCGCCGCGGCCCGGGCGCTGCGGGGACCGCTCGGCGCGGGCGCACTGATCGCCGACCCGGTCGCCGGCGCGGCCTTCGAGCACCGCGCGGTCCAGCTGGGTGAGCGGCTGGGCGCGATCGAGGCCGGCCTCGACTGGGCCGGCGAGGGCGGGAGCGACGAGCTCGGCGACCTCGAGGCGCGCAGCGCGGCGCTCATCGACTGCAAGGACGCGGTGTGGGCGCTGCGCTGGGATCGTCTCGCGACGGCGCGTGCCATCGAGGACCTTGCGGGCGCACGCGAGCTCGGCCGGGCCGCGTTGGCCGCGTACGACTCGATTCAGGTCGCGCTGTCGGCGCTCGACCGGCTCGAGGTGCGCGGGCGCGACTCCGCCGGGCTGCACGTCGTCGTGGCCGGTCACGGGCTCGACCTCGGCGATGCCGACGTCGCCCGATTGATCGCGGGGCGTGCGGGCGACGCGCTGTTCGCGTCGGGCTCCGTGCGCGTCGCCGGGCCGTGCCTCGCGTTCGTCTACAAGACCGCGGCCGAGATCGGCGAGCTCGGTGACAACACCGCGCGGTTGCGCGCGCAGATCCGAGGTGACGACCTGCTGCGGCGCGCGCTGCGAGCCGACACGGTCACTGCGACCGTGCTCGCGCACACGCGCTGGGCCAGCGTCGGGATCATCTCCGAGCCCAACGCGCACCCGCTGAACCAGGAAGAAGTCGGCGTTTCCGATTCGGCGCCGTACGTGACCGCCGCACTCAACGGCGACGTCGACAACTACGCCGACCTGAAGGCGCTCGAGTCGCTGCGGCTCGCGCCCGAGATCACCACCGATGCGAAGGTGATCCCCGCGTTGATCGCGCGCCGTCTCGCGAAGGGCCACGCGCCGGTCGACGCCTTCCGATCCACTGTGGCGGCGTTCGAAGGCTCGGTCGCGATCGCCGCGCAGACGGGCTCCGACCCCGACCAGGTGCTGCTCGCCCTGCGCGGCAGCGGCCAGGCGCTCTACGTCGGCTTGGGCGACGAATGCTTCGTGGTCGCGAGCGAGCCCTATGGCGTCGTGGAGGTGTGCGACCGGTACCTCCGCCTCGACGGCGAGACGATGCTCGACGCCGGGAACCCCGCGTCGCAGGGTCAGGTCGTCGCGATCGGCGGCGCGCTCGCGGGCACCGCGGCCGGCATCATCCGGCTGTCGTACGACGGGCGTGCACTGCCGGTGTCGGACGACGAACTGCAGACGCCGGCGATCACCACACGCGACGTCGCGCGGGGCGACGCCGCGCACTACCTCCTGAAGGAGATGACCGAGTCACCCGACTCGTTCCGCAAGACGCTGCGCGGCCGCATCGTCGAGCGCGACGGGCGGCTCGACGCGCGGCTCCCGGCCGAGACGTTCACACCGGTGGTACTCGAGCGGCTGCGCTCGGGTGCGGTGCACCGCGTGATCGTCGTCGGCCAAGGGAGCGCGAACATCGCGGGCGGGAGCCTGGCGCGCGTCCTCCGCCAGCTCATCGGCGGGCGCCCGATCACGATCGAAGCGATGGCGGCCACCGAGCTGTCGGGCTTCGGGCTGCGGGCCGACATGCGCGACACCGTCGTGGTCGCGATCTCGCAGTCGGGCACGACCACCGACACCAACCGCACCGTCGATCTCGCACGCGCCCGGGGAGCGGTCGTGATCGCGATCGTCAACCGGCGCCACAGCGACCTCGTCGACAAGAGCGACGGCGTGCTCTACACGTCGGACGGCCGCGACGTCGAGATGAGCGTCGCGTCGACGAAGGCGTTCTACGCGCAGCTCGCGGCGGGCGTGCTGCTCGCCCTCGGCCTCGCGGCGGAATTCGGTGTCGACGACGCGGCCGACCGCACCGCTCGCAGCGAATTGCTCGGCGCGCTGCGCGAGCTGCCCGCGGCGATGCAGACGGTGCTCCGGCGCCGCGGTGACATCTCGCAGATCGCGCAGCGGCGCGCGCTCTCACGCCGGTCGTGGTCGATCGTGGGCAACGGCGTGAACCAGACCGCGGCCCACGAGCTGCGCATCAAGCTCTCCGAGCTCTGTTACAAGTCGATCTCGTGCGACGTCACGGAAGACAAGAAGCACATCGACCTGTCGGCCGAACCGATGATCCTCGTGTGCGCGGCCGGCCTGCGTGGCTCGAACGCCGACGACGTCGCGAAGGAAGTTGCGATCTACCGCGCGCACAAGGCGCTGCCGATCGTGATCGCCGACGACGACGAGACGCGCTTCGAGAGCGCGGCGAGCGAAGTCATTCCCGTACCGGCGGTGCATCCCTCGCTCGCGTTCGTGCTCTGCGCGCTCGCGGGCCACTTGTTCGGGTACGAGGCTGCGCTCGCCATCGACGCGTCGGCGCGGCCGCTGCGCGAGGCCCGCGGCTGCATCGAAGCGCTCGTCGGCCGGTCCGCCGCGACCGACGGCGATCCGCTTCTCGCGCTGCACGCCGACCTCGAGCCGCTGTCGGCGCGGTTCTTCGCGGCACTGCAAGAGGGCGAGTACGACGGCAGCCTCGAAGCCCGCACCGCAGTCCGGCTCGCGTCGGTCCTGCGGTACGCGCTCGGTGTCGTGCCGCTCGACGCGTACCAGGTCGACTTCGGCCGCATCGGCACGCCGAGCGTGGTGGTCGAAGACCTGACCGCCGCGCTCACGAAGGCGATCGAGGAGCTCACCCGCCCCGTCGACGCGATCAAGCACCAGGCGAAGACCGTGACGGTCGGCATCTCCCGGTCGGACGAGACGCTGCTCCAGGTCGGGCTCGTACGCGAGGTGCTGGCCACCGGCACGGCCCGCGACAGCCTCACCTACCGCGCGCTGCGCACGCTGGTGGCGCTCGATCCCGCAGTCGACACCGTCACCGGCTGGACGCGCTATCGGATCGACGGCGATCCCGGCCGTGGCCCGTCGACGGTGCACGTGGTCGATCGCGGCGGCATCGCGCTCGACATCCCGTCCCGCACGGTCGAGCACCCGATCCTGCGCGGTACGAAGCACCGCGTGGCCAGCGAGCGCGAGGTCACCGTCGCGCGCGGCCGCTCCGACGGGCGGACGCTCATCTTCGTGCCCGAGGTCAAGGGCGCGCAGACGATCGGGATCACGCTGCTGCACGTGCGCTTCCGCGACCGGCTCGCGGCCGACGCGGCGCGCCGTGTGCTCGACGGCTACCGCGACCGGTACCAGGCGATCGCCGACCAGGTGACCGAGGTCGAGCCGGTGATGCGCGACGAGGTGCTCGGGCGCATCGGCCTGATCGAGCTCCTGACCGAACCGGTCGTGCGATTGGCCGATCACTGGAGACAGTGAGCGGCGCATGAAGGTCGTGCTCACGCCGGCGGAGATGGCGGCCGCCGACCGCCACGCGATCGAGCACGGGACGCCGGAAGAGGTGCTGGTCGAGCGGGCGGGCCGCGCGCTCGCGCGCCACGCACTGCGCATGCTCGGAGGCACGTACGGTCGCCGGGTTGCGGTCGTTGCGGGCAAGGGCAACAACGGTGCCGACGGGCGCGTGGCCGCGCGTCTCTTGCGGGCGCGCGGCGTCGGCGTCGACGAGTGCTCGTTCGACGACGGCTTCTACGTCGCCGAGCTCCGCCGCATGCTCGGACGCGCCGACCTCGTGATCGACGCCATGTACGGCACCGGGTTCCGCGGCCGACTCGACGGCGCGGGCGCGGTGATCACCCAAGAGGTGCTGATCGCGAGCGTGCCGGTGCTGGCGGTCGACATCCCGTCGGGCGTCAACGGCACGACGGGCGCAGTCGAGGGCGTGGCGATGCGCGCCGACGAGACGATCTGCTTCGCGGCGTACAAGCCGGGACTGCTGTTCGAGCCCGGCCGCGCCCACGCCGGGCGCGTCGAGGTCGTCGACGTCGGCATCGACGTCACGGTGACCGGCCCGCGCCTCGGCGTGTTCGAAGTCTCCGACCTCGTGCTGCCGGAGCCGCGTGTCGACGCCCACAAGTGGTCATCGGGGTGCCTCGTCGTCGGCGGCTCCAACGGCATGGTCGGCGCGCCGGTGCTCTCGGGCAGTGCGGCGTTGCGGGCCGGTTCCGGCATGGTCGTCTGCGCGGTCCCGGGAAGGGACGCGGCCGCCGCGGTCTCCGGGCGCGAGCTCGTCGCCCGCGCGTTGCCCGCGACCACCGATGGCTCGCTCGACGAGGGCGCGGCCGACGAGGTGTTGAAGGACCTGGCGCGCTTCCGCGCGCTGGCGATCGGGCCCGGCCTCGGCCGCGAGCCGACTGCCCAAGCGGCCGTGCGACGCGTCGTCGCCGAGGCGGATGTCCCGCTGGTGATCGACGCCGACGCGCTCAACGCGATCGCGGTGGACCCGTCGGTGTTGGAAGCGCGCGCGGCCGCCGGGCTCGGGCCGCCGGTGCTGACCCCGCACGCGGGGGAGTACGAACGGCTGGCCGGCCGCCCGGTCGGCGCAGATCGTGTCGTCGCGGCACGCGACCTCGCGGCGCGGCTGCACGCAATCGTGTTGCTCAAGGGTCCGGGCACGGTGATCGCGGCGCCCGACGGCGACGCGATCGTCAACCCGACGGGTGGCCCCGCGCTCGCGACCGCAGGAACCGGCGACGTGCTCACCGGTGTGATCGCCAGCCTGCTCGCGCAGGGAGTCGACCCGCTGCCTGCCGCGGCCACCGCCGCGTACGTGCACGGGCGGGCGGCTGACGTCGCGCGTGACACCCCCGACATCGTGGCGTCCGACCTCGTCGAGGCGTTACCCCGTACGCTGCACGAGTTGCGCAACCGACGCGATCCCGTGGAAACGGCGTGACGGCGTACCGGCCGGTCCGGGCCGAGATCGATCTCGAGGCCGTTCGCGCCAACGTGCGCGCGTTGCGGGCGAACTGCAGCCCCGCCGCGTTGCTCGCGGTGGTCAAAGCCGACGGCTACGGACACGGCGCGGTGCCGGTTGCACGCGCCGCGCTCGACGCCGGCGCGGCGGCGCTGGGTGTCGCGTTGGTCGAGGAGGGCATCGAGCTCCGCGACGCAGGAATCGACGCGCCCGTGCTCGTGCTGTCCGAACCCGTGCCCGCCGCGGCCGGAAGCGTCGTGGCGCACGGTCTCACGCCGGTCGTGTACACGCTCGCGGGTATCGATGCGCTGGCGAAGGCGGTCGCCGACCGCGGTGCGCGCGACCGCCTCGGTGTGCACCTGAAGGTCGACACCGGCATGCACCGCGTGGGCTGCTCGATCGACGACGCGGTCGATCTCGCCGCCCAGGTCGTCGACCGGCCCGAGTTGGAGCTCGCAGGGGTGTGCACGCACCTCGCGGTCGCCGACGAGCCCGACAACCCGTACACGAGCGAACAGCTCGCTCGTTTCGAGGGCGTGCTCGCGGCGCTGCGCGCCCGCGGCTTGCCGACCGGCACGGTGCACGCGGCGAACACCGCGGGCGCCATCGCCTGGCCCGGCGCGCGGTACGACCTCGTGCGCGTCGGCATCGGCTGCTACGGGATCGCGCCCGCCGACGCGCTCGACGGGTGCGTCGACTTGCAGCCCGCGATGTCGGTGACCGCCCGCGTCTCGCACGTGAAGACGGTGCCGGCGGGCGAGGGCATCTCGTACGGGTTGCGCTACGCGACGACCGGCCGCACGTGCATTGCGACGGTGCCGATCGGCTACGCCGACGGTGTGCCCCGCGAGCTGGCCGAGCGCGGGGGCACCGCGCTCGTGCGCGGGCGCCGGTGCCCGATCGCGGGGACGGTGACGATGGACCAGCTGATGCTCGACGTGGGCGACCGGCCGGTGGACGTCGGCGACGAAGTCGTGCTGATCGGGCGGCAAGGCCACGAAGCGATCACGGCGGCCGACTGGGCGCACGCGCTCGGCACCATCGCGTACACGATCGTCTGCGGCATCGGTCCGCGCGTGCCGCGCGTCTATCTGTCGTGAGCAGGATCGCCGCGTGAAGATCGGCGGCATCGCCAAAGGCGTCGGCATCGCGGCCGGAGTGGCGGGCGCGGTCGCCGGTGCGGGCTACGCCGGGCAACGCGTGCTCGCGCGGCGGCTGCGGGCCCGGCCCGACGGGCAAGCCGCGCGTGCGCTCGACGCGCCGATCTACATCGACCGGCGGCTCGACGCGTTCGACGGCGGTTCGCTCTACGTCGTGGAAGCGGGCGAGGGGCCGCCGATCGTGTTGTCGCACGGCGTCACCAACTCGATCCGCACGTGGGTGCACCAGCTCGAAACGCTGCCCCGCGCGGGCTTCCGCACGATCGCCTACGACCACCGCGGTCACGGACAATCGGTGGTCGGCACCGCGGGCCACTCGGTCGAGAACCTCGGTCTGGATCTGCGCACGGTGCTCGAGGCGTACGACGTGCGTGGCGGGGTGCTGGTCGGCCACTCGATGGGCGGTGTCGCGGTGCAAGCATTCGTGACGCAGTTCCCCGAGATCGCGGCCGAACGGGTCGCGGGCATCGTGCTGCTGTCGACGCTCGCGACGACGCCGTTGGGTTCGCACTCGACCCGCACCAAGCGGCGCATCGAGCAGATCACCAACCACGCGCCCGACATGAGCTGGGTGTGGAATTCACGCAACCTCGGGCTGCTCGCGGCGCGGCTGGGCTTCGGGCGTGATCCGCAACCGAGCCACGTCGAGCTCGTGCGCCAGATGCTCGCCGAGTGTCCGCCGCAAACGCGGCTCGAAGCACCGCGCGCGCTGATCGGCCTCGACTTCACCGCCGACCTCCCGAAGGTGCGCATCCCGACGCTCGTCATCGTCGGCACCGCCGACTTCCTCACGCCGCCCGCGCAGGCGCGGCTGATCACCAAGCTCATCCCCGACGCGCGGCTCGAGGTCTTCCCCGGCGGCGGGCACATGCTCATGCTCGAGCGCACCGAGGAGCTCGATCGAATGATCGTCGACTTCGCGCACGACGTCGCGCCGTCGGAGCCCGCGGCGCGCGTGGCGCGCTGAGCCGTTGCCGACGGTCCCGATTCCGGTCGCCGGCGTACTCGTCGGGCACTGGACCGGGGCGGCAACCGGCGTAACCGTCGTCTGCGCGCCCGAAGGCACCGTCGGCGCGGCGGAGGTGCGCGGCGGCGCACCGGCCTCGCGCGAGCTTGCGCTGCTCGAACCGGACCGAACCGTGACGCGCGTCGATGCGGTCGTGCTGGCCGGAGGCTCGGCGTTCGGGCTCGCGGCGGCCGACGGCGTGATGCGGTATCTCGCCGAGCACGGACAGGGGTACGCGACCACCGGCGGACCGGTGCCGATCGTGCCGGCCGCGGGCGTGTTCGATTTCGTCGACGAGACGAGCGTGCGCCCGGGCCCCGACGAGGGGCGTGCCGCGATCGAGGCCGCCACCGACGCGACACCGACGGGCCGGGTCGGCGCGGGCCGCGGCGCAACCGTCGGCAAGTGGCGGGGCCGCGAGCACGCGGTACCGGGCGGCTTCGGTGCCGCCGCGGCGACGTGCGATGACGCGCACGTGGTCGCCTTCGCGATCGTCAACGCGGTCGGCGACGTCGTCGGCGCCGACGGACGCATCGTCGCGGGCTCGACCGCGCCGCCCGATGCGGTCGCGTTCGCGGTCGACGCGCCGTTCGAGGAGGAGGCCGCGCACGGCAACACGACCTTGGTCGTCGTCGCCACCGACGCGCTGTGCGACAAGCTCGGGTGTCATCTCGTCGCGCAGAGCGCGCACGACGGCATGGCGCGGGCGGTGCGCCCGGCCCACACCCGCTTCGACGGCGACCTCGCGATCTCGCTCGCGACCGGTGTGGTCGAGACGAATCTCGACCGGTTGCGGGCGGTGGCGGCCGACGTCGCGGCCGAGGCGATCCGGATCGCGCCCCGATAGCATCGGCGAGTCGGGTCACAACGGCCCGGGCCGGACCCTCTTTGACCGGGGAGCGCCGTGTCACTCGACTCGTTCTTCGGATCGTCGCACCCCGCGGGGGCCGCGGGCGACACCCTCACCGAGGTCGCGGCGGCCGCGGCCGGGTGCGAGCTGTGCAAGCTCGCGGCGGGCCGGACGCAGGTCGTGTTCGGCGTCGGACGCGCCGACGCCGACCTCATGTTCGTCGGCGAGGGACCGGGCGAGCAGGAGGACCTGAAGGGCGAACCGTTCGTCGGCCGCGCCGGCCAGTTGCTGACTCAGCTGATCGAGGGCATCGGCCTGACGCGCGACGACGTCTACATCGCGAACGTCGTGAAGTGCCGGCCGCCCGGGAATCGGGACCCGCAACCCGACGAGATCGAGGCGTGCGCGCCGTGGCTCGACCGGCAGCTCGCGCTGATCGAGCCGCGTGTGATCGTCACGCTCGGCAACTTCGCGACGAAGCTGCTGCTCGACACGAAGGACGGCATCACGAAGGTACGCGGACGCGAGTTCCCGTTCTCCCGCGCCGGCGTCGACGCCGTGCTGCTCCCCACGTTCCACCCGTCGGCCGTGCTGCGTTCCGGAGGCAAGGCGCTGGCCGAGGCGCGCGCCGACTTCGTGCGCGTGAAGCGCGCGCTCGCGCGTTCCGAACGAGGCGCCGTCTTCTCCGAATGACGATCCGCACCGATTCACCCGAGGCCACCCGCGCGGTTGCCGGCGCGCTCGGCGATCTCCTCGTGCCCGGCGACCTCGTGCTGCTCGTCGGCGACCTCGGAGCGGGCAAGACCGCGTTCGCGCAGGGGCTCGCGCACGGCCTGGGCGTCGACGAACGGGTGACCAGCCCGACCTTCACGATCGTGCAGGAATACGAGGGCAGGCTGCCGCTCCGGCACGTCGACGTGTATCGCCTCGACCGGGTTCAGGACCTTCACGACCTGGGCTTCGACGAGTTGATCGACGACGGCGTCACCGTCGTCGAGTGGGGTGACCTGGTGGAACAGGCAGTGCCCGCAGACCATCTGGTCGTTCGGATCACCCCCGGAGATGCCGATACCGAACGGGTGCTGGACCTGTCGTTCCACGGGTCGCGCTGGCTCGGACGGCGCCCGGCGATCGAGCAGGCGCTGAGCGCCCCGGTGGCGGGCTGATGTTGCTGCTCGGCATCGAGACCGCGACGCGACGCGTCGGTGTGGTCCTCGCGTCCGACGACGGGATGCTCGCCCGCGTCGAGCTCGGCGGCTACGCCGACCACGGCCCGCCCCGCCACGCGGAACAGCTCGCGCCCGCGATCGAGTACTGCTGTGCCGAGATCGGCACCACGCTCGACCACGTGTCGGCGATCGCGGTCGGTACCGGGCCCGGACTGTTCACCGGGCTCCGTGTCGGCGTGACGACCGCGAAGGTGCTCGCGCAGGCGCTGCGCATCCCGATGATCCCGGTACCGAGCCTCGACTTGCTCGCGTACCCGCTGCGCTACGCGCACGCGCTCGTGGTCGCTGCGATCGACGCGCGGCGCAGCGAGATCTACTACGCGCTCTACCGCACCGTGCCCGGCGGCGTGCAGCGCGCGTCGGAGTACGAAGTCGGGACTGCACAGGACCTCGCAGCCGAGCTCGAAGCACGCGGCGAGGAGGCGCTGCTGTGCGGTGACGGAGCGCTGATGTACGCGAAGGTGTTCCGCGACGTCGCGCGGATCGAGCTCGCCGGGCCCGCGCACGCGGCGCCGAGCCTGGCCGCGCTGGCCGAGCTCGCGGCCGGGCGCTACGAGCGCGAGGAGTTCTGCGCGGCCGACGACGTGCTGCCGCTCTACCTGCGGAAGAGCGACGCCGAGTTGGCGTGGGACCGGAAGGAACGCTGAGTGGCGACGGCGCGGAAGCTCATCGAGCCGGTCGAGGTGCACGTCACGCCGATGCGCCGCCGGCACCTGCGCTCGGTGCTGCGCATCGAGGCGCAGGTGTACCCGACCCCGTGGACGCACGGGCTGTTCGTGAGCGAGCTCGCGCTCCGATCGACGCGCGCGTACTTCGTCGCACGCGTCGGCCGCGAGGTCGTCGGCTACGCGGGCCTCATGATGTCGCTCAATGACGGACACATCACCACCGTCGCGGTCGATCCCGACTGGCAGCGCGAGGGGGTCGCGACCCGGCTCCTGATCGCGCTCGCACGGGAAGCGATCGGGCGCGGCGCAACCGCGCTGACCCTCGAGGTCCGGCTCTCGCACCACGGCGCGCAGCGCCTCTACCAACGATTCGGGTTCAGTCCGGTCGGCGTGCGCAAGGGCTACTACGCCGACAGCGGCGAAGACGCGCTGATCATGTGGGCGCACGACGTCGACCAGCCCGACTACGCCGCGCTCCTCGACCGGCTCG
>Ga0105245_10003707_pt1 | contig 13629 bp, 12 predicted proteins | sample KBSM54metaG_FD_81523 | JGI IMG/M metagenome (GOLD analysis project Ga0105245, IMG submission 81523) | Miscanthus rhizosphere microbial communities from Kellogg Biological Station, Michigan, USA - KBS M5-4 metaG | ecosystem: Host-associated > Plants > Roots > Rhizosphere > Soil | place... | reverse complement strand
CGGCGCCAACCGTCGCAGGCCCTCCTCGGCGTCCGGCTCCACCGGCATGCCGTAGTGCTCTTCCAGCGAGCCCGTGCCGAGCTTCTCCTCGCCACCGCAGAAGACCACGCCCGCCAGGTCGAGCCCGGCGAGCGCGTCGCGGACGGCGGACGGGTGGTGCTCCCCGTCGATGAGGGCGATCACCGGCACGGCGTGCATTCTTGCCGGACAACCCGGTCCGGCGGAACCCGACGAATTTCGGTCAGCCCGTGGCGGTCTCGCCCAGCAGCCCGTGGTCCTTCTCGTAGTTGTAGGTCCGCGGGTCGAAGGCGAGGATCGCGTCCTGCTCGTGGAAGGGGTACTTCCGGAACACCGTGACGCGCTCGGGCGTCGCCTCGATCACGTTGTAACAGGGCTTGGTCTTGCCGCGGAGGCGCGTGGTCGAGACGGTCCCGGCGTTCACGACGAACAGGTTCTCGAGCCGCCACGCGTATGGAACATGCTTGTGGCCGGAGAGCACCAGGTGCGCATCGGCGCGCTGGAGACATTCGAGCGTGTCGCCCGCGTCGTGGACGATGTTGCGCTCGCGGCCGGTGCCCGGGACGGGCAGCAGGTGGTGGTGCAGGACGAAGATCCGGAGGAACGCCTCGTGCGCCCCGAAGCGCTCCTCGATCCACTCGTAGCGCCCGCGGCCGATCAGGCCGTTGTCGAGGTCGGGCTCGGTCGAGTCCACGGCGAGGATCGAGACCCCGTTCATGTGAAGCTCGGAGCGGCGCTCGCCGAACAGCTCCTCGAAGTGCACGTAGCCGACGTTGCGAGAGTCGTGATTCCCCGGAATCACGAGCATCCGCCCGCAGGCGATCTTGTCGAGGTACTCGCGCGCGAGCTCGTACTCGTCGCGGAAGCCGTCGCCGGTGAGGTCGCCGGAGATGATCACCACGTCCGGCTCCAGCTCGTTGACCTCGACGATGGCCCGGTCGAGGAGGCTCGGCACGAAGTGCGGCGACCCGCAGTGGAGGTCGGAGAGCTGCGCGATCGTCAGGCCGGCGCTCACACGGCCTCCCGGCGAAGCTCGGGCGCCAGCTCGAGTCCGCGGTCCGCGCCCTTGGCGAGTGCCTCGTGCACGCGCAGAAAGTCGCGGGTGCCGGCGACGTCGTGGACCCGGATGATCCGCGCGCCGGCGTCCACCGCGACGCCCACGGCGGCCAGCGTGCCGGGATCGCGCTGCGACGGCGGGCGTTCCGTGAGCGCCCCCACGAAGTCCTTCCTCGACACCGCGAGAAGCAGCGGGTGCCCCAGCGAGGCGAGCTCGGGCAGCCGCCGGATCAGCTCGATCGAGTCCGCCGGCGACTTGGCGATGTCGATCCCCGGGTCGAGCACGATGCGGTCCTCGCCGACGCCCGCGGCACGCGCCGTGGCCATCCGCTCGTCTAGGAATTCGCGCACGCTGGCCACGACGTCGTCGTAGTGAGGTAGAGCCTTCGTCTTCGGAGGCACGGTCGTGTGGGTTATCACGAGTGCGGCGCCGACCTTCGCGCAGGCCTCCGCCACGGCCGCGTCGCTGAGGCCGCTCACGTCGTTGATCATGGAGGCGCCCGCGTCGAGCGCGGCGCTCGCCACAGGGCCGCGCCACGTGTCGACCGAAACGAGCGCGCCGGTCCCGGCCAGGCGCTCGATCACCGGAACCACCCGAGCGATCTCCTCCTCCACGGGCACCGCCTCGGTGTCGGTGCGGCCGGATTCGCCCCCCACGTCGAGGATCGCCGCGCCGTCCTCGACGAGCCGCAGCCCGCGCTCGGCCGGCTCGTCGGGGTCCTTCGGCCCCTGGCGGTCGGAGAACGAGTCGGGCGTGGCGTTCACGATGCCCATGAGCACGGGCTCCGAGAGCTCGAGCTGCCTGTCGCGAAGGCGGAGCACGACGCTCACGCGGCCTCCTCCGCCGCTCCGAGCCCGGGCACGAGGCCCTCCGCGCGCGCGAGCTCGTGCCAGTCCGCGACCTCGCGTTCGATCTGCGACTCGTCCCACCCGAGCTGGCCCCCGATGGCCCGCGCAACCGCGAACGGTCCCTCGGCCCCCGGCTCGCACAGCCGCCGAGCGTCCAGGAGGCCGAGCCGGGTCCGGCGGAGCAGCACGTCGCCCACCGTGGCGGCCTGCTCGTGCTCTGCCGCGAAGGCCGCCTCGGCCACGATGTCCGGCAGGTCGGGGGTGATGCGCTCTGCGAGCCGCGGCTCGGCGGCGGCGAGCCTCATCACGAGATTCGCGGCGTGCCCGTAGCGCGACGCCAGCTGGACGCGGCTCGCCTCGCCCACGCCCGGCGCGTCGGGGAGCTCGCTCGGGTCCACCGGCATCCCGAGCTGGATCTCGTTCGTCCGGCAGGGCGCCTCGCGGCCCTCGCGCTCGACGATGCGGTCGACGGCCAGCTTCGCCATCCGGCGCCAGGTGGTGAGCTTCCCGCCCGTGATCGTCACGAGGCCGGAGCTCGTCTCGTACAGCTCGGCCCTGCGCGAGATGTCCACCGACTTCTTCGGATCGCCGGTCGAGATGAGCGGCCGCACGCCGGCGTACGCCCCCGACAGGTCGCCGGGGCCGAGACTCGTCCCGAAGAAGGCGTTCACCGCCTCGAGGAGATAGTCGATGTCGTCGTCGGCGGGCGGCACGTGCTCGACCGAGCCCTCGTAGTCGTTGTCGGTCGTGCCGACGAGCGTGCGGCCGAGCCACGGGAGCACGAACACGGTCCGTCCTCCCCCGGCCGGCACGATCGCGCCCGCGCGAACGTCGACGAGCTCGCGCGGCAGGGTCACGTGCGTGCCGCGGCTCGGCCGAATGGTCGGCACCTCCTCCTCGCCGTAGAGCTCCTCCGGCCTGAGCCGGTCCGCCCACACGCCGGTAGCGTTCACGACGTTCTCCGCGGCCAGCTCGAACTCTCCGCCGTCGAGCGCGTCGCGGACCAGGACGCCGGCGGCGCGGCCGCTGCGCTCCACGAGCCCGGTCACCTCGCAGCGGTTCGCGACCACCGCTCCGAACCGCTCGGCCTCGCCCAGCACGGTCAGCACGAGGCGGGCGTCGTCCGTCTGGCAGTCGTAGAAGAGGTAGCCCGCGCTGGGCTCCCGGCCGGCGAGCGCGGGAATGAACTCGAGCACCTCGGCGCCGTCGATCGTGCGGTGGCGGTCCGGGCTCCAGGCCTCGGCCTCGTCGCGGCCGCGACGCCAGGACATGACGTCGTACATGTTGAGCCCCACGCCCAGCATTCGGTCGGGGCGCTTGCCTCCGAAGGTCGGCACCACGAACGGGAGCGGCTTCACGAGCTGCGGGGCGAGCTTCACCAGCAGCGAGCGCTCGAGCAGCGCCTCGCGCACGAGACCAAGGTCGAAGTTCTGGAGATAGCGAAGCCCGCCGTGGATGAGCTTCGAGGAGCGGCTCGAGGTGCCGGCGGCGAAGTCGGACTTCTCGACGAGGGCGACGCTGTACCCGCGCGAGGCGGCGTCCAGGGCCACACCGGCGCCGGTGATCCCGCCGCCGACGACGACGAGGTCGAAGCTCTCCCGCTCCATCGAAGCGAGAGCGTCTGCTCGTGGGATCACGGCAGGTACGTTACGAAGTCTCCGGGCGCCAGCCGCTCGGGAGGCTCCTTCTCCTGCCTCCGAGGCCCGAGGTGGAGCAGGCCAATCACCCGCTCGCCGTCCGGAACGCCCACCGCCGCGCGGCCCTCGGCGCTGCGCAGGACGGCCGGCGTGCGCCAATAGCCCGCGAGCCCGCGTCCGTGCGCGGCGAGCAGGACGATGTACGCGGCAACCGAGGCCGCCGCGTGGTCCTCCTCGTTCTGAATGGCGTCGCCGGTCTCCGCCACCGACACCACCACGAGCGTCGGGGCCCGGTCGAGCTTGGCCGCGGCCTCCTCGCCCGCAGCCTCCTTGAGCCGCGCCAGCGCGTCCGGGCCGACCACCCGAAAGCGCCACGGGTTGGTCAGGTTGTGGTTCGGCGCCCAGCGGGCGAGCTCGAACAGCTCGTCCAGCGTCTCGCGCGCCACCGCCTCGGATCCGTAGACCTTGTGCGTCCGTCGCGTCCGGATCGCCTCCTCGACTTCCACCCTCGCGAAGCTAGCGAATAGGGTCCGTCGCATGGCCACCGGAACCGTCCTCGTGACGGGCGCGTCGACCGGCATCGGCGAGGCGACCGTCGTCCACCTGAAGACGCTCGGCTTCGACGCGATCGGCGCGGTCCGGAGGGACGAGGATGCCGAGCGGCTGGAGGGCCGCGGGGTGCGCACGGTCCGGATCGACGTGTCCGACGCCGGCCAGATCGCGGCGGCGCGCGACGAGCTCGGCGACGCTCCGCTCGCCGGGCTCGTGAACAACGCCGGAATCGCGGTCGCCGCGCCACTCGAGTTCCTGCCGATCGACCAGCTCCGCCACCAGCTCGAGATCAACGTCATAGGTCAGGTGGCGGTCACGCAGGCGTTCCTGCCGGCGCTCCGCCGGGCGCGCGGCCGGATCGTGAACGTGAGCTCGATCGGTGGTCGTGTGGCGCTCCCCCTCGTCGGGGCGTACAACGCCTCGAAGTTCGCGCTCGAGGGAGTGAGCGACGCGTTGCGGCGCGAGCTCCGCCCCCTCGGCGTCGACGTGATCGTGATCGAGCCCGGTGGGGTGAAGACGCCCATCTGGACGAAGAGCACGAAGACCGCAGACGACATGCTCGAGGATGGCCCGCCCGACGCCCGGCGGCTGTACGGAAACTTGATCGAGGGGGTTCGCACGCGCACGCAGAAGATCGCCCGCGAGACCGGGAGCGACCCGAGCGCCGTCGCCGAGGCGATCGGGGAGGCGCTGACGGCCGATCGCCCGCGGACGCGCTACCTGGTCGGCCGCGACGCGAAGCTCCGCGCCCGGATGGCGAAGGTGCTCCCCGACCGCGTCATGGACCGCATGATCCTGCGCGCGCTCGGGGACTGACGCGCGAGCCGCTACTCCAGCCGGTTCGCGAGCGCGTCGCGCTCGCGCTCCTGGACCTGCTCGAGCGTGAGCTCGGGGTTGCGCTGGTGGGCCAGTGAGACCTCGGCCGACGTCGGCAGCGCCGCGGGGTCCGGCCAGCTGCCCGGGTCCCACAGCCTGGAGCGCACGAACGCCTTCGGGCAGTGCGTGTAGACCTCCTCGGCCCTGACCACGATCGCGGTCCTCGACGGCTTGCCCACCGGCGTCAGGCGTTCGAGCACGTCGGGGGCGGTGGTCACCGCCGCTTGTCCGTTCACGCGCAGCGTGGTGTCGCGCCCGGGGATGACGAAGATCAGCGCCACACGCCCGCTCGACACGATGTTCTCGAGCGTGTCGAGGCGCCGGTTGCCGGTCGCGTCGGGGATCCCGAGGTGATGGTCGTCGAGGACCGTGACGAAGCCGGGCGGGCCGCCGCGCGGGCTCACGTCGGCGCGCCCGCCGTCGGCGTGCGTGGCCACGAAGATCATCGGCGCGGCGGCGATCAGCCGGCGGCAGAGATCGTCGATGTGGCCGATGTCCTTGCGGATCGCCTGAGGCATCGGCGCGTCGTAGAAGTCGCGCAGCTGCTCCGGGTGCGTGAAGGCAGCGGCGAACGGGTCGGTGTCTGGCATCCGCTGACTATCCCACGTCGGCTCGACGTGGCAGCACGAAGCGGTGCAGCAGGTAGAACAGCCCGATCAGCCCCAGGGCCGCGAGGATGGCCGCCCAGACGGGGACCGGCTCGGGCGCCTTCGTCGCACCCTGCTTGGCCGCCTGGGCGAGCGTCGTGGCGGTCGTGCCCTCGGACTCGGGCACGGGCTGCCCGGTGGTGGTCGCCGGCCCGACGCCCTCGGCGGCCGCCTCACCGGGAGCGGTGCCCTGGCCGGCCGCGACGCCGCCGCCGGCCTTGGAGCCACCCGAGCCGCTCGTACCGCCGCCCGAGGCGGCGGCCCCTCCCCCGTTGTCGTCCTTGCTGCTTGCCGCGGCGCGCCGGTGCTGCCTGCGGGCCACCGTGGCGATCGGGAGCGCCTTGCCCTGGAGCGCCATCAGCGCCTGGGCGGTGACCCAGACGGGAGTCTGGGTCGACGACGAGGAGTAGGCGATGCTTCCGTCCCGGCGCTGCAGCCGCACGAGGTAGCCGCGTGCGCGCGAGGCGGCGGCACCGCCCGCGCTGGCCGCGATCAGGCCCTGGACCGCGTATGCGGTCGACTGCGCGTTCGAGGGGCGGCCCTTGAACATGCCGAAGCCGCCGTCGCCGTTCTGGTTGGCGACGAGCCAGGCTGCCGCGCGGTGCGCCGTGGGACCGCGGCCACGCCCCACCGTGGCGAGCGCCTGCAGGACGGCGCCGGTCATGTCGGAGTCGCTCGCGGCGGAGCGGGTCAGCCCGAACCCACCGTCGGAGTTCTGAGCGCTCACGAGCCACCTGACTGTCGAGCTGCCGGCGGACACACCGGCCCCCCGCAGGGCCAGCACCCCGAAGGCGGTATAGCTGACGAAGCCGGAGATCGAGCCGTCATGACGACGCCGGCCCTGGATCTGGGCGATCAGGTTCCGCCCGCCGAAGCTCCGCGGGCTGAGGCCCGCAACCTTCGCGAGCAGGGCGGTTCGCTCGATCGCGCCGATGTCGCCGAGCGAGCCTGGGTGGCGGACCACGTAGCCCGCGAGCGCACGGCCGCCGGGGCGTTTGACGTCCCGCGGGTTCCAGCCGGCCGAGCCGAGGCCGAGCCCCGCCCAACCCGTGTAGAGGGGGCTCGAGCCGCTGCCCGCGGTCGCGCCGAAGCCGCCGTCCTTGTTCTGCGCCTTGACGAGGTAGGCCGTGGCCTTCTGGGCGGGGGTGGCGGCACCCGCGGCGGCCGGGACGAGGAGCAGCAGCGCGGCGGCGACGACGCCGAGGGCGACCGGGGCAGGCGTGCGCTCCCAGCGCACCTCGAGCCGGCGGCGGTAGCGCGCGAGCGCTCGCAGGAAGGCGGGCCCTATCAAGAGGCAGAAGACGACGTTGCCCGCCGCGTGCGCGAGGTTGTAGGGAAGTGAGGTGCCTGCCACAGCCACATATGTATCTAGGTCCTGTCTTGCCGCGAGTGTCCATTGATACACGTCCATCCAGGCGCCAAACGCCAGCCCGGCCAGACCGCAGATCACGGCGAGCGTCCACCGGCTGGGCTCGCGGCCGCGCAGGAAGCGGGCCAGAAGGGCCCCGGAGACGCCCACGGCGCCCCATCCCGCCATCTGCCAGACGGTCCACGGGCCCTGCGAGAGGAAGATGTTGGAGACGATCGCGGTGACGGCGCCGACCGCGAAGCCCGGGATCGCTCCGAGCGCGAAGCCGGCGAACAGGACGATGTCGGTGGTCGGCTTGACGTTGGGGAAGGCCGCGAACGCGAGCCTCCCCACGACGGCGAGCGCCGCGAGCGCGGCGACGACGGCGACGACGCGCGCGGGCGGCCGCTCGCGCTCGTACCAGCCGAAGCCGCAGGCGAGGGCGATCGCCAGGAGGACGAGGGAGGCAGCCTGCCAGGTCATGGCGCCCCGCCGACCCGAGCATTGACGGGCGCGTCCCTGCCCAGCAGGCGGGCTCCCTCGTCCGGGAGCAGTGCCTTTCCGCCCGTGATCCGCGCGACCTCCGTCGAGAAATGGCGGCCGCCGCCGAGTACCTCGTCGGGTTCGCCGTCGGCGATCACGACTCCCTGGCCGAGGAGGACGATCCGGTTCGCGAGGCTGGCGGCGAACTCGGTGTCGTGGGTCGCCACCATCACGGCAGCGCCCTGCTCGGCGAGCTGCCCGATGCGCTCCGCCAGCGCGTCCTTGTGGAGACGGTCCATGCCTCTCGTCGGCTCGTCGAGCAGAACGACCGCATTGAGGGCGGCGCCCGCGAGCACCACCTCCAATGCGAGCCGCTGGCGCTCGCCGCCGGACAGGTCTCTCGGGTTGGCGTCCTCCCGTCCGGCGAGCCCGGCCGCGGCCACGCCCGCGACACCGGCGTCCTCGACGGCGTGCCCGTGCACGAGATAGTCGCCGGGGTTCTGGAGGAGCAGCGCGACCTCCCCCGCTCGCTCCACGCTCCCGCGGGTCGGGTCGTCGAGTCCCTTGGCGAGGCGGAGCAGCGTGCTCTTGCCGGCGCCGTTCCGTCCCATGAGCGCAACGCGCTCGCCGGGGTGGAGCTCGAGCGAGATGCCACGGAGGATCGTGGGGCCGTCCTCGACCTCCTGCCAGAGGTCCTTGACTCGGAGCGCAGGTTGGGGCCCGCGACCGTTACGACGCAGTAACGAACGGAGGGATCGTGGCCGCGCGCCGGGATCATGTATGCGTTGACCGCGCATATCGCGGTTAACGCATACACCGTCCTGACCCGCCTCCCATTCACGGCGTAGTTCGCTCGCTCGCAGCCCCGCGTGAGCCTCCTTCACCGACGCCGGCAACGGGCTCAGCCCGGCGAGCGAGAACAGACGCGCGGCCGGCGTCGCGAGCGCGGGGCAACACGAGGAGGCCCACGCGAGGAACTCACCCGGCGTCGCGTCGCACGCCACCGCCCCGTCCACCATCGCGATCACGCGGTCGGCCGCGGGCAGGCAGCGCTCCAACCGGTGCTCGGCGACGACCACGGCCGTTCCCCAGTCCTCGTTCAGGCGCCGGAGCTGCCAGACGAGCTCGTCGCCGGCGACGGGGTCGAGCTGCGAGGTCGGCTCGTCCAGGACGAGCAGCGGCGGGTCGTGAACCATCGCCGCGGCGATCGCCACCCGCTGGAGCTCGCCGCCCGAGAGCGTGTCGGTGCGGCGCTCGAGCAGGTGCGCCACGCCGAGGCCGAGCGCCGTCTCCTCCACGGCTCTCGCCACAGAGCCCGCGGGCTGTCCGCGGTGTTCCAGCGGCAGCTCCAGCTCGGCGCGCACACCGCCCATCACCACCTGCGTCTCGGGGTCCTGGAAGACCGTGCCGCAGACCGCCGCAAGCTCGCCCGGCCCGTGCTCCCGCACGTCGAGGCCGCCGACGACCAGCTCCCCGGTCGCCTCGCCGCCGTGGAAGTGCGGCACCAGCCCCGAGAAGGCTCGCAGCAGCGTCGACTTGCCCGATCCGGAGACCCCCGCGACAACCGTGAACGTCCCTGGCTCGATCGTCAGCGAAACGTCCCTGAGCGACGCACGACCCGCGTCCGGATACCGGTAGCCGAACCGCTCGGCCACCACGAGTGGCTCAGCCATGAGCCACCCCCATGCGAGCCGACCGGCCGGCGAACGGCGACAGCGCGACCATCAACACCAGCGCCGAGAGCGCCACCTCAGTGCTCCCCGTCTCGACCTGCAGCGACGGATAGGGCTCGACCGACCCCACCCCGCCGACAGCCCCGGCAACCGCGAGCACCGTCACGACCCCCGCGGCGAAGGCCACACGCCAGTCGTGCCGCGACCAGGTTCGCGATCTCCGCGCCGTCCGGCCGCCGAGCGAGTAGCCGCGCACCTCGAGCGCGGCCGCAACGTCCACCGCCCGGTCGAGCGCGCTCGCCAGCGCGGCCCGGCCCACCGCGAGCCGCCCGGGCGGGTGGGGACGGCAGCGCGCCGCGTCGCTCATGCGGGTGGCGTCGCGCGCGAGCACCGGCACCAGCCGCGTGGCGAGCGTTGCCGTCAGCGCCGAGCGGTAGGAGACGCGCCGGAACATCCGAAGCAGCTCGTCCGGGTCGACGGCGGCGGACAGGAGCCCGAACGCCGTGACGATCACGACCACGCGGAGCCCGTTGAACACGCCGGCCGCCGTCGCCTCGAGGGTGATGTCGATCTGACGGCCGAGCACCTCGCCGCCACGAAAGAGGAGCGTGTCGCCCTCCGGGTACACGAGTGGGTTGATCACCGCGATCAGCAGCGCGAACGGCAACGCGAACCGAAGCGAGCGGACGATCTCGCGGCCCACGCCCGCGAGCACTCCGGCGAGCACGATCGCGGCGAGCGCCGACGACAGGATCAGCGGATGCAGATACAGCGCCCCCGTGAGAGCGAGCGACCCGCAGAACGCCGCGCCGGCACTCGCGCGCGCGGCGTGGAGAGTGCTCGGGCGGCTGCGATAGACGGGGATCAGGCTCATCGGCCCTCCAGCGGCAGCTTCTCCACCCCGTCGGGCGTCGCGGCCACCGCGAACGCGTCGCGGAGATCATCCTCGTTGAGGGCGCGCACGCCGGCGTCGAGGCCCTGCTCGTCGAGCGCGGTCACCATCCACACCAGCTCGTCCGCGCGCGGCCGCAGCGCCAGCACCAGCCCTACTCCGTCCCCGCGCCGAACGCGGCGGACCGTCCCGCCGTGCTCGTCGAGCAGCTCGAGCGTCTGGCCATCCTTTGTGAAACGCGCGAACACGCCGCTCGACTCGGGCCCCTCCTCGAGCGTCGACGCATCCCCCACGCCGCGCGCCCGCGGCCAGCGCGCCACCACCAGGCGCGTGACCTCCTCGACACCCGGCGCACCGAGCGAGGAGCCGGACGTCGGGACGCCCTCGCGCTGGAGCCGGTCGCGCGCCTGGCTGCAGGCCGGCGACTGCACGTCCTCGCACTCGACCCTGACCGGGCGCCGCTTGCCGCCCGCGCCGCTCGTGAACGGCTCCGGGTAGGCGCCCACGATCGCGGGCACGCGCATCGCCCCGCTCCAGTCGCGGCGGTCCCACTGGATGCGGTCGCCCGGCGACACGTCCCATTCCGCCGCACCCTTGTCCGCCTCGATGCCGTTCACGAAGAAGAACCAGTCGACCTGCCCGCCGGCCCCCTCGCCCGCGAGCCCGTCGACGGACTGAACGAAGCGACCGCCGAAGCGGGTCGTCACGTCGAACTTCGAGCGCAGCATGCGCATCACGGTGTCGCCCTCGTGGACCTTGTCGAGGCGCATCGAGCCGAGCTGCTCGTGGCCGAAGTCGCGCGTGACTCGCAGCGTGGCGCCGCCGCCCTCACGGGCGCTCCCCTCCCCGAAGCCACAGCCCGCCGCCGCCGGCGCGAGGGCCGCGACGAGCAGGGATGCGGCGAGGGCGCGGACACGCCTCACGGCACCTCGACCAGCTCCGTGAACGAGCGCACGAGACCATCCTTGCGTGCGACGAGCCGGTGGGAACCCGACGCCAGCGCGAGCTGCACGCGGCCATCAGCTGCGGTGAGGCCGGTAACCGCGCCGGCACTCACCCGCGCACCCTCGACGGCAACGCCGTCCCCGGCGTCGTCGTAGCCGCGAACGGTCGCGACGATCCCGCCGGCGGTCGGCTCCGCCCGGACCTCGAGCGTGCGCTGGCAGTCGGTCGCTCGCACGCAGTAGAACCAGGTCACCCGCTGGCCGGCGCGGAGCCGGCCGTTCCCGAACGGCCCGCTCGGGTCGCCCGCTCCGGCGGTGGCCGCTCGGCGGCCGACCTTGTACACCCAGCCACGCTGGCCGCGGTTGCGGTCGGCGCCGATCCCGGTCACGAGCAGGAGACCCGCGTCGGCGGGGCGCGACGAGCAGGCCCCGAAGTCGCGGAGCCGCAAGCGCCCGACGTGGCTGCGAGCGAGCACGGCGAGGGCGGTGCCCTTCCCGGTGGCGCAGCGCCGCCCGGACACGTTGAGCGTCGTCGCCGCGGCGGAGACGCGCTTCGTGAGCGCGTGCCCGTCGCGGAAGACGACCATCTGCCGGACCCTGGGTGCCGCCGCGGCGCGTGCTGCCTGCCGCGGCGCATCGGCCGCCGCCTCGCCGAACGGCGGCGCGGCCAGCGCAAGCGCCGCCACGCCGCCGAGGATGAGGCCGCGCGCCCTCATGGCGAGGGCGCCACCGCGTCGAGCTCGACCGGGCCGCCGCCGAGCGAGCGCAGACGGAGCACGTGGCTGCCGTCGCGGAGCCGCGGGCTCACCCACAGCACGCTCCGGTGAGGGGTGTGGCCGCGAGTGCGCAGCGTGCGGCTGCGGCCATCGATCGTCACCCGGAGCCGCCCGCCACGCCGGAGCTTGCGGCCGATGAGGGCCACCTGCGTGCCGCGGAAACGGAGCCGTCCCGTCGCCCCGGCGCGCTTCGCGCGTACGACGGTACGGCCCCACGCCTGCGCGACACGGGTCCGCTTCCAGCCGCGTGACAGGCGCAACAGCCCTCGGTCGCGGTCGTCGACGGGAATCAGAACCGGGTCGGTGACGATCGTGGCCGAGTTCAGCGCCCGGTCCCTCGCCGTGATGCGGAAGCGGTAGGCGTTGCCCGAGTCGCCCCGGAAGTGCAGGCCGTTCGTCGGCGCCTGGTCGAGCAGCGTCCGCCACTCGGGCTCGGCCTGGCTCGCGCCCGCGCCGTCCCCGGCCGTGCTCACCTCGACCGTGTAGTTCGACACGCCGCTGCCCGAGCCGTCCTGCCCCGCCCACGACACGAGCATGGTGCGTGAGCGGCCGTTCCGGCTGGCGAGCCGCCGGCCCGGCAGGTCAGGGTCGTCCGGTCCGAAGCCCGACTCGAGGGCGGGCGCCGTGGTGTCGGTGGACGTGCACGGCGCAGCGCCCGGCGGGTCCACGCACAGGACGATCGAGTTGGACCGGATCGTGTCGGGCTTCTCGGCCTTCAGGCGATAGATGCCTTCGTTCGGGAAGGTGAGCGTGGCGCGGCCGTCGGCCCCGGTGGTGGCACCGCCGACCGTCGCACCGCCCTGCGGGGCGCCGCTCGAGCCGTCGGTCACCTGCACCTGAAGCGGCTGGCCGGTCACGGCCGTGTCCGGGCCGGTCAGCTTCAGCGGGACGCTGACGGAGAACGGGATACCCGCCCAGAGCACGTCCTCTCCTGCGTGAACGCGCTTCTGGCAGCCACCCTTGTCGGAGAACTGCTGGTCGATCCAGAGCGACCAGTACTGGCTGTTCGGGTCGATCTGCTCGTCGGCAACGCGCTCGATGAAGTAGTCGTCGATGCCGAAGTTGCCGTACGGGCCGTCGATGGTGAAGCCACCGAGCTTGGCCGCGTCGTCAAGAGCCGCCGTGGCGGTGGGTCCAGGCTCGGGCTCAACCCCGCCGTTGGTCCCGTCGCACGTGTGCGTGCCGGCGGTGCTGGTCGTCACGTCGTGTCCGTCTGTCGTCACCGGCCCGTCGAACACGGTCCTGGTCGGGCCCTCCACGCGCAGGTTCACAGTCACGGGGAGTGCCTGCGCCGCGGGCGCGGCGGCAAGGCAGAGCAGTAGCAACGCCACTGGGAGCGCTGTCCGGCGGAGGCGATCGGTCATCGAGCCACCCCTTCCTCGAGGGTCGTATGGGCTTTGACCGGAGTGAGGTCTCCTGACTTCGAGCTCCGCGCCGCGCCTTCCCGGTGAGCAGCGGCTCCCCAGTGGCTACATGCGACGCCTCAGCGCCCGTTCACAGTGGCGGGACCGCGCGGGATTCACACCCGACTTCCCTCGACCACCGGCCGTAGAACGCGAGCAGCATACCCGACCCTGGCAGTCGCTCCTGCTGCCGCTAGAATCGCCTGCCGCATCCTGCCGCCATCGTCTAGGGGACTAGGACGCCGCCCTCTCACGGCGGAAACCGGGGTTCGAATCCCCGTGGCGGTACCTCCGGAAGCCCTGCGGCCGCAGGGCTTTCGTCGTTCTTCTCCCCGCGACGCCATGGCGATCCGATCCCAACCCAACGTGATGGTCGTCATGCCCGCCTTCCGCGCGGCGGCCACGCTTCGCGACACCTTCGAGGCGATCCCGCCGGGGAGCTATCGGCACATCCTCGTGGTCGACGACGGCAGCG
>Ga0105245_10003706_pt1 | contig 13636 bp, 11 predicted proteins | sample KBSM54metaG_FD_81523 | JGI IMG/M metagenome (GOLD analysis project Ga0105245, IMG submission 81523) | Miscanthus rhizosphere microbial communities from Kellogg Biological Station, Michigan, USA - KBS M5-4 metaG | ecosystem: Host-associated > Plants > Roots > Rhizosphere > Soil | place... | reverse complement strand
CGTTTTCTTCGGCAATCGGCTGGTAAAAGCTGGGCCAGCCGGTGCCAGATTCAAACTTGGTATCAGAGCTGAAGAGCGCCGTGCCACAGCAAACGCAGCGATAGATTCCCTGCTCGTGATTGTTCCAGTACTGGCCGGTAAATGCCATCTCCGTGCCGTCCTGGCGCGTCACGTTGTATGCGCCCGGTGAAAGCTGCTGCTTCCATTCGCTCTCACTCTTCACCACCTTGGGAACGTGCACCTTGTCTTTGCGCTCGCCGGAGTCGGTAAACTCCACAATGTCCACTTCCTGCGGCGCGGCATTCGCGTTATGCCCGGCGCTCGCTTCTGCTGTTTCTGTCTTCTTTGAAAAAATGCCCATATAAGAAAAGTATAGTCCTCCACCAAGGGTCGCGGCAGCAGCGAGAAAGACGCGGCGCGATGTCTTGCGCGACGATGAATCCGACATGAGATCAGAATCGAACATTTGCTGCTGCAAACCTTTATATAGATAGTACGGTTCAGCGCGGATATTGGATTTTTCCATCGATGCATTCGGTAATATTTCAGTTTGATAGAAAATGTTTATTCTCTGTCCTCCTGAGCGAAGCGCCTCGTAACGCGCTATACCTTAATTGACGATGGGCGCGAAGTCGAAGGACCCCGAGAATACTTCCTCTGCCCATGACGCATCAGGGAATTCTACCCAAGCTGCTTCCTCTCTTCTTGTACATGGAAACCGCAATCGCAGAACGGATCGAACACTATTACGCCTTACCTCTCAGCCAATAACCTAAAATCAGCCCCAATGTTGAGAAAGCCCACATCTTCTCGCGGTGCTGATAACGCCTCGACAACACCACAAAGATGGCTGGCGCTCCAATAAAGATGCTGATTCCGATTTGTGCTATAAGCACCGCGTCCATCACATCAACTCCCTTCTGAACACCATCACGCTTGTAAATATACGAACCACTTCAACGAAACAGCTAGAAATCCGTACACATTTTTTCAAAAAAACCCACCAATCGATCCAGTTCATAATGAACTTATTCGGAGTCGCTATCGTTCTGTCCCTTCATAACCACAACATCATCAGCTAACCCAAGGCGCTGACGGGATTGAAAGCCACATTGCCCGGGATATCTTTCGCACCAACCTTCAAACCCAACTTCTTGAAAACTGTGTGGCAAACCGTTCAGGTTAGCAAAGCACTTTTGCCGCAATCATCCGGGTGCCCAACCCATCCTCCAGCCTGATCCCCACTCGTAAACTCGTTCCCCGGTGCTCGTTTGCAGCCGATCTGGCGAGCCGTTATTTGTTCTACCGTTCACTTCCCTATCTAACAAATGATGTATCCACAAATAAAAAAGCGTGCAACAAGTGGTTGAGCTTTGGTTGAGGATTGTTGTGGAATTCCCCAAAACGCAACCCTTTCCCACTCGTCCACATAACAGCGATGAACGCAACTCCGACAGCCGTCAACCATTTTGGCAAACCCATTGTTAGGCCTGCATTGGAAATACATTAGAAACTCTAATTTGAAAGGATGGATATGACTGAAAACAAGCGAGATAGTTGAAGTTGTGGCTTTTTTCCTTGACACGATTTCGGTCTTCAGACGATTTTGGGTATGCGACCAAATTCATTTGGAATAAGTGGTGACTTTCCGTCAAAAGCCAGTATGTCAGCAGCATTACGAGGGAAATTAAATAGGCAAGGCGGATCAGGAAGGCTTCGAACTTGTGCATGTGGTTTGCTCCTTAATCAAAAGCAAACCCGGAAAGAATATGCGCTCGAATCCGAAAGCGTGTCAAGGGGGTGGGTCGGCGTTTTTGTACTACTGGTGCAATTTGGGAACGAAGAATTTCCCCGGCCGTGGGAGAATAATGTGCATTTTGGTAGTAGAAAAAATAATTTCTGTTCAGTATCTCGTGCCATTTCTACGGCATACATCCCACCGAAGTGTGTGAGTTAGGGAAAAGCGCGAAAAAGCAGCAAGCGGTTGCCATCATTAAAATGTAGCGATCCCGAAAAACAGACTCATTGCTTCCTCAGTATCCATTCGCGATAACCGAACCACGGCATTCTTTTCACCTAAAATTGCTGCCCTCACATGTAAATCTCTTTCTTCGCTTGAAAATGTTTTGGTCAATATAGAGACATTTTCAACACCAAGCATTCGTGGTCGTTCAGGCCAACCTGCGCCCAGATCGAAAGAGTCCGAGGGAGCCTGCGGCCTTTAGCCCAGCAAATGCCGCGCTCGCCGATCCAAGCAGGCTTAGACCAGTCCTGCTTTTACCCCGCCCCACCCGCCGCTTCCAACTGCTTTTCATACGGCAAAAACACCACAAACACTGCGCCACCCAGATCGCTGTGATGGTCTGGACTTAGCTCAATCTTTCCGCCGTGGCGTTCGGCAATTTCTTTGCTCACCCACAGGCCAAGTCCGGTGCCAACATCTTCTTTCGTGGTAAAAAATGGCTCAAAGATATGCACCCGGTTTTTCTCCGGCACGCCTGGGCCATTATCGGCAATCGTTACTTCCACGCCATTACCCTGCTGCACCGGCGCCATTGAGATGCGGATTTTCCCTCCCGGCGCTACCGCGTCCGCGGCGTTGGAGACCAGATTGGCGATCAGCTGTTTGATTTCGCCTTGCAAGGCATGGACCGGCGGACAATCTGATGGCTCAATTTCCACCGCGATGCTCTTGCTCTTCAGCTTGTTCTCATAAAGCCGCAGCACGGATTCAAGCACGTCGTTCAGCACAACCGGCCCAGCCTCAGAGGAATCACGATAGAAGCCCAGGGTCTGCCGCGTGATGTGCGACACGCGTTCCAGCTCCTGCTCCGCCATATTGAGATAGTTGACGGCATCTTCCGGCAGGCTGGTCGTGTTTTTCACGATGTAAATCAGGTTGCAGACTGCTTCCAACGGATTATTGATCTCATGCGCCACCGTGGCGGCCAGCCTTCCGGCAGCAGCCAGTTTTTCCGCTTTGCGCAAGACTTCCTGCGCCTGCTTTTCCCCGGTCACATCGCGGAAGACCATTACCACGCCGCGCAGCTTGCGCGCATCGTCAAAGATCGGCGCGGCGCTGTCTTCAATCGGGATCATATGCCCGTCCGTGTGTTGCAGAATTGTATGGTTGGCCAGTCCCATCACTCGTCCCAGCTCCAGCACCTTGGCCACGGGATTGTCCACCGGATTACGCGTCTGTTCATTGAAAATGGGGAAGACCTTGTGGATAGGCTGCCCCTGCGCCTGCCGAAGGCGGATGCCTGTCAGCTCTTCCGCCACGGGATTGATAAAGATGACCGTCCCGTGTTCGTCGGTGGCAATCACCGCATCGCCAATGCTGCCCAGCGTAACGCGGAACCACTCCTCCCGCTGGCGTATTTCCGCCGCATGTTTTTCACGCTCGTCCATCTCGCGGATGATGTAGAACGCCAGCAACACCAGTCCAATGACCGCCAGAATCGTGGACAGATAGAGCGTCCGCACCAGAGACCGCGTGCTGTCGCTCACCGATTGCAGGCGCGCGGATTCCAGCGAGCTTTCTTCACGCCTCATCTCCGCCGTGAGCGCGCGGATTTCGTCCATCGTGGCTTTGCCCCTGCCCGATAGCATGATGGACCGCGCCAGGTCTTTGTCACCTTCATCAAAGGCCCTGAGCGTCTGCGCCAGTTCATCCAGCTTCTGCTGCTTCAGCGTGCGCAATCTGGTTACGCGCTCCTGCTGCCGAGGATTATCGGCCGTAAGCTCAGCCAGTCTGGTAATGTGCGGGTAACCTTGCGCCACAGCATTGTTGTAAGGTTCCAGATAGCGGGGGTCGCCGGTGTAAAGATAGCCGCGCTGGCCGGTCTCAGCATCTTTGAGCAGGGATTCAAACTCGGCCAGTTCCAGCTGGACCTGCTGTGTGTGCTCCACCCAGCCCTGGTTGCTGTCCTGCACGGCAAGCTGGCGGCGCGTGACCGCGGTGTTAATCACCAGCACGGCCAGCAGTACGGCAAAGCCGCCAATAACGCTAAATCGCCTATAAATTAATCGCATGCAAGAGTGGCCCGGGAAAACCCTGCGCCCCAAGGTTAAGGCATTTTAACCGAATCGGCCAAAGGACTTCAGTCGGGTGGGAGACGCTCGGCATCAGGCGGCCTTTCGCAGCCCAATGTGACAGCCGTCACACAGATGTGTGACATTACTCACCGCAACTTTCTCTGCAACGTGAGATTCTCCTTCCACGGGAAGCAAACTCTCAGGTAACAGAAACACCCCTTCGCGCCGCTTCCCCATCGGGCCGACCAACGGATATCAACTCGATTGAAATTTCTCAAGGCTGCAATAGCGGTGCTGCCTTTGGAAGGATATTTATGCGCATTCTAATTGTTGAAGATGAGCCTAAAGTTACAAGGGCACTCGTCAAAAGCCTGGAGGCAGACCACTTCGCCGTTGACGTGGCTGAAAATGGAGAAGATGGACTGCAACTCTCTACTGAAATTGATTACGATCTGGTGATTCTCGACTGGAACCTGCCCAAGGTGGATGGGCTGAGCGTGCTGCGAAAGCTGCGCAAGTCAGGATCGGTGACGCGCATCCTCTTCCTGAGCGCACGCAAGGAGATCGGGGACCGCATTATGGCCCTTCAGTCCGGCGCAGACGATTTCATGGTGAAGCCATTTTCTTTTGAGGAACTCAATGCGCGCATCGGTGCTCTGTTGCGCCGTCCCACGGAACTCCTGGACAAGATCAACGTGGACGATCTGGTGCTGGATCGTATGCGCCACAGCGTCTCCCGGGCTGGCAAGCACATTGCCCTGACCCAGCGCGAATACGCCGTGCTGGAATATCTTATGCGCAACGCCGGACGCACCGTCACGCGCACCATGGTGGTGGAGCACGTTTGGAACCTGGGCTTTGAAGGGCTTACTAACATTGTGGATGTTTACATCAACTACTTGCGCGCAAAGATCGATCAGGGTTCCAGCAACCCATTGATCCACACCGTGCGCGGCGTTGGTTACTCCATTAGTCCCTCGGAGCGTGATGGGCAGATGGGCACTGAAGTTTGCAACTTTCAGCCAGGCAAGACCGATTCTGGAAGACAGACCGCGCCTTAAACGGAATGGAGTTGTGCTGCAAGCGACTCAGGCTGATGCTGTGCAGATCAGCCTGAAGCGGCGCGGGGCGATATCGGGAGATCTTTGTCTTTAATCACGCACTTGCAATTTAGATTTCGACCTTTCCCACGCCTTCGCATATTTCCAGCTCACATACGCAGCGTGATTCATCAGCACCAGCAGGCCTTCACGGCCGTCCAGAAAGCCGCCGCGGAAGAAATAGGCCCATATGAATCGCACCAGTGGCCGCAAGACAATATTCACCACGCTGAAGCTGACCTTGCGCTCGCGCGCCACCATGTCCGCGCCCAGTGATGAATAGCGGTTTGCATGCTCGATAAAACTTTCCAGCGTTGGATAGGCGTGGTGAATCATGTCACCCTTCACATGACCCAGTTCGCCGGCCATCTTCATGTCTTCATGCACGTCGCGCAGTTCAAACGTCGCCGCGCCGCGCCGAACCAGCCGCAGTTTGGGGTCAGGATAATAACCGCTGCGCTTGATCCACTTGCCGAAATAAAGGTTGCGGCGATTCATTGTGTATCCGGCAAACTGTGGCGTGCCTCCAGTCAGCAGCGTCTTGATGCCGGCCGCCAGTTCCGGGCTTACTTCTTCGTCGGCGTCGAGTGAGAGAATCCAGTCACACGTTGCCTTTTCCAGCGCCGAGTTCTTCTGCCGCGCAAAGCCTTTCCACGGCTCCACAAAAACCTTTGCCCCGAATTGCTTCGCCAGGCCCACCGTGGAGTCGGTGCTGCCCGAATCGACAACAATGATCTCGTCGGCAATGTCTTTCACGCTCTTCAGCGTGCGTCCGATGTTCGCTTCTTCGTTGAGCGTGATGATGCAAACTGAAAGACTCATGCGCGGAAGGATAACAGGAGTGCAGATGGACGGTCTTGTAAAATGACCGGGCACCTTACCAGATGCAATGAACTATCGCGACCAGGAAAAATTCCTTCGAGGCAGCCGGATTTCGGGCGGCGCGGTTTGTCTTGGATTTTTAGTAGTCGCCGGCATGGTCCGTCTTACGTTCAACGGAAGATGGCGCACCAGCGAGAGCGTGGCGTTCTTGTTGGCTTCCATCGCCGCTGCTGTGCTGATGTATTACACGCCGGATTACCTCCATCTGAGCGTGGCCCCGCAAAAGAAACGCCGCTGGGAGATCAATCTTCGCTGGCGCATTGCGGGGACCGCATTGCTCCTGGGCTTGTTGCTGGCGCCTTCCAACGGCGGACGCCTTTTTGCGATCTTCGCGGGATTGGCTCTTGCAGGCGCAAACTGGCTTGCGCTCAAGAGCGTTCCGGCGCGAAATCTGCCGGCGTTTTTCTGGATCACCGATCTTCTCCTGCTTTTTCTTTCGCTGGTGCGGGCGGGTGCGGGTTCTGCAGCTATCCTCTTAATCGCTCTTGCGGCGTCCGCGCATGTCGCAATCGTAAGAAGGCAGGATCGACATCTCGTCTGGGCGGCGATCACTTTAATTTCCGGAATGGTGGTGGTCTCATTTGCCACAGGACCGTTGGGCCGTGGCGCTTTTCTCTCTGGCGCATTGCTGCTGCTGGTTACCACCTTGGGTACAGCGTGGCTGGTCCATCGCGCGCGCCAGCAGAATGAAGAGAATATCGCCGCCGCAATGGGCGAACTGATTGCCTTCACCGGCTACCCTGAAGATCGGATTCAAGAATTGTGGGCCACCAGCAATCAGCAGCTCGCCACCAACTGGCAGCAGGCCAGGCCTGAAGACAATCCCGAGCAAATGGCCGAGTGGTACCGGCAAAACTCTGAGCTTTATCTCTTTGCCATCTCCGCTTACAACCTGGAATACAAACGCATTCGCTCCAATATGAAGGTCTTGCGACTGGCGCGCGGAGCCACTCTCGACTACGGTGCGGGCAACGGCGAAATCCTGCTTGAACTGGCGCGCCGTGGCCACCGCGCAACTTATTATGACGTTGAAGGCGTTACTATGCGTTTCGCTCGCCAGCGCGCCGCCAGCCAGGGACTTACGATTGAGTTCTTCCATACCAAAGACGCGTTGGCGCAATACGCCGAGGTAAACGGCTTTGATACTGTCTTTTCCTTCGACGTGCTGGAGCATCTGCCCGATCTTCCCGGCGAGCTAACCTTTCTCTCTTCCCTGTTAAAGCCTGGCGGATTGTTTGTTTTTGACGTCCCCGCCGGTTCCACCAAGGCACATCCCATGCACCTCAACCACAACCTGAACGTGCTTGAATATATGCGGGCCAAGGGCTTGGCGGATGAACGCAACCTGATGCTGCGCCTGCCCTTTCGCAAAGAAGAAAAATTCGTCTTCCGCGCACCGCAGTAAACGCATTCTGTCTCCTGTCGCTACTGCGGCTTGTCATCCGTCCGCTTCGCTACTAAACTCGCCCAAGCACTTCTCCATAGAGAGTTTCCTTGACGCCCACTCCACAAGGCGACGCATTCCCCCTCACCCGCCACTCTGTGGTGGCGGCCGCGCAGGGCCGCGATCCTGAAGAACGAAGCCGCGCCATGGACGCCATCACCAACTCATACTGGCGTCCGGTGTATAAATACGTGCGCCTGCGCTGGCACGTGGAGCGTGAAGACGCTGAGGACTTTACCCAGGACTTTTTCTCCCGCCTGCTGGAAAAAGACTTTCTCGCTTCATACGATCCCGCAAAAGGCAAGCTGCGCACATTTCTTCGCACATGCATTGACCGTCTCTTCATGAACCAACTCCGCGATTCGCACCGGCAGAAGCGCGGCGAGGCCGCAGTCCACGTTTCGCTGGACTTTGAAGAGGCCGAGCACGAGCTGGCCGCTTCCACGCAGAACGGCTCGGCGGAAGGTTATTTTGAAAAAGAGTGGGTGCGGACATTGTTTGCCCTGGCCGTTGAGCGGCTGCGCGTGCAATGCCAGTCTGCTGGCAAGACAACGCAGTTCGCCGTGTTCGAGCGCTATGACCTGGGCGATAAAGACAGTCGTCCGTCCTACGCCGCTTTGGCCGAAGAGTTCCACATCGCTGCAACCGACGTGACGAACTACTTGGCTTTTGCCCGCCGCGAGTTCCGCCGTTGCGTGCTGGCCCAGCTCCGCGACATGACCGGCAGTGACGAAGAGTTTCAACGTGAAGCGCGGTCGCTGCTTGGAGTCGAAGCAAAATGAAGTTCCTTCCAGATCAGGTCGTCGCCCGCCTGCAGACCGAGATGCAGACCCCAGATCTTTCTGGCACACGCTATCGCGCGCTTGAACTTCTTGGCCATGGCGGCATGGGCACAGTGTGGCTGGCGCAGGACTCCATTTTGCAGCGGCCCGTGGCGCTCAAGGTCCTTGCGGCGGAAAACAGCTCGGCTGATCTGGCCGCGCGACTCATGCAGGAAGCCATGGTGCTGGCGCGTCTGGAACATCCCGGTATTGTCCCGGTGCATGATGCGGGCACGCTGGCAGATGGCCGCACTTTCTATTGCATGAAACATGTGGAAGGCCAGACGCTCGACCTTTACGCCCGCAAACTGCCCCTGCGCGAAAGATTGCGTTTGTTCCAGCGCATCGCTGAGCCGCTGGCCTTTGCTCATTCGCGCGGCATCATCCATCGTGATCTCAAGCCGGCCAATGTGATGGTAGGCCCTTTTGGTGAAGTGTTGATCATGGACTGGGGCCTGGCCAAGATCATGCCGGTCGTCGCGTCATCCGCGACTGGTCAAGCTCCACAGCACGCCATCGAGACGGATGAACTGTCCTCATCAGCGACAAAAGCGCCCGCGCACGAGTTTACTCGGGCCGCCCAGGACTCTTTAAGTTCCGAGGCTCTAGCCCCTGAAAATACTACGGCTCACGGCACCGTTCTCGGTACGCCGGGATACATGGCCCCTGAACAGAAACGCGGAGAAGTAAATCTCATCGACCAGCGGACTGACATTTTTGCCATGGGCTCAATCCTGCAGTCTTTATTGCAGGAGCCGTCCGGCTCGCCGGAAGGCGAATCTTATTCACGGCCACTGCGCGCGATTTGCGCCAAAGCCATGTCCGCTGAGATGTCCGCTCGTTATGCTTCCGTGCAGGAGTTGGCTGCTGACGTGGGCAGATATCTTGACGGCCTGCCCGTCAGCGCCTATCGCGAAAATATTTTTGAGCGCACGGCGCGTCTGGTAAGCCGCAACCGCGTAGCGGTGGTGTTGGTCCTGGCGTATCTCTTCATGCGACTGTTATTTATTCTTTTTTCGCGGCGCTGATTTTGTATAGAAGCACTTAAAGGTTCCAGCAAATGCGGGTAATACGTCACTAGAGACATCTCTCAAAGGAGTGGGCAACATGAGCAACAAGATTGTGCTGGGTCTGGTGCTGGGCGGCGTTCTGGGCATTCTGGATGGCCTTACGGCGTGGTTCACTCCGGCGGTGCGCGCCGGGATCGTTGGCATTGTTTTTGGATCGACGTTTAAAGGCCTGATCGCCGGAGTTCTTATCGGCGTCTTTGCCCGGAAAGTCCACTCGCTGGCACTGGGCATTTTGTTTGGTCTGGCGGTTGGGGCATTTCTGGCATGGATCATCGCCTTCATGCAGCACGGCTATTATTTCCAGATCATGCTTCCCGGTGCGATGGTCGGCCTGATCGTTGGCTACGCCACGCAGAAGTATGGCGCTTCAAGCCAGTTGCAGCGGGCATAACAACGCTGACAAACTCCCAGCTCGCCGCGATTAAAAGCTATCTTTGTTTAACCAGCTCGTCGGATAACAGGCGCGCTTTCACCGCCAGCGTGTGGGCGCGGGCTGGATCGTTTTCCGTGGTGGCGGTGCGGCTTTGCTTGATGAACTCCCTGATCTGCGCCCGCATCGCTTCTTCGTCTTTCGATAGTGTCCGTGTGATCCCGTTCAGGTTTGCCTCAGCGCCCTGAAGAAGCTGGTCAGTTGAAGCTTGGCTGTTTCCCCCGCCAGCGGGGGTTGGTCCGGGTGAAATCTGTCCTGTCTGCTGCGGTGTAGGCGCGGGCTCCGCCGGAATGATTTTCCTGGGTGTGTTGTGCGCGACTTCAGGCTTCTCGCCCGGCTTCTTCGCTGCCGCATGGCGCGGATGTTTGGGCTTGGGTTTTTCCGCAGTTTGGGGCTGTTCCGCCGGAGTTGGTGCTGGCTGCGCTTCTGGCTGCTGCTGCGCGGGTTGCGCTTCGGCCTCAGTGGGCGTTGGCGTAGCCTGCGGTGTTGACGTTGGAGGCGGCTGCTGCGGCATCACCAATACGGGCTTCTTGTGCTCACAGCCCGCTGTAATCAGCGCGAGCAATAAGACGCCAGCGGCTGCCGGGTTTAGACGAAGTGTTTTCATGCCTTGCTGACTGAATCCTCTTTTGCTGCTGCTTTCGCTATTGCGGGCACGTCTCCGTTGGCAGCGGCCTCCGCCAGCGGGAAGCGCAAATAAAACGTGGTCCCATGATCGATGATCGACGTAAATTCCACCGATCCATGATGCATCTGCACCACGCGATAAGCCATGGCCAGGCCAATTCCGCTTCCGCCCGTCTTTGTAGTGAAGTATAGATTAAAAATCTTGTCGCGGATATTCTCCGGAATGCCCGCGCCCTGGTCGCGAATGCTGATCAGCGCGCTATCGCCATCGCGCTTTACGGTCAGGCGCAGCGTGCCTCCATCCGGCATGGCCTGCACCCCATTTAATACGATGTTCAACAGCGCCTGCTTCACCAGATCGGCGTCAATGCGCACGGGCATTGCATCGGGCAAGGCTTCGCGTTCTATTACGACGTTATGCTTTTCCGCCGCCGGCGATGCCAGGTTCACCACGTCCTCAACCAGTTTGCGCATATCCAGATCATTCAGGCGCAGCTCTACCGGACGCGTAAAGTCCACCAGCGTTTGCACAACGCGATCCAGCCGCTGAATTTCACTGCTGATTACATCCATGTGGCGGCGCGTGTCAGGATCGATTTCCTTCATCTTCTGCCGCAGCACTTCCAGGTGAACCACAATAGCGTTGATAGGATTCTTTACTTCATGCGCCACGCCCGAAGTTAGCCTGCCAATGGCAGAAAGCCGCCGTGAAAGTTCAATCTCATTTTCAATACGATGGACTGATTCCGCATCGCGCAACGTAAGCAGCGCGCCAATGCGTTCGCCGTGCTCCTCAATAAAGTCGAGCGAAACCTGTATTTGCCGTCCTTGCGCATCTTCAATGTCTTCCTGGCCCACTGCTTCGCGCGAAGCAAACGCATCCAGGATTTTGCGGCCCAGAATCGATTCGCGAGAGAAAATCTCCTGCGGCTGGCGGCCCAGCATCTCTCCTCGCGGCTTGCCGATAAAGCGCTCGGCTGATGCGCTCACCAGCACAGCGTTGGAATCGCTGGTAAACAGCATTACGCCGTCCTGCAGGTTGGCCATCATCTGGTCAAGATTTTCCTTCAGGGCGGAAAAGACTTCTTTTACGTCGCGCATCTGCCGGCCCAATCGTTCAATCTTGGTGGAGACCGTGCCGTATTCATCGGAACGCTTTTGCGGCGTTGCAACCAGATCGGCTTTGCCTGAGCTGATCAAATCCAGCCGGCGGCTGATGGCTGCCAGCGGCCGCAACGCAAGATTAGAGAGACCTGCGGAAAGAATCAGGCTGAGCAGGATGGCCGTACCGGAAAAAGCCAGCGCACGGCGGATTTGCGGCTGGATCTCCTGCTTCAGGAACGCGGTATAAACGCCTACGCGCACTTCGCCAAACGGTTTGCCCGTCGCTGTGTGGATCAATGGCAGGCGAACATCATAGGCCTGCGCCGGACCGTAAATCTGCTTCAATTGCTTGCGAAGTCCGCCTTGCAGGACCGTGCTGAAATCCTCACGGGCCGGAACAAGGGTCCCTTGCAGCGCCGGATTGGTGTGCAGGAGCGCCAGGCCGTCTGCATCCACAATGCTCACATCAAGAATGTTGGGGGAATCGCCGGTCACCGACTCAAGCAAGGCAGTGATGCCGGTATCGTATTGCAGCAATTCCTGCACAGCTGCTTCAACCTGTTTGGGATCGTTCAGGTCAATCTTGGAACTGCTCAGGTCCACGCCCATGGCCGGTTTTGATACGGCAAAGACATGCAGCTTGATAACGTCAGCTACCGTGTAAACTTCATGGATTCTCTGCCGCACCACCTCTGAGATGTAGAGCGTCGCGAGCGTGGCCACAATCGCCACCACCATGGCAGTGATAGCGAAAACCAGCTTGGTTTTCAGGCTCAAGGCAGGCATCAGTCACTTCTTATTGCGCGAACTTGCTATGTTTCACTTGCCATCTTCAGCTATTGCCACGGCAAATGCAAAGGGTCATTTAGTTCAGGCCTTCACCGGCCACGGCGGACGCGCTTCCATATTCCTTCAATTTATTGTGTAACGTCTTCAGGCTGATTCCCAGCACTTCAGCGGCGCGCGTCTTGTTATTGTTGTTCGCCGCCAGAGTTTTCAGGATCAACATCTTTTCGGCCTCACCCACGGTGGTACCAACCTGCAGCCGGATGCCTTCGCCATCGCTCGCTGGAACGCGAACACCCATGTTGCCGAAGTTCGGCGGCAGATGCCGTTGGTCCAGCAGCGTTCCATCGCACACGATTACGCCGCGTTCCATGGTGTTGCGCAGCTCGCGCACATTGCCCGGCCAGTTATGGTTCTGGAACATTTGCAGCACGTGATCCGCCACGCCCGCCACTTTGCGGCCATGCTTGGTGTTCATGTCGGCAAGCAACGCGTCCACCAGTTGTGGGACATCATCTTTGTGATCGCGCAATGGCGGCAGGTGGATATTGAAAACGTTCAGCCGATAATAAAGATCCCCGCGCAGTTCGCCCTTGGCGACCGCCTCTTCCGGAACTTTGTTGGTGGCCGCCAGCACTCGCACATCGACGGGCGTTTCTACCTTGCTGCCCAGGCGGCGAAGCTTGCGGTCTTCCAGCACGCGCAACAGCTTGGCTTGCGTTGCAGCGGGCATCTCTCCAATTTCATCCAGCAGCAGCGTGCCTTCCTCCGCCAGTTCAAAGCATCCGGCGCGGCGCTCCATGGCTCCCGTAAACGCGCCTTTCTCATGGCCAAAGATTTCGCTTTCAATCAGCGTTTCCGGAATGGCCGAGCAGTTGATGGCCACAAACGGTTTGTTCTTGCGTGGACTCAGATCATGGATCGTGCGCGCCACCATCTCTTTGCCGGTGCCGCTTTCTCCCGTGATCAACACGGACGCGGTGCTGGGCGCCACCATCTCAATCAGGTGAAAGATCTCCTGCATCGCGCGCGACGATCCAACCATCTGGCCAAAAACGCCGGTATCGCGCAGCTTCTTTTTCGTGACTTCCAGCTCCACCGTTGTGCCGCGCTGGCGGGAAGCATTCTGCAAAATCTGCTTCAGCCGCGCCGGATCCACCGGCTTCTGGATAAAGTCGTACGCGCCTGCCTTCATGGCATCCACGGCGACATCGATGCTGCCCTGGGCTGTCAGCAGCACCACGGCGATCTGCTGCGGTTGGTCAGAAAGGCGCTGCAACAGCTCCATTCCATCCATGCGCGGCATTTTGAAGTCAGTGACTACAATGCCGGGT
>Ga0105245_10003704_pt1 | contig 13639 bp, 11 predicted proteins | sample KBSM54metaG_FD_81523 | JGI IMG/M metagenome (GOLD analysis project Ga0105245, IMG submission 81523) | Miscanthus rhizosphere microbial communities from Kellogg Biological Station, Michigan, USA - KBS M5-4 metaG | ecosystem: Host-associated > Plants > Roots > Rhizosphere > Soil | place... | reverse complement strand
TACCAGGGTTCCCTCTATCCTGCCCTGCATCGTCTCGAGCATAAGAACTGGATCGAGGCCGAGTGGAAGGTGTCCGAGCTCGGGCGCCGGGCAAAGTACTACCGGCTGACGACGTCCGGGCGGAAGCAGCTCACCATCGAAACCGATGCGTGGGAACGAATGCAGCACGCGGTCAGCCTCGTGATGAAACTGGCATAGCCGCATGAACCTCCGTGACCTGGCATTGCGCGCCCGCGCGCTGCTCACGCCCGCCAGCGTTGAGCGCGACCTGCACGACGAGCTGTCGTTTCACATCGAACGCGAGACGATGAAGCTGATCGAGCAAGGCCTGTCGCCGGACGAGGCCCGGGCGAAGGCACAGGCTTCGTTTGGGTCGACGACCGTCGCCGCCGATGAATGTCGCGACGAGCGCGGCACCGCGTTCATCGACAACACCGTCGGCGACCTTCAGTACGCGCTTCGCACATTCCGACGCGCGCCGCTGGCAACGCTCACCATCGTGATCACGGTCGCGATCGGACTTGGCCTGGTGGCCGTCCTCTTCACCGTCCTGAACGTGATGCTGTTCAAGACCGACCACGTCCCTGACGTCTCCGAGATCTACGCCGTTGAACGTCCGCAGCAGGCGAGCGGCGGCCTCTCGAAGTTCACTCGTCAGCGTTTCGAAACATTGCGATCGGACACCAACGTCTTTTCCGAGATGTACGCGGCAGTCAACGAAGCCCATCTGCGGGTCGACGGACGGGTGATGTCGGTCAATCTCGTGTCGGCGAGTTTCTTCCGTGTCGTGCGCGTGAACCCGATGATGGGACGCGCGCTGAGCGCTGCCGACGATGATCGGGCAGGCGGTAACCCCGTCCTCGTGTTGAGCGACAAGGGATGGCAACGCCGGTTCAACCGCGACCCCAATGTGATTGGACGTACGGTGCTCGTTAGCGGCGCGCCATACGAGATCGTCGGCGTGATGCCGGAGGGGTTTCGCGGTCTCGAGGTCAGTGCGCCCGATGCCTGGGCGCCGCTCGCCCGGGTCGGCGATTTCGTGCCGGACGTCCGCGGCAGCGAAGCCAACGTCGGCATCGAGATTATCGGACGCTTGAAATCCGGTCTGTCGAGGGAGAGCGCCCGCGCGCAGCTCGCGGCCTGGGAATCGAACCAATCGGCAACGGTTGACCGGACGATGAGCGTAGAGCTCTCACGGCGTCAGGGCACGGTGCCTGAACCACTCGAAGCGATCGCGCTCTTCACGCCGTTGTTCCTCGCGTTCGGATTGATCCTCGTGATCGGTTGCGCAAACGTGGCGAACCTGCTGCTCGCCCGCGGCCTGGCCCGCCAGCGAGAAATCGGGATTCGCCTGTCGATTGGTGCATCGCGCCGCCGCATTGTGCGGCAGCTGCTGACCGAAAGTGTGATGCTCGCGTTGGTGGCCGCCGGTGGCGGATACCTCGTATCGCGCCTCTCGCTCGAGGGCGCCGTCTACTGGACGATGCGTACCGTGCCCGTCGATGTGGGTGACGTCTCCCTCAGTGTGCCCGCCGCCGACTGGCGCGTCGCGCTGTTCCTGGTGCTGGCGGCGATCGCCGCCACCGCGTTCTTCGCATTGCTGCCGGCACTTCACGCCACGCGCATCGAGCCGGCCACGACGCTTCGCGGCGAGCTGGTCATGGGCGCGCGGCCCGGTCGCGCGCGCAATGTCCTGATCGGCCTGCAGGTCTTTGCATCGGCGCTCCTGCTGATCTGTTCCGCGATCTTTCTCCGAAGCGCGATTGCCTCTTCGCAATTCAATCCGGGGTTTCGCACCGCTGATACGGTGTTGATTGACACGCTCAACGAGGATAAGCGTGAGGCATTGCTGCGAGCGATTGGCAGCAACCCCACGGTGACGGCTTTCGCCGGGGTGAGGCCACCGTTGCTGGCACGGCCACGCCGCGCCTTTGCTGACTCCGGCGCCGTGAAGATCGCACTCTCGTATAAACACGTCTCGGCGGGGTACTTCGACGTGCTCGGTGTTCCCATCGTGCGCGGGCGAGCCTTCACGACCGCGGAACACGACGAGCATCCGGTCGCCGTCGTGTCGGAGTCGGTCGCACGGACGTTGTGGCCGAATAGCGATGGCGTCGGCAAGACATTCAGGGTCGAGGCAGATCTCGCCCCCCAGCAGAATCGCGCCTTTCTCACCATCAATCCCAAGGCAGGCGCCGGCGACCCGCCGCTGACACCGCGCACGGTCACGGTCATCGGTATCTCGAAAGACGTCGCCGGTTTTCGCCTGACCGATGTGAAAGAAGCCGGTGTCTTCCTGCCGACCACGATCGAAGCGCCCAGGACCGTCGTGGTGGCGCGCATTCGAGGTGATGCTGACCTGGCGCGGCAAACGCTTCTCGAGCGGCTCACCCGGGTCGATCCCAACCTGGGCAACATCATCACCCTGCGGACGGTGGCGAGGCTCGAGACCTTCTTACTGACGATGGCCTTTTGGGTGTCGGTGATTCTCGGCGGGCTCGCGCTGTTGCTGACCGTTTCGGGACTCTTCAGCGTGCTGTCGTACCTGGTCGAACAACGCACCAGGGAGATCGGCGTGCGGATCGCCCTGGGCGCTTCGTCTCAGAAGGTGACACGGCTGATGTTGGCGCAAACCGCCCGGCCCGTCCTTTTCGGGCTTCTGGCCGGTGCCGGGCTCGCCGCGTCGTTGGCGACGTTCCTCCTTGCAACCGAAGTCGGCGGGATCATTTCTCAGATCGTCCACGTCACCGACCCGGTCGCATACCTCTCGAGCGTGCTGGTGATCGTCATCGCTTGCCTGATCGCCGCGTGGGTCCCTGCGAGTCGAGCCGCCCGCGTCGATCCGATGAACACGCTGCGGCAGGAATAGCGAGTCCCTGCTTCGCTGGACACATCGTCCTGCCGGCTACACAATCCGGGCATGATCCTGACCGCGCGCCGCACATCCCGGGCCTGACGCGTGTCGGCTCTCGGCTACCTTCGACGGACCCCGTCCGCGGGACTACTCCTGGTCCAGTTGCTCGGCATCCTGCTGTACCCGTGGATGGAGAGTTCGCCGCGCGGACGCGCCCTGTTCGGCGCGTTTGGACTTCTAATCCTGGGCGTCGCCCTGCGGGTCGTACGGCGCTCACCGTGGCTGACCTGGCTGGCGCTCATGCTTGCCGTGGCGGTCCTCGCGCTGTCCGTCCTCGATGCCCTGGCGCCGCATCCGGCGTTGCCTGTCGTGATCGCATTGCTAGAGTCGGTCTTCTACTTCTATGCCACTGGTAGTCTGATCGCCTACATGTTGCAGGACTGGGTCGCCACGACCGATGAGCTCTTCGCGGCGGGCGCCACATTCACCCTGCTGGCGTGGGCATTCGCTCATGCCTACGCCGCGTGTGACGCGATACTGCCGGGAAGCTTCAGCGCGCCGATCGATCCGGCGGGGCCGCGCACCTGGATGGAGCTGCTCTTTCTCAGCGTCTCCGTGCTCTCGAGCGTCGGGTTGAGCGACGTCCTGCCGGTGACGGGAACGGCGCGCTCGCTCGTCATGCTGGAGTCGTTCGCCGGCGTGATGTACATAGCGCTGGTCGTTTCGCGATTGATCAGCCTCACCGTGCCCCGACACGATCGGGCGTAGCGAGGCGGCGCGGTTCCGCAGCCTCGCGTGGCTACTGCACGAATAGCCAGTGGACGCACAGCGCCGGTCGCGGGTAGGCTCCGGCTTCGGGTCCAACGCATGGCCCGGAGCAAGGAGCACGCACATGCGTCGCATATCGCTGTTCGCCTGCATCGCGGCAGTCGCCGCATCCGTCACCCTGTCCGCACAGCGCTGGGGCCGCGATCAGATTCCCGGGTCCGGCGCCTGCTTCTACGAGGATGCCGACTTCAAGGGCGACTACTTCTGCGTCGCCAGTGGCGGCGAAGTGGCGGTGCTGTCCGAGGACACGAACGACAAAATCTCGTCGATCCGCGTGCTCGGCGGCGTGGAGGTGACGGTATTTTCCGACGCGCGCTTCAACGGCAACTCGACGCGCTACGCCGGCGAAGTCCGCGATCTGGCGGCCGACGGCTGGGATGACAAGATCTCGTCGTTGCGCGTCGGCGCACCCAGGCGCACGATGGCCGGCGCCATGGCGTCCCCGGGCGCGGACGTGGACCGCATCATTCGCCAGGCGTACCGTGAAGTGCTGAACCGCGAACCGGATCCGCAGGGGATGGAGATCTATCGCAACCACATGCTGCGCGACGGATGGAACGACGACAAGGTCCGCCAGTCCCTGAAAAGCAGTCCAGAGTTCGCGCAGAAGGGCGGGATGACGGTCGAGAAGGCGCAGGAGGTCGTCCGCCGCGCGTATCTGTCGGTGCTCAAGCGCGAGCCGGATCCGGCGAGCAAGACGTTCGTCGAGAAGGTGATGTCCGGCTGGTCGCAGCAGGATGTCGAGAACGAGCTGCGGAAGAGCGACGAATACAAGCGCAGGCGGTAGCCGCGTGCCACGCTCACGCGCGAGGTTGACGCTCAACTCGCGCGCCGCTCCGGTCTCAGCGCAATGACGGCGTACTGCTGCCGCGCTCATGCGTCAACCGATCGCCTACGGCCGGAAAGCCGACCAGATGACGCGGCCAGCCGGTCTGCTGTTCTTCGCTCGCGTGATCATTTGACGCACACACACATATGTTCAACACCCGCGGCCCGAAGGCGACGACCGAGGCCGCCATGCTCATCGCGATTCAGAACCTGCAGGCCGACCTGCGGGCGGGGGTCACAGCCGCGCGCGACATGACGTCGCACGGAAACGGTTACGGCGACGTCGCGATCAGGGACGCAATTAATGAAGGGCGGATCGACGGCCCACGCTTCCAGGTCTCGACGCTCGGCATCGTCTGGGGCGCGTCGCCGGCCACGGCTCCAGCGGACCCGCTGGCCAGCACGGTCATCCGATCGGCAGACGAAGGACGTGCCGCCGTGCAGGACCAGATTGGACACGGCGCGGACTGGATCAAACTCTATCCGGCGGGCAATTATTCGTTCGCTGCCACTGGTGAGCCGCAATATGTCGTCACCTATCCGCTGCCGGTGCTCCAGGCCATGATCGACGAAGCCCATCGCCTCGGTAAGAAGACCGGGTGCCACGTTTACGGCGGTGAAGGCGAGCGAAACGCCATCGTTGCGGGCTGCGACACGATCGAGCACGCCTGGGGCCTGACCCAGGAACAGGCCAACATGATGGTCGCCAAGCGTCTCTATTTCGATCCGACGCTCGTCCGCTACACAGAGCCGTACATGGACGACAACGACCGCAAGAACACCGGCGGCCGGTTCAGGATCATCCCCATCATCGAAAAGGCGGTGTCGATGGCGATCGCGACGCCGGGCCTCAAGATCATGGTGGGCAGCGGCGTCGACGGATCGACGTTCGTGCACGGAACGCAGGCACTCGAGTTCGAGTCGTTGGTGCGCCGGGGCATGAGCCCGGCGCGGGCCATCCAGTCCGGAACGATCGTCAACGCTGAAGCGATGGGGTGGCGCGATCAGATCGGATCAGTTGAAAAGGGCAAGTACGCGGACCTCGTGGCTGTGTCCGGCGACCCGATCGCGGACATCACTGAGCTCCAGCGTGTGAAGTTCGTGATGAAAGGCGGCAAGATCGTGAAGAACGAGCTGCAGACGGGAAAGTAATTCCGACTCGGGACTCAGGTCTGGTCGAAGGAAACCACGTGAGAAGGTTCGTCATAACCGGCGCGCCAGGTGCAGGGAAGACGGCGATCATCCGTCAGTTAGAGCTCGAAGGGTTCAGCGTTGTCGAAGAGGCGGCGACAGACGTCATTGCCGCAGCGCACGCCCTGGGAACCGCTCAACCCTGGGCGCAGCCCTCGTTCATCGATGACATCGCGAGACTGCAGAGGGACCGTCAGATTCGAGCGTCTGACCAGCCGGACGAGGTGCAGTTTCACGACCGCTGCGTGGCGTGTACCGCAGCGCTGGCAGTCTATCTCGGCTACCCGCTTTCAACTTTAATTGCGAGCGAACTGGAGCGCGTCAGAAGAGGATCAATCTACCAATCGCGAGTCTTCTTCATTCGCAATCTCGGCTTCGTCACGCCAACCGAAGCGCGGCGAATCAGCTTTGAGGACACGCTGCGTTTCGAGAAGATCCACGAACAGACCTACCGTGACTTCGGCTTCGAACTGGTCTCAGTCGAGGCAGGAACTCTGGTGGAGCGAGTCAGCTTCATCAAATCGGCAATTCGTTAGTTGAAGCAGATGACTTTTGTCAAAGGACGCCTATCATCAACGTCATTGCATATGACTGGTCTGTTCGAACGCCGGGCGAGAAATCTCTGCCTCGTCGTCGTCGCGGGATTGGCGCTCGTCTCGGCTCAGACACGCGCGGCAAGGACGACCGTCGTCAGCATCCAGGGACGGGAGTTCCTTGTCAACGGACGTCCGACGTACGAAGGGCGCTCGTACGACGGGATGCGGATCCAGGGGCTGCTGCTCAACTCGCGCATGGTTCAGGGCATCTTCGACGATCGGAACGCCGAGACGCGCAGCCGATGGAACTACCCCGACGGTCCCTGGGATCCCGAGCGGAACATGCGTGAGTTCATCGACGCCATGCCGCTCTGGAAAGCGAAAGGTCTGCTGGCCTTCACCATCAATCTCCAGGGCGGTAGCCCGGAGGGATACAGCCGAACGCAGCCGTGGTTGAGTTCGGCGTTCGAGAGCAACGGTGCGCTGCGGGCGGACTACATATCGCGCCTCGCGCGCATTCTCGATCGCGCGGACGAACTGGGCATGGTCGCGATCGTCGGCTTCTTCTATCAGGCGCAGGAGCGAAAGATGGACGACGAGGCGTCCGTTGTGCGTGCGGCCGACGCCGCGACGGACTGGCTCGTCGCCAAGGGATACACGCATGTGCTCGTCGAAGTGGCCAATGAAGCCGACAACGCTGGATTCAGGTACGACGCGGTCAAACCCGGCGGCGGAGCGACGCGGCTGATCGATCGGTTGAAGGAACGATCGAAGGGCAAGGTCGAATCGCCGGCGGGCCGGCTCCTCGTCAGCACCAGCCTGAACGGCGGAAGCGTGCCGCCGGACTCGCTGGTGAATGTGATGGACTTCGTACTGCTCCACGGCAACGGCGTGCGGGATCCGTCGCGCATCATGGAGATGGTCGAAGCAACAAGAAAGCTCCCGGGCTATCGCGGGCAGCCGATCCTCTTCAACGAGGACGATCATTTCGATTTCAACAAGCCGCAAAACAACATGCTGGCCGCGCTGCGAGCCTATGCGGGCTGGGGGTACTTCGATTACCGGATGGCTGGCGAGCGATTCGAGGATGGGTACCAGAGCGTGCCGGTCAACTGGACGATCAGCTCGCCGCGGAAGCGGGAGTTCTTCGATCTTCTGTCCAAGGTGACCGGCGTCGGTTCGAAGTGAGGAAGCGTCGGCGGCCCGCTGAAGCTGGATCACCTCTTGAGGAGAGCCGGCCAGTTGACGATCACCGTCAGCCCGACAGGGGTCGGATCCTCGATGCGCGCGTTGAAGAGAAACCTGGAGCCATCTGGAGCCGGGGCAAACTGCGTTCGACTCCCGTCGGGCGAGACGCGCGGCCCCTCGAACAGGGCAACAGCAGGCGCAAAGACGGGTCCGGCTTCACCGGCCGACACGCCCGACATCATCAGCTTGCGATCGGGCGCAAGGTAGTAGAGCTCCGTGCCGTTGCTTCGCCATTTAGGCATGGTGCCACCGTCGACCGAAACGCGAATTCTCTCAGATGGTATTGGAAACGAATCGACATAGACCTCGTTCCGGCCGCTCTCGTTGGAGGTGTACGCCAGCCATCGGCCGTTCGGAGCGACCTCGGCGCCGCCAAGGATGAAGGGGGCCTCACGATAGAGCGAAGGCGGGCTTTCGCGGCGATTGGTCGCCGTCCAGATTCGATACCCGGTCGGTGTTGAATCGAGGAACGCCAGGATGCGGCCGTCCCGCGACCAGCCGGTCGGCCATTTGGATGTCGGACCCTCAACCATCACTTCAGTCGGCCCGCCTCCGATCGGCATGGAGACGATCCCGCGTCCACGTTCCATCAGCGCCAGCCGATCCCCGGACGGCGTCAGCACCGGCTGCGAGAATCGGCCGTCCGCCGTCAGTCTCGTGGCCCCGCCGCCACGCTGTACATCGACGATCCAGATGTCGACTGTTGCCGTCGCGGTGTCGGCGCGCTCAATCGCGGCTCGTCTCGCGTCGGCGGTGATGGTGAAGGCGGTGTTGGCGCCGGGTTCGCCGGCCACTCCCAGTCGATTGCCCGAGCGGTCCAACCACACGAGCTGCGACAAGCCATTCACTGATCCACTCCAGTACGTCACGATGTCCGCGGTCGCGGAAAACGGAAAACTGAGTGGCGTACAACAACCAACACCCACGCCGTCCGCGATCTGCGTCGGTTCGCCGGCGAGCTTCCATGTGGTTGTGTTCAGCGGCTGCGCGAAGAGACCGCGCTGACGGACGACGAGCAGGCGCCCGTTCGCGTACACCGCCGGGGACCATGCATCGGAAATGCGGGTGATCTCCGGCGAAATCAGCGAGCCGATGTACACGCCCATGCCCTGGCCGCCGGCGTTGCGGGAGGTGAACAGATAATGATTCCCGTCCGGGAGAGCATGCGGGAAGAGCCGGACGCCGCCTGACGAGGGTTCCGCGATGCGCGACGGGTCGCCGCCCGCCGCCTGTACGCGCATCAGGTTCTGCGTGTCGCTGTTGAAGATGATGGCGCCGCTCGGGCTCGATGTACCGCCGGGCGGCTCGGGCGCTGACGCGAGAAGCCGCAGCGATGTCCCGTCCAGGTCGTGGCGCTTCAACTTCCCGTTCGCGAAGAATCCCACGGTTCGGCTGTCGGGCGACCAGAACGCTCCCGCGACGTAATCGGTCCCGTCGGTTCCCGGAATCGCATGCGCGTCGGAAGAGCGCAGCGACTTCACCCAGAGCTGCGCGCGGTGCGACGTGTCTTCGGCCTTGTAAACGACGAACTGGCCATTGGGGGAGACGGCCGGATCTGGAGAGAGATTGAAACCGCCCGCCGGCGGCAGTACAGATAACCAGGCAACGTCGCCTCGCTGAACGGGTCGGGCGAGTGCGAGGTACGCCGCGGCCACGAGCGCAACGGCCGCCGCTCCCAGGCCGGCAATGGCGATGAGTCTGTTCGTGCGCGCATGGTGGGCGGCGTCACGGCCAATGTGTGCCGCGTCTGAACGGTTCGTTCGCGACGGGAAACCGAGGTCGGAGCGACAGCGCTCCAACTCGGCGAGCAGATCGCGCGCTGTCTGCCAGCGCTCGTCCGGATCTTTCGCGAGGCACCGTCCGACCACATAGTTGAGGAAGCCAGGGAGGCTTGGGTCCAGCTCGCTGACGCGCGGGGGGTGGGCAGTCAGGATCGACGCGGCGAGCATCGCAGTGCCCCGCCCGTCGAACGCCTTCTTTCCCGTCAGCGTCTCGTGCAGCATGGCGCCGAAGGAAAAAAGATCGCTGCGCGCGTCGGCCTCCTTCCCTTCGATCTGCTCCGGCGCCATGTACTGAGCCGTGCCCAGCACAGTACCGGGCCGTGTCAAATCACGCGACGTCGCCTCGTCTGCTCGCGCCACCTTGGCGTGAGGCTTGGCGAGTCCAAAGTCGAGGAGCTTGGCGCCGCCAGGCGTCAGCATGACGTTGCCCGGCTTGAGATCGCGGTGGACGATGCCGGCGCGATGCGCTTTGTCCAACGCCGACGCGATTTGCGCGGCGTACTCGAGCGCCTTGTTGACCGGCACCGCGCCTCTCGTCAGCCGCGCCGACAGCGTTTCGCCTTCGAGAAACTCCATCACCAGGAAATCGATGCCGCCTTGCGTGCCGACGTCGTACAGCGTCGAAATATGCGGATGGTTCAGCGCGGCGACAGCGCGAGCCTCGCGTTCGAACCGCTCGCGACCGGAAGGATCCGCTGCGAGATGTGGCGGCAACACCTTGATCGCGACGGTTCGGTCAAGACGCGTATCGAACGCCTTGTAGACTTCGCCCATCCCGCCAGCGCCGACGCGAGGACCAACCTGATACGGACCGATGGTTCGTCCTTCGAGGACGCCGGTAGCGGACGGCGCACGCGCTTTGTCGACGAGGTCCATGACGCGTTGCCCGGCACCGCGGTCGGAGCTCATAGGGGCTTTTCGCGGCCATCCTAGCAAATTACGCATCCCAACATCATCACGATCTCGAAATCGATCAGGCCTCCCCGACGCCATTCATCGCGACAGAGTTCATCGAAGGGTCAAACCCTGCGTGAACGCACGCGCGGGGGGTGCGGTGATGTTCGACCAGGCGTAGATCGGCCGTCCGCGACAGCCCTCGTAGCGTCGATTCGTTGTTGACAACCAGCTGCGATCGCCCAAGTATTGACCCGAACATGAAGGCTCGCGTCCTGGGTTCTGCCCTCGTCGCGCTCGCGTTCAGCGCCGCGCTCGCGGCGCAGCGGGAATCGTCTCCACCACGCACAGCCGACGGACATCCCGATCTCCAGGGCTTCTGGTACTTCGGCTCGGCCACGCCGCTCGAACGTCCGAAGGAGTTCGAAGGCAAAGAGTTCTTCACGGCCGAAGAAGCGGCCACATTCGAGCGCAGCACCGACGAGCACCGCGGCGACGTCCTCGCCGTCCACGCCCCAGAGTGGCTCGACTACGGGAAGCACGTCGGAGTTGACCGGCGGACGTCGCTCATCATCGATCCGCCCGACGGCCGCGTGCCGGCGCTGACGCCGGCCGCGCGCGCGAGAGTGGCCGCGCGGCGGGCGCGGATTCAAAACAGCCCTTCAGACAATCCCGAGGATCGTCCTCTACAGGAGCGGTGCCTCGTGTTCGGCGCGGGGCCGCCGCTGCTGCCGGGTCCCTACAACAACAACATGCAGATCGTGCAGACCCCGGGCGCCGTGATCGTGCTCAGCGAGATGATTCACGATGCGCGGATCGTGGCGCTCGACGGACGTCCCGCGCCGCCGGCGGCGATGCGGTTCTGGCTGGGCTCGTCGCGCGGACACTGGGACGACGCCACGCTCATCGTCGAAACGACGAACTTCGCGGAGGCGGTCAGCTTCCGCGGATCCGACGATCGCCTGCGCGTTGTCGAGCGCTTCACGCTCGATGGACCGGACAGGCTGCGGTACGAGTTCACGATCGACGATCCGACGGCGTTCACCCATCCATGGACGGGCGCGTTTGCGATGACACGCACAACCGATCGGATTTTCGAGTTCGCGTGCCACGAAGGAAATTACGGCCTCAGGAACATCCTGGGTGCGGCTCGCGCCGAGGAGCAAGAGGCCGCGCGCAAGCGCTGACACCTCACACCCTCGCGTGACTCGAGTTCAAGGCCGTGCGGAGTTCAGGCCTGCCGTCACGCCGCGCGCACACTTGCCTCTTGCTTCAATTGCTGACCAGGGTGTCGAACACCCCGCCGTGGAAGGCACGCGCCAGGATCGTTCCGACTTGTCCCGAGCCGCCTGGAATCACAATCTTCATAATCACCTGCCTGTCACGAACATGTCCGGCGCGGACTCCCACTCGTGGGGAATGTTTCGCATCACGAGGCCGCAATCGAAACTGATGGATCCCTCGGGAAACCTCGCTCGATCTTCGAAGTAGCTCGAGTACGCGCGCTCGACCGTCAGCGGTTCGACCCGCCACGAATCCGTCTTGAGCGCGACCCCATCGAGCCGCGTGCCCGACGAGGTGACCGAGTAGCCGATGCCGCCGCGCTCGAAGAATGCTGAGGCTTTGCTGACCGTCGCGAAACGCGAAGTCGCTGGAAGTTGCGCGGCCGGGCGCGCCACGACGTTGAGTTCCACCTCTCCGTCGGCGGATCGCATGTGGAGATCAATGCACTGGGTGTCTTCGGTCACCCGGAATGTCGCACGCCGATGTTCACCCGGAAACAGCCGCCCGCCGGCGAGATGATTGACGAGCGAGCCGGTGTCGCGGCGGGGAATGTAGACGCCTTCATGCGGACCGGTTGCGTCTTGCCAGACGACGGCGATCCTGTGCGCGGCATTCTCGCTCGAGAGGCCGAGCGCAAGCGGAAAGCGGCGCGGACGGATGTCTTCCAGGCGAATGAGACACAACCCGGCGATCGCGCTGCCCTCGTGCAACTTCGGGCGAAACGGCGCGGGTAGAAGACGGCTCATGATCGCTGGATCGACGCGGTAGTTGATCAGCAGCCGCCGTTTGATGGTTCCGTGAACCTTCGGCAGCCTCATCGCTCGCCTCCGTCACCGTCGATGAACCGGCGGCGGAACTCAGGACGCGGGACCAGGCATCGCTCGTTGCGTCCGAACACGCGGTATCGATTCCGCGCCACGACGTCGTACACCCCGTCACGGATCTGCCGCGGCAAGAAACGCATCAGCCGCGCGGCGTTCCACGGCCACCCGAGAGCACTGGCGACAAACAGCGCCGCGTCGCTCCTGGTCAACACACGTGGCGACGAGGTCCGGTACCAGGCGACCACGTAGAACGAGGTCAGTTCGCTGGGACTCCCGCCGCTGCGCTCCACGATCGATTGGCCGAGGGTGCTCTGGAGTGACGCGAAATCGAACACCTGACGAGGGTCGTGGCGAAGGACGAACTGCAGAAGGCGGCTGCAGAGACCGCAGACGCCGTCGTACAGAACGAGGTGTGCGCCGGCCGACGCGGATCGCGATTGCGCTTCCCGATTAAGCATGTTCTAATATTAATGAACATGTTCACTGAAAATGTCAAGCCACGAAAACGGGGGCGTCCGCAAGGGCAGACGGCCCAGGGCGCCGAGACGAAAGACCGCCTGTACGCCACGGCGATGGGATTGATCACCCGGCGCGGATACGAGGCGACAACCCTCCGGGACATTGCCAAAGAAGCGCACGTCAGCGTCGGCCTGCTGTATCGCTACTTCCCGAGCAAACAGGCGGTCATCCTCGCCTTCTACGACGAGCTGTCGGCCGACTTCGCGCGGCAGGCCGCGAACATGCCATCGGGACGCTGGCGCGACCGCTTCATCTTCGCGCTCACGACAAGCCTTCGCGTGCTCGAGCCGCACCGAGTGGCGCTACGAGCGCTCGCGCCGGTGCTCGTCGGCGATCCAGAGGAGGGCGTGTTCTCGGAGCGGACCGCCTTTTCACGTCAGCGCGTGCAGCCGGCATTCGAGGAGGCCGTGCTCGGCGCGACGGATGCACCGAAACAGCCGCTCGCCGAAGCGCTCGGGCGCCTGCTCTACCTGGTGCACCTCGCCGTGCTCTTGTGGTGGCTGTTGGACAAGAGCTCGAAGCAACGCGCGACGACGGCTCTCGTCTCGCTGACGCAGCAGCTGCTGCCGTCCGCGTCGCTGACGCTTCGCGTGCCGCCCGTTCGACGGTTCGTGATCGCTGTCGACGAATTGATCCGTGAATCGCTGTTCGGCAGTCCCGTTTCCGTCTGAGGCGCCGATGTTCTTCGCCCAACGTCCATCGCGAGAGGCAATCGATCGCTTCGTGCGTGACTCGCAGGATCTGCCGATTTCGTACGGCCCGATCGGCATCGTGAACGGCGAAACGCCCTGCCGCGATCTCGATGAAGCAACCGTCACGATTGGGCGCGGCAGAACGGATTTCGAGCGGGCG
>Ga0105245_10003702_pt1 | contig 13642 bp, 16 predicted proteins | sample KBSM54metaG_FD_81523 | JGI IMG/M metagenome (GOLD analysis project Ga0105245, IMG submission 81523) | Miscanthus rhizosphere microbial communities from Kellogg Biological Station, Michigan, USA - KBS M5-4 metaG | ecosystem: Host-associated > Plants > Roots > Rhizosphere > Soil | place... | reverse complement strand
GCGCGTGCTGATGATGTCGACCAACAACATCCTGCACCCGGCCAACGGCTCGCCGATCATCGTGCCGAGCCAGGACATCGTGCTTGGGCTCTACTACCTCACCATCCAGGCGGAGGGCCTGGCGTCGGACAAACAGAAGATCTTCGGCGACATCGCCTCGATCGAGCATGCACTGGCCGAAAAGGTCATCGGCCTGCACACCAAGATCAAATATCGCTACGAGGGAGTCGACGAGAACGGCAATCCGAAGCGCCAGTGGCACGACACGACGCCCGGCCGCGCCATGCTCGGCGAGGTGTTGCCGCGCAACAAGAAGATCTCGTTCGACGCCGTCAACAAGCTGATGACGAAGCGCGAAATCTCCAACATGATCGATACGGTCTATCGACACTGCGGTCAGAAGGAGACGGTGATCTTCTGCGATCGCATCATGGCGCTCGGCTTCCACCATGCGTTCAAGGCCGGCATTTCGTTCGGCAAGGACGACATGGTCGTGCCTGGCAGCAAATGGAAGATCGTCGACAAGACCCGCGAGGCCGTGAAGGAGTTCGAGCAGCAGTTCAATGAAGGCCTGATCACGCAGGGCGAGAAGTACAACAAGGTGGTCGACATCTGGTCGAAGTGTACCGAGGAAATCGCCGAAGCGATGATGAAGGAGATCTCGTCGGTCAAGAAGACGGCCGATGGGCGCGAAGCGCAGGTCAACTCGATCTACATGATGGCGCACTCCGGCGCGCGCGGTTCCGCGGCGCAGATGCGTCAGCTCGCCGGCATGCGTGGCCTGATGGCCAAGCCGTCGGGTGAGATCATCGAGAGCCCGATCATCTCGAACTTCAAGGAAGGCCTGTCCGTGCTCGAGTACTTCAACTCGACCCACGGCGCCCGCAAGGGTCTGGCCGACACCGCCTTGAAGACCGCGAACTCGGGCTACCTGACCCGGCGCCTCGTCGACGTGGCGCAGGACTGCATCATCACGACCGAGGACTGCGGCACATCGGGTGGCATCAAGGTGCGCGCGATCATCGACGCGGGCCAGGTCGTCGCGTCGCTGCGAGGCCGCATTCTCGGCCGTACCACGGCGGAGGATCTCAAGGATCCGTCGGGCAAGATCGTGGTCGCCAAGAACACGCTGCTCGAGGAGCCGCAGGTCGACGCGGTCGAAGCCGCCGGCGTCCAGGAAGTGCGCATCCGTTCGGTGCTCACCTGCGAGACGGTCAACGGCGTCTGCGGCAGCTGCTACGGACGTGATCTCGCGCGCGGTACTCCGGTCAACATGGGCGAGGCGGTCGGCGTGATCGCAGCTCAGTCGATCGGCGAGCCGGGCACGCAGCTCACCATGCGCACGTTCCACATCGGCGGCGCGGCGCAGATCAACGAGCAGTCGTTCATCGAAAGCGCGTTCGACGGCACGATCCGCATCAAGAACAAGGCGATCGCGAAGAATTCAGACGGCGATGCGATCGCCATGTCGCGTAACATGACGGTTACGATCGTCGACAGCGCAGGTACGGAGCGGGCAGTGCACCGCATCCAGCACGGCGCGCGCATCAAGGTGGACGAGGGTGACCAGATCAAGCGTGGCCAGCGGATCGCCGAATGGGATCCGTACACGCGCCCGATCATCACCGAGGTCGAGGGCTCGATCGGGTTCGAGGACCTGGTCGAAGGTCAGTCGATGACCGAGCAACTCGACGAGTCGACCGGCATCGCCAAGCGCATGGTCACCGACTGGCGCACGTCGAGCCGGGCGGCGGACCTGCGTCCTGCGATCGTGATCAAGGGCAAGGATGGCAAGATCCTCAAGCTGGCGCGCGGCGGCGACGCCCGTTACCAGCTGGCGGTCGATGCGATTCTGTCCGTCGATCTCAACGGCAAGGTGAAGGCGGGCGACGTCATCGCGCGTATCCCGACCGAGAGCGCCAAGACGCGCGACATCACCGGCGGTCTGCCGCGGGTGGCGGAGCTGTTCGAAGCGCGGCGTCCGAAGGAATCGGCGGTCATCGCCGAAATCTCGGGCACCGTGCGGTTCGGCAAGGACTACAAGAACAAGCGCCGCATCAGCATCGAGCCGAACAACAAGGACGAAGAGATCCGCGAGTACCTGATCCCGAAGGGCAAGCACATCCATCTGCAGGATGGCGACACCATCGAGAAGGGCGACTATCTCCTCGACGGCAACCCGGCGCCGCATGACATTCTCGCGGTCAAGGGCGTTGAGGAACTCGCTGCTTATCTCGTCAATGAGATCCAGGACGTCTATCGCCTGCAGGGCGTCGTCATCAACGACAAGCACATCGAGGTGATCGTTCGCCAGATGCTGCAGAAGATCGAGATCGACAGCCCGGGCGACACCGACCTGATCCAGGGCGAGCAGCTCGACAAGGTGGAGTTCGACGAGATCAACGCCGGGCTTGTGGCTGAAGGCAAGAAGATCGCCACTGGCCACCCGGTTCTACTCGGCATCACCAAGGCGTCGCTGCAGACCCGTTCGTTCATCTCGGCGGCGTCGTTCCAGGAGACCACGCGCGTCCTCACCGAAGCCGCAGTCGCCGGCAAGGCGGATACGCTCGACGGCCTCAAGGAGAACGTGATCGTCGGCCGGCTGATCCCGGCGGGCACCGGCGCAACCATGAACTCGTTGCGCGAGGTCGCGGTGAAACGCGATCAGCTCATTCTCGACGAGCGCGAGAAGGAGGCTGCCAAGGTTGCAGCAGTTGCTGCCGCTGCTGCGGCCGCGGCAACGGCTGCCGCCCCGGCCGAACAGCCGGCTCTGCCGCCCGCGGAATAGCGACGCGCAAAGCTTCGACACAAGGGGCCGCCCACGGGCGGCCTTTTTATTTTTCGCGGTCGCAGGCGATGCTTATTGCGGCTCGGTCATCAGCTCGAACAGGTGGCCGTCGGGCACCTTGAAATAGAAGCCGCGGCCGCCGTTCCAGCGGTTGAGCTTGCCGTTGTCGGGACTGCCGGGCCCGCTGCCGAAGGCGAGGCCCTCGGCCTTCACGCGAGCCAGAATGGCGTCGAACTCGGCGTCGGTGACGTGGAAGGCGTAGTGGTGGCTCTCGAACTCGGCTTCCTCGTCGCTGAACAGCAGGGTGAGACCGTCATTCACCTTAACCTTGGCAAAGTAGTCGTCCTTGCCGACTTTGAGCCCGAACAGCCTGGCAAAGAACTTCGCCGCCACCTTCTGGTCGCGGGCCGGGACAATGGTGTGGTTGAGAGTGATGGCCATGCGCCGACGAGCCCGAGAAAACCGTTTCGACAGTTGATTTTAGCCGATAGTCCGGGCGTTTTCGCCTTGACACCCCCAAGAGGCGCCGATACATACGCCACACCTTGGCAGGCGGTGAGTGTCGCCCGTCGGAACGGCCGGATAAGTCTTTGAGATTGTTGCGTTTTCTCAAAGTTCTGTTCCACCCAAGCCTCGACGAATGAAACTCAAACGCTGCCGCTGACACATAGAACTGTCAGAGCGAGTGTGCACGACCGCGCTACCTGCGGCTTTTGAGCCTTGGGCGTCGCGGTCCTCTGTCGATGACCAAGCGCCATCCCGACTTGCGCGGATGGCGTGAATTCGTTTTGCGCGCGGATTTGTTCGCGCTGAAGGGTGAAGACGGCGATGCCGACGATCAATCAGCTGATCCGCAAGCCGCGGGTTATTCAGAAGGCACGCAAGACCGTGCCGGCCCTGCAGCAAAGCCCGCAGAAGCGCGGTGTTTGCACGCGCGTCTACACGACGACGCCGAAGAAGCCGAACTCGGCGCTCCGCAAGGTCGCCCGCGTGCGCCTCACCAACGGCTTCGAGGTGACGAGCTATATCCCGGGCGAGGGCCACAACCTGCAGGAGCACTCGGTGGTGATGATCCGTGGCGGTCGCGTGAAGGATCTGCCGGGCGTGCGCTACCACATCCTGCGCGGCGTGCTCGACACCCAGGGCGTGAAGAACCGCAAGCAGCGCCGTTCGAAGTACGGCGCCAAACGGCCCAAGTAATTCTCGGAGTTTGATCGAATGTCTCGCCGTCACAGAGCTGAAAAGCGCGAAATTCTTCCCGATCCGAAGTTCGGGAATCTGATCGTCACCAAGTTCATGAACACGGTGATGTACCAGGGCAAGAAGTCGGTCGCCGAGTCGATCGTCTACGGCGCGTTCGATCTGATCGAAGGCAAGACCAAGCAGAGCCCGCTCACCGTGTTCGAGCAGGCGCTCGACAACGTGATGCCGTCGATCGAAGTCCGCTCGCGCCGCGTCGGTGGCGCCACCTATCAGGTGCCGGTGGAAGTTCGCCACGATCGCCGCCAGGCGCTCGGCATCCGCTGGATCATCATTGCCGCGCGCGAGCGCAACGAGAAGACGATGACGGAGCGACTCTCTGCCGAGTTGCTTGACGCATCCAACAATCGGGGAAACGCCGTCAAGAAGCGCGAAGACACGCACAAGATGGCTGAGGCCAATCGCGCGTTCTCGCACTACCGCTGGTAAAGGCGTCGAACACGGATCATCAAGAGAATCCCATGCCCCGCAATCACAAGATCGAGGACTACCGCAACTTCGGCATCATGGCGCACATCGACGCCGGGAAGACGACGACTACCGAGCGGATCCTTTATTATACCGGCAAGAGCCACAAGATCGGCGAAGTCCATGAAGGCGCTGCCACCATGGACTGGATGGAGCAGGAGCAGGAGCGCGGCATTACGATCACGTCGGCCGCGACCACCGCGTTCTGGAACGGCAAGCGCCTCAACATCATCGACACTCCCGGACACGTCGACTTCACCATCGAGGTCGAGCGTTCGCTGCGCGTGCTCGACGGCGCGGTGTGCGTTCTCGATTCCAACCAGGGCGTCGAGCCGCAGACCGAAACCGTGTGGCGCCAGGGCGACAAGTACAAGGTCCCGCGCATCGTCTTCGCCAACAAGATGGACAAGACCGGCGCGGACTTCTTCAAGTGTCTGTCTGACATCGTCGACCGTCTCGGTGCCAAGCCGATTGCGATCCAGCTGCCGATCGGCGCGGAAAACCAATTCAAGGGCATCATCGATCTCGTGCGCATGAAGGGCGTCGCCTGGGAAGACGAGGGGCTCGGCGCGAAGTATCACGACATCGACATCCCGGCCGACCTCGTCGACCAGTCCAAGGAATATCGCGAGAAGATGATCGAGGCGGCCGTCGAGCTCGATGACGACGCCATGACCGCTTACCTTGAGGGCAAGGAGCCCGACGAGGCGACGCTCAAGAAGCTCATCCGCAAGGCGGTGATCACCGGCGCGTTCTATCCGGTGCTGTGTGGTTCGGCGTTCAAGAACAAGGGCGTGCAGCCGCTGCTGGACGCCGTCGTCGACTATCTGCCGTCGCCGCTCGACGTTCCGCCGATCAAGGGCGTGGACGACAAGGGCAACGAAGTCGTGCGCAAGCCGGAAGACAACGAGCCGCTCGCACTGCTCGCGTTCAAGATCATGGACGACCCGTTTGTCGGCACCATCACGTTCTGCCGCATCTACTCCGGCACGCTCACCAGCGGCACCGGCGTCGTCAACTCGACGCGCGAGCGCAAAGAGCGCATCGGCCGCATGCTGCTGATGCATGCGAACAACCGCGAAGACATCAAGGAAGCCTACGCGGGCGACATCGTCGCGCTGGCGGGCCTGAAGGAAGCGCGCACCGGCGACACGCTGTGCGACGCGCAGAAGCAGGTCATCCTGGAAAAGATGGAATTCCCCGATCCGGTCATCGAGATCGCGATCGAGCCGAAGTCGAAGGCCGACCAGGAAAAGCTCGGCGTCGCGCTGGCGAAACTCGCAGCCGAGGATCCTTCGTTCCGCGTGTCGACCGACCAGGAAAGCGGCCAGACCATCCTCAAGGGGATGGGCGAACTGCACCTCGACATCAAGGTCGACATCCTCAAGCGCACCTACAAGGTCGATGCCAACATCGGCGCGCCGCAGGTCGCCTATCGCGAGCGCATCAGCAAGCCGGTCACGGTCGACTACACCCACAAGAAGCAAACCGGCGGTACGGGCCAGTTCGCGGCAGTGAAGATCACCGTTGAGCCGCTGCCGGCGGGCACCGGGTTCATGTTCGAGAACGATATCGTCGGCGGCGCGGTGCCGAAGGAGTACATCCCCGGCGTCGAGAAGGGCCTCGAGTCCGTGCTCGGCGCGGGCATCCTCGCCGGCTTCCCGGTCGTCGACCTCAAGGTCACGCTCATCGACGGCAAGTATCATGACGTCGACTCTTCGGCGCTCGCCTTCGAAATCGCGTCGCGCGCCGCGCTGCGCGAGGCGCTGCAGAAGGGCGGCTCGGTGCTGCTGGAGCCGATCATGAAAGTCGAAGTGGTGACGCCGGAGGATTACACCGGCTCGGTCATCGGCGATCTCAACTCCCGCCGCGGCCAGATCCACGGTCAGGACATGCGCGGCAACGCCAACGTCGTCAACGCGATGGTGCCGCTCGCCAACATGTTCGGCTACGTCAACAACTTGCGTTCGATGTCGCAGGGTCGCGCCACATTCACCATGCAGTTCGACCACTACGAACAAGTCCCGAATAACGTCGCACAGGAGGTTCAGGCGAAGTTCGCCTGATCCTGAGAATTTCAACCTAGGCAGAGAACCGGAACGGAGAGCTCCGATGGCCAAAGAAAAGTTCAACCGCAACAAGCCGCACTGCAATATCGGCACGATTGGTCACGTCGACCATGGCAAGACGTCGCTGACCGCAGCGATCACCAAGGTCCTCGCGGAATCCGGCGGGGCGACCTTCACTGCCTATGACCAGATCGACAAGGCGCCGGAAGAGAAGGCGCGCGGCATCACGATCTCGACCGCGCACGTCGAGTACGAGACCACCAAACGCCACTACGCGCACGTCGATTGCCCGGGTCACGCCGACTACGTGAAGAACATGATCACCGGTGCCGCGCAGATGGACGGCGCCATCCTGGTCGTGTCGGCAGCCGACGGTCCGATGCCGCAGACTCGTGAGCACATCCTGCTCGCTCGCCAGGTCGGCGTGCCGGCGCTGGTCGTGTTCATGAACAAGGTCGACATGGTCGACGATCCGGAACTGCTCGAGCTCGTCGAGCTCGAGGTTCGCGAGCTCCTCTCCAAGTACAACTTCCCCGGCGACAAGATCCCGGTGGTGAAGGGCTCGGCGCTGATGGCGCTCGAGGAGAAGAACCCCGAGCAAGGCAAGAACGCGATCCTCGAGCTCATGAAGGCGGTCGATGAGTACATCCCGCAGCCTGAGCGTCCGATCGATCAGCCGTTCCTGATGCCGGTTGAAGACGTGTTCTCGATCTCGGGCCGCGGCACGGTGTGCACGGGTCGCGTCGAGCGCGGCGTCGTCAAGGTCGGCGAGGAAGTCGAGATTGTCGGCATCCGCCCGACCCAGAAGACCACCGTCACCGGCGTCGAGATGTTCCGCAAGCTGCTCGATCAGGGCCAGGCGGGCGACAACATCGGCGCACTGTTGCGCGGCACCAAACGCGAAGACGTCGAGCGCGGCCAGGTGCTGTGCAAGCCGGGTTCGGTCAAGCCGCACACCAAGTTCAAGGCCGAGGCCTACATCCTCACCAAGGAAGAGGGTGGCCGCCACACGCCGTTCTTCACCAACTATCGCCCGCAGTTCTACTTCCGAACGACGGACGTGACCGGCGTGGTGACGCTGCCGGAAGGCACCGAGATGGTGATGCCGGGCGACAACATCGCCATGGAAGTCACGCTGATCGTGCCGATCGCCATGGAAGAAAAGCTGCGTTTCGCCATCCGCGAGGGCGGCCGCACCGTCGGCGCCGGCGTGGTGTCGAGCATTATCGAGTAAAGCTGCAACAAGACGACGGACGGCAAGGGACAATTAGGGACGGAGGCGCAACGGCATCATCCACGCAGGCGGTCGAGTGTGACTTGTCTCGCGTTAGTGTTGTGTCGTGCGCCGTTCGTCGTCGGAGAGAACTATGAACGGCCAGAACATCCGCATCCGCCTCAAGGCTTACGATCACCGCATTCTCGATGCGTCCACGCGAGAGATTGTGGCGACCGCAAAGCGTACGGGCGCGCAGGTGCGCGGGCCGATCCCGCTGCCGACCAAGATCGAAAAGTTCACCGTGAACCGCTCGCCACACATCGACAAGAAGAGCCGCGAGCAGTTCGAGATGCGCACGCACAAGCGGCTGCTCGACATCGTCGATCCGACCCCGCAAACCGTCGACGCTTTGATGAAGCTCGACCTTGCGGCCGGCGTCGACGTCGAGATCAAGCTCTAAGGCGGGCAGGAAAAGGAATAGTCCGATGCGCTCCGGCGTGATCGCACAGAAGGTAGGCATGATGCGGGTCTTTACCGAGGCCGGCAATCATGTGCCTGTCACGGTGCTGCGACTGAACAACTGCCAGGTCGTGGCTCACCGCACCAAGGACAAGAACGGCTACACCGCGCTGCAGCTCGGCGCCGGCGCGCGTCGCGCGTCAACGCTGACCAAGCCGGAGCGCGGCCATTTCGCCGTCACCAAAGTCGAGCCCAAGCGCACGATCGCGGAATTCCGCGTCGACGACGATGGGCTCATCCCGGTCGGCGCTGAGATCACCGCGGACCATTTCGTCGTCGGCCAGTTCGTCGATGTGACCGGCACGTCGATCGGCAAGGGTTTTGCCGGCGGCATGAAGCGCTGGAACTTCGGCGGCCTGCGCGCCACGCACGGTGTGTCGGTCTCGCACCGCTCGATCGGCGGCACCGGTGGCCGTCAGGATCCCGGCAAGACCTTCAAGAACAAGAAGATGCCTGGTCACATGGGCGTTGATCGCGTGACCACGCTCAACCTGCGCGTCGTGCAGACCGACGTCGAGCGCGGCCTGATCATGGTCGAGGGCGCGGTGCCCGGCGCCAAGGGCGGCTGGATCACCGTGCGCGACGCCGTGAAGAAGGCGCTTCCGAAGGAAGCACCGAAGCCCGGCAAATTCCGCGGCGCGGGCGCTGCGGCGCCTGCGGAAGCGGCTGCTCCGGCCGGGGAGGGCGCGTGATGGAACTCAAAGTCACCACCTTCGAAGGCAAGGACGGCGGCAAGGTCACGCTGTCGGACGAGATCTTCGGCCTCGAGCCGCGCACCGATCTCATCCAGCGCTACGTGGTCTGGCAGCTCGCCAAGCGCCAGCGCGGTACCCATGACGTGAAGAACCGTGCGGAAATCTGGCGCACGGGCAAGAAGATGTACAAGCAGAAGGGCACCGGTCAGGCCCGTCACGGCGCGGCGCGCGTGAACCTGTTCCGCGGCGGCGGCCGTTCGTTCGGTCCGACCCCGCGCAGCCACGAGATAGGCATGCCGAAGAAGGTGCGCGCGCTCGCGCTGCGCCACGCGCTCTCGGCCAAGGCCAAGGACGGCGCGATCGTCGTCGTCGATGCGTTCGCGCTGAAGGAAGCCAAGACCGGCAAGCTGAAGGAGCGCTTCGAGAAGCTCGGTTTCGACAACGCCCTGATCATCGACGGCGCCGAGATCGAGAACAACTTCCGTCTCGCCGCGCGCGGCATTCCCAATATCGACGTGCTGCCGATCCAGGGCATCAACGTCTATGACATTCTGCGGCGCCGGAAGCTCGTGCTGACCAAGGCCGCCGTCGATGCGCTGGAGGCGCGCTTCCGATGAGCACCACCGATCCGCGCCATTACGACGTGATCCTGTCGCCGATCATCACCGAAAAGGCGACGATGGCGTCCGAACGCAACCAGGTCGTGTTCCGCGTCGCCTCTAGCGCGACCAAGCCGCAGATCAAGGAAGCGGTCGAGAAGCTGTTCGACGTCAAGGTCAAGAAGGTCAACACGCTCGTCCGCAAGGGCAAGCTCAAGACGGCGCGCGGCTCGCGCGGCATCCAGTCTGACGTGAAGCGCGCGATCGTGACCCTCGAAGAAGGTCACCGCATCGACGTGACAACCGGGTTGTAAGAGGCAGGTCGCCCGATGGCACTCAAATCATTCAAGCCGACGACGCCCGGTCAGCGACAGCTGATCATCGTCGATCGCACGGGTCTGCATAAAGGCGCGCCGGTGAAGGCGCTGACCGAAGGCAAGATCGGCACCGGCGGCCGCAACAACAACGGCCGCATCACCGTGCGTTTCCGCGGCGGCGGTCACAAGCGCGCGCTGCGTACCGTCGATTTCAAGCGCCGCAAGTTCGACCAGGCTGCGACCGTCGAGCGTATCGAATACGATCCCAACCGCACCGGGTTCATTGCGCTGGTCAAGTATCCGGATGGCGAGCTCAATTACATCCTGGCGCCGCAGCGTCTTGCCTCCGGCGATACGGTCGTCTCGGGCGAGCACGTCGACATCAAGCCGGGCAACGCCATGCCCGTCGGCAACATGCCGGTCGGCACTATCGTGCACAACGTCGAGATCAAGATCGGCAAGGGCGGCCAGCTCGCGCGCTCGGCCGGTACCTACACCCAGATCGTCGGCCGTGATCAGGAATACGTCATCCTGCGGCTCAATTCCGGGGAGCAGCGACTGGTGCACGGGCGCTGCATGGCGACCGTCGGTGCAGTCTCGAACCCGGACAACATGAACGTCTCGATCGGCAAGGCCGGCCGCAAGCGCTGGATGGGACGCAAGCCGCACAACCGCGGCGTCTCCATGAACCCGGTCGATCATCCGCTCGGCGGCGGCGAAGGCCGTACTTCGGGCGGCCGCCACCCTGTTACGCCCTGGGGTTTCCCGACCAAGGGCAAGAAGACGCGCAACAACAAGCGCACCACCCGTTTCATCATCGCAAGCCGCCACGCGCGGAAGAAAAAGTAGCGAGGGCCGAGATGCCGCGTTCCGTTTGGAAAGGTCCTTTCGTCGACGGTTATCTGCTCAAGAAGGCAGATGCCGCCCGCTCGTCCGGACGTCGCGACGTGATCAAGACCTGGAGCAGACGCTCGACGATCCTGCCGCAGTTCGTCGGGGTCACCTTCGGCGTCTACAACGGCCAGAAACACATCCCGGTGCTGGTCACCGAGGAAATGGTCGGACACAAGCTTGGTGAATTCGCGCCGACGCGGACGTTCCATGGCCATTCGTCGGATCGCAAGGCGAAGCGCGCCACGGGTGCTCCGGCTGCGCCAGGCGCGGCTCCCGCTGCTGCTGCTCCCGCCGCCGGCGCGGCGGGCTAAGGACAAGGGCCATGAGCAAGAAAAAGCGCGCACGCACGCTCGGTGAGACCGAAGCCAAGGCTGTGAGCCGCGTGATCCGGGTGAGCCCGCAGAAGCTCAACCTGGTCGCCCAGCTCATTCGCGGCAAGAAGGTCAACATCGCGCTTGCCGATCTCGAATTCTCGCGCAAGCGCATCGCCAAGGATGTGCGCAAGTGCCTGGAGTCGGCGATCGCCAATGCCGAAAACAATCACGACCTCGACGTTGACGATCTCGTCGTCGCCGAGGCGCACGTCGGCAAGTCGATCGTGATCAAGCGCTTCCATGCGCGCGGCCGCGGCCGCTCGTCACCGGTTTTCAAGCGGTTCTCGCACCTGACTATCGTCGTGCGCGAGACACCGGCCGCCAAGGCGGCATAGGAGAGGTTGGATGGGTCAGAAGGTCAATCCGGTCGGCTTGCGTCTCGGGATCAACCGGACCTGGGACTCGCGCTGGTTCGCGGGCAAGAACGAATACGGCAAGCTGCTGCACGAGGACATGGCGATCCGCAAGGGTCTCGCCGAGCAGCTCAAGCAGGCCGCCGTCTCGCGCATCGTAATCGAGCGTCCGCACAAGAAGTGCCGCGTGACCATTCACTCGGCGCGTCCGGGCGTGGTCATCGGCAAGAAGGGCGCCGACATCGAGAAGCTGCGGAAGTCGGTCGCCAAGATGACGGACTCGGATGTCGTCATCAACATCATCGAAATCCGCAAGCCCGAGCTCGATGCGCGCCTTGTCGCCGAATCGATCGCCCAGCAGCTCGAGCGCCGCGTGGCGTTCCGCCGCGCCATGAAGCGCGCCGTGCAGTCGGCGATGCGTCTCGGCGCTGAAGGCATCCGCATCAACTGCTCGGGCCGTCTCGGCGGCGCCGAAATCGCGCGCATGGAGTGGTACCGCGAAGGCCGCGTGCCGCTGCACACCCTGCGCGCCGACGTCGACTACGGCACCGCGACCGCCTTCACCACCTACGGCACCTGCGGGGTCAAGGTCTGGATCTTCAAGGGCGAGATCATGGAGCACGATCCGATGGCGCAGGATAAGCGCCTGGCCGAAGCCGACGCGGGCCGTCCGCGCCGTGACGCGCCGTAAGAGGTCAATTCAGTCATGCTGCAACCCGCACGCACCAAGTTTCGCAAGGCCCACAAAGGCCGGATCAAGGGCGTCGCCACCAGCGCCAACTCGCTGGACTTTGGCCAGTTCGGGCTGAAGGCGATGGAGCCCGAGCGTCTGACCGCGCGTCAGATCGAGGCGGCCCGCCGCGCGCTCACCCGCCACATGAAACGTGCCGGTCGCGTGTGGATTCGCGTGTACCCGGACGTGCCGGTGTCGAAGAAGCCCGCCGAAGTGCGCATGGGCTCCGGCAAGGGCGCGCCTGAGTTCTGGGTGGCACGGGTGAAGCCCGGCCGCGTGTTGTTTGAAATCGACGGCGTGCCGCTGCAGACCGCCAAGGAAGCTTTGTCCTTGGCCGCGGCCAAGCTGCCGATCAAGACGCGGTTCGTCGAGCGCATCGCGGAGTAGGAACAATGGCAAAGGCAGAAGACCTGCGCACCAAGACCGTCGACGAACTCGACGACGAGCTGCTCAAGCTGAAAAAGGAGCAGTTCAATCTGAGATTCCAGCGCGCCACCGGCCAGCTGGAGAACACATCGCGGGTGCGCGCCGTTCGGCGCGATATCGCCCGTATCAAGACGGTCGCGCAGACGAAGCGCGCTGCCGCCAAGGCGAAGTAGGAGAGTCGGATGCCGAAACGCGTCATGCAGGGCAGCGTCGTCAGCAACAAGCAGAACAAGACGGTTGTCGTGCGCGTCGAGCGCCGCTTCACCCATCCCGTCCTGAAGAAGACGGTCAGGAGCACGACGAAGTATTACGCTCACGACGAGAAGAATGAATACGGTGTCGGCGACGTCGTTTGGATCGAGGAGCACCGCCCGATCTCGCGCTTGAAGCGCTGGGTGGTCGTGCGCGGCGAGAAATTGGCGAAGTGAGCGGCGAGCCGCGCACTGATTAGACAAGAAACGAGGGCACCATGATCCAGATGCAAACCAACTTGGACGTCGCCGATAATTCCGGCGCGCGCCGCGTGATGTGCATCAAGGTGCTGGGCGGCTCCAAGCGCAAGTACGCGACCATCGGCGACATCATCGTGGTGTCGGTGAAGGAGGCGATCCCGCGCGGCCGCGTGAAGAAGGGCGAGGTGATGAAGGCGGTCGTCGTGCGCGTGGCGAAGGACATTCGCCGTCCGTACGGCTGGGGCAGGCGCTTCGACCGCAACGCGTGGGTGAGGATCACGGCGCAAATGGGGCCTGTCGGCACCCGCATCTTCGGGCCGGTTCCGCGCGAGCTGCGCGCGAAGAACCACATGAAGATGGTCTCTCTCGCGGCCTAGGTGCTGTGATGGCCGCGAAGGTCAAGAAAGGCGGCCGCGTCGTCGTCCTCGCCGGCCGCGACAAGGGCCGCCAGGGCGAAGTCACCAAGGTGTGGCCCAAGG
>Ga0105245_10003701_pt1 | contig 13642 bp, 17 predicted proteins | sample KBSM54metaG_FD_81523 | JGI IMG/M metagenome (GOLD analysis project Ga0105245, IMG submission 81523) | Miscanthus rhizosphere microbial communities from Kellogg Biological Station, Michigan, USA - KBS M5-4 metaG | ecosystem: Host-associated > Plants > Roots > Rhizosphere > Soil | place... | reverse complement strand
GCGGCATCGGCCTGCGAACTGCAGACGGTGGCAAGTACCGCTACTACGACATCGGCGTCGAGCACATCGCCTTCGAGGTTGTCGGTCGCGAGGAGGTTGAAGAGGCCCACGCCCGTTGCGTCGCAAACGGTGCAAACGTTCATTTTCCGCCCGAGGAGGACCGGGACGAACCTGGCTACTACGCGTTCTTCGTCTTTGATCCGGACGGGATTCGGATTGAGGTGTTCTGCTGGGCGCGTTGATGAGCTGTCGTAGAGCTCGCCCGGAATCGCGCTCTGCCCTGGTCTACGGGCCGGAACCCCCGTCTCAGACCGACAGTCCAAGACGGGGGCTCCCAGCAGCTCTAGACGGTGCGTCGGCCAGAGCGGCCGGCGCGATCGCCGACGACGACTCGGTAGATGATCAACAGCAGCAACGAACCGCCGATCGCGATCAGCCAAGTCCCGATGTCGAAGAACTCGTCGAGATCCCCGATATCCAGCGCGCTTGCGATTAGTCCCCCGACGATCGCACCCGCGATGCCGATCAGCGTGGTCACGATGAACCCGCCCGGATCGTCGCCGGGGAGGATTAGCTTCGCGATCGCTCCGGCCAGGAGGCCGAGCAGTATCCAGCCGATGATTCCCATTTCTCTTCCTTCTTTCGCGTTTTGGCTTGGTACTTCCAATTGCCGTTCCCGAAACGGGTTCCGCGGAAACGGAATCAGTGCCCGATGGGCGATGACGGCCGCGCGAGTGACTACATACGGCACGCAGCCGCCCGCTTCTCGGCGGGGAACTTCAGCGCAGCGTCCTTTCCATTCGGACGGCCATCGGTCCCCCTCCTTCATCAGGTGCCCGCGCGGCGTTAGCCTGCGGCCTGCGTCGGAACTGGTCCCTTCTGTCTCCGGTTGAGTGCGCGCGAGTCTCTCGGGCTTGCGGGACTACTCCGACAGTCCGGCGGCTCTGAGGGCCTTCTCCACATCCTGGCCCCACTCGAACCGCGCGATCCGGCCTTCGCGGAGTGTCCAGGTATGGGCCTCCTCCTGAACCAGCTCCCTTTCGCTGTGGCGGCTGCGGGTGTGCCAGCTGACGGCGGCGACCACGGCGTCTCCACAGTCGAACAGCTCGTGCAGCTCGTGCCGAGACTCCTCCCAGATCTCCGCGAAACCTCGCATCGCTCGCACCACCTCGGCCGGGCCACGACGAATACCGGCCTCGACCGCATTAGGGGGATTGACATATTCGATGTCCGGAGTGGCGATTTCGAGCAGCCACTCAGGATCTAGATCGATCAGCCCCTCGTCATAGATGCGTCGTATCGCCTCGACGTTCTCTTGTGACATCGGCTACGAGTATCTCGCTTCAGCCTCAAATGACGTTCTCCTCCGACGTCGTCCCCCGCTGTATTCGGTTAGCCCTGGCCGTTGGCTCGGCAGGCACGAGGTGATCGAACAGGTCCTTCGAAGTCGTGCGATAACCGTTAGGGTTGAGATCGAGTTGGGAAACGAGAGTCCGATGATCTCCACTGTCGCCGTCGGTACAGACGGATCGGAGACGGCGGCTGCGGCCGTTGGGCAGGCCGCCGAGATAGCTCGCCGTTTTGACGCGAAGCTCGTGCTCCTGAGCGCCTTCAACGACTCAGGCGGCCGCGCTGCGGGGGAGGACATCGAGCTTCAGTGGGCGACTAACTCCTCGGCCCGGGTCAGCTCGATCCTGGAACGGCTGGAGGCTGAACTGGGTGAAAGCGGAATCGATTGCGAGGCCCGCGCAGACGAGGGGGATCCCGCCGAGGTGCTCGTGCAGCTCGCCGAAGAGTGCAGTGCCGATTTGCTCGTGATCGGAAACAAGGGAATGCATCGCCGCCTGCTCGGGAGCGTTCCCAACACGGTTACCCACAAGGCAGACTGCTCGGTCCTGGTCGTCAAGACGACCTGAGTCCGGACCAATCGGCAGCGTCGTCGTCACCGTCCCGGCCTGGACTGTCCTGTCTTCAGCGGTCTTGAGCGGCAGTAGAAAGGCTTGACCAAGCGAAGCACCCCACCAGGCGCCGGGGCTCATACATAGGTTTGTCTTTTCACGGATGACTTGACAGCAAAGGGCTATCGCGGGACGCTGGTCCGGCTGAGATAAGCCCCGGGCCCGAAGCGACCGGGGCGGGAGGAGAATCGCGATGAAGGCACTGAGGAACTGGCCGTCGCCCGCGATGGTCGTCGCCGTGGTGGCGATGGCGTTCGCGCTGGTCGGCACCGCCGTCGCGGCCAACGACGGGACGATCTACCCGAAGCTGACCAAGTCGAAGGTCAAGAAGATCGCCAAGAAGCAGGCCGACAAGGAGCTGAAGGCCAACGTCTCGGGATCGCAGGTCAACGAGGCTGATCACGCCGCCAGCGCCGATCGGGCGACCGATGCCAACACGATCGCGTACGGCATGTTCGAACCGGACGGGACGATCGCTGGAGATGACCGGGTCAAGAACCTGACCAACGCCAACGTGACCCACCCGGCCGCCGGTACGTACTGCTTCCAGGACCTGAGCTTCAACGCTCTGAGCGCCATGGTTTCGGCAGATAACGGATTCGGGAACAACGACACGGTCGCATCGCTGCGAATCGATACCCCGGCTGGGACCGGGCTCGGAGGCTGTCCCGTTGAGGCGAGTGTTCGAGTGCTGACGTTCGACGTCAGTGCGGCCAGTCTCCAGGACCGGAGGTTCCTGATCTGGTTCCAGGATTAGGGCTACTTGACGGCCGGTGCGCCGAGCGCGGCAAGGACGCGCTCGGCGACCGCGTCGCCGGTCAAGCCGACCTCCTCGCGGAGCAGCGCCGGCTTGCCGTGGGTGACGTAACGGTCGGGTAGGCCGATCCGGACGATCCGGGCGCGGTCGGGTCCGCAGGAGTCCTCGACATGCTCGAGGACGGCGGCGCCGAAACCGCCCGGGAGGACGTTCTCCTCGATCGTGACGACCAGCTCGTGGTCGGCGGCGAGGCGATCGACCAGGCCGGTGTCGAGCGGCTTCGCGAAGCGGGCGTCGGCGACGGTCGGATGGAGGCCGCGCTCGGCGAGGATCGAGGCGGCGTCGTTGGCGACCTGGACGCCCCAGCCGTAGCCGAGCAGTGCCACCCGCTCGCCCTCCTGCAGGAGCTCGCCGACCCCGATCTCGATCTCGCGCGGCGGCTCCGGCAGCGGGACGCCCTCGGCGGTCCCGCGCGGGTAGCGGAAGGCCACCGGCCCGTCGTCGTGCGCTAGCGCGGTGCGGAGCATGTTGACGAGCATCGCCTCGTCCCGGGGGGCCATCAGGACCACGTTCGGAAGCGGCCGGAAGTAGGAGACGTCGAAGGCGCCGTGGTGGGTCGGGCCGTCGTCGCCGACGAGTCCGGCGCGGTCCATCGCGAAGACGACGTTCAGCTTCTGCAGGCAGACGTCGTGGACGATCTGGTCGAACGCGCGCTGCAGGAACGTCGAGTAGATCGCGCAGACCGGCTTGCCGCCCTGGAGGGCGAGCCCGGACGCGAACAGGACCGCCTCCTGCTCGGCGATCCCGACGTCGATGTACTGGCCGGGGACCTCCTTGGCGAGCACGTCGAGCCCGGTCCCCCCCGCCATCGCCGCGGTGATCCCGATCACGCGCTCGTCGCGCTTCGCCTCGGCGACCAGCGCGTTCGCGAAGACCGACGTGTAGGCGGGCGGCGAGGGCTTCGGGGCCGCCGTCTCGAGCTTCTCGGGCGCGATCGACGCGGGCGCGTCGGACTCGGTGACCGGGACGAGCTTCGGCGCGGGAGCCGGCGGCGCCGGGGCGCGATCGACGATCGAGCCGGGCTTGGCGGCATGCCACTTCTCCATGCCCTCGAGGCCGCCGTCCTCGGCGGCCGCGAAGCCGCGGCCCTTGACGGTGTGGATGTGGACGACGACCGGGCGACCCGCCTCGAATGCCTGCCGCAGCGCGGCGCGAAGCTCGCCGACGTCGTGGCCATCGATCACCCCCATGTAGGCGATCCCGAGCTCCTCGAAGAGCAGTCCGGGAGCCCAGTAGGCCTTGATCGCCGCCTTGATCTCGGGACCGAGCCGCTCGATCCGGCGCCCGAGGCCGAGCGGCAGCTTCGTGAGCCGCTCCTCGACGTCCTCGCGGGCGTGGAAGAGCCGCGGGTTGAGGCGGACCCGGTTGAAGTAGTGGGAGAGCGCGCCGACGTTCGGCGAGATCGACATCCCGTTGTCGTTGAGGACGATCACGATCGGCGTCTCGAGCCCGCCCGCCTGGTGCAGCGCCTCGTAGGCGACGCCGCCGGTCAGGGCGCCATCGCCGATCACCGCGACGACCCTGCCGTCGGGGCCGATGCCGCGCCGCATCGCTTCCTTGAGCCCGACCGCGTAGCCGATCGAGGTCGAGGCGTGGCCGGCTCCCATGATGTCGTGCTCGGACTCGGGGATCGAGCAGAACGGCGCGAGGCCGCCGTACTGGCGGATCGTCGCGAGCCGATCCCGGCGTCCGGTGAGGATCTTGTGCGGGTACGCCTGGTGGCCGACGTCCCAGAGGACCTTGTCACGGGGCGTCTCCATCAGGCTGTGGAGCGCGACCGCGAGCTCGCAGGTGCCGAGGTTGGCGCCGAAGTGCCCGCCGATCTCGCCGATCGTGTCGATGATCAGCTCGCGGGTCTCCTGCGCGACCTGCTGCAGCTGGTCGTCGTCGAGCCCGTGCAGGTCGAGGGGTCTCTCGATGCCGGCGAGGAGGTACGGGTTGTCGGTGCGGTCGCTGTCGCTCATCTGCCCGGTGAGTCGTCCGGCCCGCGGCAAGCGGGCCTCCACGATTGTCACAGGTTGCCCGCTCCGGGTCACGGCCAATCGCGGCTTTGAAACGAAGCCGCGCCGGGCGCGCGGCCCGAGTCAGGACGATCGCGTGAAGATGAAGTCCGAGACTTGCAGGAGCGTTGCCGGCTCGCCGTGGGCGCCATCGAGGGCCGCGTTGGCCTTCCGGTGCGAGTCGGCCGCCAGCTCGCGTGCCCGCTCGAGCCCGTAGAGGCTCACGTAGGTGACCTTGCCGTGCCGCTCGTCGGAGCCGCTCGGCTTGCCGAGCTCGGCGTCGCTTCCGGTGACGTCGAGGATGTCGTCGACGATCTGAAAGAGGAGGCCGAGCTCGGCGGCGAACCGGCGGTAGGGCGCGGCCTCCTCGCCGGAGCGGCCGGCGAGCTCCAGGGCCGAGCCGACGCTGGCGGCGATCAGGCGACCGGTCTTCAGCGAGTGGAGCATCCGCAGCGAGTCGGGGTCCTCCCCGCCGCCGACGACGTCGACGTACTGGCCGCCGACCATCCCATCGACGCCCGTGGCCGCGGCGATCTCGCGGACCGCCGCGAGCACCCGGTCCGGCTCGCCCCGCTGCTCGCAGGCGAGCCGCACGGCTTCCGCGAACAGCGCGTCGCCGGCGAGGATCGCGACGTCCTCCCCGTGCGCGACGTGCGAAGTCGGGCGTCCGCGTCGGAGGTCGTCGTCGTCCATCGCCGGCAAGTCGTCGTGGATCAGCGAGTAGGTGTGGATCAGCTCCAGCGAAGCAGCGATCGGCAGCAGCTCACGGGGTTCGAGCCCGAGCGCCCGCGCCGTCGCCAGACACAGCACCGGCCGGATCCGCTTGCCGCCCGCGAGCAGCGAGTAACGCATCGCCTCCTCGAGGCCGGCGGTCTCGGGCCGCGGCGAGTAGACGTGGCGCTCGAGGTGCTCTTCGACGAGCCGCCGGAGATCCTCCGGATAGTCGCTCACGGCTCGGCTCAGGAGCTCTCGGCCCGCTCCGCCGCCGCCCGCGCCGCGTCGGCTGCGGTCGTCCCGGCCTCGGCCGCGAGCCGGGCCGCTTCCTTGGCAAGCTCGACCGCGGCGGCGTCTCCGGTGGCCGGGTCGGCCAGCGCGGCGGCGATCTCCCCGAGCCGGGCCGAGGCCTGGCGCAGCTCGTCGATGCCCGGGGCCGCGCTCACGCCCGCGCCTCCTCGGCGCCGACGCGTCGCGCCACCGCCGAGAGCACGCCGTTGACGAAGCCCGGCGCCTCGGTCCCGCAGTAGCGGCGGGTGATCGAGACGGCCTCGTCGATCGAGACGGGCACCGGGATCTCCTCGCGGTGCAGCATCTCGAACACAGCGATCCGCATGATCCCGAGCTCGAGCGGCGCGATCCGCGCCAGCGTCCAGCCGTGGGCGGTGGCGCCGATCTCGGCGTCGATCTCGGCGAGGTTGGCGTCAGCGCCCTCGGCGAGGTCGCGCGTGAACGGCTTCGCGTCCGTCAGCAGGTCGTCCAGCGGGCGCCCGGTCACGTCGCGCTGGTAGAGCGCGAACGCGGCGTCGCGGCGTTGATCTGATCGGCGCACGCCGGGGAGGTTACGCGGCCCGGTCGGCGGCGCGATCGGCGTCGCCGGGCGGGCGGGCGGCTACGCCCGCGAGACGTACTCGCCGGAGCGGGTGTCGACGCGGACCGTCTCGCCCTCGTCGATGAAGAGCGGCACCTCGATCGTCACCCCGGTCTCGAGCGTGGCCGGCTTGGAGCCGCCGCCCGATGCCGTGTCGCCCTTGAGCCCGGGCTGGGTCTCGGTGACGGCGAGGTCGACGGCGCTCGGGATCTGGAGACCGGCCGGCCGCTCGTCGACGAAGAGGATCTCGACCTCGTCGTTGGGACGGACCCAGCGCATCGCGTCCGGGTCGAGCTCGGCGGGAAGCTCGAGCTGCTCGTAGCTCTGGTTGTCCATGAAGACCTGGGAGTCGCCGGAGTCGTAGAGGTATTGCATGCGGCGGGTCTCGGTCCGGACCGGCCGGAACTTCTCGCCGGCGCGGAACGTCTTGTCGATCACCGAGCCGTCGTCGACGCGGCGGAGCTTCGTCCGCACGAACGCGCCGCCCTTGCCGGGCTTGACGTGCTGGAACTCCATGATCCGGAAGATCTTGCCGTCGACCTCGATGTGGGTCCCGTTCTTGAACTGGTTCGTAGAAATCGACATACCGGGAGGAAGTTGTGAAGCTGCTGGGCTATATCGCGTGAGCCGCATCGGCGGGCGAGAGCGCGAAAGGCTACATCAGCCCCGTCGAGCAACGAGACTCCATCGGCCGCTATGCCACCGAACGCGGGGGCACGATCACGGACTGGCTCTCCGACGCGAGCGCGTCGAAGTCATCCCTTGGTCGCGGAGCCGAAACGTGAACCCTCGACCGGTGGGCAGGGTGGGGCGGGTCGCTGGAGAACGACCCGCCCCCGACAACCGATTGCTGGGGGTAATGCAAGGGCTGTCATCCGGCCAATCCCCCGACCGATACAGGCGAAACATCCTTCGTTGTCATAGCCGTCCTGCCGTCAGCCCAGGTAGGGGCGAGCGAGGTAAAGGGATGAGTCGACGACCAGGCCATCGTCGGAGGTCGGTTCTCTTTCTCATGGCTGAGGACGCGGAGTGCCCGATTCCTGCGTCGATGGGGATCGACTTGCCCGCCTGTTTGACGAGCCGCCAGCCAACGCCGTAGAACTTTGCCGCCGCCGGGGTGACGTGACGTTCGTCACGGGCTTTCCCCCGCGAGATACTGGGTAGGCGATGTCGCGAAAGAGCGTTGAGATTGTCCGCCGGTGCTACGAATCGCTTACTCGCGGCGACGATGCTTGGCTTGAGCTGGTCGCCCCGGACTTCGTAGCGGACTTCTCGCGGCGGCGTGTTGATCCATTCGTCCTGCGCGGCCTCGATGACCCGCTGCTCGCCACTCTTCAGCGCCAGAGACTGGACGTCTGGGAGGAGCTGCCGATATGGGAGCCCGAAGAACTGGTCGAATCGGGACACAAGGTGTTTGCGTTCATCCGAATGAGCAGTCGGGGCAAGGCAAGCGGAGCCCTGGTCGAGGCGCGGGTTGCAAACGTATGGACGTTCCGCGACGGACGGCCAGCGGAGTTCACCTACTTTGGAGAGGATCGGGCGGCTGCCCTCAAGGCCGCCGGGTTGGAGGAGTAGGCGATGTCGCAGGAGAACGTCGAGATTGCGGAGCGGGCGAACGCTGCTTTCAATAGAGGCGATGTGGACGCGGCATTGGATCGTTTCGCCCCTGACGCGGAGCTTCGAGACCTGCTCAACGCCCCCGATCAATCGACCACGGTGAAGGGCGTTGAGGCCATTCGTGAAACGTGGACGCTCTGGATTGACGCTTTCGATGAACTTCGGGCTGACATCGACGAGTACATCGACGCCGGCAACACGGTGATCGGCGCAGTTCATTGGCACGGTCAAGGGAAGACGAGCGGGGTTTCGATCGACGTGCACCAGTTCGACGCCTACGAGTTCCGCGACGGGATGATCACCCGGGTCAGCTTGGGGTTCAGGTCGAGAGCCGAGGCCCTCGAAGCCGCCGGGATGTCAGAGTAGGGCGGTCACCCAGCGCCTCCGAGAATCTGGTCTAGGGCATCGTCCACCGGGCCCTCTGTTCGGGTGGCGACCTCGTGGCCGGTCGCCGGTTCGCGGCGGAGCGAGCGCAGGAACGGGGGACGGCTCATGCCGGCGAGCCCTCAGCGCGTCCAGGCGGGCCAGCTCGTCGTCCGTAAGGGCACTCTGACGGCGTTCTCGCGGCCCATGTCAGGAATCCGATCCTGAGGCCCGCCCCCAGCGAGCCACCCAGCGGTCCTGACGCTGCCCGAAAACCTTTGGGTTGTCCCCCAGGGGGTTGCAGCGGATACTGATGGGGCGATGTCGGAGGAGTGGGTTGGTCTGGTCCGTCTCGGATTCGAAGCTATGCAGCGCGGCGACCTGGCCGTGTTTGATGGGATGACCACGCCGGACCTGGTGTTGGTCCAGCCCCCGGAGGTTCCCGACGCCAAGTCGTATGAGGGCCGGGACGCAATCGCCGAGGCCTTGGATGACTGGCCCAAGCAGTGGGACAACTTCCGAATGGACCTCATCGAGGTCATCGACGTTGACGACGAGGTGGCCGTGCTCGTGACGCGGCATCGAGGTCGGGGTCGGGAAAGCGGAATCGAGATGGACTTCGAGGTCTTCTATGTGAATCGGGGACGCGACGGGAGACTGGCGCGAGTCGAGATGTTTTTCGACCGCAGGCAGGCCCTCAAAGCCGCCGAGTCGTCGGAGTAGCGAACTCATCGCGCTAGCACCTCCAACGCCTCAGCGACGCGTTCCTCGACCCGCTCCGGGTCGCGGTGCCGTCTCGCATGCCACCCGAGATGCCCATGCGCTGCCGGCGTTTGCTGCTCGACACGCCTCAGGCTGGTGGGCCTCGCAGTAGAGGACTTGGAGGGCTTGGCGCATACGGCGCAGGCTCTGAGGACGCTCATGGGGAACCGTGCCCTTCCTTGGGCTCGGGTCGCCCTTCCTTGGGCACCAGTCCTTCATGAGCCCCGCGACCTGGAACAGAGGCAACGGGGACCACCAGGATACTCGGGTTGACAGCCGTTATACGTCTCAAGTATCAGCGGCGTCGCAACCAACGTCGCCACGTCATGCGGCGTCCTCTCCGATGTCGATGCGGGGCAACGTCTCCATGTACGCCTTGCGCTTGTCGAGCTGGTCGCGTCGCATCGCTAGCCCGATGCGGAGCCCAGCTTGGTCGTGACCGCTCTCGGCCCGCTCCAACTCGGACTCAAGCGAGGCGATCACGTCCTCAAGCTCACCGAGCCAAGTGCCGTCAGCGATCTTCGCCGCCGCTATGTCTGCCACCCGGTCACTCATCGCCGCCACCGTGGAGTTCGTCGATGATCGCCGAGTGCGCCGGCTTGGCCAGCTGTTGTTTCAACGCCACGAGTGGCGTCGATGACGGTGTGGGGTCGCTTTCCAGTACGGCGCCAACTCCCAGGGGGCTGCGCCGCGGGCGAGCCTTGAGTCCCAGCCCTGGAAGGAAGCCCTCGTGGAGAGAAGCCCCCTTCCAAGACGAGCTGGGCAGGCTGGGCTAGTAGCTGATCGTGCCGTTCAGCGAGTAGTCGGTGGCGTAGTTCGCCGTTGTCGCGTTCATCGACTCCAACACCTGGCTGTACGAGCCGGCGAGACTTCCGCTGGCGCCATCAAAGCGCCCGGTGCCACCGGTGATCGTGAGGACAACGGGGCCTCCGGTGTTGCCCGAAGCCTCAAGCGTCCCGCTGCCGGTGAAGGTCACGAACAGCTCCGAGCCATTCGCCGCGACGATTGTTCCAGAGCCGGCGAGCGTGAACGTGTCCGGTCCAGTCAGCGTCAACGCCGCGTCGAGGTGAGTGGTCGTCCTCCCCAAGTGCGACGTGTTTCCGGTCGCATCGGTCGAGAAGGTCAGGCTCCCGAGGTCGAGGGCCGTGGTCCCCGATTCGGTGTCCTTGATCGGACGGTCTGTGCCGCCTGCCTTGCCCAGCGCTCCAGCCGGGGCAAGAACCCCGACCGCGAGAATCAGCCCGGCGATCATGATCGCTTTACGCATCTTCCACCTCCGTCGGCCTCCATAGAAGGCCGCTCGATTTGACCTCGGTGAAGCTGAAAGGAAGGGCGAAGCAATTGGTGGCCGAACCGGTCGGGCCAGCTTCATCGCCTTTCATGACCCTACACCCGTGGGGGCCGAGCGCCTAAGGCAATCCGACAGACCCGCAGTTTTCGGGCGAACTTGAGCTAGGGGCCTCCTCGCGGCATCGCCCGAGCGCAGGCCCGTGCCCGAGCGCAGGCCCTTCGCCCACCCGTAGCGGAAACATGGCTTGTGATTCTGGCTCGATCGCCCCCATAGGTCAGCCATTGCGGATATGGTTTTCCTCAATCGTTGGCCATCGCGACGGTTGACCGGCCGGGCGGCGGCGGCGAGGATCCAGCGAGGCGCCGTTCAGGCCGGCGTCCGTCCCGTCCGAGAGGAGAGTTCATGAAGATGCGCATGCTGGTCGCGCTGCTGCTCGGCGCGATCGCTTTCGTCGTCGCCGGCTGCGGGGACGACGACGAGTCGTCGTCCACGACGACGATCAAGGTCGTCGAGCGGGCCGAGACCGACGTCCTCCAGCACATCGGCCCGGCAAGCGAGAAGGACTCGACCGGAGACGTGCTGGGGTTCGCCAACGACCTCTACGACGAGAACAACGAGTCGAAGGTCGGCACCGACAACGGCTTCTGCATCCGCACGGCGCCCGGCAAGGCGTTCGAGTGCGCCTGGACCGCAAGCCTCGACGGCGGTCAGATCACCGTCCAGGGCCCGTTCCTCGACACCTCCGACTCGGAGCTGGCGATCACCGGCGGCACCGGCGACTACGACACCGCCTCCGGGACGATGTCGCTGCACGCCCGCAACGACAAGGGAACCGAGTACGACTTCACCTACGAGGTGAACACGGACGGGTGACGATCAGCGGGGCGCGACGGCCGTTACCCCGTCGCGCTCCAGTCGCCCGCGGCGCAGCGAGAGCGGCCGGAGGTCGTCTGGCATCGTCGGGCGGCCGGCGCCGCTCGACTCAGTCGAGGCTCGGTGGATCGATCTCGTCGACGTAGAGATCGGGGAGCGGCTCCGCCCCCGGCGCCGCCGCATAGCCGGTGAAGTCGGCGACTCCCTCCTCGACGAGCACGTCCTCGGCGAGGAAGAAGTTGCCGGTGCACTCGCGGCTCGGCCGGGTCAGGATCGCGTGGGCGGCGTCGGACATGATCTCCGGCGTCCGCGCCCGGGCCATCGCCTCCTCGCCGCCGAGCAGGTTCTGGACCGCCGCGGTCGCGACGATCGTCCGCGGCCACAGCGAGTTGAACGCGATGCCGTCGCCTGAGAACTCCGCCGCCATGCCGAGCGTGCAGAGGCTCATCCCGTACTTGGCGATCGTGTAGGCGACGTGGTCCTTGGCCCAGCGCGGGTCGAGGCTGAGCGGCGGCGAGAGCGTCAGCACGTGCGGGTTGGCGCTCTCGCGCAGATGCGGCACCGCGAGCTTCGAGAGGACGAAGGTGCCGCGGGTGTTGACGTCCTGCATCAGGTCGTAGCGCTTCATCTCGATCTGCTCGGTGCCGACGAGGTTGATCGCGCTCGCGTTGTTGACGCAGACGTCGATCCCGCCGAACCGCTCGACGGTCTCAGCCACCGCCGCGGCGACGCGATCCTCGTCGCGGACGTCGCCGAGGATCGGCAGCGCCTTCCCGCCGGCCTCCTCGATCGCGGTGGCGGCGGTGTGGATCGTGCCCTCGAGCTTCGGGTGCGGCTGATCCGTCTTCGCGATCAGCGCCACGTTGGCACCGTCGCGGGCGGCGCGCAGCGCGATCGCGAGCCCGATCCCGCGGCTGCCGCCGCTGATCAGCAACGTCCTCCCCCCGAGGCTGCGGGACTCGCTCATCGGCCGGGACGCTATCCGCTCGGGACCCGGCGGCGGCCGCGGCTGCGCTTCTTCTTCTTCGATCGGGAATGGACCGGCCGCGCGGGCGTTCGCTCCTCCTCGGCGACCTCGGCGTCGATCGCGGCCTCGAACTTCGAGTCCTCGCCGGCGTCGATCACGTCCTCGGCCTCTGCCGCAAGGGCCGCCGTGCCGGACGGGACCGCCGGGGAGAGGCGCCAGAACGTGACCTGCTGGCCGAGGCTCCAGAGGCTGGTCGTGATCGAGTAGATCGCCAGGCCGGCCGGGAACCGCATGATCACGGTCGCGAACAGGAGCGGCAGCCCCATCGCGATGCCGCGATGGGAGCTCTGCATCGTCCGGGTCGCGATCGCGCTCGAGGCGAGCTGCGAGCAGACGTAGATCAGCAGCATCGCGACGAGGACCGCGCCCTCGGGCTTGGCGGTCAGGTCGGGGATGAACAGGAAGCCGGAGTCGCCGAACATCCCGTTGGTCGCGTCCTGGCGGAGCAGCATGTAGAGGGAGATGAAGATCGGGATCTGCAGGAGCAGCGGCCCGACCGAGGCGAGCGGGTTGATCCCGTGCTCGCGGTAGTAGGCGGTCATCTCCTGCTGGAGCTTCTGCTTGTCGCCCTTGTACTGCTTCTGCATCCGCTTCAGCTCCGGCATGTGCAGCTTCATCTCGCGCTGCGAGCGGAACTGGCGGACGACCAGCGGCAGGGTCAGCATCCGGGTCAGGAGCGTCAGCCCGACGATCGCCAGCCCCCAGGTGAGACCGATGTGGTGAAGGCTCTCGAGGACCCACTCCTCGACGTCGTTGAGCGGCTGGAAGATGTTCGCGACCACCGGCACGGCCCGGGAGCGTACTGGGCCGTAGGATCGCCCCATGCCGCTGGCCGCCACCGCTCCGCTGCGTCGCGAGCTCGGCGCAGCCTTCCCGGAGCGGCCGTTCGCGGTCGAATTCTGGGACGGCAGCCGCCTCGAGCCGACCGCCGCCGGGCCGACGTTCCGGGTCCGCTCGCCGCGGGCCGTCGCCCACGCGCTGCGGGCACCCGGCCAGCTCGGCATCGGCCGCGCCTACGTCAGCGGCGAGCTCGAGGTCGACGACATCGACCTCGTCATGGAACTGCTCGAGGACTGGAAGCCGCCGCCGCTCCCCGCCTCGGCGCGGCTGAGGCTGCTCGCCGCGGCGCTGGCCGCGAACGGACTCACCCTCCCCCCTGCTCCGCCCCGGGCCGAGTTGCGACCGCGCGGCACGCGGCGGACCAAGGAGCGCGACGCCCGCTCGGTCCGCCACCACTACGACCTGCCGCCGGAGTTCTTCGCGCTGTTCCTCGACGAGTCGATGACCTACAGCTGCGCGATCTTCTCGCGCGGGGCGACGACGCTCGAGGAGGCCCAGGAGGCGAAGCT
>Ga0105245_10003700_pt1 | contig 13645 bp, 17 predicted proteins | sample KBSM54metaG_FD_81523 | JGI IMG/M metagenome (GOLD analysis project Ga0105245, IMG submission 81523) | Miscanthus rhizosphere microbial communities from Kellogg Biological Station, Michigan, USA - KBS M5-4 metaG | ecosystem: Host-associated > Plants > Roots > Rhizosphere > Soil | place... | reverse complement strand
GGAAAGGACGCGGTCGACTTCGGCAGCTTCACGAAGCAGACCGGCCTGACCACGCTGGATCAGGGATTCGTGAACACCGCATCGACGCGCAGTTCGATCACCTACATCGACGGCGATGCCGGAATCCTGCGCTACCGCGGCTATCCGATCGAAGACCTGGCCCGCAACTCGACGTACCTCGAGGTGGCCTGGCTGCTGATCTACGGCGAGCTGCCCACCGCATCCGAACTCGTCGAGTTCGAAGAGAAGGTGCGTCGCCACACCCTGCTGCACGAAGACCTCAAGCGCTTCTTCTCGGCGCTGCCGCACACCGCGCACCCGATGTCGGTGCTCTCCTCGGCCGTGTCGGCGCTGTCGACCTACTACGAGGACTCGCTCAACCCGCACGACCCCGAGATGGTCGAGCTGAGCACGATCCGCCTCCTGGCGAAGCTGCCTGTGATCGCGGCCTACGCCCACAAGAAGGCGATCGGTCAGGCGTTCCTCTACCCGGACAACTCGTTGAGCTTCGTCGAGAACTTCTTGAAGCTCAACTTCGGCAACCTCGCCGAGATCTACCAGGTCAACCCGGTGCTGGTGAAGGCGCTCGATCGGCTGCTGATCCTGCACGAGGACCACGAGCAGAACGCGTCCACCTCGACGGTGCGACTGGTGGGGTCGACCGAGGCGAACATGTTCGCGTCGATCTCGGCCGGCATCCAGGCGCTGTCCGGCCCGCTGCACGGCGGGGCGAACGAGGCCGTGCTGACGATGCTCGGCGAGATCCGCGACTCGGGTGAGGGCGTGAGCCGGTTCATCGAGCGGGTCAAGAACAAAGAAGACGGCGTACGTCTGATGGGCTTCGGGCACCGCGTCTACAAGAATTTCGACCCACGGGCGATCCTGGTCAAAGAAAGCGCAGACGAGGTGCTCGCCGACCTGGGCGTCAAAGATCCGCTCCTCGACATCGCAAAAGAGCTGGAACAGGCGGCGCTCGCCGACGACTACTTCGTCGAACGCAAGCTCTACCCCAACGTCGACTTCTACACCGGCGTGATCTACAAGGCGATGGGCTTTCCGACGCGGATGTTCACGGTGCTCTTCGCCATCGGCCGCCTTCCCGGGTGGATCGCCCAGTGGCGCGAGGCGAACGACGACCCGGCCACCAAGATCGGCCGTCCGCAGCAGCTCTATGTCGGGCCCCCGGAGCGCCGCTGGCCCGCGGGCCGCTAGGCGCTCCGACATCATCGCGTCGCGCGTAGTCTGCTGCCGATGAAGCTGTTCCGTCGGACCAAGCGCGTGAATGTCGGCACCTACACCGACCCCATCCCGACGCCTGCGCCCACGATCGAGGCGCAGATCGAGGATGGCGTGCTCGTCGCCATCGCGGCTGTCCGCCTCGCCGTCACCAACCGGCTGATCGTGCGCTCGCTGCGCGACGGGCAGGACTACAACGAGGAGCGCCTGCGGCAGCGCGTGACGACCGAGCTCCAGAAGCTCGCCGCCGAGAAGGAGAAGGATGCCAAGCGCATCCGCAAGGTGCTCGAAACGGTCGTCGACAAGCCAGGCGCGGCCGCCGGCCCCAGTGACTTCCGGGCTCGGGATGCCAAGACGCTCAAGCGACGCGCGAAGGTGTCAGAAGGCCTGGCCGAGCGGCTGACTCAGCTGGCGGTCGATGCCGACGTCGTCGGCGACATCGCCGAACGTGCCCACGCCGCATTCCTCGACGAGTTCGCCGTGTCGGTCGCGCGTGGCGTGCGCGCCTTCGACGACCCGGTGCGCGGCGCGCCGCTCAGCGCCATGGACCGCAACGCTGCGCTGCAGGGGTTGACCGAAGACCTGGAGGAGCTCGGACGCGCTACGCGTGCAGCTGCGGATTGAGCTCCACCGCGCCGCCCGAGCGCGGCACCGCCTCGACGGCACCCGTGAGTGAGTTGCGCCGGAAGAGCAGGCCGGCCACCCCGCTCAGCTCGACGGCCTTGACGGTGCGGGGTTCGGCATCCGGGACCAGCAGGGTCACCTTGGTGCCCGCGGTCACGTAGAGGCCGGCCTCGACCACCGAGTCGTCGCCGATCGAGATACCGACGCCCGAGTTGGCGCCGAGCAGAGCGCGCTCGCCGATGGCCACGCGCTGGGTGCCGCCGCCCGAGAGGGTACCCATGATGGACGCCCCGCCGCCCACATCGGAGCCGTCGCCGACCACGACGCCCTGCGAGATGCGGCCCTCGACCATGGAGGTGCCGAGGGTGCCCGCGTTGTAGTTCACGAAACCTTCGTGCATGACCGTGGTTCCGGGCGAGAGGTGCGCGCCCAGCCGCACGCGCGAGGCGTCGGCGATGCGCACCCGGTCGGGCACGACGTAGTCGAGCAGGCGGGGGAACTTGTCGATCCCGTGCGCCGAGATGCCGGCACGCTGCAGGGTCGGCCGCAACCGCGCGAACGCCTCGGGCAGCATCGGGCCGGCGGTGGTCCAGGCGACGATCGGCAGGTGGGCGAAGATCCCGTCGAGGTTGACGGTGTTGGGCGCCATCACCAGGTGGCTCAGCAGGTGCAGGCGCAGGTAGGCGTCGGGAGTGGATGCAGGCGCGGCATCCGTGTCGATGACGACATTCAGGTAGTCGATGCTGACCTCGCGCCGCGGGTCATCGCCCACCCAGGACTCGAAGTCGGCGGGGGCGATGTGCGGGTCGACCCCGGCAGGCAGAAGGCCGAGCCGGGGCGCCGGAAACCAGGTGTCGAGCACCGTTCCCGCGCTCGCGCCAGAGGTGGCGGTGGTGGCGAGCCCGTGGCCCCAGGCGGCGGTCATGCTCCCCAGGGTATCGGGCCGGCGGGAGACCGTAGGCTGACACAGTGCCCGCGCTCGACCTCACCGCCTCCACCGTCGAGTTGACGCGCACTCTGGTCGATATCGAGTCCGTTTCCGGAAACGAAGGGCCGATCGCGGATGCCGTCGAGGCCGCTCTGCGCGCCCTGCCCCACCTCGAGGTGCTGCGCGACGGCGATGCCGTGGTGGCTCGCACCGCCCTCGGACGCGATCGCCGCGTCGTGATCGCCGGGCACCTCGACACCGTGCCCGTCAACGGCAACCTGCCGTCGCGCACCGAAGACGGCATCCTGTGGGGCCGCGGCACGGTCGACATGAAGGGGGGCTGCGCCGTGATGCTCGCGCTCGCCGCCTCGGTCACCGAGCCGGTCGTCGACGTCACCTGGGTGTTCTACGACCACGAAGAGGTCGACTCGAGCCTGAACGGTCTGGGGCGCCTCGCGCGCAACCACCCCGAACTGCTGGCGGCCGACTTCGCGATCCTGGGCGAGCCGACCGGGGGAGAGGTCGAGGGGGGCTGCAACGGCACCCTGCGCGCCAACATCCGCGCGACCGGCAGGCGTGCGCATTCGGCACGCGCCTGGATGGGGTCCAACGCGATCCATGCGCTCGCCCCGGTGCTCGCCACCCTCGCTGCGTACGAGCCCGAGTCGATCGAGGTCGACGGACTGGTGTATCGCGAAGGGCTCAACGCGGTGGGCATCAGCGGCGGGGTCGCCGGCAACGTGATCCCCGATGAGGGCGTGGTGAGCGTCAACTACCGCTTCGCGCCGAGCCGCGATGCGGCGCAGGCCGAGGCGGTGGTCCGCAAGCTGTTCCCGGACTTCGAGGTCGACATCACCGACATCGCAGAGGGCGCCCGACCGGGCCTCGACGATCCGCTCGCACAGGCCTTCGTGACGGCGGTCGGCGGCGAGGCCAAGCCCAAGTACGGCTGGACGGATGTCGCCCGGTTCGCGGCCCTGGGCATTCCGGCCGTCAACTACGGGCCCGGCGACCCGTCGCTGGCGCACGCCGACGATGAGCGCGTGCCGGTCGAGCAGATCGAGCGGTGCGAGCGGGGCTTGCGGGCGTGGCTGAGCGGCTCGTAGCCCTCTGGGGGATGTGGTGGGCGAAGGTCATCGTGATCTTCGCGGCCTCTCGAATCGTCACGACGGCGATCATCCTGGTCTTCGCCAACATGCAGGGCGCCACCTATTGGACCGGCCCGAAGCCCGACTATTTCGCGTTCGCCGGATTCTGGGACTCCGAGTGGTACCGCACCGTCTCGCTCGCCGGATACCCGGCTCAGCTTCCGATCGGTGCCGACGGCCACGTCGCTCAAAATGCGTGGGCGTTCCTGCCGGGCTACCCCGCGGTGGTGCGCGGATTCCTGTTGATCGGCATCCCGTTCGAGTACGCCAGCGTGATCGTGTCCGTGGCGTTCGCGCTCGGCGCGACGCTCCTGTTCTACAAGCTGATGGCACGCGTGCTGCCGCACGGCACGGCCCTGTTCGCGGTGGTCCTGTTCTGCACGGCACCGCTCTCGCCGATCCTGCAGGTCGGCTACGCCGAGTCGATGCAGCTGTTCTTCCTGTTCCTCGCCCTGCTGCTCGTTCAGGACCGTCGCTACTACCTGATGATCCCGGTGATCGGGATCGCGGCGCTCACGCGCCCCAGCGGCCTCGCATTCGCCGTCATGCTGCTGCTGCACCTGGTGGTGCGCTTCGTGACTCGGGCGCGCGATCCATTCCCGTGGCGTGAGCGGATCGCCGTCATCGTGGTCGGCCTGGCGAGCGCCTTCCTCGGCGTGCTGTGGTCGCTGGTGGCGTGGATCGGCACCGGCGTGCCCTCGGCATACACCGACACCGAGCTCGCCTGGCGGGTCGGCTACATCGGCTATCAGGACCTGCTGCCGTTCGCCCCGTGGGTGCAGGGCTCGCAGTGGTGGCTCAACTGGATCCACTTTCCCGCAGGAGACATCGTCGGACCGATCGTGCTGGTGATCGTGGTGGCGCTGTTCGCGCTCCTGCTCTTCACCCCGCCGGTGCGGCGGCTCGGTGTCGACCTGCGGCTCTGGCTGGCCGGGTACGCGGTGTACCTGCTCGCGGTGTTCTTCCCGCAGTCCAGCACCTTCCGGCTCTTCATGCCGTTCGCCCCAGCCTTGGGGGTGGTCGCGATCCCGCGCTCGACGGTCTACCGCGTGACCATGGTGGTCCTGGGCATCGCGGGCCAGGTGGGCTGGATGCTGATCTGCTGGTACGTGATCAATCCCGACTGGTCTCCGCCGTAGCGGGCAGGGCCGTGATCAGCCCTTCGCGATGATGTGGTTCGCCAACGCCGAGAACTTGGCCGACGAGATCACCGAGGTCACCACGATGTGGAAGCTCACCGCGCCGCTCAGCACCACGAGGTAGGAACTCGTGCCGCCGGCGATCGGCGGGGTGTCGTAGTACGCGGCGTCTCCGACGCCGGACACCGGACCGAATGCCGAGGTGGTGGCCTCCTCCGACTTCAGCTTGGCGAGCGCGGCACCCGGTGTCAGACCCGGAGTCAGGGCGAAGTTGATCGAGACGATCGGGGGCGTATGCCCAGCCGAGTAGTAGACGCAGCCGGACGAGGCGTCATCGCCCCCGCCGGTCAGGCTGAGACCCAGGTCGCTCGAGACCTCGGCCTGGTCGGGGCAGGCGGCGGGAACCGCGGTCATGCCGGCTGTCGAAGCACCCGCACCGGAGCTCGCCGCGGCCGAAGGACCGTTGGGGGCCCCGCCGGATGATCCCGCCGAGGGCGTGCCGCCGGCGAGAGAGCAGCCGGACAGGGCAGCGAGCATGACCGCCGAACCGAGCAGGACGACGAGCTGACGAGAGGGGGACATGAGGCTCCAATCCGCGGATGATCTACCTCCGACGCTAGGAGCGGCGCGTAATGCCTCCGTAATGGCTGGCAGACCGGTCGTGGTTCCCGGACCCCCCGCGGATGCGGGATAATGGTCGAGTATCCATCGAAAGGGGACACCACATGGCAGCCATGAAGCCGAGGACCGGTGACGGACCGATGGAGGCTGTTAAAGAGGGTCGCCTGATCATCGTGCGAGTTCCGCTCGAGGGTGGCGGCCGCCTCGTCGTGTCGGTCAACGACGCCGAAGCCTCCGAGCTGCGCGACGCCCTGGTCGGCGTCGTGGGTGCTGCCTGACTCGTCGGCGACTCGTGATCGCGCCCGGCGCGATCAGTCGGCGACTTTGACGAGCTGGAGCAACCCGTCGCCCGCCGTGCTCACCGCTGAGATCACAGCGGTCGATTCGGCGATGGTGGTCAGCAACGCTCGGAAGTCCTCGGCCGTGTCATCTCGTCGTGCGGGGTCGGCGACGCGCCCGCGCCACAGCGCGTGGGCGACCAGCACGAGTCCGCCGCGGCGGGCGATCCGCAGGGCGTGCTCGACGTAATCGAGAACCGATGCCTCATCCGCGTCGACGAACACCAGGTCGTACGCTCCGTCGTTCATGCGCGGAAGGACCTCGGCCGCGCGTCCGGTGATGAGCCGGATGCGGTTGGCCGGCACCCCGCCCGACGCGAAGGCGGTGCGCGCGTGCTGCTGATGATCCAGTTCGATGTCGATGGAGGTGAGGACGGCATCCGGAGCCCCTGCCAGCAGCCACAGCCCGCTCACGCCCGCGCCGGTGCCGACCTCGAGGATCGAGTGGGTCGAGCTGGCCGCGGCCAGCACCGCGAGCTGCGCGCCGGTGGCCGCAGAGACCGGGTCGATGCCCAGCTCGAGCGAGTGCTGCCGCGCCGTGAGGATCGCGGGGGACTCGACGACGAAGTCCTCCGCGAACTTCCAGCTCAGTTCCTTGTCGGCCACAGTTGCACTCTAGGGCGGCCCCTCGTCTCAGCGAGTATCCTTGCCGGGTGTCCTTCGGGTTGACTCCAGACAAGCTGATCATCATCGCCGTGATCGCTGTCTTTCTGATCGGCCCTGATCGGCTGCCGGGCTATGCGGCTCAACTCGCCCGGCTGGTGCGTTCGTTGCGCGGCCTCGCCGACGGCGCCAAAGACCGGATGCGCGAAGAGATGGGCTCGGAGTTCGACGAGGTCGACTGGAAGAAGCTCGATCCGCGCCAGTACGACCCGCGGCGCATCATCCGCGAGGCTCTGCTCGAAGACCCCGCCACGGGAGCAGCGACCGCCCCCGCAGCGACAGCCGCCGCGGGAGCGGACTTCGCGGGGTCGGATTTCGCGGGACCGGATGTCGCGGGGCCGAACCCCGCTGGGGGTGACCCTGAGAAGGCGACGCCTGACGTGGCTCCGAACCGGCGCAACGTCGAGTCGGCCTACGAGAAGCGTCAACGCCGCCTCGGCAAGGGCCGACCCGCTCCCTACGACATGGAGTCGACCTGACCCCCACGAGAACTCGTCATGACTAGCATGATGATGTCTACGTTGGAGTAGCCGAGCGAGGATCCCGAAATGTCGAACGTCACCGAGTCATTGCAAGGCCTTGTCGAGCTCGCCGGAGCGCGATCCGCGGCTCTGGTCGACAGCGCGACCGGGATGGTGCTCGGTCACGCCGGGTCGGACTCCGACCTCGAGATCACCGCGGCGGCCAACACCGAGGTGGTGCGCGCCCAGCTGAAGTCGCTGGGTGACCTGAAGTCGGCGGACGCGATCGACGACATCATTATCACGATGAGCACGCAGTACGACATCATTCGCCCGCTCGCCTCGAACCCCTCGATCTTCCTCTTTCTCGCGATGGACAAGAACAAGTCGAACATGGCGCTGGCGCGCTACAAGGTCGCGGAGTGCGATCAGCAGCTCGAGTTGTAACCCGGTGACACTCGTGTCCTCCTAAACGCCCACAAGTGGGGGTTTCTGACGCCGCCGTGGCTCGACACCATGGAGTATCCGGCCCGCGTCAGACAAGGAAGTCCTTCCATGAGTGTTGATTCACGATCTCCGCTGCGTGCACTCCGTCGCAAGAAGGAAGATGAACGTCCGGACTACTCCGAGCCCGATTTCTCGGGATGGTCGGCGAAGCTCGACGACTTCATCCCGGCTGCCAAGGCCGCACCGGCCAAAGCCGCAGCCGCGCCGAGCGCTGCCGCTCCCGCCGCCGCGCCTGCCGCGGTCGTCGAGCCGGCGCCCGCCGTCGAAGCGGTCGACAACCGCCCCAGCCTCGAGAAGGTGCTCGAAACGCTCCTGAGTTTCGACGGCGCGCTGTGTGTTGCCGTCGTCGACAGCGACAGCGGGATGATACTGGGCAAGGCCGGATCCGGGCTTGAGATGGATCTGGCGGCCGCGAACGCATCCGTGATCCTCCGTGCGCGACTTGCGAGCACGAGGGCGCTGGGGACCAAGGAAAAGATCGATGACATGCTGATCTCGCTTTCGAGCCAGGTGCAGATCATCCATCCGCTTCCCAACAACCCGTCGATCTTCACGTATCTCATCGGAGACAAGTCCAAGTCGAGTCTCGCGATGGCGCGGTTCAAGGCAACCGAAGCGGATCAGCTGATCCGCCTATAGCCTCCCTGAGGCCGCGAAGGTGCGCACTATGACAATGGACGGGACCCACGTCGCCCCGGAGCCGGCGCCGCAGCCTGGCAAGTTTCCCGTCTCGGTCGGGTGGACCCAGGCGGCGATCGCCATCAGTTCGGTGATGGTGTTGAAGACGCCGATGAATCTCAAGATGAACATCGAGATGCACGGACCGCTGCTCATCGACTTCGAGAACCGCGCGTTCTCGTGGTCGACACCGCTCGAGCACTTTCCGATCGACGCGGTGCACACCGGACTGGAGACCATCGCAGGCGGCCCGGGTGCTCCTCCGTTGTTCGAGCTTCCGGGGAAGGACCTCGACAGCCTCCTCTGGCAGATCGGCCTCAACTCCTTCGACGGCAAGCCCGCGTTCTGGCTGTCGCCGGGTGAGCGGTACCGCCTCACCCGCTGGCCGAACCTCACGCAGCATTCGCACGACATGAGCCAGGTCAAGATGATCGCCGTGCTCGGCAACGCCTACGTGAGCACGGAGGAGCTGGCGAAGTACACCGCTGTCCCGCTGACGGAGGCCCAGCGGCTGATCAACGCACTCAGCTTGATGCGCATCCTGTCGCGTTCGGCAGAGGCTCCGGCCGCCGTGGTGGTCCCCGAGACCGCTGCCGCCAAGCGTCAGAGCCTGTTCGGGCGGCTGCGCAAACGTCTCGGGCGCACTGATGGCTGAGCACGTCATCCTCTTCACCGGGCCGATGGGCGCCGGAAAGACCACGTCGATTCAGAGCCTGAGCGAGATCGAGGTCGTTCGCACCGAGGCGAACAACTCCGAACGCCACGTGGTCGACAAGGAGACGACGACGGTCGCGCTCGACTACGGCGAGATCCTGGTCGACCGCGACGAGAAGGTGCGCCTGTACGGCATTCCGGGGCAGCAGCGATTCAACTTCATGTGGGCGATCCTGAAGAAGCGCGCCAAGGGGATGATCCTGCTCGTCAACAGCGATGCCCCCGACCCCATCGCCGAGATGATCTTCTTCCTCGACGAGTTCCGCGAGCTCTACGACCGAGGTGGCGTGGTGATCGGCATCACCCGGGCCGATGTCGTCTCCGGTCCGAGCCTGGACGACTTCGCAGAGGCACTGGAACGGACGAATCCGGGACTTCTGATCCCGGTGTTCACCGTCGACCCCCGTGACCGTGATCAAATGGTGAATGTACTGCTCGCGCTGATCGCAAATATCGAGATGCGGGCGATGTTCGGCATGATCACGGAAGCGGAGACAGCGTGAGTCCAGGACTGCACACCAAGCCGGCAGTGGTGAAGGCAGCATCCGGGTTGCTCACTGACATGCAGGGAGCGTCGGCCTCGCTGACTTACGCCGCCCTGCTCACCGACGATGGATTCGACGTCGCGCGACTGCCGGGCGAGACCGACGGCACGCGTTTCGCCGGCATGGCGAGCTCGATGCAGGCGCTCGGTGACGCCGTCACGCACGAACTCAAGATCGGCGCCAGCGAGTACATCATCATCGCCTCGGGCAAGGGTCACGTCGTGCAGCTGCGCGTGCCCGGCCAAGAGCTCGTGCTCTCCGCGCTGTTCGACAACGATGCGACGGTCGGGCACGCCCTCGCTGTGACGCGCACCTTCGCGCAGAAGATGGCTGAACTGCTGGCTTAGCTCGCGTGGGCGGCCAGGAAGGCGGCCGCCTCGTCTTGGAGCGCGCCGACGACGAGACGGACCGATGGCCGCACGGCGCGGTCGGGGCGCATGATCGCCCAGATCCCGCGTTCGGAGCGGACGCCCGCCAACGGGCGAGTGACCAGCCCGTTCTCGCGGTCGCGCGTCGTGAACCGGGGGAGGATGGCGATGCCGTGACCGGCCGCGACCAGCACCTCGACGATGCTGTTGTCGATGAAGCGCTGAACGATGTGCAGTTCGTGTCCAGTCAGCACCCCGATGCGCTGCAGGATGCGGTCGAAGGGGTACCCCTCGGTCGTCCCGATCCAATTCTCGTCGACCACGTCAGCGGGGGTGAGCTCGGCCTTCGCCGCCAGCGGATGACCCTCCGGCAGCACGATGTCCAGCGGCTCGCGCATGAGTTCGACGGTCACGAGGTGCCGCTCCCGCCACGCGGGCAGGATGCCGGGCGCGTCGGCGACGACGATGTCGTGGTCGGCGGTGAGGTCCGCGAAGTCCGGCAGCAGCGGATCCTGATCGGTGCAGACGACCCTCAGCCCCTGAACGTCGGCGACCCGGGTCAGAAACCCGGGTAGCAGCATCTCGCCGCCGGTGGGGAAGAAGGTCACCGAGACCTCTCCGCGCGGCTGCTCGACGAACTCGGCCCACGAGGCCTCGGCGCGCTGCAGGGCCACCGCCACGTCCTGCGCGGTCTGGGCCAGGGCGTGGCCCGCAGTGGTGAGGGTCAGCCCCCGCCCCACGCGTTCGGTCAATGCCACGCCGGCCTCGCGCTCCAGCGTCTTGAGTTGCTGCGAGACCGCAGAAGGGGTCAGGTGCAGCGCCTTCGCGACGGCGGTGACGCTGCCGCGCTCGGCCAGTTCGCGCAGCAGGCCGAGGCGTCGGACATCCATGTGCTCATCGTACGTCAGTTAAGTCTGGCTACATCGGCAATGCAGAAAGGTTCGATTGTGCTAAATAGTTGAAGCGACTGTAATGAACTCATGGCTTTCTTGATCGTTCTCGCCGCCGGCTCTGCCGCGGCCATCGCCGGAACCGGTGTCGTCGCTGCGCGCGACAACTACCGCCGCGTTCCCACCCGTCGCGTCTAGTCCTCTCAGACCGCGCTCTCGGGCTCACCGACCCGCGTAGATCCGCTCAGGATCACGCGGGTCGATCCATATCGGGATCTCGCGCCCCGGCCGCCAGCGTCGCGCTGTCGCCGGGCCGAAGATGTGCTCGTAGACCAGGATGCGCGCCGAATCCGGTTCGTCCGGATCTTGGATCTCGAGCTCGACCACGATGATCTGCGCGCCGTTGAAACGCCGGTCGCTGGTCTCGCGCGCCAGGACGATCGCGGTCGCCTCCCGGCCGTGCTCGACGAGCTCGACCGCCTCCTCGACGCGCGACAGATAGGCGCGCTTCTCTTCGGGCGATCCCACGCCTTCCAGACTCGGGCGCGGAGCGTCGTAGACGTGCTGCCGCTCCATGTCCAGAGACTACGGCGAGGTCGTGAAGGGGAGGTGCCGCTGAGAGAGCCCCCGTTCGCGTGTCGCGAGAGCGTCGGCAAGCCTCAGGATGGCGCGTGCCGCCGGGTCATCGGCGTCGCTCAGCACGATCGGCTCACCGGCGTCACCGCCGACGCGCAGGGCGACGCTCAGCGGGATCCGCGCCAGCACCGGTACGCCCAGGCGCGCCGCGAGCTCGTCCCCACCGCCGCTGCCGAACAATTCGAGAACGCTGCCATCTGCCTGCACCAGGCTCGCCATGTTCTCGACCACCCCGATCACGGTCTGCCCCGTCTGCCGTGCCACCAGGCCGCTGCGCTCGGCCACCTCGGCCGCCGCCGGCTGCGGAGTCGTGACCACCACCACCTCGGCCTGCGGCAGCAGCTGCCCCAGCGAGATCGCGATGTCGCCCGTTCCGGGCGGCAGGTCGACCAGCAGCACATCGAGATCGCCGAACCAGACATCGGTGAGGAACTGCTGGAGCGTGCGATGCAGCAGCGGCCCCCGCCAGCTCACCGCGGCTTGCCCGTCGACGAACATCCCGATCGAGACGACCTTCACCCCGTGCGCGATCGGCGGCAGGATCATGTCGCCGACCTGGGTCGGCTTCATTCCGGCGATCCCGAGGATGCCCGGGATCGAGAACCCGAACACGTCGGCGTCCACGAGCCCCACGCGCAGCCCGCGCGCCGCCAGCGCCACCGCGAGGTTCGCGGTGACGGTGGACTTGCCGACCCCGCCCTTCCCGCTCGAGATCGCGAAGATCTTGGTCAGCGAGTCGGGTCCGAACTGCTGCGACTTCGTGCCCCGCAGACGCGTGGTGAGGGCTTCACGTTCGGCCACGGTCATGACTCCGATGTCGAGCTCGACCCGGTCGACCCCCTCGACAGCCGCGGCGGCTGCCCGCACGTCGGCCTCGATGCGGTCGGCGGCCGGGCATCCCACGATCGTCAGCTTCAACTCGATCGACGCGACCCCGTCGACGACCGTCGCGGTGCGCACCATGTCGAGCTCGGTGATCGGGCGACGGATCTCGGGGTCCTGCACCCGGGCGAGCGCGGCGAGCATTGCCTGAGAACTCATCTGGCCGAGCTCATCTGGCCGACCTCATTTGGCCCTGGCGGTCGTCTTGGGTGCCGCCTTCGCGTCTGCTTTCGAGGGCGCATCCAATTCTTCGAGCAGGGCGCGCAGCTCGGCCCGGATGAAGTCCTTGGTCGCGACATCCTTCATCGCCAGGCGCAACGACACGACCTCGCGCGCGAGGTACTCGGTATCGGCCAGGTTGCGCTCGGCGCGTTGCCTGTCCTGCTCGATCTGCACGCGGTCGCGGTCGTCTTGACGGTTCTGCGCCAACAGGATCAGCGGCGCCGCATACGAGGCCTGCAGCGACAGGATCAGCGTGAGCAAGGTGAAGTTCGTCAGGTGAGAGTCGAACTGCAGGTGCCGGGGCGCGATCGAGTTCCAGATCAGCCAGATGATCACGATGACGGTCAGCGCGAACAGGAACCAGGTGGTCCCCATGGCGCGGGCGAACGACTCCGAGAAGCGGCCGAACCGGTCACTGCTGTTCGCCGAGCCGCCGCCGAAGCGCGACGCGAAGTTGGTGCGCAGGCCCTTGGGGTTGTCGAGGCGGATGTCGCGGCGGTTACTGGTTGAGCGTGCCATGCGATGCCCTCCTCCTGGTCGGAATGGCTGCGGTCGAAGTGCTTACGGGTTCTGGTTCGTCGCCGGGATGGTCGGCGCTCGAACTTCGCCAGTCGTCGGGCAGCAGATAGTCGAGGACATCGTCAATGGTCACCACCCCGACGAGTCGGTGGTTCTCATCCACGACCGGCAGCTGGACCAGGTTGTAGCTGGCCAGGATGCGCGACACCTCGGCCGCGCTCGTGTCGGCTCGCACGGGCTCGAGGCTGGGGTCGAGCAGGGTTCCGAGTCGTTCGTTGGGCGGGTAGCGCAGCATCCGCTGGAAGTGCACGACCCCGAGAAAGCGCCCGGTCGGCGGCTCATAGGGCGGCAGCGTCACGCAGACCGCGGCGCCGAGCGCCGGGGCGAGCTCGTGGCGACGGATGAGGGCGAGCCCCTCGGCCACGGTGGCGTCGGCCGACACGATGATCGGCTCGGTCGTCATGAGGCCGCCGGCCGTGTCCGGAGCGTAGGAGAGCAGGAAGCGCACGTCGTCGGCCTCCTCCGG